>Ga0187773_10000350_pt1 | contig 18541 bp, 14 predicted proteins | sample 0216_BV02_MP05_1_FD_133133 | JGI IMG/M metagenome (GOLD analysis project Ga0187773, IMG submission 133133) | Tropical peat soil microbial communities from peatlands in Department of Meta, Colombia - 0216_BV02_MP05_10_MG | ecosystem: Environmental > Terrestrial > Soil > Wetlands > Peat | place...
CACCTTGGTCATCGAGCGCGCCGCCTTTGGCGGCCAGGCAGCCGGCACCGAACGGCTGGACAACATGCCCGGATTCCCCGAGGGGGTTGGCGGGATGGAGTTCTCGGAGCGGCTGCGTCGGCAGGCGGAGCGCTTTGGAGTGGAATTGCTCGAAGCTCAGGAAGTGGCACGTCTCCATAGCCACGACAACTACCACTGCGTGATCACCGGGGACGGCAAGGAGTACAGTGCCCGGGCGGTCCTCATCAGCACCGGCAGCACATACAAACGGCTGAATGTTCCCGGGGAGAACGACTACCTCGGCGCAGGCGTCCATTTCTGTGCCACCTGTGACGGTCCTTTCTACAAGGGGAAACATGTCGCCGTGGTTGGAGGGGGCAACAGCGCCACCGAGGAGAGCTTGTTGCTCACCAAGTTTGCCGATAGGGTAACAATCCTGGTGCGAGGCAGTCGGTTCCGAGCCACGCAGATCATCCAGGACAAGGTGTTCAGCCACCCGAGGATTGCGATTCGCTGGCACACGGAGGTCATGGAGTTCCTTGGAGCCGGTGCCAAACTCAGGGCGTTGCGTTTGTGGAACAAGGAGACGGCAACCGAGGAAATCCTTGAGGTCGAGGGCGCCTTCATCTTCATCGGTTTGACCCCGAACGCCGGATTTGTCGAAGGCAGTGGGGTGCGCCTGAATCAGTGGGGTTTCGTGGTCACCGGCCGTGAGGTCCTCCATGACGGGGGACGGCCGGCAGGCTTCGAAGGGCGAGACCCCCACCTCCTCGAGACGAGTGTCCCGGGTATCTTCGCTGCAGGGGACGTTCGGGATACGAGCACCAAGCAGGTTGCGAGCGCTGCCGGGGAGGGAGCGAGTGCGGCCCTCATGATCCGCGAGTATCTGAAGGGGGTCTAAGACTGACGGGCCATGAGGCGCTCGATCATTACCCGCACCCGGTCGCTTTCTTGTGGATCTGCTATGGAGAGACCAAGTCTCGCCAGGACTTTCTCAATCTGAGGCCAGGATGGGAGGAGGGACTCCCAAAGGTGAGCCTTCCGCCCACGGCGTTTTCTCCCCCTACAAGATAGGAAGCAATCCGACGGCATCTCGGGAGGGACCGCCATGCCCCCCGACCAACAAGCGGTCACTATCACAAAAACGAGTTTACTTTTCCCCCGCTATGGTGTACATAAACTTGAGCACACGGGGTCAATAAGTTGTAATCACTATATTTTTGCTCTATGTAGGCGGAAGGTCAGAGACTGTGGGAAAGTCATCCAAGCTTGCATACGAGGAAAACCCTAAGAAGGTCGAACGGGCCGACGTGGTCGTCGGCATCTCTTCATGCAACGGCTCCGAGGTTATCGACGTGACGACGGAGCAGGCTGCCAGGGGACTTCTGGATCACTTCGGCTCCAAGAATTCTGTCATCGTCAACGTGGACAGCGACTCCCGGGACAAGACCAGAGAGGTCTTCCTGGGCACACCCACAGAGGTCCCGAAAGTCTACATCTCGACGCCACCGGAGACGAGGGGGCGCGGCCACAATCTGAGGAACCTCGTGTTGAAGGCGGTGGAGCTCAAGGCGGAGGCAGTGATGGTGGTAGACGCCTCCTTGAAGACGATTACGCCGCTCTGGATCAAGAACCTGGGAGAGCCGCTTTTTGCCGGCTTTAGCTTCGTTTCCCCCCTTTACCTCAGGCACAAGTACGAGGGACTTCTCACCAGCGGCATCGTCTACCCCTTGACCCGCGTCCTTTACGGGAGGCGCGTCCGTCAGCCCAACGGTGGGGATTTTGCCTTTGGGATGGCCATGGCCGACACGTACCTTAACCACCCAACGGGAGCCGAAGGTGCCGTACAACAGGCCGGAGTAGATGTCTGGATGACAACGCTGGCCATCACCCAGGGGGTCCCCATCTGCCAGTCCTTCGTGGGGCGCCCCAAGATGCAGCGTGGTCCTCAGGAAGTCTTGCCCCAGGTTTCGGACTTTGTTGAGGTGGTTGGGACGCTGTTCGACCTTATGGGCTTTTTCCAGGAACGCTGGCAGAAGGTGAAGTGGAGCAAGCCTACGGCGGTGTTCGGCTTCGGTACGGGCGAGGTGGAGGCCCCCCCACTCCTGGAGGCATCTGAGGCCGACCTGCACCGAGGCTTTCTTCAGGGCTTCGCCCAGTACCACGGCCTGTGGGAGTCGCTCCTGGACAGCCAGACCTTCAACAAGCTCGGCGAGGTCAGGAACCTGCCCCTGGCCCACTTCAGCCTCCCCTCGGAGATCTGGGCAAGGATTGTATTCCGTTACGCCGTTGTCTACAAGAACGAAGGCTCGAAGCGCAGGGCGCTCTTGGAATCGCTCCTCTCCATCTTTCAGGGCAAGGCCCTCTCCTTCGTGAAGAAGACCGAAAGGATGTCGATCCAGCAGGCTGAGGAGTACATCGAGAATGAGAGCATGATCTTCGAGGAGATGAAGTCCTGCCTGGTGGCCGATTGGCGGAGAAGGCAGTGAACCGATGGTTCCGGCGATGAGCCACAGCGCTCTGAGGCTGGAGGGCGGATAATGGCGAAGATACTGGTTGTGGACGATGAGGAACACATCCGGCTCCTCTACGCCGAGGAGCTCAAGGAAGAGGGCTACGACGTGATCACCGCCGAGGGCGGCTACCGCCTGCTCGAGCGCATCGAGAGAGAGCGCCCCGATCTCGTGGTGTTAGACATCAAGATGGTAGACTACGACGGTCTCGATCTGCTTCAGGACATCCGGAACAAGTTCTATGACCTGCCCGTCATTCTCTCCACTGCGTACGACACCTTCAAGGAGGACATGAAGTCCATCGCTGCAGACTTCTACGTGGTGAAATCCTTCGATCTCACCGAGCTCAAGAGAAAGATCAAGATGGCGCTGGAGGCAAGGACTGTCGAATAATCACCATCTTCCTGCCACGGCCTTCCCTGGCCGTCCAGCTTGGATCTCAGCCGCCGGCGGCCCTCAAGCTGGTCGGTTGTCCGCTCTCTTCCGCAACCCCCTCGTGATCATCGGTCATTGCCTAGGGCGAGGCAAGGTCGGCTGCCGCGTTGGCAAGGCCCCGCAGCCATCTCCCCTCATGAGTTCTTCATGGCGGCCCTGGCGGTAACTGCGGTTTGCCCTGCACGGTTTTCGCTCCTCGCGTCTCCACTTTCTTCTGCCGATACTGGAGGTAAGCGTCACGGAGCGCAAGGTAGGGATCGATAGCCGCCTCCTTGAGGGCCTCGTAATCGCCGATTCTGAGCGAGACCTCGTTGACCCTGCCGTACGCCTTGACTCCGTACGGCGCGTACCAGGGGGTGAGATAGGTGACCGGATCGAGGAACCAATCCCCGACGAGTCCCACCGTATCGCGAGGCGTAGAGGGTCCGAGGAACGGCCAGGTGAGGAAGATGCCCTGGCCCACGCCGTAGACCCCCAAGGTTTGGCCGAGGTCCTCATCCTGTTTCACAAGCTTCATCTCCTTGCTCGATGCGGGGTCGAAAAGCCCACCGATCCCGAGAAGGGTGTTCACCGTGAAGCGGGAAAGCTCTATGGCCGCACCGTCGAAGTTCGCCTGGAGCAGGCAATTGACGAAGCGGATGGGAAAGGCAACGTTAGAGAAAAAGTTCCGGACCGAGACCCGGACGCCCTCGGGCACGACTCGGGTGTACCCCTGCGCCACCGGTTTAAGCACCCAGAAGTAAAGCTTGTCGTTGAAGTGAAACATGGCCCTGTTGAAGGGCTCCAAGGGGTCGGCGATGGTCAGGGGTCGCTGCTCTGCTTCTTCATCCTCGGAATCGAGACCTCCTGAGTCCGGAGTGATTCCCCCCCGGCCGGATAGCTCTTCAGTGGCGCCGGATGTGGACTTCGAGTCGGCGGCGAGGAGCGGGAACTCAACGCCGGCGGGAGCAGTCGGGGGATCGGTCGAGGCGAGGACAAGGTTTACATGGGAGGCGACTCCGACGATGGCACAAAAGAAAAGAACCCACCTAACCGTAGTCATGGCCAGAAGCCTCTGTTCCACAACAGGTTGTTGAGCAACGCTCTGACGTGCCGACAGCGATCGCAGGCGCCGCGAGGTAATCCCGCTTCCCAATGGTCTCCGCCAGGACGACCCACCACCGTGCGCATCAGGAGGGTTTTTCGACAACCGGAGACGTTCCCTCCACTTTCTTGCGCAACATATCCAGTACCTGATCCGGGGAGTTCTTCGCCAGGAGCTCGTTGAACTGGCTCCGGTAGTTCTCGATGAGACTTACGCCCTCGATGACGGCATCGTAAACCTTCCACGCCCCGTCGGTCAGGATCAGGCGGAAGGTAACCGGGATCTGCTGGGACGAGGTGATGATCTTGGTCTCCACCTCGGCCCGGTTGTCGGCGACCATGGTTTGCTTCTCCGTGACAACCTGCTCGTTGGTATAGGAATAGGAGAGGATCCTGTCCGTGTAGACCTTTTCGAGGAGCTTGCGGAAAAGGTCAACGAACTCGTCTTGCTGGGCGGTGCTAAACCGGTGCCAGTTTCTCGCGAGTGCCCGCCGAGCGATCTCTCTGTCGGCAAACATGGGCTCCGCCGCAGCCCGGAGTCTCTGCCACCTCAGGGCTTTCTTGGAATCCCCCTGGAGGGACGGGTCCCGAAAGACCGTGAGCATCGTGGTGACGTCCTCCTTCACCGTCTCCACCGGCGATGCTGCATAGGCGGACTGGCAAGACACGAGCCAGATGAGAAGGCCCACACGACAGAGTAAGTTTTTCATGAACCACCAGCCTGCAACCGAGAGAAGCAAGCTCGCCCAGGCGCCGCCCGGAGATAATCACGCCGGGCACGGCAGAAGATGGAGACGCGTGGAGCTGGGCGTCGGAGGCGCCGGATCTCACGGAGCCGCTGCGGGCGCCCGGTTACGTCTCCTGGACCTTCTTGCGCAAAATATCCAGTACCTGCTCCGGTGAGTTCTTCGCCAGGAGTTCGTTGAACTGGCTCCGGTAGTTCTGGACAAGACTCACCCCCTCGATGACCACGTCATAGACTTTCCACGCGCCATCCCTCAGGATCACTCGGTACATGATAGGAATCTCTTTGGAAGAGGTGATGATTCTGGTCTCGACCTCAGCCTTGTCCGACCCGAGCACGTTTGCCTTGTCGAAGACAATTTTCTCATTGGTGTACGAAAGGATCTTATCCATGTACACTTTTTCCAGGACCTTGCGGTAGAGCAGAATGAACTCCTGCCGTTGATCGGCAGTCAATTTCTCCCAATTCCGGGCCAAGGTGCGCTTCGCAAGCTCCTTCTCGTCAAACATCTCTTCGCTAATTGCTCTGATCTTCTGCTTCTTGGCCTCTTTGGCCGACTCGGCTTTCAGCGCCGGATCGCGCAGTACATCGAGCACCCTGTTGACATTTGCCTCTATTGTCGCGAGCGGTGTCGCCCCATTTGCCGGGAAAGGAAGGGCAAAGAACAAGGCAACGCCAAAGCCGCATAAGAACTTCTTCATGGGCCACCTCGTCTGTTGTCTACCGGGCAGCTTATTTCTTCACGTCGCCAAAGGCATACTTACCGATGAGTTCGTTCAGATCCACGGGAGGCTGAGTGTCAGTGATGATGCCATCGGGTTTCAGGACTTCCCCGGCTCCACCCGGGTCAATACTCACGTACCTGTCACCGATGAGCCCTTCGGTCTTGATGGAGGCGATGGCATCGTCGTAGATCTTGACTCCCCTGTGGATCTCCATTCCCACCAAGGCCAGACCTTTCTGTTGGTCCATGGTGAGCTTCTCCACCCGGCCGATGGCTAACCCATACATGGTGACACTACTCCCTTCTCTCAGGCCGGCGACGGAGGTGAATCGAGCAAAGAGCCGGTATGAGGGGTCACCGAAGAGAGAGACCTTCCCAAGCTTCACGGTCATGTATCCGACACACATCAATCCGATGACGACGAAGATACCGACCGTTGTCTCCATGGCGTACTTTTTCATCTCACTTGACCCCCAAGGACGCAGAGGAGCCGGGCAATCTCTCTCTGCCGGAGCTCGGCCGATTGAATGATCGCGTCTAGTTCCGTGATGGGTTGACCCTCAGCAAGCCCGGCAAGGACGACGACCTCCACACAGTCGGGGGAAGTTGCCTTCGTGCGGGCCGCGGCCTCAACCGCACGAATCCCCTTCTCGCCGAACTCCTTCTTGAACTCCTCCAGAATGGTAACAGCCTCCGTGAGATCCGAGTAGGGAAGCACCGAGACGAATTGGTTGACACTATGCCGCGTGGAGAATCCCCCGACCGCACCGAAATGTTTGTCGATGCACACGCCCATGCAGCGAATCGCCTCCTGCGCCGCCTCCTGCCCCAACAACTCACCGATGGCCTCCAGGTTCTCCAGAGTGAAAAGCGCAACGGCATAAGTCTCCCGGAGGTCCCTTCTGTTCAACTGAGTCTGGTAGCGAACCTTGAACTGCCTCCTCGAGTGGAGGCCGGTGAGTTCTTCCTCGAGGCCTTCGAGGCTTCGCATGACCTCGTCTTTGAAGGGGTGGTCGAACTCCTCGAGTTCCTCCGGGCGACCCTGGAAAACGATCTTTCGTTCGTAGAGGGCGAGAATCCGGTTCGAGATGAAGAAGACGTCGGGGATCTCGTGGCTCACCAGGACTGCGGTGAACCCAAACTTCCTCTGGTGCTGGGCGACCATGCCCAGAATCGCATTCTTGCGGATGGGATCCTGCCCGGTGGTAGGCTCGTCGAAGAGGACGATCCTGGGGTCGGTTACCAAGGCCCGGGCCAGGGCAGCCCGCTTCTGCATGCCTCCCGACAGCTGCGAGGGGTACTTGAAGGCCACATCGGTGAGATCCGTCTGTTCGATCCGCATCATGACCCTTTGCTCGATCTCGCGCCTGCCGAGGCCGGTTGTCTCCTTGAGAGGAAGTGCGATATTGTCATACACGGTCATGGAGTCGAAGAGAGCGTTATTCTGAAACATATAGCTGATTTGGGAGAAGTAGGCGTCGCGCTCTCGCGCCTTCATAGCCTGAATAGGCTCGCCGCGGAAGAGAATGGTTCCCTCGTCCGGCTTGAGGAGCCCGATGATCTGCTTCAACAGTACCGTTTTCCCAGCGCCGCTTAGGCCGATAATGGTGGTCACCTCGCCCTCGAAGATCTGAAGGTTCACCTGCTCGAGGACGGTTCGACCGTTGAACCGCTTGGTCACGTTCTTGAACTCGATGAGTGGCGTCGGCATGGCCTCAGATGAGAAGAGAGGTTACCACATAGTCTGCGACCAGGATGAGGACGCAGGAGAGGACAACGGCCGAGGTCGTAGCAAGACCCACGGCCTTCGCCCCGTGGCTGTCCCTCCGGATGTGGGCGAAGTAGCCCTGGTAACAGCAGACGGTGGAGACGATCACGGCAAAGACCAGCGCCTTGATGAAGCCGTCGGTGACGTCCTTCATCTCCACACTTGCCTGGACCCGATAGAAATATGTACCCGGGTTGACCCCCAGAAGCACCACCCCGGAGAGGTAGCCCCCGAGAATGCCGATAAGATCGAAGAGGGCGGTGAGCAGAGGAAAGCTGATGACCGCGGCAGCGATCCGCGGGCTGATGAGATAGCGGAGCGGATCGATGCGCATGGTATCAAGGGCATCGATCTGCTCGGAGATTCGCTGGATACCGATCTCCGCGGTGATGGCCGAGCCTGCCCTGGCGGTGATCATGATCGCGGTGAGCACAGGCCCCAGCTCTCGCACCAGCGAAAGAACAACGAGCGTCCCGAGCGAGCCCTGGGCCCCGAACTTCACCAGGGCATGGTAGGACTGAAGCCCAAGGACCATGCCGGTGAAAAGCCCGACAAGCATGACGATCGTTGTGGACCTGGCGCCGATGTAGTAGACCTGCTGAACGATCTTGGGTATTTGTTTCGGACGGAAGACCATGAGCACGGCCAGGACGAGGAAGATGGCCCCGGCGCCCATGTCGTTGATCCGGGCGATAGTTCGTCCACCCGCAAGGAGGAAGGGCCTGGTCACCCAGGTCCCCGGCTGCTCGGCACGTTCGCCATGAGAGGGGATCTGAGTGTCGGGATGCTGCGCCATGGGAAGAGTCTCGCGCTCCGGTTCCAAGCTCGACGCACGGTGGCTTTGAAAACACGGCAATATCACAGAGTTTAGCATTTTATTCTACACGATCTCACCAGCAAGGCAATGCCAAACGGGAGGAGGTCTGCGGCGATTGGTCGACAAAAAGGGTTGAAAAAAACCGTTCGTGACGTATTCTTCCCCCATTGTGTGGCTGCGAAATCGACCTCCGGACCAGGCGACGGCGGCGGGGGGCGAGATCAACGTGCAAGGGAGATCGAGGTATGCGGTGGAAAACCGCGGTAGTCGTTTCGCTGGTACTTATCGTTGCACTTTTCGTGGGCCTCTACCTTGTTATTGCGACCTACGACTATGACAAACTCATACCTGGGATCGTCAAGTCGGCGAAGGAGGGCACCGGGCGGGAGTTGGTTGTGAGCGGCCATGCGAGGTTCAAGATCGGCCTTAGTCCGGAGTTCATCCTCCGTGATGTCACCTTCCAGAACGCCTCCTGGGGTTCACGACCGGACATGGCAAGGGCCGAGGAACTCGGCCTCCAACTGGCGTTGTGGCCGCTCCTCCGAGGCGACTTCGAGGTGACGGGGATCGTGCTGAACCGCCCCGACATCATGGTCGAGGTTGACCGTTCGGGGAGATCAAATCTCAATTTCGAAACCGAGGAGAAAACCTCGGCGGAAGGTGTGGCCAAGGCGGTGGACGACCTGCAAGTCGCCGACGGCCTCCTCACCTACAAGGACTGGCGATCGGGCAAGACGTTCACGCTGAGGGTGGATCGGCTGCGGGCCCTTCCCATACCCTTCGGCAAGCTCGCTTTCCTCGATCTTCACGGGGCTGTCAACGGTCAAACACTCAGAATCGACGGCACCGCGGGGCGGTTGGGCGCCTTCCTGCGACCCGGTGAGCCATGGCCTGCGGACCTTACCGCCAAGGCAGGGAGTGTGAGGGTGACGGCGCATGGAGAGCTGGCCGATGCGGAACACCTCAAGGGGTTTGCCTTCAGGCTGGCAGCGGAGGGTTCCTCTGTGGCTGAAGTGGCGGCCTTCGTAGGCTTCACCGGTAGGGCGGATCTGGGGCCTTTTTCAGCGCAGGCGGAGCTTGCCGACGCTGCCGGGGCCATTGGGCTAAAAAACGTCAATTTCGGGGCTGGCTCCAGAGAATCACTTAAGGTGCAACTCACGGGGTCGGTCGGTGATATCGTCGCCCTTCGACAGGTGGATCTGGCCTTCTCCGCTTCCAGCGACAAGCTTGCCAAAGGGCAGAAAGTCGGCGCATCCTTCCCGGCCTTCCGGGGTAGCTTTACCGCATCCGGCCGTATCTCCGACTCGGCGGCTGACGCATACCGCGTGCAAGACCTCAAGGTCGCTCTTGGGAAAGAAAGCCTTGCCGGTACCTTGAGTATCACCATGATTGATAATCACCCCCAGGTTCGAGCGGACCTCTCCTCACCGAAGTTTTTCTTCGGCCCCCTGAGGCTGGGGGCCATCGTTACCGGTCTTCCGGCCCGGCCGGTGGGACTTGCCTCTCTCGATCTGGTGTGGGGTAGTGAGGACCTGGCGGAACTCCGCCTCGAGGGCTCGATCGCGGACCTCGCTGCCGGCCGCGGGGTGAACGTCGCCTCTACCCTTCAAGGGAAGGACCTGGCCGCCCTGCTTCCGATCACCGGTCGCAAGCTGCCACTGAGGGGCGCATTCAGTGTTTCGGCCCAGGTGACTGACGTCGGGGAAAAAAGATATCAGGTCTCTCAGCTTGAGCTTGTCGTCGGCGGGAACCATCTTGCCGGCTCATGGGAGGTAGACCTTTCCGGGGAGCGGCCGCGCGTTGCCGCGACCCTGTCTTCGCCCAGCCTGGATCTCGGAGCCTTACTACAATCCGCCGGCGTGGAAGTGGCGCAGGCGAGACCGCTTCCGGATCTCGGCCCTCTCTCTCTGGCTTTCACCCTCTTTGATCCTGCAGGCAAGCCGAGAATCGAAGAACTCGATCTTCGCGCCGGCTCTACGGCCCTGATGGAAGTGGAGGTGCGTGGGGGAGTCAGGGACCTCTCGTCAGGGCGAGCACTCGAGCTCCAGGTGACGGCGAAGGGGAGAAACGTGGCCGAACTGGAGCAGATTGTGGGTCGCCCTCTGCCTCTTGAAGGCCCCTATGCCCTTTCCGGTCGCCTCCTCGATCCTGACCCGAAAGTTTACCAGGTGCGAGACCTTCGCCTGGACGTTGGACGAGACCACCTGGGAGGAAGCTTGGAGTGCAGGCTTACCGGAGGCGGACCCCGGCTGTCGCTTGCGCTTTCCTCGCCGGCATTCACCTTGAGGTCGCTGAAGGCCGGAGATGGCGCCTGGCTTGGGCGGCTCAAGAGCGCCCTCGATCTCGGGCCTCTGGCCCTGACCCTTCTCCTCTCAGGCTCGGAGGGGCACTGGTCCCTGGAGGCTCTGGATGCTCAGGTCGGATCAGAGGCCGTGGCGGTGATCGGGCTCAAGGGGAGCATCCAAGATCTGGCAGCCTTTCGCGGGCTCAACCTGGAGATGCGTTGCCGGGGAAAGGATGCCAAGGGCCTGGAAAAGATTATTGGGAGACCGGTTGCTCCCGTGGGGGCCTATGGTATCTCGGTGAAACTGCTCGATCCGGAACCCGGAACTTACGAGGGTCGGGACCTTAGCCTCGTATGGGGAGAGAGCGATCTGAGCGGTCGGTTTCAGGTGAAGGCCACTGGTGAGCGGCCCGAGGTGACAGCGGCGCTTTCGTCGGGACGACTCGACGTCCGGCCTTTCCTGTCCGGACCGGGAAAGGAACAGCGAGCGACGGAAGAGGGTCGCCCGACCGGTGAAAAAAAGGAGAGGGTATTCTCCAGCGAGCCGCTGCCCTTCCGCTGGCTCGATCGCCTCGAGGGGAAGATCGAATTCCGGGTGGGACACTTGCTCCTGCCGAGGGTCGCCCTCGACAATCTCTTTGCTGATCTCGTCCTCAGAAATGGAACCCTCGAGGTAGAACCCCTCACCTTTGCAGTGGGCGGGGGGGCCGGCGATTGCCGACTGAAGATAGGTTACGAAGAAAACGGCGCCGCGGTAACCCTGACCTCAACAATGAAAGAGATCCAGGTAGGCCCCATGCTCGACGAGCTGGGCTATGAGCGCAACCTGGAGGGTTCCCTGGATGCGGACCTCAGGCTCTCCGGGCGGGGAAATTCCATGGCGGAAATCATGGCAGGACTCGAGGGTAACATCTACCTGGTGATGGGAAACGGTCGGGCCGCCGTGAAGTACCTGACCATGCTGAACTCGGACCTCCAGGCGACCCTGCTCCGGCTGATCAACCCCTTCCAGAAGCAAACCGCCTTCACTGACTTCAACTGCTTCGTTAACCGGGTGGAGGTCCACGACGGGTCGGCGAGGTGGAAACTGCTGCTGGACACGGAACAGACGACGATTGTGGCTGCCGGTGATATCGACTTGAAAACCGAAGAGATCGACATAGGCATCAAACCCTCCCCGAAGACGGGCTACGGCCTCAAGGGCCTGGCCCAGCTAACACTGGGGCTAAACGAACTGGCAAAGCCGCTAAAACTGGGAGGGACGCTGGCGAACCCCTCTTTCACCGTCGACCCGGTCCAGGCTGGCCTCACCATCGGCAAGGCACTGGGCGGCTTTGCCCTTTTCGGTCCTTTCGGGTTGATCACGGCCTTGGCGGATCTCAAACTAGGAGGGAAGGATGCGTGTCTGAAAGCCATTGAGAAGGCTCAGGCCCGTCAGCAGGCCGGGACGAACGAAAAGGGAACTGGCCCTTCAACCGGGCAAGAGGGTGACGCCGGCGCCAAAAAGAAAGGCGGGTTCTGGAAGCGGGTCTTCGGGCTATGACCCTCAGTGCCCGGTACGGGCTACGGGGAGGAGGCCGCCAGGCCGAGAAAGCCATTTGGTGCCCAGGCGGTCACGGCTGCCCGGAGACCGCCCGAGTACCCGAGGGAGAGAACGAAATGGAACACGATGACGTAGATAAACGCCAGGGCGACGCTCTCGGCAACCCCCATGGCCATCCCGCCTCTCTTTCCCTGGTAGAGCGCAACCTCGATATTGTCGCGGGCCAAGCGGGTGAAGGCAGGCAGACCTCAGAGGAGCGTGGCCATGGGGATGGCACAAGCGAGAAAGGAGGGACGGGAGTAGAGGAAAAGTTTGCCCAAGTCTTGCAAGGCGGAGGGGCTGGCGAAGAGGAGCCGAGTGTGCGCACGCTCCTCCCCAGAAAGAGCACCACGGTCACGACCATCAGGCTGACGAGGAGAGGGATCCCTTGTTCGACGACCAGGTATCGGAGGAGTATCCTGCGCATTGGAGGGGAGTGTATCGGATGGCCAAGGGTTTGTAGACGCCCCGCCTACGGCCACGTAAGCCGAAAACTCCTTGACAGTGGCCAAGTCTTTGTGCTATGGGGTAACAGCCCAGTAACTCGTTAAGATTTCTCACTAACTTGTGAATGGTGAGTATGGAATCGAAGCAAAAAGAGAAGAAGCCCGAAAAGGAGCACGGGCGAGGGGGCACCTCCGACAGCCCGAATCTCCGCCTTGACGATCTCGAAGATGAGATCATCGACCTGGTGGACGTGGCGGAGGAAGGAGCGCCTGCGGTGGACGCCGCCGCCAGCGACGACAGGGCGAGGGTCGATGAGTTCAAACTTGACGACCTTGAGCTGGAGCGGGAGGCCTCCAGAACGACGGAGGGGCTTCCTTCCGGAACCTCGGAACAGGAGATGCAGGAGGCAGACGACGCGCTGGGGGAGGCGGAGGAGGAGTTCGAGTCATTGCTTCGCGATGAGAGTGGCGAACCCGAAGGGGACATCGACGACTTGACCGAGGGGATCGAGGAGACGACGGAGAGGAACGCGGCCAGCGAGATGGGCGATCTCGTCCCCGCCGAGGACATAAACGGATCGAATCTCCTCGATAATGGCCCCACAGAGGAAGGAGAGACAGGGGGGTCTCTGAGGGAGGAGGCCTCTCCCTCGGATAACGAGTTCTTCGAGGGCCTCTTTGACGATCTCGAAATTGACGAGGAGGGCGCGAAGGAGCTTTCGGACGTTCCCGAAGAGGCTCCAATGAAGGAGGAGCCCGAAGCAGATCTCCTTGCCGACCTGAGGCTGGAGAGCGAGATGAGGACGGAAGCCGAGGTTCCTGGGCCGCCGGGTGCGGTGGAGGAGCTTCCGGAGGATCTCTTTGCGGACTTGGGCGCCTCGGAGGGGACTTCGCCGGCGCTACCACCAATGGCTGCCGGTCTCGCGTTCCCTGTCTCGGGCGACAGCGCCGAAGAGTTGATGGCTCTCGTCCGGGCCCAAGTGGAGGCGGTGGTAACCCGTCTCGTGGAGACTCGGTTACCCGCCATCGCCGAGCGCATCATCATGGAGGAGATCAAGAAGATCAAGGCTGCCATGGAGTAGGACGAGAGTCGCCATCGGAGTGGGCGGAGCCGGATGGGGGTTATGCGGGTAATCCCCATTTTCTTTTCTTTAGAGTGTAGGGGATGAAGGAAGGAGAGTATGGAGAGACCGGTGCTCCCCAAGGCCTATGAGCCGCGAGAGGTGGAGACCAAGTGGTATCGTGTCTGGCAGGAGCAAGGGCTGTTTCGTGCCGATGAGACAAGCTCAGCGCCTCCCTTTTCCATCGTAATTCCGCCCCCCAATGTGACGGGGGACCTTCACATGGGGCACGCCCTCAACAACACCCTCCAGGATATCCTCTGCCGGGCCAAGCGCATGCAAGGTTTCAACGTGCTCTGGGTTCCCGGCACCGACCACGCGGGAATCGCCACCCAGAACGCCGTGGAACGCCAGCTCTCCGGCGAAGGGCTCACCAGGCACCAGTTGGGACGGGAGAAATTCATTGAGCGAGTGTGGGAGTGGCGGCGCATCTACGGCGGCAACATCATCAACCAGCTCAAACGCCTGGGTGCGAGCTGCGACTGGAGCCGGGAGCGATTCACCATGGAGGGGGGGCTCTCCCAGGCGGTACGTCGCGTCTTCGTTTCCCTCTACGAGCAGAAGCTCATCTATCGGGGATACCGAATCATCAACTGGTGTCCCCGATGCACGACGGCTCTCGCCAACCTGGAAGTGGACGCCGAGGAATACCCGAGCCACCTCTATTACGTGCGCTACCCGCTGGCGGATGGGAGCGGGAGCCTGGTGGTGGCCACCACTCGCCCCGAAACCATGCTGGGAGACACGGCAGTGGCGGTGCATCCAGAAGATGAACGCTACCGCGCCTTCCGGGGTAAGAAAGCACGGTTGCCCCTCATCGGCCGCGAGTTGCCGGTGATCGCCGACGGCTACGTGGATAGGGAGTTTGGCACCGGCGTCCTCAAGGTGACACCGGCCCATGACGCCAACGACTATGAGATCGGCCAGAAGCATGGCCTGGCAACTGTGAGAGTGATCGACGATCGAGGGATCATGAGCCCGGAGGCGGGCTCCTATGCCGGGCTCGATCGCTTCGCCTGCCGGGACAAGGTGATCGAGGACCTAAGGGCCCAGGGCTACCTCGTGAAGGTTGAGGACTACCATGTCCGGTTGGGTCACTGCTATCGCTGCAAGACGGTCATTGAACCGACGCTGTCGGAGCAGTGGTTCGTGGCGGTGAAACCTCTGGCGGCGAGTGCGATCGCGGCCGTCCGTGAGGGCCGGACAAGCATCATCCCCGCCAGTTGGGAAAAGAACTACTTCGACTGGCTGGAGAACATCGAAGACTGGTGCATCTCGCGGCAGATCTGGTGGGGCCACCGCATCCCCGCCTGGTATTGCCAGGAGTGCGGCGAGGTCCTGGTGGCCCTCACGGATCCAAGTCAATGCAGCCGCTGCCAGGGTGCGAGGCTGGTTCAGGATGAGGACGTCCTGGACACATGGTTCAGCTCGGCCCTCTGGCCCTTCTCCACCATGGGATGGCCGGAGAAGACTCAGGAACTCGAGCGGTTCTATCCCACCTCTGTCCTCGTCACCGCTTTCGACATTCTCTTCTTCTGGGTCGCCCGGATGATGATGATGGGGCTCCACTTCATGGTGGATGTACCCTTCCGGGACGTGTACATCCATGCTCTGGTGCGGGACGCCGAAGGGCAGAAGATGAGCAAATCCCGGGGAAACGTCATCGATCCCCTGCTGATCATGGATCGCTACGGCACCGATGCCTTTCGCTTTACGCTCGCCGCTTTCGCCGCCCAGGGGAGAGACATTCGCCTGGCCGAGGAGCGGATCGAGGGATATCGGCATTTCGTAAACAAGCTCTGGAATGCCAGCCGCTTCACCTTGATGAACCTGAAGAGCTCATCCCTAGATCAGCCTCTGCGCCGCCCGGTCGAGTTGCCGGATCGGTGGATTCTCAGCGCATTGCAGGGGGTGATCCGGCAGGTCAGCGACGCCCTCGACTCATATCGGTTCAACGACTATGCGAACACCCTCTACCAGTTCATCTGGCACGAGTTCTGCGACTGGTACCTGGAGATCAGCAAGCCCGCGCTCTACGGGGAAGATCGCGAACGACGCGCAGTCACGGAGCTGATCCTGGCTCACTCCCTCTCCGCCATTCTTCTGTTGCTTCACCCGATCATGCCCTTCATCACCGAGGAGATCTGGCAGCACCTCGCCGTTAACATGGGTAGCATCATGACCGCACCTTTTCCGAGGGCTGACTCCACTCTGGCTGACCCCCAGGCCGAGGAAGAGATGGCGATGATCATAGACGTTACTACGGCCATTCGGAACATCCGGGGTGAGATGAACATTTCGCCCGCAGCCCAAATGGAGGCCGTGATCTACGGACCGGAGCGGTTGCTGAAGCTCCTCGAGACGCACACTCACTACGTGGAGGATCTCGCCAAGCTCTCGCAGCTCACCCTGCGCCAGGAAGGCGAGCGACCACGCATGGCAGCTTCGGCCGTCGTCCGCGAGCTGGAGATCTTTCTCCCCCTGGAGGCGGTCCTGGATTTCCAGGAGGAGCGCAGGCGACTCGAAAAGGAGATCGGCAAGCTGGAGCCGGAACTGGCAAGAGCCAAGAAGAAGCTGGCGAACGAGGATTTCCTTGGTCGGGCGCCGGCCGAGGTCGTGGCCAAGGAGCGGGAGAAGTCCGATCGCCTCGGCGCCAAACTTCGGAAGCTTCAGACGCAACTCGATCGGCTCATGGAAGTCGGAGCAGGCAGCCCATGATCAACTTCCAGGTGGAGACGCTCATTCGCCATGCCCTGGCCGAGGATATCGGGAGCGGTGACGTAACCACCCAGGCCGTGATCCCGGTGGAGGCGACGGGCAATGCCCGGATAATAGCCAAGGAGCCCTTTATTGTCGCAGGATGTGAGGTGGCCAGTCGGGTGTTTCACTTGGTGGATGGGTGCCTGGAGGTCGCCGTCAGTCTTCCCGACGGCTGTCGGGCCCACACGGGTGACCTACTCATGGAGGTCTCCGGCAGCCTCACCGCGATGCTCATGGCCGAGCGCACCGCCGTCAACTTTCTCCAGCGCCTCTCCGGGATTGCCACCCTCACCCGCGCCTTTGTGGAGAGAATCGCCGGGACGTCCTCGCGAATCGTGGACACGAGGAAAACCACGCCGGGCTGGCGGGTGCTGGAGAAGGCCGCGGTCCGTGCCGGCGGCGGCTTCAATCATCGATTTGGCCTCTATGACGGCGTCCTGATCAAGGACAACCATATAGCGGTGGTGGGAGGTGTTCGAGCGGCGGTGACGGCGGTACGGCGGAAGGTCACCCACACCCTGAGGATCGAGGTGGAGGTCGAAACGCTCGAGCAGTTGGACGAGGCCATCGCCGTCGGGGCGGACGCGGCTCTCCTGGACAACATGGAGCCGACCATGATGGCCGAGGCGGTGCGGAGGGCGGGTGGACGGCTTCTCCTGGAGGCGTCCGGCGGTGTTAACCTTGAAAACGTGAGGGAGATCGCCGGGACCGGCGTGGATCTCATTTCGGTGGGCGCCCTGACCCATTCGGCTAGAGCGATGGATATCAGCATGGAGGTTGAGCCCGCGGGCGCCTAGGCGAGTCAGTTGTCCTTGGTCCGTTGTCCGTCGGCTGGAGAAGAACGATTGATGCGGCCGGTTGGCAGCACCTAAAGAAGCCTCATCGGCCAGTCACCCCCCTGCCATACCGTGGTCGGTGCTCTGCGTCGCTCCGTCAACCCCTTCCAACGGACGGCTGACAACTGACCACCGGCAACTTTTCACTTCCCCCCTAATTCCTCCGATCGTCGCGCGGCTGCGGCCACCGCATCCATGAAGAGTCCCCGCACGGCGCCCCGCTCGAGCACCGCCAGACCGTAAATGGTCGTCCCGCCGGGCGAAGTGACCTGGTCCTTGAGCGCCCCCGGGTGGCCGGCAGCTTCGTCGAAGAGCTTGGCTGACCCGAGGGTGGTCTGCACTACGAGGCTTCGGGCTATCGGGCGGGGAAGCCCCAACAGAACTCCAGCGTCGATCAAGGCCTCCATGACCAGGAGGAGGTAGGCGGGTCCGCTTCCGCTCAAGGCGGTGACTGCATTCATAGCAGACTCTTGAACCTCGACCACCCGTCCGACCGCTTCGAAGAGGAGGCGAGCGACGGCCACATGGTCAGGACCGGCATTGGGGCCGGCGGCTATCGCAGATGCCCCGGCAAGGACAAGGGCGGGGGTGTTCGGCATAATCCGAATAAGCGGAAGCGGACAGCCGAGCCCTTGCTGAATTCGGGCGAGGGGGACGCCCGCGGCAATGGAGATGACGAGAGGCAGATGAGCGAGACTGTCACGTATCTCCCCAAGCGCTCCATCAACTTGGTTCGGTTTCACCGCCAGGACGATCACCTGGGCGGCTCGGGCCAGAGGGGCGTTCCCGGTCGCGGCAAGGATGCAGTAGGTGCTCTCCAGGAAGCGGAGGCGGGCCGGATCAATGTCACTCACCATAATCTGATCCGCCTTCAGGCGACCCGCGGCGAGGAGGGCCTTGATCAGGGCCTCGCCCATGTTGCCGGCCCCAATGAACCCTACTTTTTTGGCGGCTAGCATGACCATTCTCCTGGTGTCTTGAAGGTGCCCGGCGTACGGTGTCTTGGATCAACGATCGATGGGTACGAGACCTGCCGAGGACGCGCTGGGCAAGCACGAGAGCGCAGCCGCCGGAGCCGAAGTTCGTTCATTGACCGCCGGGGGACAGCGGTGCCATTATCGGGAAAGGCTTCCGGAATGTCAACGGCGACCGCCTGTCCGGCGCGAGATTTCCTCGTTATGTCGTTGACATCCGGGGGTGATCACGATAAGCTAACGCGCAAATCGGGCCATGAGAAAAGGAGGACTTTGATGTTCGTTGTGGCCAACTTCCTCTCCGCGCTGGCCAGAATCCTGGACATCGTTCTCACCATCTACATGTGGCTCATCATCGCCCGTGCCCTTTTGTCGTGGGTAAGTCCGGACCCATACAACCCGGTAGTGCGATTCCTTTTGAATGTCACTGAACCGGTTCTGCAGGCCCTGCGC
>Ga0187773_10000351_pt1 | contig 18536 bp, 16 predicted proteins | sample 0216_BV02_MP05_1_FD_133133 | JGI IMG/M metagenome (GOLD analysis project Ga0187773, IMG submission 133133) | Tropical peat soil microbial communities from peatlands in Department of Meta, Colombia - 0216_BV02_MP05_10_MG | ecosystem: Environmental > Terrestrial > Soil > Wetlands > Peat | place...
ATTCGCCCTGATGCAACAACGCCGCGCGGTCGGTCTTCCATAACTCGGCGATCTTCAGGAGAAGCGCGCCGAATCCCGGCCGGCCGTATCGGTCCTCCGGCGGGAAATAGGTCCCGGCGAAGAACGGCTGCTGGTCCGGCGCAAGAAAAACGGTCATCGGCCAGCCGCCCTGTCCGTTGTTCATCGCGACGGTCGCCGCCATATAGATCTCGTCCAGATCCGGCCGCTCCTCCCGGTCGACCTTGATGTTGATGAAATGCTCGTTCATGATCCGGGCGATCTCTTCATTCTCGAACGATTCGCGTTCCATCACATGGCACCAGTGGCAGGCCGAATAGCCGATGCTGAGCAGAATCGGTTTGTCCTCTTCCTTCGCCCTGCGAAGCGCGGCGTCACCCCACGGATACCAGTCCACCGGATTGTGCGCGTGCTGAAGCAGGTACGGGCTGGTCTCGTGAAGCAGGCGATTGGTGTGCTTGTGTGTTGTTTCTTGCGACATGGATTCAGAATACGATGCGGCACTTTGCTTGGTCAAGGAAAGAAATGGGATCTCAAGAGGAACTTCGTCTCGGCGGGCTCTTAGGGACGGGGATTTTAGCGTTCGGGAGATTCTTCCAGACCTTGGCGTTCCTGCGGATGCATACGCTGGTAGCGTTCCCGGAGCCGCTGCTTTTCTTCGGGCGAGAGCCGCTGCCACTCCCGGAAATTTTTCCGGATCCGCTCGCGTTCCTCGGGCGGGAGGTTTTTAAACCTCAAATAATTTCTCCGGGCCTGCTCCCGCTCGCGGGGTGTGAGGCGCTCCATCGGTCCTTTTTGGTATTGGACCTGGACCATCCGATGTCCCCACGGTCTGGAGTGGGCCCAGCCGGTTCCGGCCGAATAAGCCGTCATCAACGCGATGAACAGCGTCATCGCGAAAACCTTCGGTCCGAATATTTTCATTCCGATCTTCATCCCGTATTGATCACCGAAGACTCATCGCCGGGCGGCGGAGTCGCATCCATGGGTTGGAGCGTATCCAGGTGACTGATCACGCCGTAGTCGACATACAGATCGATATGAGTCGCTATTTCGTCCTTTTCCGCTTCGGTCAGCGCCTCTTCATTTCGGGAGAGGGAGGAGGCCCAATACGCCGCTCCCGCGATCAGCACGATTCCGGCCGCGACCGCGGCCCATCGAAACGGGGATCCGAAAATCCGGCGGTTCAGATTCCCAAACCCTCCCGAAGCCGATCGTGGACGCGCCGAAGCGCGTATCTGCGTCAGGACTCGGGATTCAAAGCCGGGCGACGGCGCGATCTGGGTCCACCGATTAAGGAGTTGGCCGGTCCGACGAAAGTCGTCCAGGGTCTCGCGGCAGGCGGAGCAGCTCTCCAGGTGGTCCTCCACCCTCCGGGCGTCCACGGTCGACAGGGCGCCGTCGAGAAATGCGACGAGTTCTTCCGAGTTTTCATGTCCGCTCATGGCGTTCCTGACCTCCTTATAAATAGGATTTCAGTCGGTCCTTCAAGGTTACGGTGGCTCGGTGGATCAGCGATTTAACGGCCGATTCGGTTGTTTCCATCGCCTCCGCCGCCTCCCGGTAGGCCATGGTGTGGTACCGGCAAAGGATAACCGCCGTCCGTTGTTGAACGGGAAGACTCCGGACGGCACCGACGACGGCATCCTGAAGCCGTTTGACTTCAAGGTTCTGCAACGCGTCCGGTCCGTCCGAAACAGGTTCGAGCGCCGCTCGATCGCCTTCCTCTCCGTCTGAATCCCGATCCTCCGTGGCCACCAGACGACGTTCGGGACGACGAAGCTCATTTAAACACCGATTGGTCGAAATCCGGTAGACCCAGGTTGAGAACTTCGCCTGCGGGAGGTACGAACCCCTGGCACGGTGAACTTCCAGAAACACTTCTTGTACGATCTCCTCGGCCCGGCCCCGGTTGCCGATCATACGGTAGGCAAAATTAACCAGGGGGCGGGAATATTTACGAAAAAGCCTTTCGAACGCCTGATCGTCCCCTTTTTGGAACGCAAGCATCGATTCAACGTCCGGGTCATCCCGGTAAAGATCCTGCCCCGTCATAATAACTAAACACTTGAGAATGGCTTCGGTTGCGATTTTTTTAGTCTCAAGGAGGGTATTTTATAAAAACAAAACGCAACAGTCCAGAGGGGGAAGTGTTTAATGGAGTGTGGGAGGATTTCTGGTGGGAAACGGACTGATACGATACGGCTTCTTCCTGACCGCTCTCTGCACCATGGTCGGCGTGGGGGCATGGCCCGTCCAGGCCGAATCTTTTGCCAGAATCAGCGATATTCAAGGATCGTTGAATTTAAAGGGCGGAGACGATGAAAACTGGACGTCGGCTACCCTCAATCTTTTGTTGAAAGAAGAAGACCGCCTGGAAACCGGAGATGAGGCGTCAGCCGAGCTCGAGATGCCCGGGATGGCTCGAATTCAGGTCGGGAGTATGACCACGGTTGAGATTCAGAGATATGGCGGGTCGGACAGGCGGGATGAAATGGTATTGGAGAACGGCGGCGTTTTCATCGAGGACCGGAACGGCACAACCGTAGTCGAGACGGAATCCGCGGCCGTATCCCCAAATTCTGGAAGCACCGTTCGGGTGGATATCGACCGCGATGGAACCCGCGTCCGGGTGGCGACCGGGTCGGCACAGATCCAACCCTTTACCGACGGCGAATATGCGCTTCGGCCGATGCTTCTGAGTGCGGGAGAGGAGATGGTCTTGAATGCCGATAGCCCGCCGGAAGGGCCGCGATCGTATTATGCCGAAGACGACGCGCTTGAACGCTATCGGCGAGAACGCATCCGGGCGCTGGGCCTGGCCCAAAATGGACGTGATGATGAACGGAGAATGGAGTCCAACCTCGACCAACCGTTGATGGGCTCGGATGAACTGGCCCGGAACGGTCAGTGGATCTCGGTGGAGGGGCAATCTGTCTGGCGTCCACACGTCGCTGCGGGCTGGCGGCCCTACTTCAACGGTTACTGGGCCTGGTATAATTCATTCGGCTGGACCTGGATTTCATATGATCCGTTCGGGTATGTGACGTTTCATTACGGCGGATGGATCTACAATCCGATGTACGGCTGGTGCTGGGTTCCAGGGTATACCTGGCGGCCGGCGTATGTGAGTTGGGTGGCTTTCGGGCCTTATTACGGTTGGGCGCCGTTGGATCCTTTTGGGCGGGTCGTCGTGGCCAACGGGATCGACATTCGGATCTTTACGGTCGCTCCGAAGCGGGTTTTTTCGGCCGATTCTTTTTCAGACCACTCGTCCGGCAGAAGATTTATTCCATCCGGCATGCGAACCAACGGTGCGATTCGGGTCGCCGATGCCCGAATGTTTCAGGACAGTTACCCGCTCGTTCCGATCAAGGATATCAATGCGTCTCAACCGGTTCGGCGAGGGGACGGCTCGAAATTCAACGGCGAGGGGTTCGCCGCAAAAGTCGGCCATCCAAACCTGGCCGAATTTCCAAGACCCGCTCGGTCTGTGGCGGTCGAGACGCATCGAGAAACGATCGGCCGGTCCCCTTTTTCACGACAATCGGGCGGGGAATTCGGCCCAACCGGATCAGTCGAGTCGCCTCGTGAGTTTCCCAAGACGGGTCGTTCTGAGCGGACGGCCAGGAATGAATCGGAAACAGCAACTCAACGAGGACCCGGATTGGTTCAACGATTAAGTCCCTCCGCAACGATACGTGGGACAGACACCCGATCACACCCGTCTGCGGTGCAAAACCGTCTCATGCGTTACTCCCGAACCCCGTCCCATGTCCCTTCTCCGTCCGCTCCACCCAGGTCATTCGGGAAATTCTACGGGGCCGATCCTTCCGGATCGTACTTGAGGCGATAGCCGACTCCCGGCTCATTCATCAGCATTTTGGGTCGTGCGGGATCGAGTTCAAGCTTATGCCGGAGGTGGGTCATATGAACCCGAAGGTACTGGACCTCGTTCGCTTGCGCGGGACCCCAGACCTCCGTCAAAAGCTGACGGTGGGTGATGACCTTGCCGGCGTGGCGGATCAGGACGGTCAGTAATTTGTACTCGATCGGAGTCAGGTGGACCTCCTTGTCGTCGAGGTAGGCCCGTCGGATTGCAAGGTCGACCCGCAGACGATCCAGAACAAAAACCGGCTCGCCCTGGTCCATGTTCTTTTTGGCGGCGTGTCTTAACGCAACGCGGATTCTGGCCAGAAGTTCGCCGGCATTAAATGGCTTCGTGAGGTAGTCGTCGGCTCCGCTGTCCAGCGCCCGGATTTTGTCCTGTTCTTGCTCCCGCGCCGAGATGACGATGACGGGCGTCGGCGTCCATTCCCTCAGCTTTTTGATGGCGTCCAAGCCGTCGAGATCGGGCAGCCCGAGATCCAATAGAATCAGATCGGGTTTTCGCGTTGCGGCTTGGACGAGACCCTCCTGGGCCGTGCCCGCTTCCACCAGCCGATAACCCTGGCTCTGAAGCGTGATTCGAAGGAAGCGCCGCATTTGCGGCTCGTCTTCGATCAGCAGTACCAATTCCTTTGCGTCCGAGGTCATCGATTCTCGGTCTTCTCCTCCGGCTCTCGCAGTACGGGCTGCGGCTCCAGCGGCAAGGTAAAGCGGAAAACCGCGCCGCCGCCGGGACGATTCTCGGCCCATATCCTGCCGTTGTGCGCGGTCACGATGGTACGGCAGATCGTCAGTCCAAGACCGACGCCGCCCACGGCGGCCTCGCCACGCACAAATTTTTCGAAAATGCGCTCTTCCGAGCCCGGAGAAATTCCGGGACCGCGGTCCGCCAGTTCGACCATTACGGAATTCCCCCGGATCGAGGCCGACAATTCCACCGGCGTACCCGACGGTGTATATTTTACGGCGTTTTCCAGAAGGTTGGTCAGCACCTGTCCCAGCAGAAGGCCGTCGCAGTGAATGAGGGGCAAATCCTCGGGAAGGTGGGTCGTCAGGGGGTGATCCTTCAGCTTATCCGCAAGGCGACCGAGAACCATTCCCGCGATCTCCTCCAGGGACTGCCATTCTTTGTTGATCTTGATTGCGCCCGATTCAAGACGCGTCATGTCCAGGACGTTTCGGATGATCCGGTTCAGATGTTCGGCCTCCTCATGGATGGTCTGCAAAAGCTCCAGGCGGTCTTCCGGATGAATCGTCACGTCCTTCTGCAACAATGTGCTCGCGGCACCGGTGACGGCGGTGAGAGGGGTCCGCAAATCATGGGAGATGGAGCTGAGGAGGGTGTTGCGAAGGGTCTCCGTCTCCGCCTTGAGCAGCGCGCGTTGCGCTTCCCGGGAAAGGAAGGCCCGCTCAAGCGCCATGGCGGTCTGATTGGCAAAGCCTTCCAGAACATGGATCTGTTCCGGGTCGAAGGGGGCCTTCGATGAACCGGGGAGGATACCCATGACGCCGACCGTCCGGGATGAGCCGATCAGGGGCAGGTAGAGGGCCTTTGCGCCGGGGAGGGTGTCGGTCCCCAAACCCGCTCGCTCCCGATGGTCGAACGTCCATTGCGCCACTCCCAACTCTTTTTGGTCCAACGGAAAGCTGTCCAGACCGGCAACGGTGGTGACGAGTTTGTTCCTTTCATCGGGCACCAGAATGACCACGGGGCTGGATAACAAGTCCTGGATATGCCGGATCGAAATGGCGCTGAGACGGTCCGTTCCCCGTTCATGCACGAGTTCCCGGCTCAGATTGTAGAGGGCGGCGGTTCTCCTCTCCCGCAATCGAGCCGCATCCGCCTGCTCACGCACACGGAGCGTCAACCGGCTGATGACGAACGCCACGACGAACATGACGACAAACGTAATCAGGTATTTTACATCCCTGACCGCAAAAGTATAATAAGGAGGGATGAAGAAAAAATCAATAGCGGCGACGCTCAGGAGCGTCGCAACGAGGGTCGGTCCACGGCCGGTGCGGCTGGCGGTGAAGACGACGCCGAGAAGATAGACCATGGCCAGATCCACAAGAGCAAAATACGGAGACATGAGGGCGGCGATGCCGGTACAGACGGCCACGCTGGCGATGCTCAGAAACCAGTCTTTTTGATTCCACCGGGAAGGTGCGACCGGGGCCGCCGGTCGCGAAACCGGTTCCGCCGTGTCGCCGGTAATGACATGGACGTCGATATCGCCGCTTCCCCGGACGACATCATCCAGCGTGGAGCCGAAGAGGCGGTCCTTCCAGCGGGGATGCGTCGGTTTGCCGATGATGATCCGGCTGACATTGCGGTTCCGGGCGTAGTTCAGGATTTCCTCGCTCACCCGGTGTCCGAAAAGCGTGACCGTCTCGGCTCCGAGGCTCTCGGCCAGCCTCATATGTTCTGCCAGTTGCTTCAGGTCGTTCTCAGACAGGCGCACCTTGGAGGGAGCCTCGACGTTCACCGCGATCCAGTCGGTGTGAAGCCGGTCGGCCATCCGCTTGGCGGCTCGAATCAACCGGATGGACCGGGGATTGGGCCCGATACAGACCACGATCCGTTCGGCAGCCGGCCAAACGGCCTTGACCCCCCAGCCCCGCCGGTAGCTCTGCATCTGTTCATCCACCCGCTCGGCTGTCTGGCGCAGTGTCAATTCTCTTAGGGCGAGCAGGTTTCCCTTTCGGAAAAAGTTCTCCCGCGCCTGGGCCGCCAGCTCGGCCATATAAACCTTTCCTTCTTTTAGCCGCTCCAGAAGCTCGTCCGGGGGGAGGTCGATCAGCTCGATCTCGTCCGCACGGTCCAGAACGGAATCGGGCAGTGTCTCCCGCACGACAATATGGGTGATCTGGGCGATGACATCGTTGAGGCTCTCGATATGCTGCACGTTTAGGGTGGTGTAAACCGTGATCCCGGCCGACAGCAGTTCAAAGACATCCTGCCAGCGTTTTTTGTGGCGGGATCCGGGGGCATTGGTATGGGCCAGCTCGTCCACGAGGATCAGCGTGGGCTTCCGGGCCAATGCGGCGTCGAGATCGAATTCCTTTAATGTTGTTCCGCGGTATTCGACCGACCGGCGGGGAAGGACTTCGAGGCCTTTGAGAAGCGCCTCGGTTTCGGAGCGGCCGTGGGTTTCCACAATCCCCGCGACCACATCGACCCCCTCCGACCGCTTTTCCTGGGCCGCATTGAGCATGGCAAAGGTTTTTCCGACTCCGGGGGCCGCTCCGAAAAAGATGATCAGCTTTCCCTGGCGCGCGCGCTCTTCTTCCTTCTTTACCTGCTCGAGCAGAAGATCCGGGCTGGGTCGCTTCTCTTCTCTATTATCCATGGCACTCTGAACAAATTTCTGCGCGAAATGAACGTTTAATTATAACAGGATTAGTGGAGCGCATCCAGGGCCAGGTTCAGCGGCAGGACGTTGACTCGCGCCTCGCCCAGAATTCCGAATTGTCGCCCTTCGGTGTGCGCCGTCACGAGGGCGCGGACCTTGGATTCATCCAGTCCCCGGGCCTTGGCCACCCGGTGGACCTGATACTCTGCCGCGGCGGGACTGATATGAGGATCGAGGCCGCTTCCGGAGGCCGTGACGAGATCGACCGGCACCGGCCCCGAATTTTCCGGATCGGCCGTCTTGATCGCCGCGATCCGGTCCTGTACGGTCTTCAAAAGGGCTTCGTTGGTCGGCCCCAAATTCGAACCGGAAGAGGAGGCCGCGTTGTAGGGGTAAGGCGAGGTGGCGGAAAGTCGTCCCCAGAAATATTTGGGGTCGTCAAACGGCTGACCGATCAAGGTCGAGCCGACCGGTTGCCCGTCCCGGAGGATCAAGCTGCCGTTTGCTTTTCCGGGAAAAACGACCTGGGCAAGGACTGTCACGGCCAGAGGGTAAAGCAGCCCTGTGACGATCGTTAACGCGAGCAACAGAAAAACCGCTGATTTAATATGTGTCCACATTGTTTTCTCCTTAAACGAGATGAAGTCCTACCAGGATCAGATCGATGATCTTGATCCCGATAAACGGAACGAGGATCCCGCCCGCTCCATAAATCCATAAATGACGCCGAAGCAGCGCGGCGGCCCCGATCGGCAGATAGCGCAGTCCGCGAAGGGCCAGGGGAACCAGGAAGAGGATGATCAACGCGTTGAAGATCACGGCCGATAAAACCGCGCTCTGCGGTGTCGCCAGTTTCATGATATTCAGGACGCCCAGCACCGGGTAGGTGGTGACGAAGGCCGCGGGAATGATCGCAAAATATTTGGCGACGTCGTTTGCGATGCTGAACGTCGTCAATGCGCCACGGGTCATCAGCAACTGTTTTCCGATCTCCACCACCTCGATCAGCTTTGTGGGGTTGGAGTCGAGATCGACCAGATTGCCGGCTTCTTTCGCAGCCTGCGTGCCGGTGTTCATCGCCACGGCGACGTCGGCCTGGGCCAGCGCGGGCGCGTCGTTGGTTCCGTCGCCCGTCATCGCGACCAGTCGTCCTCCGGTCTGAAGGTCACGGATCAGCTTCAGCTTGGCCTCCGGGGTGGCCTGCGCCAGGAAATCATCGACGCCGGCCTCGGCGGCCACGGCGGCCGCCGTCAGCGGGTTGTCCCCCGTGATCATGACGGTCTTGATCCCCATTCGTCGCAGTTCGGCGAAGCGTTCCTTGATTCCGCCTTTGACGATATCTTTAAGATGGATCGTCCCGAGCACTCTTCCGCCCTCCGCGACCACTAAAGGCGTCCCCCCTTGCTTTGCGATCGATTCGACCGTGGCGCGCAAAGAATCCGGGAACGGGCCGCCTTTTTGTGCAACAAATGTTGCGATTGCCTCCGAGGCTCCTTTTCGAATCTGCCGGCCGTTCATATCAACGCCGCTCATCCGGGTCTGGGCTGTAAAGGGAACGAACGTGGCGCCGAGCGCATGGATATCCCGCGCGCGCAGTCCGTATTTTTCCTTGGCCAGGACCACGATGCTCCGGCCCTCGGGCGTTTCATCCGAAAGGGAAGCGAGCTGCGCGGCGTCGGCCAACGCTCCCTCATCGACGCCGGCCACCGGAATGAACGCCGTCGCCTGACGATTGCCCAGCGTGATCGTCCCGGTTTTGTCCAGAAGGAGGACATCCACATCGCCAGCGGCTTCCACCGCGCGGCCGGACATGGCAATCACGTTGGCCTGAACCATCCGGTCCATTCCGGCGATGCCGATTGCGGAAAGCAGTCCGCCGATCGTGGTCGGAATCAAGCAGACCAACAGGGAGACGAGTACGGTCACGGTCACCGGCGTTCCCAATTTAACGGCCGCCACGCTGTAGATGGAGTAGGGCAGCAACGTGACGGTTGCCAATAGGAAAATGATGGTCAGCGCCGCCAATAAAATGTTGAGTGCGATTTCGTTGGGCGTCTTCTGGCGTTTCGCCCCTTCCACCATGGAGATCATACGGTCCAGGAACATCTCGCCGGGATTGGCCGTGACCCGGATCACCAGCCAGTCCGATAGGACGGTCGTGCCCCCGGTCACGGCGCAACGGTCCCCGCCGCTTTCACGGATCACCGGCGCGCTTTCTCCTGTGACCGCGCTTTCGTTCACGGAAGCGATGCCCTCGATCACTTCGCCGTCGGCCGGGATCGTATGGCCCGCCTCCACCAAAACCACATCCCCTTTCTTAAGAAGTCCTCCGGCGACGATATCGAAATTCGATCCGTACTTTGGATGGACCAGTTTTTTGGCGGTCAGTTCCTGCCGCGACCGCCGCAGCGCGTCGGCCTGCGCCTTTCCGCGCCCCTCGGCCATCGCCTCGGCGAAGTTTGCAAACAGTACGGTGAACCAAAGCCAGACCGAAATGTGAAAGATAAATCCCGCCGGCGCCTCTCCTTGGCCGAAAAGCGCCTGCAGAAAGAGAAGCGTTGTCAGAATACTTCCGACATAAACCACGAACATGACCGGGTTTCGCAGTTGATGTTTGGGGGTTAGTTTTCGGAACGAATCCACGATTGCCTTTCGTATGATTTGTGGTTCGAACAATCGATGTTTTCTTGCTTGTGCCATTAGAATGTTCTCCTTGCGTATAGAATCGTCATTGGCTGATCATCTGCAGATGTTCCACGATCGGTCCCAGCGCAAGCGCGGGAACAAACGTCAGCGCGCCGACCAGGACCACCGTTCCGATCAGCAGAATGATAAACAGCGGCGTGTGGGTCGGAAGCGTCCCCAGCCCGGCCGGAACGGCCTTCTTCCGCGCAAGAGATCCGGCCAGCGCCAGCGTGGGGATGATGAACCAGAAGCGCCCGATCAGCATCTCGATGCCGCCTGTCGTATTGTAAAAAGGCGTGTTGGCGCCGAAGCCCGCGAAGGCGCTCCCGTTGTTATTTCCCATGGAAGTATATGTATAAAGAATCTCGCTGAACCCATGGGTCCCGGGATTAAAGACGCCGGCCTTTCCGCCCTCGGTGACGGTCGCCAGGGCGGTAAATCCCAGGACGATCATCGGCATGATCAAGATCGCCAGCGAGGCCATCTTCATCTCGTACGACTCGATCTTCTTGCCGAGGTATTCCGGGGTGCGGCCGACCATCAGCCCCGCGACAAACACGGCGATGATCGCGAAGATCAGCATCCCGTAAAGACCGGAGCCCACGCCGCCGAAGATCACTTCGCCGAACTGCATCAAGAAGAGCGGCGCCAGCCCGCCCAGCGGTGTAAAGGAATCATGCATCGAGTTGACCGAGCCATTCGATGCGGCCGTGGTGGTCGTGGCCCAGAGGACAGAGTTTGTAACACCGAAGCGGACCTCTTTCCCTTCCATGTTGCCGCCGGGCTGAGGGTCTCCCGCCGTCTGGTTCACCCCGAGCTTTGCGAGCAGTGGATTCCCGCCCGACTCGGCCCAGTACGCACCAACAATAAAAACGACAAGGACGATTACCATTGCGGCCAGGACGGCCCACCCCTGCCGAGTATCGCCGACCATTCTTCCGAAGGTGTAACAGAGCGCCCCCGGGATGAGCAGAATAGCCAACATCTCTAGAAAATTCGAGAACGGCGTCGGGTTCTCAAACGGGTGGGCGGAGTTGACGTTGAAAAAACCGCCGCCGTTCGTTCCCAATTGTTTGATGGCCACCTGCGAGGCGGCCGGACCGACCGCAAGCAGTTGCTCGGTCGCCGTCACCTTTTCGGTCTTGGGTTGGCCTTTTTCATCCAGAACCGGCTGACCGTTGGCGTCAACGACAGGGTTGTCATAAGTGACTGGTTGAAGCAACTTCACCTTCTTATAGTCGCTGAAGGTCTGGACCATCCCCTGGGAGACAAGAACAACTGAAAGAACGAATGAAAGCGGCAGCAGTATGTAAAGCGTTGTGCGGACCAGATCGACCCAAAAATTTCCGAGCGTCTCTACAGTCCGGCGCGCCAGACCTCGGATCAGTGCGACCAGTACGGCCATTCCCGTGGCGGCCGATACAAAATTCTGCACCGTCAGTCCGAGCATTTGGGTCAGGTAGCTCATCGTTGTCTCGCCGCCATAGGCCTGCCAGTTCGTATTCGTGACGAAACTCGTGGCCGTATTGAAGGACAGATCGGGTGAGACGGCGCCGAAGCCCGGCGGATTCAGCGGCAGATAGCCCTGAACTCTTTGCAACGCGTATAGGAAGAGCACTCCGGCCGTGCTAAACATCAGCATGGCCATCCCATAGGTCTTCCATCCCATCTCTTCATTTTCTTTAATGCCGCAGAGCCGGTAGATTCCCCGCTCAACGGGACCGAAGAGGCGATTCAGCCAGACCGATTGACCCTCGTAAACACGGGCCATGTACCATCCCAGCGGCTTCGCTAACGCCACCAGGACGATCAGATAAAGCCCGATTTGCAGAAAACCGTTCGTGGTCATGAGAATACCTCCGGCTTCAAAAGCGCGATCAACAAATAGATCAGGAGCCCCAGTGCTAGGACTCCGCCAATAACGTAAAACAGGTTCATCTCATTCCTCCTACAGGTTTTTCAAAAAGGTAAAGAGCCACCCAGAGAGAACAAAGAATAGAATCGTCAGGCCGATATACAGGACATCCATGGTTCCTCCTACGGTAAAGATAATTTTCAGGTATAACACGAGCCGGAAGAGGGAGTAAAGTTAAACTACCGTTAATAATGGGCTGAAACCCGTTAAGATATCATTAAGACGGTTCTCCATTCGGGAAACGAAGCCCTATCAAAGAGAGGTCATTTCCTACAAAGTTGTTGTCATTATACAAAAACGAATTGAAGAGATTACCCTTAGATTGTCGGTTCAGAAACGCCAAAAGTTTGAAAACCATTAACGGAATTAGCTGTTACGAGATTCTTTCACACTTATCGGACGCGCTGGCATGCGAATTGCTTTTTGTGTATGGCGAGAGCACAGGATGTCGATAGAGAGAAAAGGAAGGAGGCCACAATTATGAATGCCATATTGCAAGATAATGAGGTCCGAAAGAGGGTGTACCTTTCCTTGGAAGATAAGGCCTTGAATTTAACCAGCCGGGACCTATTGAATATTTCCAAGGTCGTCAATCAAGTGCAAGGAAGAGTTCGTATCCGTCAAGGTTCCTGGCAGGTATTGGTGGATGTTCCGATGATCCATTTTCAAAGGCTGACTAAGGGGCTTTTGGAAGTAGGCTATCGGCATTCCGGTCAATTTGAAAGAGTGAACGAGACATCGACGTTTCTTCTAGGAGGATCGCCGAATGAAACCCCATTTTAGGACCGTGGGTGAAATTATCATCACAAATACATTGTTTGCCATGGAAGAAAGCCCGGCCTATGCCGTGGCGATGAGGCTTCTATCGAAAAGTTTTCAGGGCCTGCCGGTTCTGGACCCTTCGGGAAATATCGTAGGCAAGGTGACCGAGATTAATTTACTCAAGGCCCTCAAGTCGGGAAAAAACCTTCACAAGACCATGGTTCGGGAGATCATGGCGGAAGCCCCGCCGGTGGTTGACACCGAAACACCGCTTGAACGGGCGGTCGAGATCATGGAGGCCAACCAGTTGGTCCGATTACCGGTGATGAAGGACGGCCGATTTATCGGGAGCGTCTCACGCCATGATCTTCTTCGGGCCTGGCTCGGGGTTTGGATGGATCATGAAAAGGGAAGTTACGCGGAGGTGATCGGGTAAGGCGACGGCGAAGAGAACCTATTCGTGATTCAGGTGTGAACTTTGATCCAGCCTCGTCTCCTGAAGATCCAAATCAAGCTCGATGATGCGGTAAACGTTGTCGCTGATCCGTCCGTCGTTGTGAAGGTCCATGATCTTGGATCTTTCCGTGGCCAAGGCCTTTCGCTGCAGTTCGGTTTCTTCCTTTGAAAGATGACCAAATTCGCCGTCACCTTCTTCGTCTCGATGGCGGCTTAGGATTTGAATCTGCTTTTGATAGTGACGCTGTAAGTGGCGTGCCATCGCGTTTGAACATTCTCCCCTCTTTGCCCATGCGTCGATTTCAGCCAGCGCGGCATGAGTCGCCTCTATCCGCGCCATCGTTTCCTGCTTATGCGCCCCTCGCCTTTCATGGGCACCGTCCCGGTCGACTCGAAGCCATCGGATCAATGACGGAAGCGTGATACCCTGGAGGACCAGTGTGCACAAGATTACGCAAAACGTGATGAAGATAATGAAATGACGATCCGGGAATGGAATCCCGTTTTGCGTCACGACCGGAATTCCAAACGCTGCCGCCAAGGAAATGGATCCCCTCATGCCGGTCCAGGAGACGATGAAAATCTGCCGCCAGGGCGGAAGCGGGTCGCGTTTTCGAAGACGCGCGCTCAGGGCCCGCGGCAAGACAGCCGCGGGAAAGACCCAGATGATCCGGGCCACGATCACCACGAGGCTGATCAATGCCCCGTCGTATAGCAGCGTGGAAGCCGGAAGATCGGCGGTCTTCTCGATCACGGTTTTCAACTGAAGTCCGGTGACCAGAAAAAGAACGTTGTTGAGGATGAAGACGAGCATTTGCCAGATCGGTATGGCGGCCAGCCGGACACCGGGTGAAGACATGTTTGAGAAGTTACGCCCGATGTAAAGGCCCGCGATGGCCGTGGCCAGGACACCGGACCCGCCCAGCCGTTCCGCAGGAAGATAGGCCAGGAAAGGAGTCAACAGCGACACGGTAATCTCGAGGGCGGGATCCTTCAATCTCTGGCGAAGCTTTGAAACGGCCCACCCTAAAAACAGTCCGTATCCCACCTCGCCGAACACGACGGCAAGAAAACTTCCTAATGCCTCTCCGAACGAGAAGGAACCCACAACGACCGCAGCGGTGGCAAATCGGAATGCCGTCAAGGCGGTGGCGTCGTTCAATAAACCCTCCCCTTCCAACACGCTTACGATACGGTGTGGCAGCGAAAGGCGGCGAGCGATGGTCGCGGCGGCGACATCATCCGTCGGCGCCACGATGGCTCCCAGCACGAAGGCCGCGGCCCAACTCAGTCCGGGAATGAAACGATGCGCCACCGCGGCGACTATTCCCATCGTAAAGAGGACCAGGCCGGAGGATAAAAGAATGATCGGCCTGAGATTTTTTTGGAATGCCTGCCAGGAGCTGGAAAATCCTCCGGCGTACACCAGTGGCGGTAGGAAGACAAGAAGGATTAAATCCGGGTTTAATTCGATCTGCGGGAACCAAGGGATAAAACCCAAGAGGACTCCGGCTGGGACAAGGATCAGCGGCGCAGGCACTGAGGAACGGTTGGCCAGGATCGTCAATCCGACCATGGCCGCGATTAACGCAAGAACGATCTCGATCAGGCTGGGCATTTCCATATATATTTTTCTTAGTCGATCATTCCAACAAAGATCAAAAAATTTCTTTAGAATCATCCTAAAGTAGACGAGTCCTGTAATCAAGTACAACATGGAATAACCCATAAAAAACTTGCGCAACCGGGAGTTTTAAATCCGCCGCTATAGGAGAAGGACGCGGCCTCACGAAACAAAATGGATTCGGGATTATTTGGTTTGACGCGGCCGTGGGAGTAGTGTTAAATAGACCGATTGGCCGAATTGGGGTATTCATTTTAGGGCTTTCGGGTTCTCTGGAGTTGTTGTTTTATGAGCGAATTATTCAAAAAAACCTTCTTCCGTTTCGCGGAAATTTGGAGAGGATCCGGATCTCCCCGGAGGGTAATTTTTGGCCTTTCGCTTGCCGCAATTTTGATGGCTCCGAATCTTGGGTACGGCCAAGGGTTGTACGGCGATCCTTCTGGAACATTGGGCCGTTTTGGAGGGTTTAAGTTGGAGGTGGGGACAGGCAGTACGGTAAATCCAAATCTTCATATCAATAACAAACCCGTCTCGCTCACAATCCCTCAAGGGACTTTTAACCTAACCGCATCCGATACCATCGTGAAGATCCGGACGAAGCAGGTTTTTTTAACCGCAACCCTGGGATTGGGAAGCTCCTTAGATGCTTTCATAAAGGTGGGTCATTTTAAAGCCCAAGACGGCTTCGATGGAAGCAATGAGCCGTCGGGCGGACTGGGCTTCCGGTTCAGTCCTGATCAGACGGGCCGATTAAAGATGGGTTTCCTTTTTCAAGCCTTCTACGCTTCAAGTGAGAACAACAGTTACCCCGCGTCAATCAATACCGAGTTCAATACCGATTCGAGAGGTATAACTCGGTCTGTTAATGCCACCGGAACGGGTGCCGATAAATTAAGGCTGATTCAATACGATGGACTACTGAGTTTGAGTGTTCAGGATATACCCTATGTCCGTCCTTACGGTGCTCTCCTCCTCTCGTACCAAGACAGGACTGAGAAGGGGTCCTTTTCCGGACAGGGGGATTTAACGATTTGTAGTAGTATTAGCGGATGCCAAGTAGCCACGGGTCGTCCGATGTATTTATCATGGAATACAGACACCTTCACCGATTCGGTCGTTGGCGGGGTATTCGGTCTCAGCATAAAACCCTTTGATCGGGGCGGGATCAATCTGGAGGGCTTCATAGGCGCGGGTCATTTAGGAACCCAGTATGGGTACACCGCATCCGCGTTCGTTAATTTTTAAGCCATTGGACGCTTTTTTCTGCCCTCGCGAGATAAAAAAGGGTCACGCTGCCGTGACCCTTCACTTGCTGGTAAATATGGATGAAGTTCTTGGTTGCGGGGAGAGGATTTGAACCTCTGACCTTCGGGTTATGAGCCCGACGAGCTACCGGACTGCTCCACCCCGCGAAGGCATCATAACAACTTGGGGTGAGACTGTCAAGGCTTGATTTTGCCACTTTTTAATGATAGAAAATGATCATGGCGGTCCTTCCGATACATGAATATCCGGACTCGGTCTTAAAAGCGAAGGCCAAGCCGGTGACCGATTTTAATCCTGAACTGCAGACGCTGATCGACGATATGTTTGAGACGATGTATGCCGCACCGGGTTTGGGCCTGGCCGCGCCGCAGATCGGTCGGTCGCTTCGATTGTTCGTGTACGACCTGAAAGAAGGAGAGGATCAGCCGCACCAAAGGGGTGTCCTGATCAATCCGGAATTTATTTCAAAGTCGGGGACGCAGACGGGGGAGGAAGGCTGTCTGAGCGTTTCGGAGTACCGGACTCAGGTGACCCGTGCAAACCGGGTCGCCGTTAAGGGGATCGATCGGAACGGGAAAGAGGTCACCGTGGAGGGCGAAGGGCTCATGGCCCGGTTGCTCCAGCATGAAATGGACCATCTCGACGGAACATTGTTTGTGGACCGTCTCAGCAGTCTTAAGCGGCAGATGTACCTCAAACGCCTGAAGAAGCGCATGAAGGCTGAAGCGAGGTAGGCACCCAGCGAGCAATCCGCCGGAGGCGGAGAGCGAGAGGGGGAGGACTTCGGCGAGCTCAGTCGAGACGCTTAGCCGGTGGAGGGGGCGACGTGAGCCCCTATAAAAATAAATGAAACTGGTCTTCATGGGAACGCCCGAATTTGCCCTGCCTAGTCTGAACGCGTTGCATCAGGCGGGCCACACCGTTTTAGCCGTCGTGTGTCAGCCGGATCGGCCCAAAGGACGCGGAGGGCGACTTACGTCGCCACCCGTCAAAGCGATGGCCGAACGGTTCGGGCTGCCGATTCTCCAGCCCACGAAGATGAAAGACCCTGCCTTCCTTGACGGCCTCCGCGCCTTGGAGCCGGAAGTCATTGTGGTGGTGGCCTTCGGTCGCATTCTTCCTCCGGCCATTCTCGATCTGCCGCCCCACGGATGCATCAACGTGCATGCTTCGCTTCTGCCAAAATATCGGGGCGCGGCCCCGATTCAGTGGGCCATCATCAATGGGGAACAAGAAACCGGCGTGACGACGATGCGGCTGGATCCCGGGATGGATACGGGCGACATCTTCCTCCAGGAACGGATGCCGATATTGCCGGAGGATACGGCCGGAAGTCTGTCCGGTCGATTGGCCGAACGGGGGGCGGACCTGATGATCCGAACCTTAAAAGGAATCGAGTCGGGGGAGATCCTTCCCGTGCCGCAGGATCATGCCCAGGCGACGCTTGCCCCGATCCTGGAGAAAGAAGCGGGCAAGATCGACTGGACTCGAGCGGCGGTTGAAATCCTGAACCGGGTTCGTGGACTTTCTCCCTGGCCCGGGGCCTACACATTTTATCGGGACGAGCGGTGGAGCATCTGGAAGGCGAAATTGGGCGACCCAACCGCGGGGGCGGCACCGGGGACGATTCTTAAAACCGGTCGGGAGGGGTTTTCGGTTGCAACGGGTCAAGGCCTCCTTGATATCCTGGAACTCCAACCGGCCAACCGGCGTCGCATGACGGCCGGTGAATTTCTGGCCGGGCATTCGGTCCAATCCGGTGTCGTGCTGGGGGGGTAGTCTTGCATATCGGATTCCGGCTGATGTAAAATAAAAACATCTGGATTCAGCAAAATAAGGAGGTTTGGTAAGGATATGAATAAGCTTAAAACAACTTTTTTCCTGGCTCTGCTCACGGGGTTATTCATCGTTGTGGGTTCCCTGATCGGCGGCCAGTCCGGTGCGACGGTCGCGTTTATGATCGCGCTGGTCATGAATTTCGGCGCCTACTGGTTTTCGGACAAAATCGTGCTGAGGATGTACGGAGCCAAGCAGGTTTCGGAGGCCGAGGCTCCGGACCTGCACCGGCTCGTTCGGAATTTGGCCACGCGTGCGCAGCTGCCGATGCCGAAGGTCTATATCATCGAGAGCGAGACGCCCAATGCCTTTGCCACGGGCCGCAATCCCCAGAATGCCGCGGTCGCCGTCACCACGGGGATCCTTCGCATCCTATCGGAAGAAGAGCTCACCGGCGTGATGGCCCATGAATTGTCCCATGTGACTCATCGGGACATCTTGATCAGCACGGTGGCGGCCACGATTGCCGGGGCGATTTCCTACCTGGCGCAGATGCTGCAATGGGCCATGATCTTCGGCGGGGGAGACCGCGAAGAGCGGCACCCGCTCAGTTTTGTAGCCGAGATCGCCATCATGATTTTGGCCCCGATCGCCGCCACCTTGATCCATCTGGCCGTATCGCGTTCGCGTGAATACGACGCCGATCTGGGCGGGGCGCAGCTCTGCGGCCAACCCTTGTGGCTGGCGGAGGCGTTGCGAAAACTGCATCAGGGCGTTCAACGGTTTCCCA
>Ga0187773_10000352_pt1 | contig 18462 bp, 19 predicted proteins | sample 0216_BV02_MP05_1_FD_133133 | JGI IMG/M metagenome (GOLD analysis project Ga0187773, IMG submission 133133) | Tropical peat soil microbial communities from peatlands in Department of Meta, Colombia - 0216_BV02_MP05_10_MG | ecosystem: Environmental > Terrestrial > Soil > Wetlands > Peat | place...
AAGCTGGCCGCGGTCGTCGTAGAGGCAGTGCTCGTAGAGCGCGCCGCCGATCCCCTGCACGATGCCGCCGCGCGCCTGCTCATCGACGAGCTTCGGGTTGATGACGCGGCCGCAGTCGTCGACGCACCACATCTTGAGCAACTTGATGAAACCCGTCTCGGTGTCTACCTCCAGCGAGCACCCTTGCGCGCCATTGCTGAAGACGAAGGCGTAGTCCTTGACCCGGTAGTGGCGCGTCACGACGAGCTCCGGCTGGAAGTCGACCGGCAGCTCGTTCCCGCGGTAGTAGCAGATGCGCGCGAGCTCAGCGAGCGTGAGGCCCTGCTCGCTGCCCTTCTTCACCACCTTCCCGTCGACGATGTCGAGCTCCGCCGCGCTCGTTTTCAGGATCACCGCGCCGACATCGAGGATGTTCTTCTTCAAGGCGAGGCTCGCCTGCAGCACCGCCTCCCCGCCGATGCCCGCCGCGCGCGAGGCCCAGGTGCCGCCGCCGTAGGGCACCTTGTCCGTGTCGCCGGTGAGCACCTTCACGCAGCTCATCTCGACGCCGAGCGCCGTCGCCGCGATCTGCGCCATGATGGTCTCGGTTCCCTGGCCCTGCTCGGTGACGCCGGTGGCCGCGATGATCGAGCCGTTCGCGTCGAGCTTGATCGTGCAACCGTCCTGTGCGGCGATCCTCGCGCCGCCCACCCCGTAGAACATCGGACTCGGGTTGGTCACCTCGATGAAAGAGGAGAGCCCGATGCCTCGATGGACTCCCTTCTTCCGAAGCTCCGCCTGCTCGGCGCGCAATTTGTCGTATTGCATCAGCTGAAGGAGCTTCGCCATGCACTGGTGGTGCGAAAGCGCCTCGAACCTCATCCCCGAGGCCGACTTGCAGGGGTAGGCGTCGTCGGGAATGAGGTTTCTCTTGCGCATCTCGGCGGGATCGATGCCGAGCTTCGCCGCCGCCTGGTCCACCATGTGCTCGGCCACCGCGATCGCGATCGGGTGCCCGACCGCGCGGTACTGGCACATCATGTTCTTGTTCTGGAAGACGACCGTGCCTCTCGCCCGGTACTCCTTGTGCTTGTACGGGCCGCCGGTGAGATTGAGGATCTGGTTGCACTCGACGCCCGACGAGCGCGGGAACATCGAGTACGGCCCGACGCCGGTCAGATCGTCGATCTCGAGGGCCGTCATGTTCCCTTCGCGGTCCACCGCCAGTTTCGCCTTCACCCGGTGGTCGCGCGCATGGATGTCCGAAAGGAAGGACTCGTAGCGGTCGGCGGCGAATTTCACCGGGCGCCCGAGCATGAGCGAGAGCGCGCAGGCCGCGATCTCGTCCCCGTAGGTGTGGATCTTGATGCCGAAGGAGCCGCCGACGTCGCGCGCGACGATCCTCACGCGATGCTCGTCGAGCGACAGGCGGCTGGCGATGATCCCCTGCATCATGTGCGGCGACTGGCCGCAGTGATACACGGTCATGGTCTCGTCGGCGCGGTTGTAGTCGGCGAGGATCGCCCGCGGCTCCATGGTGACGCCGGTGTGGCGGCCGAAGTGGAGCGTGTCTTCGACGACCAGGTGCGCGGAGCTCATCGCCGCATCGACGCCGCCCGTGTCGACGATCCTCTGGAAGCACAGATTGCTGTCGAATTCCTTGTGGATCTTCGGCTCGGAAGGATCGAGCGCCCGCTCGGCGTCCAGCGCCGCGGGCAATTCTTCGTAGCTGACGTCCACGGCCTCCGCCGCGTCCTCGGCCTCGGCGCGCGATTGCGCGACCACGGCTGCTACGGGCTCGCCCTGCCAGCGCGCCACGTCCACCGCGAGCGGATACTGGGGCGGGGAGCGCATGCCCTGAAGGTGCGTAAGCACGCCCACGTAGGGCTTCACCACCAGCGCGATCTCGGCCCCGGTGACCACCCGCACCACGCCCGGCATCCCCGCGGCCTTCTTCGCGTTGACGCCGGCGATTCTCGCGTGCGCGTGCGGCGAGCGAACGTAGGCGACGTGCAGCATGCGCGGCAGCACGAGGTCGTCGACGAACTGGCCGCGCCCCTGAGCGAGGCGCCGCGCGTTGGGGCGCGTGACCGAGCGACCGACGTAGCTGTTCGGCGCGTCGAAGTTGAGCGTCCGGGTCGTTTCGTCGAATTCGCTCATGCTCACGCCTCCAGCGTCGTCACTTCGACCTCAGCGCCCGCGCCTTCGCCACCGCTTCGATCGCATCCACGACCGCCTGGTAGCCGGTGCAGCGGCAGTAGTTGCCCGAAAGATATTCGCGGATCTGCTCGCGCGACGGATTCGGCAGATCGCGCAGCAGCGCCTGCGCCGCCATCAATATACCTGGCGTGCAGAAGCCGCACTGCAGGGCATTCGTCAGGACGAACGCGCTCTGCAGCTCCTCGATCTCGCGCGAATCCGACAGGCCCTCGATCGTGTCCACCTTGCAGCCGTCTGCCTGCGCGGCGAACATGAGGCAGCCGCGCACGATCTCGCCGTCCACGCGCACCGTGCAGGCGCCGCAGACCCCGTGCTCGCAGCCGACGTGCGTGCCGGTGAGCTCGAGCTCGTTCCTCAGGAAATCAGCGAGATTCATGCGCGCGGGCACGGTCCGCTTCACGCGCTCGCCGTTGACAGTGAGAGCGATCTCGACGGTTTCGGCCGGGGCGTTCAAGCGACGAGCTCCTTTAACACGCGGCCCGCGAGCACTTTGGCGAGATGCAGTTTCATCGCGGCCGAAGCGTGCAGGTCCGCGCGCGGGTCGAGGTCGCCATCGAGCTTGGCCAACGCGCCGTCGACGTCGGATTGTCCTTCGAGGGCCTTCTCCAACCCCGCCGCACGCTGGGCCTTGTCGCCCACGCCGAAGAAAGCGATGCGCATGTCGGAGAATTTCCCACCCTTCTTCGAGCCATGCGCCGAAACGCCCACCATGGCGTAGTCGCCGTGCCGGCGCGCCAGCTCGCCGAAGGCCGAGGCGTAGCCGGGTTTCGGAAGGGGAAATTCCGCGGCAAGGAGCAGCTCTCCGGCTTTCAGCGCCGTGGCGTACAAGCCCTTGAAGAAATCCTCGGCCGCCACCCGCCGCTCGCCCTTCTTTCCGGCGACGACGAAAGTCGCCCCGAGCGCGATCGCGCAGGCCGGAAGTTCCGCGGCCGGATCGGCGAGCGCGCAGCTTCCACCGAAGGTGCCGCGGTTGCGGATCGCCGGATGCGCAACGTGCGGCATGGCCGAAGCAAGGAGAGGCAACTGGCGCGCGACGTCGGCGGAGCGTTCCAGCTCGACGTGGCGCGTCATAGCGCCGATTCGCACGTGATTCTTCGTGACCTTGATGCCGGCGAGGGACGCGATGCGGTTGATGTCGACGAGGACCTTGGGCGCGGCGACGCGGAAATTGAGCATCGGCACGAGGCTCTGGCCGCCGGCGAGCACGCGCGCCTCGTCCTTGTGCTTGTCGAGCAGGGCGAGCGCCTCGGCGACGCTCGCCGGGCGCGCGTAGGCAAACCGCGGTGCTTTCATCCCCTCTCCTCCGTGCCTACATTATGAAGCATAGTCCGGAACGCGAGGAGGACGACATGCAGTTCCAGAACTCGCGGCGTCTCACGGACGTCGGGCCCGCGCTCGCTCAAAGCCACTGCCGAGATTGTCCGCGTTCTTATTGATATTTCTTGACGATATTGCAGCCGTACTGGTCACCGAGTTTGCAGGCCTGCCTCGCATCGTCAAGCGCTGCCTGCTCGTCCCCCTTGCGGTGGCGCGCGCCGCCACGCTCCATGTATGCCCGCGCATTGTCCGGAACTGCTGCGATATAGCGGGACCAGTAGTCGATGATTTCGTCCCATTGCTGGTTGGCCGCAAGCAATTCGTCCAGGTAGTAATAGGAATTGAACAGTTTTGGATCGGCTTCAATGCTGCGCTTGAACTCCTCGATCGCCTCGTCACGCTGACCCTGATTCTTGAGCGCCAGCGCTTTTTGGTATCTCTGATGGCCTGCAAGTTTCTTTTCATACGCTGCTTTCTGCACTTGATATTCCGCCGTCGTGCGCGCGGGTCTCGGAAAACGTTCGGCCGCAATCGCGGCGGCATGTTCAGAGATGCAGTTCTTGCCAGTGACGGTCTGGCAGCTCGTCGCAAGCCACGGGGTATTTTGCTTTGCGAGCTCAACATGGACCAGTGAAAATCCCTGATCTGCAAATATCGCCAACTGGAAGGAGGCATCCTCTTTCTGCCGCTCTGGTTTTGTCGAGCCCTTCCCGTACAGCATCATCACCACGTAAACACGCTTCCCGATGACCGAGCGCGCCATCGGATCCTGTTCCATGAATTGGCGTGCTGCGGCGTAAGCATCGCCTCCTAAGATATGCCCCCATGTAAGAAGGATGCTCAGAACAAGCAGTGGATACAATATTTTTCTCATTTGCCCCCTTGCGAAAGAAAAAGCGTTAACTGCCGCACAGCCTGCGCCGCGCCCGCGTGGCCAGCACTACCCCTCTTCGCGCGCGAATCGCCGTGCTTTCATCGCTGCTCCTCCGTGACGTATTATGAAACAAGGCACAACGACAAAGGAGGCGATCATGGAGTTCAGCGAGACCCTGCCGCGCCGCGGTTACTCCAAGAAAGAGATGCTCAAGCGGGTCGCCCGCTTCAGGAGACTGAAGGGCTCCGACGGCGGGCTGCCCGATTCGAAGATGCCCGGCTGCGAGCGCATCCTCTACAACGTCATAGGTTTCCAGCCCCCCAAGGTCGAGCGGGGTGGCAAGCAGTCTCCGGTCGGCCTCAAGGCGGCGAGGATGGCCGCGATCAAGATCTCGGAGGGCTTCAACCTCGGGTACTGCCGGGCGAAGCCGGGCAAGGGCCCGATGCTGCACAACCACGACACCAACGAGACCTTCATCGCGATGACCGGGACCTGGCGCGCGATCTGGGAGAACCGGAAGGGCGGGCTCGAGCACGTGGATCTCAAGCCGCTCGACCTGATCTCGTTTCCGCCCGGCGCGATCCGGCGTTTCATGAACGTGACCCGCGGGCCGAAGAACCGGCACTCGACCCTGATGTTCGTCATCGGCGGCAACGCGCCGAGCTCGGAATTCACCAGCAAGTCGATGCGCGAAATCGAAACGGCGGGCGCGCTTCCGCGGCAGAAAACCCGGCGCTCGCGCTAGCCGGGACGTGGAAACCGAGGCGGGAGCCGAGGTCGGACCTTGAAGCAGGCTGCGCGAGCTCCCTGCGCGGCCGGTCGCCCGACCTCAGCCCACGTGCTTCCTCAGGAACTCGAGCGACCGTGTCCGCGCGAGCTGGGCGCTCTCGGCGTGATACGAACCGCGCTGATCGCAGTTGAAGCCGTGCCCGGCGGGATAGACGAACGAGGTGACTTCCGGATGCTCGCCGAGAAATTTCTTCACACCCTCGATCGGAATCGCGTGGTCGGTCTCACCCCAATGGCTCATCACCGGGCATTTCGGCTTCTCGCCCGAGTTCGCGGTGATGCTGCCGCCGTAGTAGGTGACCGCGGCCGCGAGGCCGGGGAGGCGCGAGGCGCACATCCACGACACCGTCCCGCCCCAGCAGTAGCCGACGATGCCGGCCTTGCCGGCCGATTTCACGTTGGCGAGCGCGGCCGCGGCGTCTTTGAGCACGGTATCCCATTGCATTTTCGGGATGAAAGTGCGGCCCCGCTCGATGTCGGCCGGGGTGTAGCCGATATCCAGCCCGCGCTCGACCCGGTCGAAGAAGGCGGGTGCGATGGCGAGGTAGCCGTCGGCCGCGTAGCCGTCGGCGACGCTCCGGATGTGGCTGTTGACCCCGAAGATCTCCTGCACCACGATCAGCGCGCCGCGCGCCTTGCCCTGGGGTTCCGCGCGCCAGGCGGCGAGCTTGTGGCCGTCTGAAGCGCTCAGTTCTATCATCTTGCCCACTGGTGTCTCCTCCGGCGTTTTCTTGGGGGACGCAGAGTGTACTTCGTTCTTTGGCATAATGGCGTCGTACGAGAGGGGCGCTCCGGCCCCGCAGCGCAGGACCCGCAGGAGGAACACACCATGCCCGTCACCGAACTGAACCACTATCTCGTCCGCGCGAACGACCTCGAGCGCAGCAAGGATTTCTACTGCGACGTGCTCGGCTTCGAAGTCATGCCGCGGCCCGACTTCCCCTTTCCCGGCTACTGGCTGGGGATCAACGGCAAGATCCAGGTGCACATGGCGCAGGCCGGCGTGCCCAACTCGGCGCTCTACTATCTCGGCAGCCCGAAGAACGCGGCGACGAGCAATTCAGGCGTGATCGACCACATCGCCTTTCTCGCGACCGAGCCGGACAAGTTCGTCGAGCACCTCAAAGCGCGCGGTGTCGCCTGCCGCCCGCGCAATTTTCCGGATTCGGGGCTCTACCAGCTCTTCATCAAGGACCCGGACGGCCTCACCATCGAGCTGAATTTCTTCGGCGTCACCAAGGCGCCGGAATGGGGCGGCGAGGACTACTCGAAGATGCCGCGCGTCGCCTCTCCGAAGCACGCGCCGAAGAAGAAGGCGGCGAAGTCCAAAGTCCCTGCGTGATGAGCGCGCCGCGCGCAGTCGCGAGCAGGACCTCGCCGGGATTCGCCGGCGTCTCCTACGAGGAAGCGATCGCCCGGGCACGCGCGCTCGTGCCGGCGCTGCGCGAGCGCGCCGCGGCCGCGGAGGCCGCGCGCACCATGCCCGCGGAGACGATCGCCGACCTGAATGCGAGCGGCCTCCTGCGCACGCTCCAGCCCAGGCGCTGGGGTGGGATGGAATTCGACTACATCGCCTACGTGGATTTCCCGGCCGAGCTTTCGCGCGGCTGCGCCTCCACCGCCTGGAACTTCGCCAACCTGCAGATCCACCACTGGATGCTCGCTCTCTACGACGAGCGCGCTCAAGAGGAGGTCTGGGGCGCGAACCCCGACGCGCTCATCGCCTCGGGGATAGCGTTTCCGCAGGGGACCGGCCGCAAGACCGACGGCGGGTTCGTGATCAGCGGGCGCTGGAATTTCTCCAGCTGCTCCAACATCGCCGACTGGAACATGCTCGCCGTGACCGTGAAGGAGGGCGAGCGCGCGGTCGACCACCGGATGTGCCTGCTGCACAAGTCGCAGTACGAGGTGATCGACGACTGGAAGGTGCTCGGCATGCGCTCCACCGGCAGCATGACCGTGGCGGCGAAAGACGTCTTCGTCCCCGAGCACAAGGCGCTGTGCATGTACGACGTGCGCGGCGGGGACAGCTTCCCCGGCGCGCGCACCAACAAGAGCCCGGCTTACCAGGTTGCCGCCAATCCCCTGCTCGGCCACGGCATCGGCGCCTGCGCGGTCGGCAACGCGCAGGCCGCCCTCGAGCTTTCCATCGACGCGGTGAAGAAGCGCAGCACCAGCTACACCGGCGCGAAAATGCGCGACTTCCAGGCGGTGCAGCTGCGGATCGGCGCAGCCGGCTCGAAGATAGACGCCGCGCGGCTCGTCCTGCGCAACGACGCGATCGAAGGCCAGGAGCTCGCCAGCCGCAAGCTCATGCCCGATGTGCTCACGAAGCTGCGCATGAAGCGCAACCTCGCCTACGCGGTGAACCTGTGCACCGAGGCGGTCGACACGCTGCACGCCATGGCGGGCGCGAACGGCATCTACGAGTCCTATCCGCTCGAGCGCATCTTCCGCGACGCGCATTCGCTCGCCGGCCACTTCAGCTTCAGCTTCGACGCCCAGGCCTCGGCGTGGGGCTTCGCCGCCCTGGGCGGCGAGGTCGTGAATCCAACGCTGTGATGCGCGACGCCGTGAACGCGTGAAGATCTGCCGCTTCGACCGGAACCGCCTCGGCATCGTCCAGGGCGACGAGGTGCTCGACGTCACGAAGGCGCTCGAGGCCATCCCCGAGCAGCGCTGGCCGATCGCCCAGGGAGATCCTCTCATCCTGAACTTCGGGCGCGTTCTGGCCAGAGCAAGGAAGCTCGCACCGAAGGCAAAGCGAAAGAAGCTCTCGAAGGTGAAACTGCTTGCTCCGGTCGCCAACCCGGGAAAGATCATCGCCGCGCCGATCAACTACAACGATCACATCGCCGAGTCGATCAAGGACCCGGGCATCGCCCACGGCCGCACCAACATCCAGAAGGGCATCGGCGAGTGGGGCCTGTTCCTCAAGGCGAACTCCTCGCTCATCGGCTTCGGCGAGGAGATCCGCCTGCGCTGGCCCGAGCGCAGGAACGACCACGAAGTCGAGCTGGCTGTGGTGATCGGCAAGCGCGGCAACAGGATTCCGAAGGAAAAGGCGCTCGAGCATGTCTGCGCCTACTCGATCGGCCTGGACATGACCGTGCGCGGGCCGGAGCTCCAGTGCTTCAGGAAATCGATAGACACCTACTCGGTGCTCGGGCCCTGGCTGGTCACCGCCGACGAGATCGCCGACCCGAACAACCTCGATCTCTCGATCAAGGTCAATGGCGAGACGAGGCAGAGCTCGAACACGAAGTACCTCGTCTACAACGTGCAGCGGCTGATCGAATTCGGCTCGTCCATGTACACGCTCCATCCCGGCGACATCATCATGACCGGCACGCCCGCCGGCGTCGCCCCGGTGAAGCCCGGAGACGCCCTTCACGCCTACGTGCAAGGCGTCGGCGAAGCCGACATCCACATCGCGCCCGCCTATGCCTAGGCGCGCCCTCGCAAGCGTTTCGAACATCCGGGAAATCGGAGAGATCGGAGAGCCCATGGCCCTTACGGAAACTTCCATTCTCACTGCCGACCTGCGGCTCGACGTGCAGGAGTTCTACTTCCGCTACGCCGAATGCCTCGACGGCGGCAGGCTTCAGCACTGGCCGGAATTCTTCCTCGAGTCCTGCACCTACCGGGTCACGACGCGTCGCGGCCTGCGCCTGGGCCCTGACGAAGACCTTTTCTCGCTCTCTACCCGCAATACCCTGCGCGACCGGATCATCGCCATCGGCCAGTCCGAGGACTACGAGCCGTACACGCAGCGCCACACCATCGCCAACTTCCGCATGCAGGCGGCCTCCGAAGAAGAGCTGCGCGTGCAGGCGAACTTCCAGATCCTGCGCACCTACCCAGAGCGGCGCACGGAGTTTTTCGCATCGGGCTTCTACGACGACCGCATCGCGCTCATCGACGGGCGGCTGAACTTCAAGGACAAGCTGTGCGTGCTCGACTCGGACGTTCTGCCCGAGGCGCTGGGCTACCCGATCTGAGCCCGACCGGGCGTGAAAATCGCCCGAAGAAGCGCCTTTTGGTTTGACTGAGGGGCGCCGAGCCTCTAAAATTCACCGGTTTTGCGGCTGCGGGGTGGGGTGTGTGGCGCATATTCCTCCCGGTGATCGGGTTGCAGGTGCTGTGCACCGCCGCCGCGATGCTGCTCGGTGCCTGGCTAGCCGGGATGCACGGCGCGATTTCCGCCGCCTTGGGCGGGTCGATCGGCGTGATCGCCGGCCTGGCGTATGTGGCACTGGCGGCCCGAAGCAAGTCGAAGTCTGCAGGGGAAGCGCTGTACGAAGTCCTGAGGGCCGAGGCGGTCAAGATAGCCCTCATGATCGTCCTCCTGGGAATCGTGCTGGCGGCGTACAGGGACGTCGTCGCGCTCGGGCTTATCGGTACGTTCGTCGCCACGGTCCTGATTTTCACCATGGCGATAGCATTCCAGAGCAAGTAGGGTTCACGAAGAAGCTTCCGCGATGGCTGCCGAGCAAGAACTGACACCGACCTCCTACATCGGCCATCACCTCACTTTTTTCGAGCAGCCGGTGGGCCAGGGCTCGTTCTGGACGCTGAATCTCGATTCGCTCGTGACCGCGGTCGTCCTCGGCGTCCTCGGCATCGGACTCCTCTGGTGGGTCGTGCGCGGCGCGACCTCGGGCGTTCCCAACAAGCGCCAGGCCTTCGTCGAGCTCGCCTGCGAGTTCGTCGACGAGCAGGCGAAGGGCATCTTCCAGGGCGACCGCAGGTTCATCGCGCCGGCCGCGCTCACCGTGTTCGTCTGGGTGCTGCTCATGAACGCGATGGACTTCCTGCCCGTGGACGTGACCGCCTGGTTCTACGAGCACGTGCTCCATCTCGAGCACTGGCGGCAGGTTCCGACCGCGGACGTCAACACCACCTTCGCGCTCTCGCTCTCGGTGTGGCTGCTAATGATCTGGTTCTCGATCGCGGTGAAGGGCTTCGGCGGCTGGGTGCACGAGCTCTTCTGCTCCCCGTTCGGCGCGAACCCGCTCCTGTGGCCGGCAAACTTCGCCTTCAACCTGGTCGAATACATCTCCAAGCCGCTGTCGCACTCGCTGCGGCTGTTCGGCAACATGTACGCGGGCGAGATCATCTTTCTGCTCCTGTGGATGATGGCCGGCGCCGGAATCGCCGGCACCATCTTCGCGGTGCCGCTCGGGCTCGCCTGGGCGATCTTCCACATCCTCATCGTCGTGCTGCAGGCGTACATCTTCATGATGCTGACGATCGTCTACATTGCCATGGCGCACGAGAGCCACTGAACACAAAACCGATTGACGTTCTAGAAAGGGAACCGTAATGGAAAAAATCCAATTCATCGCCCTGGTCCAGGCTTACACCGGGGTCGGCATCGGCCTCATGGTCGGGCTGGGCGCGCTCGGCGCCTGCGTCGGCGTGGGCGTCATGTGCAGCCGCTTCCTCGAAGGCGCCGCTCGCCAGCCGGAAATGATCCCGGCGCTGCAGGCGAAGGTGTTCCTGCTGCTCGGCCTGATCGACGCGTCGTTCATCATCGGCCTGGGCATCGGGATGTTCTTCGCGTTCGCCAACCCGCTGCTCGGCGCTCTGCGCTGAGCCCGCGGAGCCCGGGGCCGGTCCCCGGGCAGCTCTACGGGACGCACATGAATTTCAACCTTACATTGATCGCGCAGGCTCTCGCCTTTGCGCTGTTCATCTGGTTTACGGTCAAGTTCGTCTGGCCGCCGCTCATGCGCGCGATCGAGCAGCGCCAGAAGCAGATCGCCGACGGCCTGGCCGCGGGCGAGCGCGGGCGGCAGGAGCTGGACGCCGCGGGCAAGCGCGCACAGGAGGAGCTCGCCCGGGCGCGAGAGCGCGTGGGCGAGATCATCGGTTCGGCGGAAAAGCGCGAAGCGCAGATGCTCGAAGAGGCCAAGGCGGCCGCGAAGGCCGAGGCGGACCGCATCATCGCCGCCGCGAAGGCCGACATCGACCAGCAGGTCGCGCAAGCCAAGGAAATGCTGCGCGAGCAGGTCGCCTCGCTTGCCGTCGCCGGCGCCGAGAAGATCCTGCGGCGCGAGGTCGACGCCAAGACGCACGCGGAGCTGCTCAATCAGCTGAAGAAGGAAATCTGATTGGCCGAAGTCGCAACCCTTGCGAGGCCGTACGCGGAAGCGGTGTTCGAGCTCGCGGACAAGTCGAACTCGCTTGCCGAGTGGGCGCCGGTGCTCGCGAACATGGCGCGCTTTGCGGCGCAGCCCGAGGTGCGGGCCTGCATCGAGAATCCCAATCTCGGCGCCAAACCGCTGTACACGCTGTTCGTATCGCTGTGCGGGGACGATTTGTCCGCCGAGGCGCGGAACTTCCTGCGGGTGCTAATCGCCAACGACCGCCTCGCCCTGCTTCCCGAGATCCACGCGCAGTTCCTCGAGCTGAAGAATGCGCGCGAAGGCATGGTGCAAGCCGATATCCGCACGGCATTCACGCTGACCAACGCCCAGGTGTCGAGCCTCGTCGGCGACCTGGAGCGCCGCTTCAAGCGGCGCGTGCACCCGCGAGTCACCGTCGACAAGGAGCTGATCGGCGGCCTGCGCATCGCGGTCGGCGACGAAGTGATCGACGGCTCGGTGCGCGGCCGGCTCGAGGAAATGGCGGTCGCGCTGAAGAGCTGACGAATGAATCGACGAATGAATTCGAAGAAGGCGAAAACCGGGGACAGACCACGTTTTTCGCAAGCTGATCTCCACGCCCGCACGGTGAAAAACGTGGTCTGTCCCCGGTTTAACAAGGAGCAGTCATGCAACAGTTGAACCCATCCGAAATCAGCGAACTGATCCGCAGCAAGATCCAGAATCTTGCCCTCTCAGCGGACGTTCGCACCCAGGGGACGGTCGTGACCGTCACCGACGGCATCTGCCGCATTCACGGCCTCTCGGACGTGATGCAGGGCGAGATGCTCGAATTCCCCAAGAACACCTTCGGCCTCGCCCTCAACCTCGAGCGCGACTCGGTCGGCGCGGTGATTCTCGGCGCGTACGAGCACATCTCCGAGGGCGACACGGTGAAATGCACCGGCCGCATCCTCGAAGTCCCGGTGGGGCGCGAGCTCCTCGGCCGGGTGGTGAACTCGCTCGGCCAGCCGATCGACGGCAAGGGCCCGGTCGCCGCGAAATCGACCGACGTGATCGAGAAGGTCGCCCCGGGGGTGATCTGGAGGAAATCGGTTTCGCAGCCGGTGCAGACCGGCCTGAAGGCGATCGACTCGATGGTGCCGATCGGACGCGGACAGCGCGAGCTCATCATCGGCGACCGCCAGACGGGCAAGACCGCGGTGGCGGTGGACACCATCATCAACCAGAAGGGCAAGAGCCTGTTCTGCGTCTACGTAGCGATCGGCCAGAAGGCCTCGACGATCGCGAACGTCGTGCGCAAGCTCGAGGAGCATGGCGCGATGGCCTACACCATCGTCGTCGCCGCTTCCGCCTCGGAGTCCGCGGCGATGCAGTACATCGCGCCCTACACCGGGTGCACCATGGGCGAGTACTTCCGCGACCGCGGCCAGGACGCGCTCATCATCTATGACGACCTGACCAAGCAGGCCTGGGCGTACCGGCAGATCTCGCTGCTCCTGCGCCGGCCTCCGGGTCGCGAAGCCTATCCGGGGGACGTGTTCTACCTGCACTCGCGGCTCCTGGAGCGCGGCGCGCGCGTGAACGAGGAGTACGTCGAGAAATTCACCAAGGGCCAGGTCAAGGGCAGGACCGGCTCGCTCACCGCCCTCCCGATCATCGAGACCCAGGCCGGGGACGTCACCGCGTTCGTCCCGACCAACGTGATCTCGATCACCGACGGCCAGATCTTCCTCGAGACCGACCTCTTCAACGCCGGCATTCGGCCCGCGATCAACGCCGGCATCTCGGTGTCCCGGGTGGGCGGCGCCGCGCAGACCAAGATCATGAAGCGCCGCGACACCGGCGGCGGCGTGCGCCTCGCCCTCGCCCAGTACCGCGAGCTCGCGGCCTTCGCGCAATTCGCCTCGGACCTCGACGAGGCCACCCGCAAGCAGCTCGACCGCGGGCGCCTCGTCACCGAGCTGATGAAGCAGCCGCAGTACCAGCCGCTCGCGGTGTGGGAGATGGCGGTCACGCTCTTCGCCGTGAACAACGGCTACTTCGACGGCATCGAGATCGCCAAGGCCCTGTCGGCCGACAAGTCCCTGCGCGACTTCCTCAAGGAGAAATATGCCGCGCAGGTGAAGGCGATGGAGGACAAAAAGGACCTGAGCGAAGACGAGGAGAAGGCGCTCAAGGCCGCGATCGAAGACTGGAAGAAGAGCGGCAGCTTCTAATGGCGACGGACCACGCCTTTCATGTTCGTTCGTACGTAGAGCGGGGCAGCACGCGAAGAACGTGGTCTGTCCCCGGGATCTGACCGATGCCAGGAACAAAAGAAATACGGATGAAGATCCGGAGTGTGCAGAACACCCGGAAGATCACCAAGGCCATGGAGATGGTCGCGGCTTCCAAGATGAAGAAGTCGCAGGACCGCATGCGCGCGACGCGCCCGTACGTCTCCAAGGCACTGCAGATCGCCATGCACGTGTCCAACGCGAGCGCCGAGTACAAGCACCCGTTCCTCGATAAGCGCGAACGGGTCAGGAACGTCGGCGTCATCCTGGTAAGCACCGACAAGGGCCTGTGCGGCGGCCTCAACACCAACGTCCTCCGTCTCATGCTGCAGCAGTACAAGGAATGGCAGGCGGCCGGAATCGGCGTGCAGTTCTGCATCATCGGCGGCAAGGGCCTCGGCTTCGTACAGCGCCTGGGCGGGAACGTCGTCTCGCAGGCCGTGCAGATCGGCGACCGGGCGAAGCTCGAGCAGCTGATCGGCCCGGTCAAGGTGCTGCTCGACAAGTACATCGCAGGCGAGATCGACGAAATTCACGCCTTCTTCACGCGCTTCTTCAACACCATGCGGCAGGACCCGCGCCACGGCACGCTGGTCCCGATCCCCAAGGAGTTCCTCGGCGAGCAGGGCGAAGTCATCCACAGCGAGCTGCGCCAGGGCGGCTGGGACTACATCTACGAGCCCGACGCGCGCGCCGTGCTCGACGGGGTGATGACGCGCTACGTCGAAGCGCTCGTTCTCCAGCTCGTGGCCGAGAACATCGCTTCCGAGCAAAGCGCGCGCATGGTCGCGATGAAGGCCGCCTCGGACAACGCCGAGACCCTGATCGACGAGCTGACGCTCATCTACAACAAGAACCGGCAGGCCGCGATCACCAAGGAAATCAGTGAAATCGTCGGCGGCGCGGCGGCCGTATGAAACTCGTGAAGAGATTCGCTTAAGGAAACAGACATGCCAGAAGCTCAAGCCAAATCCCAAGCCCAGGGCACCATCGTTCAATGCATCGGCGCGGTGATCGACATCGAATTCCCGCGCGACGGAATGCCGGGAATCTACGACGCGCTCGTGCTCGAAGACTCCGGCCAGAAGACCTTCGCCGAGGCCGGCCTCACCCTCGAGGTCGAGCAGCAGCTCGGCGACGGGATCGTGCGCTGCATCGCGATGGGCTCGGCCGACGGCCTGCGCCGCGGCATGAAGGTCAAGAACACCGGCGCGCCCATCTCCGTGCCGGTCGGCCAGGGCACGCTCGGGCGCATCATGGACGTGCTCGGCCGCCCGATCGACGAGGGCGGCCCGGTCAAGACCGGCGAGCGCCGCGCGATCCACCAGCCCGCGCCCAAGTTCGACGAGCTCTCCCCGTCGGTCGAGCTGCTCGAGACCGGCATCAAGGTGATCGACCTCATCTGCCCGTTCGCCAAGGGCGGCAAGATCGGCCTCTTCGGCGGCGCAGGCGTCGGCAAGACCGTGACCATGCTCGAGCTGATCAACAACATCGCCACCAAGCACGGCGGGCAGTCGGTGTTCGCCGGCGTGGGCGAGAGGACCCGCGAGGGCAACGACTTCTACCACGAGATGATCGAGGCCGAGGTCATCAAGAAGGACAAGCTCGAGGAGTCCAAGGTCTCGATGGTGTTCGGCCAGATGAACGAGCCGCCGGGGAACCGCCTGCGCGTGGGCCTCACCGGCCTCACCATGGCGGAGGCTTTCCGTGACGAGGGGCGCGACATCCTGCTCTTCATCGACAACATCTACCGCTTCACCCTCGCCGGCGTGGAGGTCTCGGCGCTGCTCGGCCGCATGCCTTCGGCGGTCGGCTACCAGCCGACGCTCGCCGAGGAGATGGGGCGCCTGCAGGAGCGCATCACCTCGACCAAGACGGGCTCGATCACCTCGGTGCAGGCGATCTACGTGCCGGCAGACGACCTGACCGACCCGTCCCCCGCGACCACCTTCGGGCATCTGGATGCGACCGTCGTGCTCTCGCGCGACATCGCCTCGCTCGGCATCTACCCGGCGGTCGATCCGCTCGACTCGACCTCGCGGCAGGTGGACCCGAACACCATCGGCGAGGACCACTACACGACCACGCGCGCCGTGCAGGCGACCTTGCAGCGCTACAAGGAGCTGCGCGACATCATCGCGATCCTCGGGATGGACGAGCTCTCTCCCGAGGACAAGCTCGCCGTCTCGCGCGCGCGGAAGATTCAGCGCTTTCTCTCGCAGCCCTTCACCGTGGCGCAGAACTTCACCGGCCAGCCGGGCAAGTACGTGACGCTCGCCGATACCATCAAGGGCTTCAAGATGATCGTGGGGGGCGAGTGCGACGCGCTCCCCGAGCAGGCCTTCTACATGGTCGGCACGATCGAAGAGGCGCAGGAGAAGGCGAAGGCGCTCAAATAGCGGCGCAGGACGGAGAGCCCGTGGCCCACAACAAGTTCCACGTCGACGTGGTGAGCGCCGAGGAGAGCATCTACTCGGGCGAGGCGGAGTTCGTCGTGCTCCCGGGCGAAGCCGGCGAGCTCGGCATCTATGCGCAGCACGCCCCGCTCATCACCCGCATCAAGCCGGGCTCGGTGCGCATCCATCCGGGAGACGGCGCTCCCGAGGAGCTGATCTTCGTCGCCGGCGGCGTCCTCGAGGTGCAGCCCACCATCGTTACCGTGCTCGCGGACACCGCGATCCGCGGCCACGACCTCGACGAGGCAAAGGCGAGAGACGCGTTGAAGCACGCCGAGGAAGCCCGATCCCGGGCCAAGGACAAGGCCGAGGTTGCCACGGTCGAAGCGGAGCTCGCGACGCTCGCGGCGCAGCTCGCTGCCATCAGAAAGCTTCGCAAGTCCTAGCGGCGGGCAGCCTGACGACGACGTGTTCGTCGTCGAGGTCACTGGATCGGTCGAGCGGCCGCTGCCGCTGCAGCCAACCGTGCCCTGGAAGCGATTGACCTGGATCAAGACGACCGCCCCCGGCCCGGAGACAATGACGACGCATATGAATGCTCTTGTCGAACGCGCCCGGACGGCGATCGCGTCCCGCGAGGCGCCGGACGCGCGCAGGGCGGCAGCGGAGTTCACCGCCCAAACGGGGCGCGACGCCGCATTCCAGCTCGATGCCTGCGTGCGCTGCGGCCTGTGCGCCGAGGCCTGCCACTTCTACCTCGTCACGCGCGATCCGCGCTACACGCCGGTGCACAAGCTGCAGCCGATGCTTAAGGCGTACCGGCGCGAGCGCGCGCCGTTCTCCGCCGTGACCAAAAGGCTCGGCCTGGCGCCGCCCGAGGTCACCGCAACCGAGCTCGAGCAGTGGTCCGAGCTCATCTACGACTCGTGCAACCTGTGCGGGCGTTGCACGCTCGCCTGCCCCATGGGCATCGACATCGCCGGCCTGGTGCGCCGCGCGCGCGAGGGCATGTCGGCGGCAGGATTCGCGCCCCCCGACCTCTACAAGGCGGCCGACACCGCGCTTGCGAGCGGCAGCCCGATCGGCGTCGGCTGGAAGACGCTCAAGCGCCAGATCGAGGACCAGGAAAAGGAAACCGGGCTCAGGATTCCGGTGGACGTCGAGGGAGCGGACTACCTCGTGATCCTCTCCTCGATCGAGATGGTGAGCTTCCCCGAGACGATCGGGGCGCTGGCGCGCATCTTCAAACAGGCGAAGGTGTCCTGGACCCTGCCCAGCTCGGGATTCGAGGCGACCAACGTCGGCGTGCAACTCGGCTCTCGCGAGGTGGCGGCGGCGCTCGTGTCCCGGATCGTCGAGACGGCCGAGCGCCTGAAAGTGAAGACCGTGATCAGCCCGGAATGCGGCCACGCCTATTCGGCGCTGCGCTGGGAGGGGCCGAACCTGCTCGGCCGGCCCTACCCCTTCAAGGTCGTGCAGATCATGGAGCTGCTCGATCAGCTCGTGCGCGAGGGCCGGTTGCGCACGCGCGGCAAGGATGCGCGCCGCCTCGCGTTCCACGATCCCTGCCAGCTCGTGCGCCGCGGCGGGATCACCGGGCCGCCGCGCCGGTTGATGGAAAAGGTGAGCGAGCACGCCGCCGAGCTGCCCTCCGGCGGAGAGACGAACTTCTGCTGCGGCGGCGGGGGAGGGGTGAGCGCGATCCACCGCGCCGAGAAGCTGCGCTTTGCCGCATTCGAGCTGAAGAAGCGCCAGGTCGAGGACGCAGGCGCGGAAGCGCTGGTCACCTCCTGCGCCAACTGCCGCAACGTGCTGGAAGAGGCGATCGACGAATACGGCATGACCCTCCCGGTGCTCGGGCTGACCGAGCTGCTGGCGGAGTACCTGGAGCCCGCATCGTGAGCACGGGACTGCTGGAATTCGCGCGGGGCCCGGCGCTGTGGGTTTCGCTGCTGGTGATGATCGCCGGCAGCCTCTGGCGCGTCGTCGCGATTTTCCGGCTCGGGACCCGGCCGGACCATTCCGAGCCGCGCAGCGCCGGCCGTCTCGCCGGAATACTGCGCGGCATCTTCGCCCGGATGATCCCGAGAAAAGAATTCCGCAGCGCCATGCCGCGCATCTTCAACGGCTATCTCTATCATCTCGGGCTGGCGGTCATCGCCTTCGGCTTCCTGCCCCACATCCAGTTCATCGAGCGGCTCACGGGCCTCCGCTGGCCGGCGCTGCCGGCTCCCGTGATGTATGTCGCGGCCGCGCTCACCATCGTCGCGCTGCTGATGGCGCTGCAGGATCGCCTCGGCAACCCGGTGCTGCGCCTCTTATCGGGCTTCGACGACTACTTCAGCTGGTTCGTCGTATTCCTGCCGCTGCTCACGGGCATGGCGGCGATGAGCGGCTGGTCGCCTCAGGCGGCTTCGGGGGAAGCGCCCGTCTACCCGCTGGCGCTCGCCGTGCACCTGCTCAGCGTCGAGCTGCTGTTCCTGTGGCTGCCCTTCGGA
>Ga0187773_10000354_pt1 | contig 18411 bp, 14 predicted proteins | sample 0216_BV02_MP05_1_FD_133133 | JGI IMG/M metagenome (GOLD analysis project Ga0187773, IMG submission 133133) | Tropical peat soil microbial communities from peatlands in Department of Meta, Colombia - 0216_BV02_MP05_10_MG | ecosystem: Environmental > Terrestrial > Soil > Wetlands > Peat | place...
ACGATGATCAAGGCCGAGCGATCCATCTCGGGTCCCTTTACCGACGCTCCCATCGATGCCTCCCAATGGTGACCGGGCCACGAAGACGTCTACCGCCCGCGCCGTTCTCCTTCCGTTCGGAGATGCGAATACAGGGCGGCCCACCGGCTGTCAAGTCCTTTCGTCCCGCGAGCGCTCCTTTGACGCGTGCCGGGTCGCTGTGCCAGGATTGCCGCGGGAGACCCGGCCCGACATGACCAACCAGCTTCCACGCGTTCACGAGATGGAGCATCACGCCGCCGACTGGGCCACGACGCGGCCCGTGGTCGCGGGGACGCAGGGCGTCGTCGTCACCGGACACCCGCTGGTGTCCATGGCCGGCATGCGGATGCTCCTGGCGGGCGGCAACGCCGTCGACGCGGCGGTGGCGGCCGGCTTCGCCGCCGCCGTCGTGGAGCCGACCGCGTCCTACACGCTGTGCGGCGAGTGCGTCGCGCTCGTGCACGACGGACGCACGCGCGAGACGGTCGCGGTCAGCGGCCAGGGCGTCGCGCCGAAGCTGGCGACCGTGGCCTTCTTCCGCGAGCGGGGCCTCGATCGCATTCCGACCGGTCCGGGCGTGGACGCTCACCTGTCGTTCACCGTGCCGGGCGCGGTCGACGCCTACCTGTCCCTGCTCGAGACCAGGGGCACCCGGACCCTCGCCGAGGTGCTCGCGCCGGCCGTCCACTACGCGCGCCGCGGCTTCCCGATGTACGAGTACATGCACCGCATGCTCGCCATCCCCGAGAGCCGCACGCAGTTCGACCTCTATCCGCCGGGCGGCACCGACGTCTTCTATCCCGGCGGCCGGGTGCCCGAGGTCGGCGAGCTGTTCCGACAGCCCGCCCTCGCCGCCACCCTCGAGCGACTCGTCGAGGCCGACGTCCGCGCACGCGGCCACCGCGTCGCGGGTATCGCCGCCGCGCGCGAGCGGTTCTATTCCGGCGACATCGCCGCGATGATCGGCGGCTTCTCCGAGCGGGTGGGCGGCTTGCTCCGCGCCAGCGACCTGGCCGCCTACCGCACCCGCCTGGAAGCGCCGGCCTCGGTCGCGTTCGCCGGCCGCGAGATCCTCGGCCTGGGTCCGTGGACCCAGGGGCCCGTCCTCATGCAAGCCCTCGCCATGCTGGCCGGGTTCGACCTGCGCGCGACCGGCCACAACTCCTCGCGCTACATCCACCTCGTGACCGAAGTGCTGAAGCTCGCGTTCGCCGACCGCGAGCGCCACTACGGCGATGCCCTCGTCCCGCTCGCGGACCTGCTGGCGCCCGCGTACGCGCGCGAGCGCGCGGCTCTGATCCGCATGGACCGCGCGATGCCAGAGGCCCCCGCGCCCGGCGACCCGCGCCCCACCGCCACGGTCGCGGTCGGTCGACGCGCGCACGCGGGCGCGCCCTCGCCCTCGGCGAGCGGCATGGCCCCCGCCGCCGACGGCACGACGCATATCGCGGCCATCGACCACGACGGCACCATGATCTGCCTGACCCCGAGCGGCGGCGTGTTCCGCAAGTCCGCGTTCGTGCCGGAGCTGGGCTGCACGCTCAGCACGCGCAGCGAGATGTTCGTGCTGGAGGACGGCCATCCCAACGGCCTGGTACCGGGCAAGCGCCCCCGCACGACGTTGATCAGCTACCTGATCTGCGACGACGGCGTGCCGGTGACGACGGTCGGCTGCCCGGGCGGCGACGACCAGGCGCAGGCAGATCTACAGATCGTGCTGAACCTGCTCGTCTGGGGGATGAATCCCCAGCAGGCCGTCGAAGCGCCCCGCTTCTCGACGCAGACGCTCGTCAACTCGTTCTGGCCGCGCCCGTACCGGCCCGGGCAGCTCAACGTGGAGGCGGGGATTCCCGAGCCCACCCGCCGAGAGCTGCGGGCGCTCGGTCACGCCGTCTCCGAGATCGGCGCATGCGGCGTCGGCGCGGTGGTGACGAGCCGGGATCCGGCGACCGGCGTGCTGTCCGCCGGCGCGGATCCCCGCCGGCCGACCTACGCCCTGGCGTGGTAGGGCGCGGCTCCCCGGCCGCCCGCCACCCGCAAGGAGGCCCCGATGGACGGACAGGTGCTACAGGACGCGGTGATCGCCCCCAACGACAACTGGTCCGCGGTGCTCACCCCGGGCCAAACGCTTCGAATCGTCGACCTCGAGGGCCAGCAGGCCGTCGACTTCCTCTGCTACAACGCCGACGATGTCGCCGACCGCTACAACGCGGCGGACACCATGAAGTACAACAAGAACGTGTATCTGGGCGCCGGCCACGGCATCTACTCGGTCCGCGCGACCAAGCTCTTCACGATCGTGGCGGACACGATGGGCGGCGGCCACGATACCATCGGCGGCTGCTGCAGCGCCGCCAGCAACATGTTCCGCTACAAGGTGCCGGACACGCCGAGCTGCTACGCGAACTTCCTCCGCGCGCTCGCTCCTCGCGGAATGGGTGAGAAGGATATCGTCGCCAACATCAACTTCTTCATGAACGTGCCCGTGCAGCCGGACGGTACCATGGGCATCGTGGACGGTCGCTCGAAGCCGGGTGACTACGTCGAGCTGCGGGCGGAGTCGCGCGTGCTCGCGGTGGTGTCGAACTGCCCGCAGACGCACAACCCGTGCAACGGGTTCAACCCCACGCCGATCCGCGTGATGGTGAGGGAGGGGTAGGCCGTACGGGCCCCGATGGGAATCACCGCCTTCACCGCGCTCGTTCTCGGTGCCGCCCTGCTGGCCGAATCGCCCACAGCGCAGCTCGTCCCCATCGTCACCGCCGACTACCGCTTCGAGCCGAGCGAGATCTCCCTTCGCGTCGGCACTCGCTACCGGCTGCACGTGGAGAGCCGCGGCAAGGACACCCACGAGCTCACCGCGCCCGCCTTCTTCGAAGCCGTCGAGCTCAAGAACCCCGATGTCCTCAACGCGGAACGAACTGAGCTCCTGCTCCAGCCCGGCGAGCAAAAGGACGTGAACGTGATCCCGAGGCGAGCGGGCCGCTTCCCATTCGTCTGCGCCGACCACGACTGGGCGGGCATGACGGGCGTGATGGTCGTCAAGGACCCGGACTGATCGGGCGGTGACGTTCGCTGTCTCGGCGCCGGATGGTCCCCGGCCACGACTTGATATACGACGGCCCCGGAACCTGTTGGATTCCGGGGCCTCGTGGTTGGTTGCGGGGGCTGGATTTGCAGAATGCTACACAGTCCCTGAGCATCTCCCGGGAAGAAATCGGCGAGCACAGACACGCTTCCGATCGAACGACTGTCGACGTCTTAAGCTGATTCAAACGGGATTGTTGTCGCGACGTCGACGCCGTGCTACTGGCGCTACTGCGACCGTAGCGCGGCCCAGAGCGCAAACAACTCTTCGTCCTGGAAGCCAATCCCGCGCGCCGCGGTTTGCACCAGCACCAGCTTCGATCCCGGATCCACGAAGACGAACTGCCCCCGAAGGCCGCGTAGCGAAAACTGCCGGCCCGGTCCGGACTGCAGCCACACATGATAGCCATACAGGAGCGACGGGCAGTCCGGCGTGGTTCTTCGTGACCAAGACCTCCTCGGAGCGCTCCCGTCCTTGGGGGGACCCGACACGCCGCTGCATGGCGTCGTCGACTCGAGCAACCATTCGCGAGGAACGATAGTCCTGCCTGCCCATCGGCCGTCGTTCGCCAGCATGAGTCCAATGCGTCCCCAATCCCGAAGCACGGCGTTGAAGTACGCGTAGGTGATCTCCTGCCCCGTGGCGTCGATGCTCCATGTCGCGTCCGCTTCGGCGCCGAGCGGCTGCCAGAGCTTCTCGCTCGCGTAGTCGGACACCGAGCGGCGCGTGGCGCGCGCGAGCACGAGACCGAGGACCATCGACTCCGACGACGCGTAAGAGAAGCGCTGTCCCGGCTCGGCGATGCGGGTGTTGAACCGCGTGACCGCGGCCAAGCCGCCGCCGGGTTCCTGGCCCAGCGTGGCCAGCGCAAGCTTCGCGATGTCGCTGGTCATGTCCGTATAGTCCTCCCGAAAGGCCACCCCGGAGGACATCTGGAGCAACGCCTTGATCGGCGTCCGACCGTACTCGGTGCCCTTCAGCTCGGGAACGTACACCTCCGCCCCCTCATCGATGGAGCGAACAGCCCCCTCGCTCACCGCGATCCCGATCAGCAGCGCGACGATGGTCTTCGCCATCGAGAACGACGTGAGGCGTTGCGTGTCGGTCCGCCCGTACTGGTATCGCTCGACCAGAATGGAATCGCCCTTCGCGATCAGGAACCCGGTCACCGGGTGCTTGTCGAGATACTGATCGATCGTCTGGCGCTGTCCGTTGTACGTATAGCTGATCGCGGGCTCCACCGCGGCGCGGCCCAGGCGGGTCGGTGCCGTGGGGGCCTTGACGGTTCGTGAGGGAAAGAGCTGGTCGAAGTGGCTGAACGCGCCGATGCGACAGCGCTGCCTTTGCGCGTACTCAAGGCCCTTGCAGACCGGGTATCCCTCGCCGCGACCGAAGGAGTCGGCGTCCGGCCCATCCATCCGAAACCGCGGCCCCCCCTCCGCGCTCACCCCGCCGGCGGCCTGCCCTCCCGTGGGGCGGACGGCCAGCACCAGCAGGCCAAGGACGATCGCCAGGACTCCCGCGCTTGTTGCCACCGCACCGACCGTTCGGATCGAGCGCTTCCATGCGCCCATCGCCATCCTCCGGCACTCGAGGTCAAGAGCCATCGCCGGCCGAGGTCAGGAGCGATCGTCGAGCCGATCGCAACGGGCTAAGAGAGCGAAAAGGCCACAGAGCCGAGCCACGTTGTCCCGGACAATCAACCGCTTTTCATCCTCGGGAACACCCTTGAATTAAGTTAGTAGCTGGTCGTTAGAGAATCGTCATACACCAGTTCGTGATCTTTAAGCTGATTTCGATCTGATGAACCAAGATCCGCCTTCGAGGTCGCCCACGAAATGTCGCTGGGGGCTGACTACATTCAGTTCCAGCAAGGGTTCCTTCAAGATGTGGTCGTTGAAGTACGCCATCACTCTCTTGTGGATTAGCTGACCTTCACCGTCAGGCCGTTATTCCGGACGAGGGGGATGAACTTCTTCGTGTCGATGTTCTGAACAAGCTCCGCCGTCACGATGAGGCGTTCGTAGCCCACGCCCCTGGAGCCGGCCACCGCCTTGTTCACGTAGCTGTCCGTGCAGACGAGGACCACTCGGTCGGACTCGCTAATACTCCGCTGCATGAACATCGAAGTGTCTTGCCCGGGAGTCAGGGCCCATTGGTCCAGAGTGGCGTCAACACCATTCGCGCGCAGGTCGGTGGCCAGCTTGAGCTACGCGAACAGGCACTGCCATCGCTCCAATTGTCTCCGCCGCCGTGGTGAGGTGCTCAACTGCTCCCGTGGCAAACCCTTGGCGCACGAAGGGCCTTGGAGGGTTGGCGTCCCCCAAGGCCCTGTTTTCGATGGTTGCGGGGGCTGGATATGCAGAATGCTACACGACCCCGGAGACCCACTGGCTCGACCTTCACTGATCGGATGGCAACGCCGCCGCCCTCGAACCCGCGTTTGCTGTCCGCCACGCGCATTCTCAAATGCAATCACCTGATTGCAGGATGTTGACTCAACACCTCGCCTCCCGGGATTCGAATTCGGTTAGATGCTTCGGGAACTCGGGTGCCAGCTGACGTAGCGGCAAGCCAGGTCTTGATCGAGGAGGCCGGCGGTGCCTATACCGTCGTTCGCAACTTCAAGACGCCGAGCGGTCACGACCAGCGTGGCCCCCGGTTGCCCCTTGGGCGAAGCCGGCTGAAGATCAGCGGCGAGTTGCCGAGGTGCTCAGTGTCATTTCGAGCCCTGCTCGGGCCCTGTCCCTTGCGTGTCGCAGACCCCGAGGCTCTCCCTCCACCAGCCTCCGCCGCGCGTGCACCGTTCTTTCTCGCTGACCGCTGGGCCGGGAGTCGTCGGAGCCTGCATATTCGCACACCCGGCCAGCAGCCAGACCGTCACGGCAATACTAGTCCCAACTCGCACCATGGCTCATCTCCAATGCGCGCATCCCAAAGGTAGCGCAGAGCGTCGAGCAACCATCCGGCGACGTGGACGTGAGGTCCAGCCAGACAGCTAACGAACCACTGACAGGTTGAGTTCCCAGCCTCGCTCCCATCCCCATAATCAGCCAGCGAAGGCGGGCGGCGCAGGTGCGCCGCCCGTCATTCAACGTCCTGGCTACTTCTTGTCCGGGGAGATGTTGGCTGGCCCGGTACCGAACTCGCCGGTGCCGGGCATCCGACGCTCGACCGGATCGGCGGTGGTGCCGCCCTTCGGCCCGGTGCCGAACTCGCCGGGGCTCGGGAGGTGATCCTTGGGGCTGAGGGCGGCACCGCCGCCCTGGGGGCCGGTACCGAACTCACTGGTCGCCGGCATCTTCGCCTGGTTGGGGTCCGGATTGGTGAGATCGGCCGCGGCCACGAATGAGACGGTAGCGGCCATCGAGGCGATGGCGATGACTGCTCCACAGAGGGTGCTGCGCTTCATGGTTGATCTCCTCGCTTCATCGCGCGCCGGGCGCGCGAAGCTTTCGGGTCACGACTCGAGCTTCCGAAATGCGTCAGTTCGAGCGAGCGAGGAGACGGGGAGGCGCGCGCGCGGGACCGGTCCCCGCGGGTACGATCGAGGGGTCGCCTGGGTCGGTCTCGGCGACGAGGCGGAGCGCACCGGGCCGTAGCGGGACGACCGCGAGCGCCGCGTCGAAGACGCTGGCGCGGGCGAGTAGGAGATCGGCGATGTCGATCGAGATTCGGCTCCTCCGAAGCCCTCGCGGTCAGGCGAGGGTCGGACAGGCAAGTGAAAGCGAGCGGGCTCGGGACGGTGATGCACGCCCTGAATCTGATCATTGGCTCTGCCCCCCTTCAGCACGAAGGACAAATGCTACAAGCACAGGACCGGATCTTCGGCCGTCACCGTTGCTGCGGTTCCAGTCTCTTCCATCCTTGGGCCATGTGCTGCCCGATGCAGCTCTCCTGCTGCGACCAGGGGTTCAGCGGGCTCGCGGGGCAGGTCGCGCGTTCGCCTGTCCGCGGGTTGAGCACGACGACGTCGCTCGCACAGCCGGTCAGGACACCGGCCACGATGAGCGGTATCAGATAGCGCACGACCTTCCCCCGGCGAGCAACAGGGCTCATTGCGTGCTGCCGGCTGGCGGGCCAGTCTGCGCCTGGGCGGGCTCCCGCTCCGACCGCCCCCACCACCCGCCGCCCAGGGTCTGGAACAGCGCCACGGTGTCCGAGAGCCGGGCCGCCTGCGCCTGCACCCGCGTCAGCAGCGTCTGCCGGTAGGCCTGCTGCGCGTTGAGCACCGCCAGGTAGTTGACAGCCCCCAACTGCTGGGCGGCGAGGGTGAGATCCAGACTCGCCTTCGTGGCCTGTTCGGCGGCCACTGCGGCCTTGAGGGTCTCGGCATCGGCCTGGAGGGCATGGAGCGCGTCGGCCACATTCTGGAAGGCGCTGAGGACCGTGCTGCGGTATTGTGCCGCCGCCTGCTCGAAGGCCGCTTCGGTCGCCCGCTGCCGATGTCGCAAGGTCCCGCCGTCGAAGAGGGTCTGCAACACGTTGCCCGCTGCGCTCCAGAAGGGATTCCCGTTAGCGAACATCTGGGTGAAGGAGGTCGACTGTCCGCCACCTGCGGCGGTGATGGTGAACTGCGGCAGCCGGTTCGCCAGAGCGACGCCGATCTGGGCGCTGGCGGCGTGCAGCTGCGCCTCGGTGACACGGACATCGGGCCGATGCTCGACGAGTTCGGCCGCACGAGGGCCGCGGGGCGGCACTCTCGCGGTGCGCCCGATGCTCATTCCTGTCTCTTCCACCCCTGCGCAGTGTGATCCCCGATGCAGGCCTCCTGTTGCGACCAGGGATTCAACGGACTGGCGGCGCATGTCGTTGTTTCGCCGGTACGCGGATTCACCATCACCGCGTCCGCCGAGCAGCCGCTCAGCACATACACCGCTGCAACCAGCATCACGTATCGCAAGGGGGATCTCCTCAATTGCCACCTGGCTTGGTGGGTGTGTTGGCCGCCAACGGGCGGTTCCACCATCCGCCGCCCAGCGCCTGAAAGAGCGCCGCCGTGTCGGCCAGGCGGTTGGCCTGGGCCTGCACGCGCGTGATCAGGGTCTGCTGGTAGGCCTGCCGGGCGCTCAGCAGGACGAGGTAGTTGACCGCTCCGACCTCCTGCTGCTTGACCGTGATGTCGAGGGTCCGTCTGGCGGCCCGTTCAGCGGCCACGGCCGCCCTCAGGCTGTCGGCATCGGCCTGGAGGGCATAGAGCGAGTCGGCCACGTTCTGGTAGCCGGCGATCACGGCGCTTCGGTAGAGCGCCGCCGCCTGCTCGAACGTCGCCTCGGCCGCACGCTGCCGGAAGAAGAGCGTGAAGCCGTCGAAGATCGTGTGCGAAAGCGTGCCGGCGACACTCCAGAACGCGTTGCCGTTCGAGAATAGCTGGTCGAAACTGGTCGACGTTCCGCCGGCCGTGGCCGTGATGGTGAAGTCCGGCAGCCGGGCCGCGACGGCGACGCCGACCTGGGCGCTGGCGGCGTGCAGCTGGGCTTCCGCCGCGCGCACGTCGGGGCGCTGCGCGACGAGCCTGGAGGGCAGGCTCACCGGCAGCTCGGTCGGCAGCTGAAACGACGCGAGATCGAAGGTCTCTCTCGGATCGTCGTCGGGGAGCTGGCCCAGCAGCGCGATCAGCAGATTCCGGTTCTGCTCGAGCTGCTTCTGCAGCGCCGGCAGCGTCTGCTCCACCTGCGCGAGCGCCGTCTCCTGCGCGGCCACGTCGAGGCCGGTCACGGCCCCGAGCGCGAACTGTCGCCGCACCAGCTCGAGGGACTTCGTGCTGATCGCGATGATTTCGCGCGTCGCCTCGAGTTGGGCCCGTAGCGAGGCCTCCTGCAGGGCCGCCGCGACCACGTTCGACGTCAAGGTGACATACGTCGCCTCGAGCTGGAAGCGCTGGGCGTCGGCCTGTCCGATCAGCGACTCCACCTGCCGTCGGTTGCTACCGAAGACGTCGGGCGTGTAGCCGACGGTGACCTGGGCGGTGTAGAGGTTGAAGGTGGGATTCAGCGTCCCGGGGCCGATGGCGTCGTTGCTGCCCGGCGGCGGCTGCCTGAGCGGGAAGCTCGTGCCGGTCGGGGGGCCGATGGTCGCGGAATTCGACTGGCGGCTGGGCGAGAAGCTCGCCTGGGCGGTCGGGTAGAACAACCCCCGCTGTGCGGCGACGAGCTGCATCGCCTGCCGCAACGCCTGCTGGGCGGCGATGAGCGTGGGGCTGGCGCGGAGCGCCTGCTCAATCAGCGCGTTCAGGCCCGGCGATTGGAACAGCGTCCACCAATCGTGCGGGATGTCTTGCCCGGGCACGAATCGCTGGGCCTCCCCGCCGGCGACGTCGGTGGACGTCGTGGTGTCCGACAGTGACGGCCGCGTGTAGCGGTCGATCGCCGTGGGCTTGGGGGGGCGGAAATCCGGCCCGACCGCGCAGCCGGACGCCAGAGCCACGACGGCGAGCGCGGCCGCCGCCCGTCCGGGGCTCGTCATTCCTCGCCCTCGCCCCCCGAGCGCGGAGCCGTGCGGAACATCTCGGCCACCCAGTACACCGCCGGGAGCGCGAACAGCGTGAGGAACAGTGTGGAGAAGAGGCCACCGATTACGACGGTCGCGAGCGGTCGCTGGATGTCGGAACCGATCCCCCGGGCGAGCGCGGCCGGCAGCATCCCGAGCGCCGCAACGACGATGAGGATCAACCGCGGACGGAACTGCACTCGAGCGCCCTGCACGACGGCCTCGAGGAGCGGGACTCCGGGCGTCCGCCGCCGCGCGGTGATCTCCGAGACATAGAGGAGCCCGCTCATCACGGCGACGCCGAAGAGCGAGATGAAGCCGACGGCGGCCGAGACACTCAAATGGAGGCCCCGCAGGTAGAGCAGGATCAGCCCACCGGACAGCGAGAAGGGCACGTTCACGAGCACGAGCAGCGCATCGAGGCCGGAAGCGAACGTGACGTACAGGAGCACGAAAATGATCCCGATCGTCACCGGAATGATGACCTCCAGCCGCTGCTGGGCACGGGCAAAGTTCTCGAATTGCCCGCCCCAGGTGACGCGGTACCCCGGGGGCAGGGCCACCTCCTTCGCCAGCCGCTCCTGCGCCTCGGCCACGAATCCGCCCTGGTCGCGCCCGCGGATGTTCGTCCGCACGGTCATCGCCCGCTCGTTCTCGCGTCGGGCGATGATCGTGGGGCCGTCCACCACGCGGATGTCCGCCAGCTGGGACAGAGGCACCCGTGCTCCGTCCTTGACGGGAATCAGCAAATTGCCGATCGCGACGGGGTCGGCGCGAGCCTCGGGGTTGAAGCGGGCGACCACGTCGAAGTGACGATCGCCCTCGAACACGCTGGTGACCGGGCTCCCTCCGATCGCCAGATCGATCACGTCCTGGACGTCGCCGACGTTGACACCGTAGCGTGCAACCTGGTAGCGGTTGATGGCGATGCGGAGCTGCGCCTGATCCGGCTCCTGCTCGATCGACGTGTCGACCGCGCCACGGACGGCCCGCAGCATCCGGAGGGTCTGCTCGGCGAGCTCCCGGAGCTGGTTGAGCTCTGGGCCGCTGATGATGACGGCGAGATCCGCCGACGAGCCCGTGGCGATCTCGGTCGCCGTGTCGATGATGGGCTGGGTGACGTTGAGGGCCACATTGGGGACCGTGTCCTGGATACGGGCTCGCAGCTCGTCCACGAGCTGCCCCTTCGTCTTCCCAGACCTCCAGGTGTCGTACGGGTAGAGATTCAGCAGCAGCTCGTTACGGTTGGGACCGAACGGGTCGGTTCCCGAGTCGTTGCGCCCCGTCTGCGACATCACCAGGCTCACCTCCGGCGACTGAAGGATGGCGAGCCTGATGGTGCGGGCGATCTCGCTCGACTTCTCGAGCGACACGCCCGAGGGTAGGTTCGCCCGGATCCAGATCAGCCCCTCGTCGAGAGTCGGCAGGAATTCCGTACCGAGGCGGACGCCGAGATAGAGGGAGCCGACCACAACGCACCCAGCGACGATGATCGTGAGCCAGGCGTGCCGGACGGTGGAGCGCACGACAGTCTCATAGCGTCCGATGAGCGCGTCGAGGAGCCGGTGCTCCCTGACCCGCGCGCCCCTAAACAGGTAGGTCGCGAGCACGGGCACGAGGGTGAGACAGAGCATGAGCGAGCCGAGGAGCGCGAAGCACACCGTAAGGGCCATCGGCGTGAAGAGCCGCCGCTCGACCCGCTCGAGGGTCAGGAGCGGAATGTACGCGGCGATGATGATCATCATGGAGAACAGGATGGGGCGCTGGACGGCCTGCGCCGCGTCGCGAATCTGCAGCGTCAGCTGGCCCCGCTTGAGGGGCACCGACGCGTGCTCGAGCGCCCGCAGGATCCGCTCGACCATGACGATCGTGCCGTCCACGAGGATCCCGAAGTCCAGGGCCCCGATGCTGAGGAGGCTCATGGACACACCGGAGAGGTACATGCACCCGAGCGCGAAGAGGAGCGAGAGCGGAATCGTCAGCGCGGTCAGGAGCGCCGCCCGCATGCTCACCAGGAAGAGGAGCAGCACGGTGATGACGACGACGAAGCCTTCGACGAGCACCCGTCGGACCGTGACCAGCGTGCTCTGGACGAGCTCCGTCTTGTCGTGGATCGGTACGATCCGGACCCCGCGCGGGAGGCGGGTGGCATTGATGTTGTCCACTTCCTCGTGGATGGCTCGCAAGACCTCGCTCGGATTCTCGCCGCGGCGCATCAGCACGATGGCCTCGACGCCGCCAGGGCCGAGCGGATCGCGGTTCACGGCGAAGATGCCGGTCTGGGGCAGGCTGCCGACCTCGACCCGGCCGAGGTCCTTCACGTACACCGGCACGTTCTTCTGCGAGTCCACGATGACGTTGGCGATGTCCTCGCTGTTGTCGATCAGGCCCGACCCGCGGATGGCAAGTGACTGCTGCCCCATTCGGAGCAGGGCCCCGCCCGCATTCCGGTTGTTGTTCTTGACTGCATCCGCGATCTGCCGGACGCCGAGGTTGTACTTGTCGAGCGTTCTCGGATCGACCTGGATCTCGTACTGGCGGGTGAGACCGCCGAAGGGCGTGAGGTCGGCCACGCCCGGCACCTCGAGCAGCCGCGGGGCCACCACCCAGTCCTGCAGCTCGCGCACCTGCATCGCGTCGTAGCCGGGACCGACCAGGACGTAACGGTAGAACTCGCTGATTCCGCCGATCAGAGGGCCGAGGGTCGGTGTGACACCGTTGGGAATGTCTGCGTCGCGAAGCTTCTCGAGCACCACCTGCCGCGCGAAGTAGTCATTGGTGGAATCGGTGAACGTGAGCTCCACGACCGAGAGGCCGAAGATGGTCCGCGATCGGCGGCCAATGACGTTGGGCGTGTTGTTCAGCGCACGCTCGATGGGCACGGTGACCTGCTTTTCGACCTCTTCGGCAGCGAAGCCCGGATAGAGAGTGACCACGACCACGCCGGGATCCGAGATGTCGGGATAGGCCTCGAGCCTGAGCTGGGTAAAGGACCACACGCCGAATCCCGCCATCGCCAGGACGCCCAGGAGGACGACCGCGCGATGCCGCAGCGAGAATTCCAGCAGCTGGCTCAGCACGCGCCTACTGCCCCTTCAGGAGGATCGCGCCGTCGACGATCACCCGCTGGTTTGCGTCGACGCCGCTCGTGATGGCCACGATGTCGCCGACCCGGACGCCCGTCGTGACCACCCGGCGCTCGAATTGGCCGGGCCCGCGCTCCACGAAGACCTCCGAGCGCCCGTACTCCTGGATGATCGCTGCGGCCGGAACGACCGGCCGGCGCTTCGGAGGCCCGGACAACCGCACAACACCGAACATCTCGGGAACGAAGCGCCGAGCCGGATTGGGGAGGTCGACGTAGACCTTGAGGGTGCGGGTCTGGTTATCGAGCGCGCTCCCGATCCGGGCGACGTGGCCCGTGAACCGCTCACCGGGATAGCCAACGAAAGCGATCTCCACGCTCTGTCCGACGCGGATCAGCCGCATGGAGGGCTCCGGCACGTCCGCTGAAACCCAGACGGTGCTCAGGTCGGCGATGGACATGAGAGGATTCGCGACATCCGTCATGAAGGACACGGCGGCGCGGTATTCGCCCGGCGTCACGCTGAGGTCCGTGATCACGCCGGCGATGGGCGCGCGAACCACGACCGTCTGGTTCGCGGCGGTGGGCTGGAGGCCCAGGAGCGCGAGCTTGCGCCCGGCCTGCGCGTGGGCAGCCCCCGCGGTCTCGAGCGCGGCCCGGGCGGTCGCGACGTCGTTCTCCGCCGCCAGCGCGTCCTTCTCCGAAATGCCCTGGAACTGCAGGAGGCTCTGTGCCCGCTTCAGATCGGTTTCGGTCTTGGCGAGCGTCACCTTCGCCTGGCGCAGCGTCGCTTCCGCCTGGAAGTAGGTGGAGATGGCCGCGTCGGCGTCGGGGCTGTTCATTGTGACCAGCGGCTGCCCCTCCGTGACGGCATCCCCGAGCTTCACCGACACGGTCAGGATGCGCCCCTGGACCGGCGACAGGACGCGCGAGATGCGATTCGGGTTGACCACGACTTTTGCGGGCGCCGTGACTTCGTCGGTCGGAAAGTCCCGTTCGCCCGCCTTGTCGATCCGCAGCTGTTTGAATCGCGGTGAGTCGGGCGGCACGACCACCAGAGGCGGGGCCTGTGCGCTGCCTGCCGACGCGATGGCTGCAGGAGGGTCCTCGACCCGGCCCTCCCCGGATCGCTCGCACCCAGCGAGCAGGCCCACGGCGCACGCTCCACCGAGCACGAACGTGATCGAGAGCCGCACCGGCGCTGTGGCCATTCTCGTGAATCTCACGCAGCGGAGTATAGAAACCCGGTCCCGAAGACATCCTGAAGGGACCAGACAACCGATGCAGGGGCCTCCGGCACGGGGCTGTCGGTCTTGAGAGGCCCCGCAGCCGGTCAGCCCGACGAGGGTGCCGACATATTTCATTGCGACGCCCAGACGCGGAATGACGTACCTCCCTTGAGAAGACTGTTCGGAAGTCTAAAGACCAGGCCCTGACGAAACTCTGAAGAAAGTCTGAAATTTCCTTCAGCGATCACGCTCCGGAGTCTGAAGCTGGATTCAGACTCTCTTCAGGTATTCGTCAGCTTTTGCTCCGTAGACTTCACGCGCGGCGATGAAGATTCTGCTTGTCGAGGATGATCGGAAGGCGGCCCGGCTGACCAGCAAGGGACTCCGCGAGGCTGGCTTTCTCATCGACGTCGCGCATTCCGCAGAAGACGCCGACGCCATGGTCGATGCGACGGACTACGATGTGATCGTCCTGGATTGGTGGCTTCCGGGGGCCGACGGCGTCACGTTTTGCCGCGATCTGCGTGGCCGCGGGATGAGCGCACCAATTCTCATGCTGACCGCGCGCCATGCTCTCGAGGATCGCGTGGATGGGCTCGGGGCCGGTGCAGATGACTATCTAACCAAGCCTTTCGCCTTCGAGGAGTTGGTGGCACGGCTTCGGGCCCTGGCTCGTCGGGCGCGTGCGACGCGTCCGGAAATCCTCAGGACGGGCGACCTCTCGCTCGATCCGGCCACGTACCGGGTAACGCGAGCCGGAGTGCAGCTCAATCTGACGCCGACCGAATACGCGATTCTCGAGGTCCTCATGCGACATGCCGGGGAGATCTTGACGCGGACGAGCCTCGGGGATCGCCTCTGGCGAGGCGACGACGACATCGACAATCTCGTCGAGGTGCACATCAGCCGTCTACGGAAGAAGCTCGACCGACCTGGGGTCGACCCGATCATTCACACGGTCTGGGGCCGCGGATATCGACTCGGCCCACCTGCCGCGTAACGCCGCGACGAGCGCCGGTCGAACCCTCACAATGATCGTCGCCCGACGTTCCCGAGGCCCCCGGGTGAGCGCGTTGACGTCATTCTTCCTCGCAACGCGCTTCCACCTGTCGCTACGGAACCGCTGGTTGACGAAGAGTCCCCGGCACCCTGGCCGAATCCCGCCCATTCACCGCGCGCTCCGCCCCGCAGTAGCCCCGCCTCACCGTAGCGTCGCCATCGCCTGTACCGGTCTGACCCGCCAAGCGTCACGCGCCGTTGACGGCGTCAGGTGGTACATCCCGGTGGCAGGTCCGCTTTATGTGTCGGGGACTGCTTCAGGCGTGGGGGTTCGCGCACCCCGGAGAGTGCTGGCAAGGACATGATCCCACGACTCGTCGCCTTCGCTCTGCATCAGCGCTTCATCACGCTCGCGCTCGCGCTCCTCTTAACGGTGGGGGGCGTGATCTCTTTCTATCGGCTCCCGATCGAGGCCTATCCGGACGTGGCCGACGTCGAGGTCGACGTGATCACGATCTGGCCCGGGCACGCGGCCGAGGAAGTGGAGCGCCTCATAACCATCGCGCTCGAGAAGGAGCTCAACGGCATCGCCGACGTCACGTTCCTGCGCTCGATCTCGAACTTCGGGGTTTCCAACATCCGCGTGATATTCGGAGACGGCGCCGACAACTACTGGGCTCGGCAACAGGTGACCGAGCGCATCGCGCAGGCTGACCTTCCTGCCGATGCGAAGCCGCAACTGGGGCCGCTTTCGAGCGTGATCGGCGAAGTCTACCGCTACACCCTTGAATCAACGACGATCCCGCTCTACGAGCTCAAGGCGCTCCAAGACTGGGATCTTGAGCGCGAGTTCCGCAAGGTCCCCGGGGTGGTTGACGTCGTGTCCTGGGGCGGCGGGATCAAGCAATACCAGATCACCCTCGATCCCGGTCGTCTCCGCGCGTACAACCTCACGCTCAAGCAGGTCTTCGAGGCGGTCGCTGGCAACAACTCGAACGCGGGCGGCAGCTATATCCGCCAGGGCGAATCTGCGCTCATGATCCGGGGCATCGGGCTCATTCAGTCCACCAGGGACATCGAGAACATCGTAGTGGCCGCCAGCAAGGGCACGCCAGTACGTATCCGCGATATCGGACAGGCAGGCATCGGAACCGCGATCCGGTTCGGCGTACTCGGTCGCGATCACGAGGACGACCTTGTGCAGGGGATCGTCCTGATGCGCAAAGGTGAGAACCCCGGTGCCGTCATTGAAGGAGTTCGGAAGAAGATTGAGGAGATTCAGAAACTTCTGCCGGTGGGTGTCGAACTGAAACCGTACTACGACCGCGACCGCCTGGTCAGGACGACCGTGACCACAGTGTTCAGGAACCTTGTGGAGGGTGCCGTCCTGGTCGTGCTCCTTCTCACGCTGCTCCTCTACAACCTGCGGGCGGCACTCATCGTCGCCCTTACGATCCCGCTGTCTCTGCTGTTCGCCTTTATCTTCATGGATCTGCGTCACATACCGGCGAACCTGCTGTCGCTGGGCGCCATCGACTTCGGGATCATCGTTGACGGTGCCGTGATCATGACCGAGAACATCATGCGGCATCTGAGCGAGCACAAGCCCGAAGGGCACCGGGTGCTGCGGGAGGTCCAGCACGCCGCCGTGGAGGTGGCGCGCCCACTCACCTTCGCGGTCCTCATCATCATGACCGTGTATCTGCCCATCCTCACGTTCCAGCGGATCGAGGGCAAGCTCTTCCGCCCGATGGCGGTCACGATCTCCCTGGCCGTCGTGGGGTCGCTGACCCTAACACTGACTCTCACCCCCGTGCTCGCCAGCTACCTCTTCCACCGGCCCCCGGCCGTGCGGGAGAGTCCAATACTACGGTGGCTGCGGAGGCTCTACATGCCCGCTGTGACTTGGTGTGTGCGTCGGCCCGTGATCCCGGTCGCCGGCGCCGCGGGCCTGCTCGCCATCTCCCTGCTGATCTTCACGCTCCTAGGCAAGGAGTTCCTGCCCGAATTGGACGAGGGCGACCTCTGGCTCCGGGTCAAGTTCCCGATTGGCATTTCCCTCGAGGCGGCCCGCCCCTACGTGCATGAGATCCGGGAGCGGCTGCTCCGGTTCCCGGAGGTTCGTGTGATCGTCTCGCAGCTGGGTGCCCCGGACGACGGCACCGACCCGAACGGGCCCGACAATGCCGAGTTCTACATCGGCCTAAAGCCACGGGAAGGCTGGCGCACCTGGGACAAGGATCAGCTCATCGAGGGCATGGGCCGAGCACTCGCCGACTTTCCGGGCATTACCACCAACTTCTCGCAACCTATCAAAGACAATGTCGACGAGGCGCTAGCGGGCGTGAAGGGGGAGTTGGCCATTAAGATATTCGGCCCGGACATCGCGGTGCTCGAGGCCAAGGCACGGGAGGTCGTCGCCGTGCTGCGCACTGTCCGTGGGGTCACCGATCTCGACTACGATCACCTAGTTGGCCAACCGCAGCTGCGTATCACGGTGGATCGGGACCTAACGGCCAGGTACGGCATCAACGTACAGGACGTCCAGGACTCAATAGAAGCTGTGACGAAGGGGCGGAACGTTACTGAGATCTTCGAGGGTGAACGGCGGTTCGGCCTGGCCGTGAAGCTGGCGAAGGGGAATGATTCCGATTCACTCGACGCGCTGCGCAGCGTAGTAGTGAGCGCGCCTGGGGGCGAGCGGATCCCCATGAGCCAGCTGGCCGAGCTGACCCAGACGGATGGGCTCGCGTGGATTCTCCGGGACGGCAACATTCGCCGGATCGCAGTCAAGTGGAGCGTCCGTGAGCGGGACATGGGCAGCCTGGTCACCGAGGCCAAGCAGAAGATCGAGGCGGCCGTCGCCCTGCCCGCTGGGTATCAGATGGTGTGGAGCGGGCGCTTCGAGGATCAGCAACGGGCGCTCAGCCGTCTCTATATTATCGTGCCCCTAGTGGTCTTCATCATCTTCATCTTACTGTTTGGCGCCTTTCAATCGATTGGCGATGGGCTCTTGATCATGCTCAACCTGCCGTTCGCTCTCATCGGCGGAACAGTGGCCCTATTTCTGTGGGGCACGAACTTCAACATCTCGGCCGCTGTGGGTTACATTGCCGTATTCGGTGTCAGCGTGCTGAATGGCGTGGTGCTGGTGTCCTCGATCAAGCACGCGTATGGAGAGGGGCTGCCCAGAGTGGACGCTATCGTAAAGGGATGCGAGATCCGGTTTCGGCCGATCGTGGTGTCTGCGATCGTGGCCGTGATCGGATTCCTGCCGGCTGCGCTCTCGCACGGGATTGGTTCCGAGATTCAACGGCCCCTGGCTCGGGTGGTGATCGGCGGGTTGGCCTCCTCGACTCCTCTCACCCTGTTGGTGTTGCCGGCGGTCTACGCTTTCCTGGCTCGCCGTCCAGAGCGAGCAGAGCGTCAGTCAGAGACTGCGTGAGGAGACCGCGAGTTCCTGCCGGTCGTCCGCCCGCTGCCGTAACAGGGCTGGATAC
>Ga0187773_10000357_pt1 | contig 18318 bp, 16 predicted proteins | sample 0216_BV02_MP05_1_FD_133133 | JGI IMG/M metagenome (GOLD analysis project Ga0187773, IMG submission 133133) | Tropical peat soil microbial communities from peatlands in Department of Meta, Colombia - 0216_BV02_MP05_10_MG | ecosystem: Environmental > Terrestrial > Soil > Wetlands > Peat | place...
CCGAGCGCGATCCAGGCGAGCGCCGCGCTTCCGCGCACGGCGGGGAGCGAGAGCGCGTCCAGGCGCGGCAGCGCCGCGAGCCACGCCCAGGTGCTCGCGACCGCGGGAAGAACGGTGGAGAAGGGCAGGGTCGCACGCAGGAAGTAGTCCCAGTCTGTGTCGCCGCCCGCGCCCGCGTAGGTCCAGTTGCTCACGAACTGGTTGAGGTATTCGAACAGCCACCAGAAGGCCGCGCTCGCGGGGAAGAGGGAAAAGAACCAGCCGGTGCGCTGCGTGAGCGGGCAGGAGCGCGCGCGCCTGAAGGCAAGCGCGTTCATCGCGACCATGTAGCCGAGCCACAGCAGGGTGAAGACGAGGGCGCGCCAGGCGACCGGCACGAAGCCCTCGGTCCACGCGGCGGCCCAGCACGCGGCGGCGAGTGCGACGCCGAGCCAGCCCCACCAGGGGAATTGCGCCGCAGGCGGGAACACCTGCGGTTTCGAGCGGGTGAGCGCCGCGGCGTAGAGCGCGAGCGCGGCGAGGACGGGAAGCGCGAAGATCCCGAATGCCGGCCAGGAGAAAGGCGCGTGGACGAGCTGCGCGGCGCGCGGCGGGAAGCCCAGGTAACCGGCGAGCGGTCTGCCGGCGAGGGCGAGCCCGGCGAGCGGCGCCGCCCAGGCGAGCGCGAAGGCGAGCGTGAGGGCGGCGAGGGCGCGCAGGCGCATCAGGCCGAGCGCTGCGCCTTGTCCTTCTCGTTCTGCGCCTTGATCGCGTCGCGCGCCGCTTTCCATTCGGCGTCGCCCCACTTGAACAGCTCGTTGAACGAGCCGCCGTTCACGAGGTTGGCGCCGCCGTCGAGCGCGATCGTCTGCCCGGTGAGGAAGTCGCAGCCGTCGGCCATGAGGAACGCGGCGAGGTTCTGCAGCTCGGACATGATTCCGGTGCGGCGCATCGGGTTGACGGCGACCGCCTCGTCGCGGAAGTCCCGCCCGGGCGCGAGGCGCTTGCCCGCGCCCTCGGTCGGAAAGATCCCCGGCGCGATGGCGTTCAGGCGTATGCCGTAGCGCCCCCATTCCACCGCGAGCGACTTCGTCATGATGTGCACGCCCGCCTTGGACATCGCAGAGGGCACGACGAAGGGCGAGCCCGCCCATACCCAGGTGACGACGATCGAGACGACCGAGCCCTTGTGGCCGCCCGCGATCCAGCGCTTGCCCACGGCGTGGGTCGCGTAGAACGTGCCGTGCAGCACAGTGTTGGCGATGGCGTCGAAGCCGCGCGAGGAGAGGTCCTCGGTGCGCGAGATGAAGTTGCCGGCCGCGTTGTTGAGCAGCCCGGTGAGCGGCCCGCCGTCGTCCCAGATCGCCTGCACCATGGCCTCGACGCTCGCCGCGTCGCGGATGTCCACCGCGTGACACTTCACCGAGGCGCCCCATTCCGACTTCAGCTCGGCCGCGGTCTTCTCGAGCGGCTCCCTGCGCCGCCCGCAGAGGACGAGGTCGGCGCCGAGCTCGGCGTACTTCGCCGCCATCTCGCGGCCGAGGCCCGTGCCGCCGCCCGTGACGAGGATGCGCTTGCCCTTGAGGAGGTCTGCTGCGAGCACAGCTACACCGTGAGGACGATCTTGCCGATGTGCGCGCTCGACTCCATCAGCGCGTGCGCCTGCGCCGCCTCGGCGAGGGGAAAGGTCTTGTGGATCACCGCCCTGATCTTCCCGGACTCGACGAGCGGCCACACCTTCTCGCGCAGGTTCTTCGCGATCGCGCCCTTGAACTCGACGGAGCGCGGGCGCAGCGCCGAGCCCGTGACGGTGAGGCGCCGTCGCAGGATGTCGTTGAGGAACACCGTCGCCTTGGCGCCGCCGAGGAAGGCGATGATCACGATGCGGCCGTCGTCGGCGAGGCACTTCAGCTCGCGGTCGAGGTAGTCGCCGCCGACCATGTCGAGGATCACGTTCACGCCCTTGCCGCCGGTCGCCTCCTTGAGGACGGCAGAGAAGTCCTCGGTCCTGTAGTTGATGGCGCGCTCGGCGCCGAGCCTGACACAGGCGGCGCACTTCTCGGCGCTGCCCGCGGTGGCGAACACGCGGTTGCCGAAGGCCCGGACCATCTGGATCGCGGTGACGCCGATGCCGGAGCTGCCGCCCTGGACGAGGAAGGACTCGCCCGCCGCAAGGCGGCCGCGGTCGAACACGTTGCTCCACACGGTGAAGAAGGTCTCGGGCAGCGACGCCGCCTCGACCGGCGTCATGCCCCTGGGGATCGGCAGGCACTGCGGCGCGGGCGCGGTGCAGTACTCCGCGTAGCCGCCGCCAGCGACGAGCGCCGTCGCCGCGTCTCCGACCTTCCAGTCGCGCACCCCTTCGCCCACCGCGACGATGCCGCCGGCGAGCTCGAGGCCCGGGATGTCCGAGGCGCCCGGCGGCACCGGGTAGTTGCCGGCGCGCTGCATGGTGTCGGGCCGGTTCACGCCGGCTGCGGCGACCTTGATGAGAACCTCCCCGGCCTTCGGCTGCGGCACGGGGCGCGAGCCGATCCTCAGCACCTCGGGACCGCCGGGCTGGGTGATCTCGACCGCGCGCATGGTGCTAGGGAGGGTCATCGGGGTCTCGCTGAAGGGATGACAGCGATTCTACTAGAATGACGCGCGATGCCCGCTGCCCCCGCATCCGTCGGATTCCGCCTCGAGGACGTCGACACGCCAGCGCTGGTCGTCGACCTCGACGCGCTCGAGGGGAACATCGCGCGCATGGCAAAGGCGCTGCAGGGGCGCTCGGTGCGCCTGCGTCCCCACGCGAAGAGCCACAAGTGCGTGCAAATCGCGCGGGCCCAGATAGCCGCGGGCGCGATCGGCGTCTGCGCGCAGAAGGTGAGCGAGGCCGAGGCGCTGGTCGCGGGCGGCGTCGCCGACGTGCTCGTGACGAACGAGATCGTCGGCAAGCACAAGGTCGAGCGCCTCTCCCGCCTCGCGCGCGAGGCGAAGGTCGCCGTCCTCGCCGATGACGCCGGCAACGTCGCCGAACTCGACTCGGCGGCGCGCGCCGAGGGCGTGCGCCTGGACGTGCTCGCCGAGATCGACGTCGGAGCGCTGCGCTGCGGCGCCGAGCCCGGCGCTCCGGCTGTCGCGCTCGCGAAAGCGATCGCCGGCTGCAGGAACCTCCGCTTCGCCGGCCTGCACGCCTACCACGGCACGGCGCAGCACCTGCGCTCTCCGGCCGAGCGGCGCGCCGCGATCGACGCGGCGGCCGAGAAGGCGATGGCGACGAAAATCCTCATCGAAAGCGAAGGGCTCGCCTGCGAGACGATCACCGGCGCAGGCACGGGAACGTTCCTGCTCGAGAGCGAGAGCCGAGTGTTCAACGAGATCCAGCCCGGGTCGTACGTCTTCATGGACGCCGACTACAACCGCAACGCCTGGGACGAGGGCTGGCCGCACTTCGAGCAGAGCCTGTTCGTGCTGAGCGCCGTGATGAGCGTGCCTTCGCCCGACCGCGCGGTGGTGGATGCGGGCCTCAAGGCCTCGAGCGTGGACTCGGGCATGCCGCTCGTCCGCGAGCGCCCCGGCGTGGAATACGCCAGGGCGTCGGATGAGCACGGCGTGCTGAAGATCGCCGCGGGAGCCAAGGCGCCAAGGCTCGGCGAGAAGCTGCTCCTCGTGCCCGGCCACTGCGACCCGACGGTGAACCTCTACGACTGGCTGGTGTGCGTGCGCAAGCGTAGAGTCGAGGCCCTGTGGCCGGTCAGCGCGCGGGGTATGCTCTACTAAGGAGGACGTCATGCGGGCTTTCATTCTGGCGATCGTGATCGGTGCCTCCTCCTCGGCGGCTGCGCAGACCTATCCGTCGAGGCCCATCACGCTCGTGAACCCCTTCGCCGCGGGCGGGCCCGTCGACGCGGTCGCGCGCATCATGTCTGCTCCGATGAGCAAGGCGCTGGGACAGCCGGTGCTCGTCGACTATACCGTCGGCGCGGCCGGAACGATCGGCGTGGGGCGCGTCGCGCGCGCGGCGCCCGACGGCTACACGCTCAGCATCGGCCACTGGGCGACGCACGTCATCAACGCCGCGATCTATCCGCTGCAGTACGACGTGCTCAAGGATCTCGAGCCGGTCGGCATGATCTGCGCCAATCCGCTGATGATCGTCGCGCGCTCGTCCTTTCCGGCGAGCGATCTCAAGCAGCTGATCGCGTGGCTGAAGGCGAACCCCGACAAGGCCTCGGTGGGCACGGCGGGCGTCGGGTCGGGCACGCACATGGGCGGCATCTATTTCCAGAGCGCCACCGGGACGAAGGTCCAGTACATCCCGTACAAGGGCACGGGGCCGGCGATGCAGGACCTGCTCGCGGGCCGCATCGACATGATCGTCGACCAGGCGTCGAACTCCATTCCGCAGGTGCGCGCGGGCAAGATCAGGGCCTACGCGGTCACCTCGAAGACGCGCTTGGCGGCCGCGCCGGACATACCGACGGTGGACGAGGCCGGCCTACCCGGGCTGTACGTCTCGGTGTGGTTCGGCATCTGGGCGCCGAAAGGCACGCCGCACGATATCGTCGCGAAGCTCAATGCGGCGATGCAGTCCTCGCTCGCCGACCCCACGGTGCGCCAGCGGCTCGCCGATCTCGGACAGGAGATCGTGCCGCGCGAGCAGCAGACCCCGGAAGCGCTCGCCGCCTTTCACAAGGCAGAAACGGAAAAGTGGTGGCCGCTCGTAAAGGCGGCCGGGATCAAGCCGGAGTAGCTCACCCTCGCAGAGCGTATCGCCGTGGAGGCGCTAGGCCGTAGCCTGCGTGCGCCAGCCGCGGTCGGTGTAGGTCTTGCGCACCGCCTCGACGTAGGGAGCCGGGCAGACGACGGCGCGGATCTCCATCTGCCTGTGAGGCTCGACGGTCGGCTTCTTCGTGCCGCCGTTCTCCTCGCCCCAGACGAAGGTCACCTCGGTGCCCGGCTCGGCATGCTCCGCATCGAGGATCGCGATGGTCAGCATCCGGCCCTCGTTGGCGCTATAGCCGACCCAGGTCGAGATGCCGGCGGCCTTGCCGTCGGCGAGCACCTTGTCGTAGGGGTGCATCGAGTAGACGGCCGACGGAAATTCCCAGAACTTGCCGCGGCCGGACTTCTGCAGCTGGCTGGCGATCACCTTCAGGACGCCGTCGTTGTCGAGCGCGAGCGTCACCTTCTTCCGATGCGCGCCCTTGGCGAGCCTCTGCAGCGCTTCGCGGCCGATGAACTCGTGCTCGAAGTCGATGAACGAGCCGTAGCCCATGTCCCAGGGCGTGAGGTAGTAGTCCTCGATCTTCTTTGAGACGAAGCTGCCGCCGATCGATGCTCTCGCCTCGTAGCTGTCTTCCTTCAGCCACTGCCGGTACGGCTTCATCTTGTCGCCCGAGTAGACGGCAGGCAGCGGCGAGGGGATCCAGCCCGATTCCAGCGTGTTCGCGGAATACGCGCGGCCGCCGACCAGGCGCAGGCCGAACTCCTCGCCCGCCCTGACGATCGCGTCGCGCACCGCGTCGCCCTCGGCCATCGGGCCCACCAGCTCGAAACCGGGCTGGCCGGCCATGCCGTGACGCAGCGCGGTGACTTTCTTCCCGGCGATGGTGAGCGTTGCGACGTGGAAGAACTTCACTTCCGGCGGCTTGGCGCCGAGCGCCTTCTCCATGGTCTTCATCGCGTTCGGACCCTGGATCTGGAAGCGGTACTGCTTGCGGTTGAACGGGTCCTTGCGCGCCGCCGAGCGCTCGTCGAGCTCCAGCTTCACGTCGTGCTTGCCGGCCTGCGCGTGGTAGGTGATCCAGTTCAACGCCGGGATGCGGCCGACGAGGACGTACTTGTCCGGCGCCGAGTTGAACAGGATCACGTCGCCGATCACGTGGCCGTCATGGCTGCAGGGCACGAACTGCTTCGCGCGGCCGGGCGAGACGTTCTTGAAGGTGTTGATCGCCAGGCTCGCCAGCAGCTTCGTCGCGTCGGGCCCCTCGACGTAGAGGTCGGCCATGTGGAACGACAGGTTGAAGAGCACGCAGGCCTTCTGCCAGGCCTGCGTCTCGTCGCGCCAGTTCGTGTACTCGGGCGGCACGCCCGGGTAGACGTTCGGACCGGCCTGCGCGTTGCGCAGCAGGTCGACCGCGCTTTGTCCCTTGGCGGCCGTCGCCTGAAGGACGTCCTCGAGTGTCTTCATGGCGACTTCCTTATGCGGTCGCCTTGCTGCGCCAGCCCTCGTGGTAGGTCGTCTGCGCCTGCCTGGCGTAGGGCGCCGGGCTGACGATGGCGCGGATCTCGATCTGCCGGTGGCGCTCGACGGTGGTCTTCTTCGTCCCGCCGCCTTCCTCGCCCCAGACGATCTTCACCTCGGCTCCGAGCTCGACGTCCGGATCGACGATGCCGAGAGAAAGCATCGAGCGCTCGTTGTAGCTGTATCCCGAGAACATGTTCAGGCCGACCTGCTTGCCGTTCTTCGTCACCTTGTCGTACGTGGCGGAGGTGTAGTTCGAGAGCGGCAGGTCGAGGAACTTGTACGGATCGCCCTGCTCGAGCATCGAGCGCCACACCTTCACGACGTCGTCCGCGTTCCAGGCGAGCGTGACCTTCCTGCGGTGAGGCTTGCCCGCCAGCTTCTGGAGCGCCTCTTTCCCGATGAAGTCGTGGTCGAACTTGATGAACGGGCCGTAGCCCATCTCGTAGGGCGTGACGTAGTAGTCCTCGATGTTGCTCGAGGCGAAGCTGCCGCCGATCGAGCCGGTCGCCTCGTAGCTCGTCGCGGGCAGCCACTCGCGGTACTTCCTCATTTTCTCGCCGGTGTACACCGCGGGCAGCGGCGAGGGGATCCAGCCGGACTCGCAGGTGTTGGTCGCGTAGGCGCGCGAGCCGACTTCCTTCAGGCCGAACTCCCTGCCGGCCGCGACGATCGCGGCGCGGACCTCCTCGCGCTCGGCGTACGGGCCCCAGACCTCCAGGCCGGGCGCCCCCGCCATGCCGTGGCGCAGCGTGCGCACGGTGCGACCGGCGATCTTCATCGTCGCCATGTGGAAGAACTTGAGCTCGGGCACCGGGCCGCCGTTCAGCTTCTCGATCACCTTCCAGGCGTTCGGGCCCTGGATCTGGAAGCGGTAGTTGGTGCGGTTGATCGCCAGGCCCCGGGTGTTGCCGGGCGAGCGGTCGTCCTTCTTCGTCTTGACGTTGAACCCGCCGGTCGTGGCGTGGAACTCGATCCAGCTCGCCGCAGGCGCGCGTCCGACGAACACCATGTGGTCCTTCTCGAGGTGGAACAGGATGCCGTCGCCGATGATGTACCCGTCGTAGCTGGTCGGCGCGAGCTGCTTCGCGCGGTCGACGGGAAAACTGGCGAAGCTGTTCATCCCGAGATGGGTGAAGAACCTCAGCGTGTCCGGCCCCTGGACGTACTGCTCGACCATGTGGTGCGACTGGTCGAAGAGCACGGCGGTCTTCTGCCAGGCGGTCTGCTCGTCGCGCCAGTTCGAGAATTCCGAGGGCACCACGGGATAGACGTAGGCGCCTATCTGGGAATTGCGCAGCATCGCCACGGTGTTGCCGGCGGCCTTCAGGACTTCTTCCAGGTTTCGATGGCTCATTTCGTTTCCCCTCGTGGACCGAATATTTCAGGCGAACGGCGGCCCGGTGTCAACCCACTCGCATCCCACTTTGGAAGTGGGACGCGTTCTCGCCCGCCCGGACTACAATACGGCGGCTCATTCCGGAGGTTACACCTTGGCGAACAGCCGCAACCGAATCCTGACGACGCACGCCGGAGCGCTGCCGCGCGCGCCCGAGCTCCGAGAGATGATCTTCGCCCGCGCGGAGGGCAAGCCCTACGACCGCAACGCCCTGTCGGCGCGGCTGAAGGGCGAGGTCGGCGAGGTCGTGCGCAGGCAGGCGGCTTGCGGCATCGACAGCGTCAACGACGGCGAGGTCGGGAAGACCAACTTCACCAACTACGTGCGCGAGCGGCTCGCCGGCTTCGAGATGCGCGACTACCGGCCCGGCGTCGATCCCGCGCCGCTCAACATCACCGCGCGCGACGCCAGGGACTTTCCGCAGTACTTCGCCGCGGGCAAGGGCTCGCTCACGGGCGCGGCGCAGCGCCGGCAGCTCGCGGTGTGCGTCGCCCCCCTGAAGTACGTCGGGCGGGCGGCCCTGGAGGAGGACCTGCAGAACTTCAGGTCGGCGCTCGCGGGCGTCAGGGTCGCGGAGGCCTTCCTGCCCGCGAACACGCCCGGAACGATAGAGCACTGGCTGAGGAACGAGCACTACGCGGGCGAGGAAGCCTTCGTCGAGGCCATCGCCGAGGCGATGCGCGAGGAGTACCGCGCGATCGTCGACGCCGGGTTCCTGCTGCAGATCGACGACCCGGACCTGCCCGACGGCTGGCAGATGTACCCGGACATGAGCGTGCGCGACTACCGCAAGTACGCGACGCTGCGCGTGGACGCGATCAACCACGCGCTCTCCGGCATCCCGCGCGAGAAGGTGCGGCTGCACGTGTGCTGGGGCAGCTTCCACGGCCCGCACAGGAACGATATCCCGCTCGATGACATCATCGACGTCATCTTCCGCGTGCGCGCGTCGAGCTATTCGATCGAGGCCTCCAACCCCATGCACGAGCACGAGTGGAGGGTGTTCGAGACGGCGAAGCTGCCCGAGGGCGCGGTGCTCATCCCCGGCGTCGTCGGCCACGCCACCGACTTCATCGAGCACCCGGAGCTGGTCGCAGAGCGCCTGGAGAAATACGCGAAGCTCGTCGGCCGCGACAACGTCATGGGCGGCACCGACTGCGGACTGGGACCGCGCGTGGGCAGCCCCGAGATCGCCTGGGCGAAGCTCGAGGCGCTCGCGAAGGGCGCGCGGATCGCGAGCAGGCGCCTTTGGACCAGATCGCCGAGGAAGCAATCTCGGAAGAAGGCGCCGAAGCGGAAGAAGCGCGCCTAGTCTGCCTTGATGTTCGCGGCTTTCGCGACCGCGGTCCACTTCTCGATGTCGCGCGCGATGATCGCGCGGAATTCCTCGGGCGTGTTGCCCGAAGGCACGATCGACATCTGGTCGAGGCGCTCCCGGATCTCGGGGATCTTGACGACGCGCGCCACCTCGCGCTGCAGCCGGTCGACGATCGCGCGCGGCGTGCCCGCGGGCGCGTGGAAGCCGGTGAACAGGCGGATCTCGACGTCGGGCCCGCCGGCTTCGGCGAGCGTCGGCACGTCGGGCCATGCGGGATCGCGCTTCGCCGAGGTCACCGCGAGCGCCTTCACCCTGCCGCCCTTCAGCGGCCCGATGGCGGGCGGCGGATCGGTGATGGTGATGGTCACCTGTCCCGACATCACCGCGTTCACCGAATCGCCGCTGCTCTTGTAGGGGATGTAGGCGAATTTCGTTCCGGTCTTCTGGTTGAGGAGCTCGGCGGCGAGCTGGAAGGGCGCCGCGCTCGCCGAATAGTTAACCGCCGCGGGGTTCGCTTTCGCGTAGTCGATCAGCTCCTTCACCGACTTCACGGGGAGCGACGCGTTCACGACGAGGATCAGCGGGAAATCGCCGATCATCGAGATGGGGATGAAATCCTTGAGCGGCGAGTAGGGGAGCCTGGAGTAGATCGCCGGGTTCATGGTCATGGCGCCGCTCGGCCCCATGAGCAGCGTGTAGCCGTCGGGCGCCGCCTTGGCGACGTACTCCGCGGCGATGATGTTCTGCGCGCCCGGCCGGTTCTCGATGACGATCGGCTGGCCCAGGCCCTCGCTCATCTTGGGCGCGAGCACGCGCACGATGATGTCATTGCCGCCGCCGGCTGCGAAGCCGACGATGATGTGGACCGGCTTGCTCGGGAAACTCTCCTGCGCGACGCCCGGCGCGGAAAGCGCGCAGGCGAGCCAAGCGAGCGGCAACGCTGTTCGCAGTCTCATGGATTCTCCTCCTGCGCGTAGCTTGCCACGCCGCCGACGCCCCGGGCAAGCACGCGGAGATTGCCTGCCCGCGTCCCTCTCGATTAGAGTGGCGCGGAGACGAGCTTCCGATCGCAGAGGGAACATGATCCAGGAGAAGGACATCCAGGTCCCGGCGAGGGACGGGGTGAAGATCGGGGTCCGCGTCTATCGGCCCGAGGGGACCGGACCCTTTCCGGCGCTTTTCGCCGCCTCGCCCTACCGCTACGACAACAACGAGCTGCCGCCGCGGCCCATGTTCCTGTGGCGCGAGACCGGACCCATCGAGTGGTACGTCGAGCAGGGCTACGCCTACGTGCACGCCGACGTGCGCGGCACGGGCATCTCGGGAGGCGAGTTCGGCTTCCTGTCGCGCGCCGAGCAGCAGGACCTCTACGACGTGATCGAGTGGATCGCCAGGCAGAAGTGGTCGAACGGCAAGGTCGGCGGCATCGGCCAGTCGTACTACTGCATGTCGCAGTGGTTCATGGGCGTGCAGAACCCGCCGCACCTCGCCTGCCTCGGGGTGTACGACGGCATGAACGACCCTTACCGGTACCTGGCGTTCCGCGGCGGCATCGAGAGCAACTTTCCCCTGTACTGGTTCAACGCCAGTGTGCGCGTCCCCAACCTGTATCCGGCGAACGGCGACCACCCGCGAATGCTCGAGCGCGACTTCTACCTCGACGTGCAGAACCACCCGAACTACGACACCTACTGGAGGGAGCGCACGGCGGCCGAGCATCTCGACAAGATCACGGTGCCCATCTTCTCGATCGGCGTGTGGGCGAAGATGGAGCTGCACCTGGCCGGCAACATCCTCGGCTACCAGAAGGCGAGGGGAGAGAAGAAGCTCTACATCACGGGGACCGCGACCGCGGTGACCTCGCAGATCGATTTCAACACCGTCGATTTCCACAGGAAACACCTTCTTCCCTTCTACGACAAGTACCTGAAGGGCGCGAAAACCGGCCACGACGGCCGGCCGAACGTCGAGTACGTCGTCAAGAACACGGGCGTCAGCCGCTCCTTCGATTCCTGGCCGCCTCCGGGCACGCGCAAGCGGACCTTCCACCTCGCGAAAGGACCCACGGGCACCGTGGCCTCGATCAACGACGGCTCGCTGCTGGATTCGGCCCCGCCGGCCGACGGCGGAAGCACGGGCTACGCCTATCCGCATCCGCGCTGGGTGCTGGGCGTGGTCGCGGTCGGTCCGCAGGGCCCGGACCCCGCGGCCGCCGTCCTCACCTACACCAGCGCGCCGCTGGAGGCCGACATGGAGGTCGCCGGGCACGGCAAGGTCGTGCTGCACGCGTCGTCGACGCGCGTCGACATGGACTTCCACGTCAAGGTGTCGGAGCAATTCCCGCAGCCGGCGGAGGAGCGCGCGAAGGGCGTGCAGCCGCGGTACGTCATCGTCACCAAGGGCTGGCTGCGCGCCTCGCACGCCATGGACCGCGACGCGGCGAGGAGCACCGAGGACGTTCCCCATTACACGCACGCGAGCCCGAAGCCGCTGACGCCGGGGAAGATCTACGAGCTCGAGATCGCGCTCATGGCGATCGCCTGGCGCTTCCAGAAGGGCAGCCGCGTGCGCGTGGAGATCGCGTGCGGAGACTCGCCGATCACGGACGGCCTGTTCTTCCACGTGTACCGCCCGGACAAGATCGGCAGCGACACCGTCCACCACGACGCCGCGCACCCGTCGCGGCTGGTCCTGCCGGTGCTCGACGCGGCGTAGCCGCGCGTCCTTTCGGTCAGGCCGCCGCTTCCCCGGCGGCCATCTTCTTCCCCTCTCCCGGAAACAGCAGCGCGGCGCTGAACGTGACGAGCGCGAGCGCCCCGAGCAAGTAGTACAGGGCCCTGAAGTCGCCGCTCGCCTTGTAGATCCAGGCGACGAGCGGCACGGCGAGCGCGCTCGCCCCGAACGAGACCACGTAGCGCACGGCGTAGGCGCGGGCACGCCATTCCTCGGCGGTGTAGCGCGCGATCATGGCGTCGTTGATCGGGATCTGCCCGAACACGAAGAACATCATCGCCACGGCCGTCGCGAGCATGAGGTAGCTGTCCATGGTCCCCGCGAGCGCGAGCAGCGGCACCTGCAGGGCCACCACCGGCACGAACACCGATTTCAGCGAGCGCCGGTCGAGCCACCAGCCGACGCAGAGCTGTGCCATCGCGGCGATGAGGTAGACGCCGCACACCAGCATCCCGATGCCGAGGGTGGAATGCGTGAGCGAGGACAGCCGCTCGTCGAACACCTTGGGCATGGAGATCGTCGTGGCGTTGAAGATGACGCCCCCGCACGCGGTGGCGACGGTGAGCACGCCGAACACACGCGCGAGATCGGCGCGTGAGAGCCGCGCGGGGCCGGCCGCTTTGCGCGCCGGCGTCCCGCCCTGCGCGCCGCGCACCGTGAGCGCGAACACCACGCCCACGCCGATCGCGATCGCCCCGGGAACGACGAAGGCGGCGCGCCAGCCCGCCGCCTGCGCAAGCGCGCCCGCGAGCAGCGCGGAGAAGGCGACGCCGACATTGCCGAACACGCCGTTTACGCCGAGAACGCGTCCCACGTTGTCGCGGTTCGCGACCAGCATCGCGATGCCGACTGGGTGGTAGATCGCCGCGAACACCCCGATCAGCGTGAGGCCGGCGGCGATCTGCGCCGGGCCGCTCGCAAGGCCCGTGAGGATGCTCGCGGCGCCGATTCCGAAGAAGAACACGGTCATCATGCCGGTGCGGCTCCAGCGGTCGGCGAGCCAGCCCGCCGGGATCGAGCAGGCGCCGAACGCGATGAAGCCGCCGAGCGAGAGCGGCAGGAGATCCGCGTAGCCGCGTCCCAGCTCGGCGCTCATCGCGAGCACGACGGTCGGGAAAATGAGCATGAGCAGATGGTCGAGCGCATGCCCTACGTTGAGGAGAAGCGTCATCGTCTCGCCACCGAGCGGGGTGGCCGCTGGAAATGGGTGGCGTTTAGTATAACAATGGGCGGAAAGGCGCGAGTCGAGGGGGGCAGGTGCAGAAAACCGTGCAGCTCGTCGCAGGTCTCGCCGCGGTGCTCGCGTGCTGCGCTGCCGCGGCGCAGACTCCGCAGAGCCAGGCCGACCGCGAAGCCGAGGACGTTCTCGCCGCGGTGGTACGGATCAAGATGACCGCGATCGCCAACGCGCGGAGCAGCGCCACGCTGGGAGCGAGCCGCGAGGGCACCGGCGTCGTGATCGACGGGCGCGGCTATATCGTGACGATCGGCTACATCGTCATCGAGGCCGACTCCATCGAGATCACCACGCAGGACGACAGGACCTTCCCCGCGACGCTGGTGGGCTACGACCACGCGAGCGGCCTCGCGCTGCTGCGCTCGGGCGCGCCGCTCGGGATCAAGCCCATGCCCATGGGGCAGGCCGCGGACGTCGCGCAGCGCGAGCCGGTGATGGTCCTGCCGGCGGGAGGGCGGGACGCGGCGAGCCTCACCTACGTGGTCGCCAAGCGCAAGTTCGCCGCGAGCTGGGAATATCTGCTCGACACCGCGATCTTCACCTCGCCGCCGACCATGCAGTGGGCGGGCGCGGCGCTGGTGAGCCGCGAGGGCAAGCTCGTCGGCGTGGGGTCGCTTCTGGTGCGCGAGGCGGGGGACGGCTCGCAGTCGCCGGGCAACATGTTCGTGCCCATCGATCTGCTCAAGCCCATCCTCGCCGACCTGATCGAAAAGGGGAAGCGGAGCGGGCCGGCGCGTCCCTGGCTGGGGCTCGCGACCGAGGAGCTGCACGGGCATCTCCTGGTGACGCGCGTCTCGCCCGACGGCCCCGCGGACAGGGCGGGAATCCGGAACGGGGACATCGTCGTCGGAGTCGGCAAGGATGCGGTGAAGACCCACGAGGAGTTCTACATGAAGGTGTGGGGGCTGGGAGCTGCCGGAGTGGACGTGCCGCTCAAGGTCCTGCAGGGAGTCGACATGCGCGAGCTGAAGGTGCGCTCGATCGACCGCTTCCAGTATTTCAGGGAGAAGCCGGTCTACTGAGGCCGGCAAAAAAAATCGGCGCCCGAAAGCGCCGAGAAGGTGCTACGGAGGAGACCGGTGCTTACCGGCGGCGGCCCCAGCGGCGATGGCCGGTTTCGAAATCGTTGGCGGTGGCGTAATCGAAGCGCCTGGTTTCCTTGGTCGGACGCGCGCCGCTGTACACGGACAGCACGATGCCGAGGATCAGGCCTGCTCCGCACAGGCTTTGAATTGCGGTGACCAGCATGTCCATCATGTTCGTTCCCTCCGGCTTTCCCTGATTGCGGGTGCTTGTCCTTACTAGAGCAGGAAGCAGGCCAGGTCTCGCCTCCTGGTCTAGTTTTCATCTAATACATTGATTATTTGGATATAATATTTGGAATGGCCCCTTGTCCCCAGCGGCCCACCCCGTGAGCGAACGCCATCGCCTCGACACGAAGGCTCTGGAGCCGCTGCTACGCGAGCACGGCTTTCCCGGGCCGGTCACCGCCGAGCAGTTCAAGGGCGGCCAGTCGAACCCGACCTACCTGCTCACAGGCAGAAGCGGGCGGCTGGTGCTGCGCGCGAAGCCCGGCCCCGCGGCGAAGCTGCTGCCGTCGGCGCACGCGATCGAGCGCGAGTTCCGCGTGATCACCGCGCTGGGGCGAGCCGGGTTTCCCGTCCCGCGGACCCGATTCCTGTGCGAGGACGAGAGCGTCATCGGCCGCGCGTTCTGCGTGATGGACTACGTCGAGGGGCGCGTGCTCTGGGAGCAGTCGCTGCCCGGCCTGGGCCGCGCCGAGCGCGGCGCCGTCTACGACGAGATGAACCGGGTCATCGCGGCGCTCCACCGCGTCGACTACGCCGGCCTGGGGCTCGCGGACTTCGGCAAGCCCGGCAACTATTTCGCGCGGCAGATCGGGCGCTGGAGCAGGCAGTACCGCGCCTCGGAAACGGCGCACATCGACGAGATGGACAGGCTGATCGCCTGGCTGCCCGAGCATGTTCCCGAGGGCGACGAGACGACGATCGTCCACGGGGATTTCCGCATGGACAATCTGATCTTCCACCCGACCGAGCCGCGCGTACTCGCCGTGCTCGACTGGGAGCTCTCGACGCTCGGCCACCCGCTCGCCGACTTCTCCTACCACTGCATGAGCTGGCACATCCCGCCGGGGAAGTTCCGCGGGATCGCGGGGCTCGACCTGGAGTCGCTCGGCATCCCGCGCGAGTCCGACTACATTGCGTCATACTGCGCGCGCACCGGGAGGGAGGGAATCGGCAACTGGAATTTCTACCTCGCGTACAACCTGTTCCGGATCGCGGCGATCCTCCAGGGCGTGGCCAAGCGCGCCCTCGAGGGCACGGCTTCGAGCGCGCAGGCGCAGGACGCGGGGAGCCGCGCGCGGCCACTCGCCGAGCTGGGATGGAAATACGCCGAAAAGGCGATGAAGGGTTAGCCCATGGACTTTGCGTACTCGGACAAGGTGAAGTCGCTCCAGGACAGGCTCGCGCGCTTCATGGACGCGAACGTCTATCCCAATGAGCGGCGCTTCCACGAGGAGGTCGAGGCGAACCGCGCCCGCGGCAACGCCTGGGTGCCGACGAAGCTCATCGAGGAGCTGAAGCCGAAGGCGAGGGCGGAGGGCCTGTGGAACCTCTTCCTGCCGCGCTCGCCCCGGGCGCCCGAGGGCCTGTCCAACCTGGAATACGCGCCGCTGTGCGAGATCATGGGACGCGTGCACTGGGCGCCCGAGGTGTTCAACTGCTCGGCGCCCGACACCGGCAACATGGAGACGCTGGAGCGCTACGGCGGCGAGGAGCAGAAGAAGCAATGGCTCGATCCGCTGCTCCGCGGCGAGATCCGCTCGGCCTTTCTCATGACCGAGCCCGACGTGGCCTCGTCGGACGCGACCAACATCCAGTGCCGCATCGAGCGCGCCGGTAACGACTACGTCGTCAACGGCCGCAAGTGGTGGTCATCGGGCGCGGGCGACCCGCGCTGCAGGCTGTTCATCGTCATGGGGAAGACCGATCCCGGGGCGGCAAAGCACGCCCAGCAGTCGATGATCCTGGTGCCCCGCGACGCTCCCGGCGTGAAGATCGTCCGTCCCTTGAACATCTTCGGCTACGACGACGCGCCGCACGGTCACATGGACATCGAGCTCTCCAACGTTCGCGTGCCGGCCTCGAACGTGCTGCTCGGCGAGGGGCGGGGCTTCGAGATCGCGCAAGGGCGCCTCGGCCCCGGGCGCATCCACCACTGCATGCGGCTCATCGGCGTCGCCGAGCGCGCGCTCGAGCACCTATGCCGGCGCAGCCTTTCGCGCGTCACCTTCGGCAAGCCGGTCGCCGAGCGCACGGTGACGCAGGAGCGCATCGCGGAGGCGCGCATCATGATCGACTCGGCGCGGCTCCTCGTGCTCAAGGCGGCCTACATGATGGACACCGTGGGCAACAAGACGGCGCGCGGCGAAATCGCCATGATCAAGGTGCTCGCGCCCAACGTCGCCTGCAAGGTGCTCGACTGGGCGATCCAGGCGCACGGCGGCGGCGGCGTGTCCGACGATTTCCCTCTCGCCTACATGTACGCGCAGTCGCGCACCCTGCGCTTCGCCGACGGCCCCGACGAGGTGCACCGCAACGCGATCGCCAAGCTCGAGCTGTCGAGGCATCTGAAGCGCTGAGCCTAGCGGCTCGGACGCATCGCGAACGCCCACAGCGCGAACGTCGCCGCGAGCAGCGCCATCGCCGAGAGCGCGAGCGACCAGTGGATGCCGATCACGCTGCCGGCGATGCCCACGGTCACGCCGGAGAAGGCGCGCATGCCGTTGTTCGCCGTGTTGTAGAGGCCGATGAGGCGTCCGCGGAGCTGCGCCGGAGCGTGGATCTGCACCAGCGTCTGCGACATCGAGCTGTAGGCGAGGTTGAGGAATCCGGCGACGAACATGAGCGCGACCGCGAGCGGGTAGCTCGTCGCCGCGGCGAAGCCCGCGATCACCACGCACCACAGCAGCGTGAACGCGATGGCCGTCTGCGGACGCGCCGCGAGCAGTCCGCGGCTCTCGAGGACGAGGCCGCCGACCAGGGCTCCCGCAGCGTTGGCGCCGAGGAGCAGGCTGTAGCGCACGCCGGCGTCGTCGGTGCCGAGGTCGTGCGCGTACTCGGGCATCTGCGCCTGGAAGGCGTTGCCGACGAAGAGCGAGGATACCGCCGCGAGCAGGATCATCGAGAAGATGGTGCGGTTGCCGGAGACCTGGCGCAGGATCGCGAGCATGTCGGAGAGCCCGCTCGCGCGCTGCGCCGCGCCCGCCGCGTGCCGCCGGTGGCCGTCGTAGGGCACCTTCCACAGCCACACGAGGAGCGGCGCGTAGATCAGCACGTTCACCAGGAGCCCGGCGGGCGGACCGAGGAGCAGCATCAGCCCGCCGCCGACCGCGGGCCCCATGAGGAGCCCGAGGTAGCGGCTCGTCGCCGAGAGACGCACCGCGCTCTGCAGCTGCTCGGGCCCGACGATATCGTGGATCAGCAGCTGGCTCGCCGGGCCCCAGATGACGCCCGCCATGCCGTGGATAGTGAGCAGGACCACGGCGTGCCACAGCTCGATGGTGCCGGTGAGGAACAGCAGGCCCCACGCGAGCGACACGCCCATGAAGAGCGCCAGCGCGAGCTGGATGATGCGCCGGCAGTCGTGGCGGTCGGCGAGCGCGCCGAAGTAGACCGAGAACAGCAGGAAGGGCAGCCAGTGGCTGAGCACGGCGAAGCCGGCGAGCGCGGGCGAGTGGAACTTCTGGAACATCACCCAGTAGCTGATGACGTGCTCGATGTTGTCGGCCATCATCGCCGCGGCCATGGTGAGGAAGTAGGCGCGGAAGCTTCCGTGGCGCAGCGCCGCGAAGGCGACCGGCCTTGCGGCGGCCTGGGGCGACTCGGCCATCAGTCCTGCGCGGCGGTTACGGCGCGAGGCCTGCGATCCGGGCCGGTCGCCACGTAGGTCAGCGTCGCCTCGGTCACCTTCACGGTCTCGATGTCGCGCGGGTTGCGCTGCGCGTAGACCTCGACGTAGACGGTGATCGAGGTGTTGCCGACGCGCACGATGTCGGCGTAGAAGGACAGCACGTCGCCGATGAACACCGGCTGCTTGAACTGGAACGAATTCACGGCGACGGTGGCGACGCGCCCGAGCGCGCGGCGCGCGGCGAGCACGCCGCCCGCGATGTCGACCTGCGACATGATCCAGCCGCCGAAGATGTCGCCGTGCTGGTTCGCGTCGGCGGGCATGGGCACGACGCGCAGCACCGGTTCCTTGTTCTCGGGGAGCTTCGACACCCCGCAATGTTACCGTAGCGCGGCCTCGACGCGGGCGATCATGGTGGCGAGCGCCGCCTCGCGGCTGTGGCCCGCGTAGCGCCGCGCGAAATCCCGAGCCTTCTCCGCGTA
>Ga0187773_10000358_pt1 | contig 18309 bp, 17 predicted proteins | sample 0216_BV02_MP05_1_FD_133133 | JGI IMG/M metagenome (GOLD analysis project Ga0187773, IMG submission 133133) | Tropical peat soil microbial communities from peatlands in Department of Meta, Colombia - 0216_BV02_MP05_10_MG | ecosystem: Environmental > Terrestrial > Soil > Wetlands > Peat | place...
CTGTTCAACGATGAAGGCCAGCGGGGCTGCCTCGTAGAGGAGCCGAAGCTTTCCCTGCGGGTTCTTGGTATCACCCGGGTACAGAAAAATGCCGCCGTGAAGTAGCGTTCGATGGAAATCGGCCACCAATGAACCGACGTACCGTAAGGAGTAGGGCCGGCCCCCGCCTGGATCTTTTTCCTTCAGATAACCGACCAAGGCCCGGGTCTGGGATTGCCAAACCGTATAATTGCCTTCATTAACGCTATAGGTCTTCCCCCGGGACGGAATGCGGATATTCTCATGCGAGAGGAGAAATTCGCCGATATAAGGATCAAGCGTGAACCCGTGCACGCCGTTTCCTGCGGTATAAACCAAGACCGTGCTCGGGCCGTAGATCACGTACCCGGCCACGACTTGATCCGACCCGACCCGGGACCATTCTTTGTCCGTCCGGTGCTGAGCGCCGCTCAGCCGATGATGGATCGAAAAAATCGTTCCGATCGTCCCGTTCACATCGATGTTGGACGACCCATCAAGCGGATCAAAAAACAGGGTGTATTTCCCCTTGGAACAATTCTCCGAAAGATGCCTCGGCTTTTCCATTTCTTCCGAGATCAGTGTGCAAACTAATCGACTTTGGCCCAAAACATTAATAAAAGTCTGGTTGGCGTATTCGTCCAACCGTTTGACTTCTTCCCCATGGACATTGACTTCGCCGGTCAAACCCAGAAAATCCACCAATCCGGCCCGACTCACCGCCCGAGCGATGATCTTGGTGATAAGGCCGATTTGGGCCAGCAACATCGAGAGTTCGCCCGTCGCGGAAGGATGGATCCGTTGTTCCAGTAGAATGTGGCGCGTGAGCGTGATCCCTTTAGTACCCATCGGCTCCTCTCTCTCGTAACGTCAATAACCGCTTTGGGGCCCTTAGTTTACACCATTTTGCCGCGACTGTCACCCTGCTGTACAGGACCTTTATTTCAAAACGGAGGGAACGGATTTCCAATCCGTGATTTTCTTCGAACCCTCTAGCGGGACGTTGTCATCCTCTTCGGCCATCACAACCGCCTTGATCTTCAGGTTGGATAGCGCCTCGGCGTCTTCTGTAGAACGGGTAATCCACGCCGAGAGGTTTGTCCAGCCCGCATCACGGATTTCCTCGAGCCGCTCGACGATTCGCTCCGTCCGACGTTCCGCCTCGTTCGGCATGGACCATACATAAAGGGGCGCCGGGGGAAAGTCCTGTTGAATCAGCCAGTCTTTCGTCTCTGGGATCAGCGCCTCATCCCCGGTCTCGATAAATAATAGCTGATACCGCTTGGAAAGCCCGGAAAGAACCTTGACGGCCTCCGGCATTGCATCCGAAGAGGGGGTAGGATTGAACGGAATGGAGGGAGGCTCGCTTGGGATCCGGACGGAGGAGAGGGCCACAAAAAGAATCGGAGCGGAGGCATTACGACAGGCGACATTTAATACGGCCGCATCGGCTTCATACCTCGGGCTCTCAACAATTCGGACCCTGACAACATAGAGACCCGGCGTGGGAGGCACGAAGCGTATTTCGGCCACGCCGTCTCCTCCCGAAAGCGTCTGTCCGAGGGATCGATTTTTTAGCATAAACTCGATCCGCTCACCGCTGATAGGCCGATGGACCAACGACAGTCCGCCCGTGACCAAACGGACAGCTAAACGGACCGGTTGATTGGGTTGAGTGATTTGATCGAAGGCGATGATCGAGGCAGACGATCGGGCCGAAACACCGTTCACAGAAAAAAGGAACAGCACAAGCCCGATGAAAACGAAACGGAACCAGGACATCGTTGAAGAACCCCGGCCTTCCAGCCGGGGATTCTTCGACCCGGGTCGAAAAGCCTTCCTTTTTAATCCGCTCGCGATGCGGATTCAACCCCGTTAGCTCAGAAGATTTTCTGCGGAGCACCGCCCCGGTTCATAAGAGGGGGCGGCTTTTCTTCGAACCGTTAACCCCCTGAACGACCGGCACGTGCCTTGGCCAATCTTTCTTCCGCGAGACGGTTGGCGGCTTCCAGCGGCGTGATTTTTTCTTCTTTCGCCCGAGCAAAAACCCGGGACAGGTTATCGGCGATTCCGGCCACCCGCTCTTCCGCTTTTTCCTTCTGATAGCCCTCCGTTTCGCAGGCGATGTTGATCAGCCCGCCCGCATTGATGACATAATCGGGAGCGTAAAGGATCCGACGGCGTTGAAGAAGGTTGGCATCCGCCCAGTTGGCCAGCGGATTGTTCGCCGCGCCGGCCACGATCCGGCAACGGAGTTTTGAAATCGTGGCCGAATTGAGGATCCCACCCATCGCGCAAGGAGCAAAGATATCGCAAGCTGCAGTATGAATCCGTGTCGGGGGCAGCGTCTCGGCTTTGACCTCGGCGACCACGGCCTTCACCCTCGAGGCATCCAGATCCGAGACGATCAATCGGGCTCCTTCTCGATGAAGCAATCCGACCAACTGCCGACCAACTTTCCCCAGACCTTGAACCGCAACGGTTCGATCCCGGAACGAATCGGACCCAAATGATTCCTTCAGACAGCACCGCATCCCATGAACCACGCCCCGGGCCGTCATGGAGGATGGATCACCGCTCCCGCCTTTTTCCTCGGGGATTCCCGCTGCGTACCGCGTCACTTCGCGGATCGTCTCCAGATCAGACAGGGTCATCCCCACATCCTGAGCCGTCACATACAGGCCGGCCAGGGAATCGACCGACCGACCGAACGCTCGGAGCAATGCCGGTGTTTTGTCTTGAGGCCCCGCACAGATCACCGCCTTGCCGCCGCCCAAGTTCAGCCCGCTGATCGCGGCCTTGTAGGTCATCGCTTTCGAAAGCCGAAGCGCATCGGTGGCCGCCTCCTCAAACGTCTTGTAGGACCAGAACCGGCAGCCGCCCAGAGCGGGACCAAGCAGCGTGCTGTGAATCGAGATAATCGCGTTTAAACCGGATTCAGAATCGGTGGAAACGATCAATTGCTCGTGACCTTCCTTGGCCATGACATTGAATAAGTCCATCGTTTCAACCCCTCGAGTCCCGTTAAATGCTTTTTTTCTTTGTTTGGGATTTCGACTTGTTCCGATTCGCCGCCTTGTCGATCCGGACTTGATAGATGAATCCGGCCCCCTTCCGGAGATCCAAATAAGAGGTGGCATCTTCCCATCGCGTATGTTGGATGGGTAGGCCGAAGAAATCTTCCTGATAAATCTCGTTAGGCTCCCCGAAGCTTTGCTTCATTTCCTCCACTAAGTCTTCATAAAACCGCGTATGAAAATAAATACGGTCATAAATGATAAAAACTTTGTAGAGATGACCCTGATAGAAATAATACTCCACCCGCTCGTGTTTCGGCGTCATCCGAAAATAAACGTCCGGGTCTTCTTCCAGATGCTCCGCATATCCGAACTCATCCGTCATCTCGGCCCGCTCGATCTCGACCTGCTTCTGAAGCTCCTCCACGGTAATGCCCCAGTCGGCCCGATCATATCCATGAGGCAATGCCGGTCCCGCAGCGGCCAAGGACGGTACGATCAGGCTGAGAAAAATGATGACGATCGGCATCGGCGTTTTCCGCCTTCACGTTATCATGTTTATGACCCAGGAGCAAGAGGCGAGATAATGCGGTCTATATTTCAATAAGTTAACAAAATCACGAACCCCCCCGGGCGGGAGGGAACAAGAACCCATGAAGTTGCAGATCCAACAGCAACAGGGTAAGATAGATTCACTATGGCGGCACGTGATCAATCACAGATGAACCTGATCGTCGGCGAGATTCGTCGAGAGACACCGGAGATCAAATCTTTTCGATGTGATCTGGGATCGAACAAGCCCTTCCCGTTCCGTCCCGGCCAGTTCGTCATTATAACGGCCGAGGTCTGGAATCCGAAGAGAAACCGGATGGGAACGGCAAACCGCGCCTTCTCGATATCGTCCTCCCCCACAGATGAAGATTTCATCGAGATCGCGGCCAAACGGTATACGGGCGGCCGCCTCACTTCCTGGCTCCACGACACGGTCAAGGTGGGCGATATTTTAAATATCAAAGGACCGGAGGGAAACTTTGTGTTCAAGGAAGGCGAGAGTGACGAGCTTGTTCTGATCGCCGGCGGGATCGGGATCGCCCCCTACCGCAGCATGATCCGGTATATCCTGGCCAAAGGACTGCCGGTGAGGGTCACCCTTCTCTACAGCGCCAGAACACCCGTGGATTTTGCGTTCAAGGCGGAATTCGACGCGGCAATGAAACAGCACTCCAATTTTCGCTGCATCTACACCATCACCCGCCCGGACCCAACACCCTGGACCGGTCGCATCGGACGGGTTGACGAGGCCCTTCTTCGAGACTATCTGGGGCCGGTCGGGACATTATACTATCTCTGCGGGCCGGATCAAATGATCAAGAAATGCGCCCAAACCCTCGCGGCCCTGGACGTCCCTTATTCCCGGATCCGATCGGAACGCTGGTAGGCCGTCCTCTCTTGAACGATGACCGTTGACAACGCGGGCCGTCTTCGGCAACAATCCGGTTCATTATGCCATCGGACCTGCTCTGGCTGCTCCCGTTATTCCTGTTGGCCGCGATGCTGTATTCCTCGGTCGGTCACGGCGGCGCGTCGGCCTACCTCGCCATTCTAGTGCTGGCCGGTTACGCCCGGCCGGAGATCGCGCCTACTGTTCTGATCCTGAACATCCTGGTCACCGTGACCGGATTCATCAATTATTTTCGCGCTGGTCATTTCACCCCTCGACTCCTATGGCCCTTTATCCTCGCGTCCATCCCGGCCGCCTACCTGGGCGGGATGATCTCGCTATCGCAGCAAACCTTCTCCGGAATTCTCGGCGGGGCCCTTTTCATCGCCGGGCTGCGGTTTATCCTGTTCACAAAGCCGATTTTACCCCGTCCTCCCGTAAAGCCGGCTTGGATCTACGGCATCGGCCTGCCGGTGGGCTTGGCCCTCGGATTCCTGGCCGGACTGATCGGAATTGGAGGAGGGATCTTTTTAAGCCCCCTGTTATTGTTGATGGGTTGGGCGGATGCCAAACAGACCGCCGCCGTTTCGGCCGCCTTTATTATCTTAAACTCATTGAGCGGTCTTGCCGCCCATGCCCTCAACGGAACGATCAACCCGGAGCTTGCCGTTCCCCTGGGACTCACCGTCCTCATCGGCGGACAGATAGGATCGTGGTGGGGCGCCCGAAAGGTTCCGCCAAAAGTCCTCCAACAAGTTTTGGGCGTGGTTCTTTTAGTCGCGTCTCTGAAGATGATCCATGACCTTTTCTAATATCCGGTCGGTTTGATTACCCGGCCCGGATCACGTATAATTTCCTCATGATCAACTCGACCGTCCCATCCGGCAAAATGGCTTTCCTCTTCTATCTCCTCATCGCCGTCCCTTGGTTGACAACATACCTGGAGGAAGGACGTTTTGCTCTAAATCCGCGCGAGCTGATTGCCGGGATCGGCCTTTCGGTCCTGATCGGGGGGGGCGTTTATGTCTCGCTCTATTACCGGCAGCAATACCTTCGACTGCAGGAGGAAATCGAACGGTTGGCCCATGCCGATCCCGTGACGATGCTGGGTCATCCGCGGGCTTTGGAAGAGGCCCTCGTCAAAGAGATTGCTCGGGCGCGCCGAATGGACCGGCCTTTGTCCTGCGTCTTTGCCGATCTGGACGATTTCAAGACGATCAACGACCGATTCGGACATGCCACTGGAAACGCCGTCCTCCAGACCGTCGGCAAAACCATTCAAGGGATCATCCGGCAGGGTATGGATCTGGCCTTCCGATACGGAGGGGATGAGTTCGTCGTCATTCTCCCCGAGGCGGACAAGGCCCAGGCTTATCTCATCGCTCAGCGCCTGCATCAAGCGCTATCGAAACTCCGCCCGCCCGCGATTCCGCTCAAAGCGGTACAGGCCGGTCTGGCGGTGGCCCAGCTCCGTCCCGAGCAGAAAGCGACGGACCTTCTCGGCTTGGTGGACAAGGCGACCCGCGAAGCCAAGACCCGCACGAAAAATTTCATCATCGACGCGGAAGAAATCGGAAAAGATTTAGCGCCCTGATCGGATGACCGCAGTCTGTTCCTCGGCGTGGTAGGAGCTTCTCACCAGCGGCCCGGATTCGACATGGCGGAATCCGAGACGCAGGCCTATTTCCTTTAACGAAGAAAACTCGTCCGGATGGTAATACCGGGAGACGGGAAGATGTTTGGGCGTGGGCTGCAGATACTGGCCGAGCGTCAGGATATCGCAACCGGCTTCAACCAAGTTCACCATCACCGACTGGATTTCATCGTCCGTTTCCCCCAACCCCAGCATCAGACCGCTTTTGGTAACAAGGCTCGCCTGTTTGGCGCGCAAAATAAGGTCAAGACTCCAGGCATATTTTCCCTGCGGACGCGCGCTTCGATAGAGACGCGGGACGGTCTCGGTGTTGTGATTGAGGATGTCCGGACGGGCTTCAAAGACTTGGTCCTGCGCCGCGCGGGAGCCTTTAAAATCAGGGATCAGGACTTCGATGGTGCAGTCGTGCCCCTTCCGGATTTCACGAATCGTCTCGGAAAAAATCGCCGCACCGCCGTCGGCCAGTTCATCCCGATTCACCGAGGTTATCACGGCATGACGGAGGTTCAACGCTCGAACGGCCTCGGCCACCCGGCGGGGTTCATCGAGGTCCAGCGTGACCGGCCGCCCGGTGGCCACGGCGCAGAAACCGCAACTTCGCGTACAGACATCGCCCAGGATCATGAAGGTCGCCGTCCCGCGGTTCCAGCAATCCCACACATTCGGACAGCGGGCTTCTTCGCAAACGGTGTGAAGCTTGAAATTACGAAGCAGGCTTTTCATCCCCTGATAACGCGGACCCGAATAAGCTCGAACCCGAAACCACACCGGCAATCTGGTTCGGCCTTCATGAAATCCGTCAGGGAGAACCGGAAGGGGGTTCATGAATCAGGGTTTCTCAATAATCGATTCGATCATGTCTTTGTTGATCGAGATATACGGCACCTTCTCATGGGATCCGTCGATTTGAACATCCGTCAGATTGATGAAGGTTCGTTCTTCCTCGTTTAAAACGTCCGAGACCCGCTTGCGCATGGGTGGGATGAGCAGGAATCCTTCGTAGCTCGCATACGAAGTTCGAACCTTGACATGAACTTTTTTCCCGGCGGCCATCTTGGGTCTTTCCCTCCTGGTGTTTTGAATAAAACCCAATTCTCCGTCCCGGCCTTGGAGCCCGACCGGACCTATCGGGATTTGGGATGGGTCGAGCGCGCAACGGTTACCGTTTCCGGCGCTGATGGCGCATCTTTTTTCGAAGCTTACGGTATTTGTGCTTCCGCATCTTTTTGCGCCGTTTTTTAACCACTCTCGACATGGACATCCTCCTCTGGAACGCCTATCTTATCGGGATCTGCCCCAAAAGGCAAATCCTTACTCCCCGACATTTCAGTCAGCCGGACCTTCGGCTTGTGCTGCGCCGTTTGGATTCGGGTTTTTCTCGAACCAAGAGCACCGGACATGCACCGTATTCGATCACCTTGAGCGGTACGCTTCCCAGAAAAAACCGCCGAACGGCCGAGCTGCCACTGGCCCCCATGACCACGATGTCATGATCCTTGGCCTCGTCAATGATCGCCTCTGAGGGACGGCCGGAGCGCACCTTGACCTTGGCCTGAACACCCAATTGGGCCAGAATCATCTCCGCCCGCCGTACCTGCTCCTGGGCGGCCTGGAGCCCTACCGCTTCCGCGGCGACGGATAGAACCGTCACCCGCGCATTCAGGGCCTGCGCGATCTGGGCGCCGAACAATTCGGCCTTCTCCGCCAACTTAGAACCATCCGTACACATCAGAAAATCGTGACTCTCCCGGATGTTTTTTGCAATCAAAACCGAGCAAGGGGCAAATTCGGCAATTCGAAGCGCCGTGCTGCCGACAAAGTAACTGGCTATGCCTTCATGGCCTCGGGAACCCGTCAGGATCAAATCATAGCGTCCCTGGCCGGCCTCCGTCAGGATTTCCTCCGCCGATTCGCCTTCACGAAGCTTCAGCCGCACACGTTCGGTATGGCGACCGATCAGATGCAGTTCAACGCCCCCCTCGGCCGACCCCCGAAAGGTCTGACGAACCCCGGCATCCCTTTCGGGGGTAGAGGCCACCAATCCGGCCCCGGCCAAGATGTTTTTCGCACGCTTCAGGTATTCCACTCCCGGAATGTCCAGATCCCACTCCCCCATTTTCTTGCGAGCCGTCGTCAGATAAATCGAGTCCCCGCCGGGGGCCACCGGACGGACGTAAAGAACCGTCACGTCCGCATCCAGCTCGTGGGCAAATTTCCCACCAAACCGAATCGCCTCCTCCGCGTACCGCTGACCATCGGTGCACATTAATATCTTCATTGACCACCCCCCGGAAATGCCAACAACTTCCAGTAGCTAAAGGCCATCAGCATGAGCAGACCCAACGAGACGACATTCATTTTCCAACCGGCCTTAATGAAATCGGCTCGTTTCAGGTAACCGCTGCTATAGACCATGCCGCAGGCCGGAGAACCGATGGGGGTCATATACGTGAAGGCGGACGCCACGGCCGTGACCAGACCGGTCGCCACGATCGAGGTGCCCGAGAGATCGGCCATGTGCAGCGTGACCGGCGCCAACAATCCGACCGTGGCACCGCTGCTCATCACCGAGGCCAAGGCCATCGTCAACAAGGCCACAAAGAACAACATCGGGATTCCGCCGTGCAGCCCCAAAGGCTCGACCCCACGAAGCACCCACTGTGCCGTCCAGTTGGCTGCGCCGGTATCCCGCATCGTGATTCCAAGTGAAATGGCGCCCCCGTAGATGAAGAGGACCCCCCAATTAATTCCCCGGCTGAAATCCTCCCAATGCGCAATGCCGGTCATCAAATAGAGGGCCACCCCGATCATGGCCGTGGTGCCCAGCCCGATCTGATCACTCGCCGTAATCCATAAGAAGACGGTGACCAAGAAAATAATCACGGTCCACCCATCCCGCGCCGTCACGGTTCCTTCCTCCGCGACACGGCTTCGAAGTTCCGCTATGGAACGGCTGAGGTCGGACACTTCGGGTCGAAAGGTTTTGAGGAGGATCCAGGCAACCAGAGGAACCTGAAGGACAACCATGGGATAAAGATACTCCATCCATTGGAGGTAACTCACGTGCAGATGAAAAAGCTGCTTCCAGTAGGTCAGCATGATGGCATTGCGGGCCCCACCGGACGGACTCCCAACGCCGGCCGCAACCGCACCGTAAGCGATGGCCAGCATGATCAGCGCCGGAAGATTTTTTAACTCCCGGGGCTCCGGCCCCGCAGACGCAATCAATGTCATCCCGACCGGCATCATCATCGCCACGACCGTATGTTCCCCAATAAACGAAGCGATCAAGGCCGAAACCACGATGAGTCCGACCACCACGCGTTCCACGCGTGGCCCGGTCACGCGGACAATGGCCAGTGCCAGTCGTTTATCCAGTTTCTGCTTTACGATCGTCTCGGCGATCATCAGCGAGCCCATGATAAACAGAAGCGAATCGCTGATAAAAGACCGCGACACTTCCATCGGACCGGCGATGCCCAGGAGCACCTCGAACACACCGATCAGAACGGCGACCGTGGGAAGCGGCATTGGCTCCGTGACAAAAAACACGATCGCGGCAACGGCAATCGCTAACGATTTCTGGCCCGACATCGTCAATCCGGAGGGGGGCGGTAAAAGCAGGATGACCCCGCCCAAAAGAAATCCCGCCGCGATCCAACGTCGCCGGATCAAGAACTTGACAAGGCCGCTCATACCGATTTCATCGCAGGTTGGCATGTTTCCTAACATACCGAACAAGGCATGTCAAGCACAATCCCTTGCGACCTTGACCTCACGGGGGAGTCCACCGTATAATTCCCCGCATGCCGTTTAAATACTGGGTAGTTTTTGTCGTTTTCATCGGAGGGCTTCTATCGATTTCCGGATGCGAGCACGCGCCGGTCAAACCCACAGAAGATTCGAAGCGTCTTCAACAAATCGATGCCTTTGTCGAGAACCTGCGCGTGACTTACGAGGGCAAAAATGTTCAGGCATTCTCACCCCTCTACCCGAGCGCACGACAGGACGACCTTCGTGCGATCGTGTCGTTTCTGACCTCCGCAAACTCTCTACGTCTGGATTTTATGATCGATCAGATCGTGCTTCAGGATGACGACGTTCAGGTTGCCCTTCACTGGGACCTTCAATGGAAATCCGAAAAGACCGATTTGGTCAAACAGCGCGGCAACGCCCTTTTTCATCTCGCCGGCAAATCGGACCTGCATCTGCAAACCATTGATGGGGATAATCCCTTCACGGCCCCCGCAAGATTCCTGGCCTCGCACCCATGACCCCTCGTCAGAAAATCGATCGGACAATTGATTTAACCGATTTCCTCGTCATCGGCAGCGGCATCGCCGGTGTACGGGCCGCGATCCAGTTGGGACACCACGGTCGGGTGCTGATCGTCAACAAAGGAAATCCGCCGCAGAGCGCCTCGGAATTTGCCCAGGGCGGGATCGCGGTTGCGCTGGACCCGGATGACAGCGTTGAGGCACACCGGGCGGACACGCTCTTGGCTGGCAAAGGCCTCTGCCGACCGGAAGCGGTCGAGGTTTTGGTCAAAGAAGGGCCCCTTCGGGTCCGGGAACTGATCCAGTGGGGCGCTCAGTTTGATCGGCAGGGAGAGCGTTATGTCCTGGCCCGGGAGGCCGCCCATCGTTGTGCCCGAATTCTGCGACGGGGAGACGCCACCGGAACCGAGATCATGAAGACGTTGCTGGCCAAGGCAAAACCGCTCCGAACGATCCGATGGCTCCCACCGCATTTTACCTCCGATCTTTTGGTCGACAACGGACGGTGCGTCGGGGCCGTCCTGCTCTCCGGATCCGGGGGGGTTCGTGTGGTCGGGGCGAAAGCCGTTTTGCTGGCCACCGGCGGGGCCGGTCAGGTTTACTCCCGGACCACCAATCCCCCCGTCGCCACGGGAGATGGAATGGCGATGGCTTACCGCGCCGGCTGCGTCCTCGAGGATATGGAATTCGTCCAATTCCATCCAACGGCACTCGCCCTCCCGAACGCCCCCGCCTTTTTGCTGACTGAAGCCTTGCGGGGGGAGGGAGCGATTCTGCGCAACACACAGGGTAACGCCTTTATGAAACGATACGACCCGGCCGGTGAGTTGGCTACCCGAGACATCGTCAGTCAGGCCATTTGGCAGGAGATGCAGACCCAGCATGCCTCTCATGTTTATTTGGATGTCACCCACTTGAAAGCCAAATATATCCATGAGCGGTTTCCGACGATCGCCCAAACCTGTCTGCGGTACGGCCTGGACATCACCACGACACCCATCCCCGTTGCGCCGAGCGCTCATTTCATGATCGGAGGGGCCAGGACGTCCTTGACCGGAGCGACCTCCTTGGATGGCTTATATGCCGCGGGCGAAGTGGCCTGTAGCGGCATTCACGGCGCAAACCGACTGGCCAGCAACTCTTTGTTAGAAGGATTAGTCTTCGGGGCCCGGGCCGGCGAGGCGATGCTTGCTTCGTCCGGAAAAAGCGCGGTCAAGCGTTCCGAGATCCAATCCCGCTTCGAAAAAAGTTGGCCGGAATGGATCACCCATCAATCGGTCTTTCCGTCGCCGCTGGCAACGGCAACGGACCGCCTCAAGGAAACGATGTGGAATCGAGTCGGGATTGTTCGAAATCAGGGATCGCTTACAGAGGCGTTGATGCTTCTGGACCAATGGGAATCCTTGAAATCCGCTCCCATTGTTTCTCAGGCGGAAGGAGAATTCAAGAACATGGTTACGGTGGCGTCCATGATCGTGCGGGCGGCATTGTTGAGGAGAAACAGCGTCGGAGCACACTATCGCTCGGATGATCCCGTGGCGGGAAAGTCACCGGACCTCCGTCATATCGCGTTCCGTCTCTCGAATCAACCTCAGGGGGATTGGACGTAACCCACTCGAAAGCGCCGGGTATCCTGATACTGCTCCGGGACATTGGTGTAGATGATCTGGCCATTGGGGGAGAAAACTTTATAAATGGACTTTTGGGAGGCCTCTTTCCCTCGGTAGGTTTTATAAGCCGCCAGCACTTTCTGAATATAGCGGTGTGTCTTTTCAATGGGCGGGACCTGACCATACTGATTCACGGTCTTTTCCCCGGCATGGTAGGCCGCCAGTGCCAATGTGAGATCTCCGTTAAACCGACCTAGAAGATAGCTTAGGAGTTTCACCCCGCCGGAAATATTTTCGGACGGGTTGAACGGGTTCTGGACATCCAGGGTTGAAGCCGTCGCCGGCATCAACTGCATAAGCCCCATCGCGCCGGCATCCGAAACCGCACGCGGATCAAAATCCGATTCCACCTTGATAACGGCCTTAACGAGTGCGGGATCCACCCGGTACTGGCGGGAAGCGCTCAGGATGGTCTCATGGATCTCCTGGGGGCGGAGCGGAATCACAGGCGCCGGACTTTGAACCTGTCGGTACCGTGGATCGGTCGGGACATTGCTAAAATGAACCACGCCGCCGGAATCGATAAACTGATACACTTCCCCCCGGGCCAAATCAGCTAACCCGGTCCCGCTACAAATCAAAAGGGCCGCGGCCCAGGATAGGCCTTGGACCGTTTTCCTCCGGCTATCTCTCCCCTTCAATTTCATGGACCTGCTTCTAAACACCATAGATAGAATTCTCCTTTCATAACATTACCATCCATTCCTGGAACTGTCAATGGGTTTCTTCCGGAGAAATTGACAGGGGTGAAGTAGGTGCTAACATTAAAAATAGAAAAGGCGGGAGATAAAAACTTAACCGTAAAGGACAGATTCTTGCCGTTAAACAATAAAACAAAGGAGGGTGACGTCATGAAAACCAACCTAAAAAGATCCATCCTTAAACTCGCATTGGCTTCGGCTTTCGTCCTTGCCGGCGCCGTCATCACGGCCGATAGTTACGCGGCAACTACATCAAGCAATGCGACCGCGACCGTGGTCACGCCGATCGCCATCAGTAATACTCAACAATTGAATTTTGGATCGTTCTCAACCACCGCTGTTGGCCAGACGGTCACCATCAGCGCGGCGGGCGCGCGGTCCGCAACCGGAGCGATCCCCGTGCCGTCCTCGGCCGTTACCGCCGCGAGCTTCAACGTGACCGGTTCAGGCGTTCTGACCTATGCGATCACGTTGCCGGCCTCGTCAACCATTACCAACGGCACCGACACCTTTACGGTTAATGCCTTTACCAGCGCTCCTTCCGGTACCGGTACCCTGACCGCCGGTGCACAGACATTGACCGTGGGTGCCACCGTGACAACGGCCGGTACACTAAGCACAGGGGCCTACAACGGATCGTTTAACGTGAGTGTGGACTACAATTAAGTCGGATTCAAGTGATCGGGGTGAGGCGAATCGGCCAAGCCCCGCATCGCATAAAAAAGGCATGAATCATGAAGCGCGACAACAAGCCATTCGCCCCCAAGCTCGTACTGGTCTCGGCCCTTCTCCTTGGCGGCGGGATCACGGGCGGAAACGGTTACGCAGCCACAGCCTCTTCCATGGCGGGCGCCACGGTGGTCGGTAATCCGGTCAGCCTCGACGATGTAACGCCGGGGCTTCTCGTCTCGACCTTCGTGAGCGACTCGACCGGAGACCTGCTGATCCGAATCCCGGGGGACGGCTTGTGCGCCACGTCGGGGGGCGCGGGCGACGTCACCGCCCCGTCATTCACGGCCATCGGGGATGAGAGCGCCAGGCGAACCATGACAATGGCCGATTTCATCGCCCTCTCTTCAGGCAAGGGAACGCTGACCAGCACCTCCGGCCGCCCGACTACCGGCACGACGCCCGTGGTCTGCGGAGGCGACGGCAGGGTGATAAAACCCAGCCCCACGTTCAGCACCGTACTGGTCGGTCCCGCCAAAGTGTCGGGACCCAATGCCGGAACTTTTTCCGTGACGGTTGTGTTCAACTGAGGAATCGTAGGGCGCATCGGGCCGCGAGCCCGAAAGAAACGCGGTTCAACCAAGGCGGTTAATTTCCTCCTTGGTTTTTTTTGGGGCGCATGTTTTTAAGACGTAAGCGACGGCTCAATATGGAGATGCAAGGGCGATGAATATGGGAAAGTCCGCCACAAAAAAATACCTGCTCCTGATTGCCTTGGCCTGTGCCGCTCTAACCGCATCCAATGGCTGGGCCAGGGTCAATATTGCCAATACTGCGGGTCTTGCGTTCGGCTCCTTTGCCGCAGGCACCGGCGGAACGGTCATTGTCAGCCCGGCCGGGGTTCGCACCAAAACCGGGGGCGTATTACTCGTGACATCAACGGTCCATGCCGCGTCGTTCAACGTGACCCGAGCCACAGGAAGTTGTACGCAGACCTACACCATCACCCTGCCGGCGAACGGGACGGTCACCCTCACCAGCGGGGCCAACAGCATGGCAGTCAACAATTTTGTCAGCAATCCATCGGGCAGCGGTCGATTAGTAGCCTGCTCGCAGGTCCTTACGGTGGGGGCGACCTTGACGGTGGCCGCCGGCAAACCGGCCGGAAATTACAGCGGCACATTCAACGTGACCGCTGTTTTCCCGTGAAATCGGACAGGGCCAGATGATCGAATGCACCAAATTCACAATAACCCAGCAAGGAGTAAAAAATGCCGCCTTCTCCATCCGTTATTAAGCTTTTTGTGTTCCTATTATTAACCGGCGTAACGGTACTGCTCGCGCCGACGTTGGCCTCGGCCGATCTGATGCTGTACCCCACGCGCATCGTATTGGAAAAGAACGAGCGCGCGTCCCAGCTTGAACTGATCAACAACGGCAAGGAGACCGTCACCTACCGAATCGGCCTGGTGAACTACCGAATGAGCGAGACCGGGGAAATCGCCACGGTCGACAGTCCGGCGCCGGGCGAGCAATTCGCCGATAAAATGCTGCGATTTTCGCCCCGACAGGTGACGCTTCCACCCGGCGCGTCTCAAACGATCCGAATCATGGTTCGGAAGCCGGCCGGGTTGCCCGCGGGCGAATACCGTTCGCACCTCAAGATTGAAAGGCTGCCCGATCCAAAGGGCCAGTCCAGCATCGAGACGCAGAAGCCGACCGGTGAAAACGAAATCGGCGTCGTTCTGACCCCGCTGATCGGTGCCTCCATCCCGGTCATCGTCCGAAACGGCGAGACCGCGGCCACCGTGGCACTATCAAACCTTGAACTCGAAAAACCGGAAGAAGGTCAAGGACCCGTTCTTTCGATGCAGATGGAACGCAAAGGCAACCGCTCGGTCTTTGGCGATTTTACCGTTGGCTTCACCCCCGCCGGGGGCGCCGAAAAGATCATCGCCCAAATCAACGGTGTTGCGGTCTATACCCCTAATCCGTTGCGACGCGTAAAGATCGCTCTCCAGCCGGAGTCCGGGCTGGTGCTTGCGCACGGAAAAGTGCGCGTGACGTATCACGAACGCCCGGAAGCGGACGGGAAGCAGCTGGCGGAAGCGGTTCTTCAGCTTCCTTAGAAATGAACCGATTCAAATTCCAACGCGTCATTACGATACGTCGTTGAATGAACATGGTGCGAAAAACCTAACGGCCTTTTTCAAAATTGCAATCCGCGGATGCGGATGGCTGGTCCTTCTGTTTTTTATGATCTCCCCCCCGGCCGGCGCAGAAACCCCGCCCGACCCTTCCCCAAAAAAAACCGAGCCCAATTTGCTTTTGTTGGAAGTCCGTTTGGACCAGCATGTCCTATCCGACTCACTCACCGCCTATCAATCCGGCACCGACATCCTGCTGCCGCTGGGCGAACTGTCCAAAATTCTTACGATCGGGATCACGACGCAGCCGGAACAGGGGGTCGCGAGCGGATTCGTGCTGCATGAAGAGCAAACCTTCAGCATGAACGTGGCACAGGCAAGCGTCACCCGCGCAGGCCAAAACGAATTTTTTGACCCCTCCCTGGTCATGGTTCAACCGGATGATATTTATGTGGCGGTCAGACTGATCACCCAATGGCTGCCCCTGGATTTTGACATGGATCTGTCCATCCTTGTCCTGACGGTTCGGCCGCGCGAAATGCTCCCCTTGCAATTGAGACTCGAACGCGAACGCCTCGCGGCAGAGGCTGGATCGCGGGGAGTTTATCAGGATCCGGGCTACCCGCGCCTTGATTCGCATTATCAATTGCTGAGCGTTCCGTTCATCGATCAGACGCTTGCGTTTGACAGACACCACGGAAACGGGAGCACCCAGGACGATCTGCGCTATACCGGCTATATGACCGGCGACCTCCTCGGAATGGAGTCGGCGCTATACTTCAGCGACAGCACGCAGGATACATCGCCGGATGTTCGCTTCACGCTCGGGAGACACGATCCGGGTGCCGGCCTGTTGGGACCGCTCCGCGCCCGTTCGATTGAATTCGGCAACGTGCAGGTTCCCGGTGTTTCCAATATTTCCTTCACCAGCCCGACGGGAAACGGCGCGGCGGTCAGCAATCGGCCTCTCACCCAGCCGACCACCTTCGACTTTCAAACCCTCCAAGGAAATCTCCCCCCCGGTTGGGACGTGGAACTCTATTACAACGATGCACTGATCGGATTTCAAAGGTCCCGCCCAGACGGATTGTACACCTTTGAGAATGAGCCGTTGTTGTACGGGCCGAATGATTTCCGTCTGGTCTTCCACGGCCCCCTGGGCCAGTTGCGGGTGGAACGGCAACTCTATTATCTGGAAGACTCGCTCCCCCGGCCGGGAGAGTTTTTCTACAGCATCGCGGATCATCAGGACACGGATGAACAGTCGCACCTGGAGGCCCAATTTGACTGGGGACTCATCAATCATCTGGCCGCCAATGGCGGCGTAGTGGAGACCCCCGTTGCGGGTGACCAGCAGCGTTATGCCAACGTGGGACTGCGCGCCTACTGGCAGGCCCTAATCCTAACCGGCGATTTGATTCACATGCAGGACGGCGGCTCCCTGGTTGAGGCGGGGCTGAAGACCCAGATCGGCGCCTTCTCCTTTGACCTGAGCCACGCGCAATTGAACGACTTTACCAGCCAGCTGTTCCTGCCCTCCGGCGATCCGGTCCGCATGCGCGATACGATTAAAATCGGCGGGGTGGTTCCTTTGGTCTACCTGGTACTGCCCGTGAACTTGGAGGCGACGCGGGATCACTTGGAATCGGGCGACGACAATCTCAACGTCATCGGCCGCGTTTCCGCCTATCTTTACAGCACATCGTTCACCAATGAACTGCGATGGAATTCGTTTAGCGGCTATAAATCGTCGGACGGCACCCTGCAGATCAGCCGCAGGCTCGCCGGCGTTGGTTTTAACGGTCAGATCAACTACACACTCACCCCAGAGAACAGACTGACCACCGCCGCGGTGACCGCGACCCGAGACCTTTCCGAAGGCTATCTTTTAAATCTGGGACTGGCGCACACGTTTCCCACCCCGGAAACGCTGTATACCGCCGGCATCAGCAAGAACCTGGGCCGTTACGGACTGGCGATTAATTCGAGCTATTCGACCACCGGAGAGGTCGCGGTCGGCATGCAACTGTTCGTGGCCACGGGAATGGAACCGCGCAGGTCGGAATGGTTGTTTGACGCGCAGCCGATGGCGAGTACCGGAGCGGTTTCGGCTCGGGTATTCTTCGATCGCAACCTGAACGGGGTCATGGACCCCGGTGAGGAACCGATTGCGGGAGTCGGCTTTACCGTGAACGGCGGGATACAACAACCCCGGACGGATGCGGACGGAATCGCTTATCTGAGTCACCTGCCGGTTTACGAATATACAGATATCGCAATTGACGCCACCACGCTGGAAGACCCCCAATGGCTGGCGCGGCCCAAGGGGGTTCGGCTGGTCCCGCGTCCGGGAAATGTAAATGTGGTGGATTTTCCGGTGGTCATGACCAGTGAAATTGACGGAACCGTTTATATGCTTGAAAATGACGCCAAGCGCGGCATCGGAGACGCACAGCTGGAGTTGGTCGATGACTCGGGTAAGGTGGTTGCGCGGGCCACAAGCGGGTCGGACGGATACTACATTGTGCAGTCGGTGCTCCCCGGAAATTATACGCTCAGAATTTCTCCGGAGCAATTGACCCGGTTGAAGCTGAGGGATCCGGGAGCACGCCCGGTGACCGTGTCGCCCGACGGTGATTTTGTAAACGGAGTGGATTTCATCTTGACTCCGGAGGAGGGATCCGACCCGCCGCAAGGACTTCCCTCTTCGTTCGC
>Ga0187773_10000360_pt1 | contig 18283 bp, 15 predicted proteins | sample 0216_BV02_MP05_1_FD_133133 | JGI IMG/M metagenome (GOLD analysis project Ga0187773, IMG submission 133133) | Tropical peat soil microbial communities from peatlands in Department of Meta, Colombia - 0216_BV02_MP05_10_MG | ecosystem: Environmental > Terrestrial > Soil > Wetlands > Peat | place...
GAGATACGCCAGAATCTTTTCCGCCGCCGTGCTGGCCGATTGCAGCGAGGTGTCGATCACGATCTCGGGATTGGCCGGCGCTTCGTAGGGATCGGAGACGCCGGTGAAGTTCTTGATGAGCCCCGCGCGCGCCCGCGCATACAGCCCCTTGCGGTCGCGACGCTCGCAGATTTCGAGCGGCGTGGCTACGTGAATCTCGATGAATTCGCCGTGCTCCTCGACCATGGTCCGAACCTGCTCGCGCGTGTGCGCGTAGGGAGCGATCGGCGCGCAGATCGCGATGCCGCCGTGCCGCGTCACCATGCTCGCTACGAATCCCTGACGCAGCACGTTGAGGTCGCGGTGCTCGCGCGAGAACCCCAGCTCTGAGGACAGGTGCTTGCGCACTATGTCGCCGTCGAGCAGCGTCACAGGACGCGACTCCTGTTCCCGCAACCGGGCATACAGCACCTGCGCCAGCGTCGACTTGCCGGCGCCGGACAGGCCGGTGAAGAAAAGCGTGAAGCCGTGACGCAGGCTCTTGTTCCATTCCTCGAACACCGCGGGGTAGGAGAACCAGTGCGCCATTTCCGCCGTCTGCCCGGGCGCCAGGCGCAGTCCGTCCTGGGTGCGCCGGCGGCGGCGCTGCGGCGACAGGAAGCGCTCCGGCTGGTCTTCCTCCTGCACCAGATGGCGCAACGGCACCGGTTCGATGCCGATCTCCTGCGCGTGCCACTGGACCGAATCGAGAGTGCGATACTGCCCATAGAGCGGTTCGCCGGTTGCGCCGTCGCCCTGATCATCGTAGTCGTGCTCGATGATGAATTGGGAGCAGCCGAAGTTCTTGTGGATGATTGCATGCCACAGCGCCGCCCGCGGACCGCAGTAGCGCGGCGAGAGTTCCATCAGATTCAAATGCGCGGCCTGCGTCGAATAATGATTCAGCACCACGCTCAACGCGCGCACGCGCGAGAAGTGATCCGGCTCGCTCAACCCCTTGCGGCCGACGGCCGCCTGGATCAGCAGCACGGCGTCGTTCAGATAGGCCGTGCGCTTGGTAAACTCCACGTGCGCGCGATGCATGAGATGTCGCGGCTGATACCCGACGACGCGGGTGACGCCCTGGCGGCGCAATCGGTCGCGCATGCCGGCAGGGTCGCCGCGCAGCGGCGTGAAATCGTGATGCGCCGGCAGCTCCACCACTTCGAGCGCGCCAGCGAGATAAATCTCTCCCGCCGCGTTCAGCAGATGATTGACCGCCGGATGCGTAATCGCGCGCGTGCCGTAGAGGCACTGCGCTTCGGCGCCCTTGTCTGGCTGCCACATTTCCGCGATGGTCAGTACCGCGATCAGCGTCCCTTCGGCGTCGCGCAAGGCGACGCGCTGTCCGGGGACGAGTTTCTCGGCGCACGCACGCAGAATATCGAGCGTTACCGGCACCGGCCACAGCCGTCCATCCGCCAGGCGCATGCCGGCGCAGACGGCCTCGTAGTCGGCTTGGCCGAGAAACGAGGTCAGCGGCGAGAACGCGCCGGTGGCGAGCATCTCGAGGTCGCCAAGCTGGCGCGGCGTGAGATCGAGTGAGACGAAATCGCGTGCAGCCGCCTTGAGTTCCGCGGCGCGCTTGGCGCCGACCTGAAGATTGACCAGCGTGCCGCCGTACGGCGCATTGAGTTCCCTGGCGGTTCCCAGGCGATGTATGCCGCTCATGATCTAGCTCCCTGTCGCGTCCTGCATGGCTTCCCGCACGGTCGGCACTGCATTCGAGAACGGGCAGTACCGTGTATGCGCGCTTCAGGGCGATGGCGGCGATCCTTGCTGCTTTTCCCCGGGTGGTGAACCAGGCCGTTGGTCGAGCCGGATGATTTTTTCGGCGGTTGCCACAAGCAACCCCACCGGGAGGGAAAGCCTAGACAGGGTTTTCGAAATGACAACCGGGCGGCATCTCTCAGGCGATAAGCGGCGTTAATTGCTCGATTGAACGATGCCGGGACCCGGCGGTAATGATCACCGCCCTCGGCCAGACCGCACCGCGCGCCGGAAACGGCCGGGCTGGAGAATTTATTTCAATTTTCCTGGCAAAACGGGGTTTACAGTCCGGTTTTGCTAAAATACTCTTTAAGAAAGAGGGGTTTGTGGAAAAAAAGATTCTACGCTTACTGATCGTCGACGACTCGCCGGACGACGCCGAGTTGGCTGTCGCCACGTTGCGCAAGGCCGGCTACATGCTGAAGAACCAGCGTGTGCAGGATCTCGCATCGATGCAGGCGGCGCTCGAAAAAGGCGCCTGGGACTTGATCCTGGCGGAATACACGCTGCCCCATTTCGGCGCCCAACTCGCGCTCGACCTGATCAAACGCACCGGCCTCGAAACACCCTTCATCGTCGTCGCCCGCAGCATCCGCGATACCGATCTGGTCAAGATCATGCGCAACGGCGCCCACGACGTGGTGTTGAAAACCCAGTCGGCGCGCCTCGGGCCGGTGGTAGAGCGCGAACTGCGCGTGGCCGAGGAACGGCGCCGGTTCCGCGAAATCTCTCAATCGCTGCAGGAGATGGAAACCAAGAACCGCGCCATCATCGAGGGTTCGCGCGAGGCCATCTGCTATTGCCAGGACGGGATGCACATCGACGCCAACAAAGCCTATCTCGAGATGTTCGGCTATGAAAACTTCAGCGAGATCGAAGGCGTGCCGGCGCTCAACCTGATCGACAAAAGCGATCACCCGCGATTCAAGGAATACTTCCGCAAGGCGTCTTCGCCAAATCCCAGTCCGCCGCAGGAATTCCTGGCGCTGAAAAAAGACGGCAGTCATTTTCACGCTGAACTGGTGATCGCGCCGATCGCGCTCAACGGAGAGAACTGCACGCAATTCGTCGTAACCGACGTTTCCAAGCGCAAGGCGGTCGAAAACCGCCTGCAATATCTCAATCAGCACGATCCGCTGACCGGACTGTACAACCGACATCATTTCACGCAGGAACTCACGAAGGTGATTGAAACGGTGAAGGAACGGGACTCGCAGAGCGCCCTTCTTTATCTCGATCTGCACGAGCTCAAGGACATCAACGAAGCGCTCGGGCACGCCGCCGGCGACCGGCAGCTCCTCAAGATCGCGCGCCTGTGCCGCGACAAACTCGGCGAGTCCTGCATCCTGGCCCGCTTCAGCGGCGATGAGTTCACCGCGCTGCTGCATGAGATGGACGAATCGCGAATAAAGGAGGCGGTGGCGTCGTTGCTCATGGCCTTGAAAGAAACCAGCTTCACCGAAGGCGGCAAAACCTTCAAGTGCAACGGCACGATCGGCATGGTGATCATCGACAAGAATACCGAAAGCGCGCAGGCGATACTGAACAAGGCGTATCAAACCTGCCAAAACAACCGCCCGGTGAAACCAGCGCCGGCCCCCGCTGATGCGCCCGCCCCGGCGGCGATGGCGAATGTGCCGGCGCTCGAGACGCCGACACATCACGAGACGCCGAGAACGGTGGAGGTTCGCCCGGGCACCGCGGTCGACTGGGAATCGCGCCTCAAGACCGCGCTGGAAAAAGACGGTTTCCAGCTCGCCTATCAGCCGATCGTGAATCTTCACGGCGATCCGGCGGAATATTTCGAAGTGCTGCTGCGCCTCGTGGGACGCAACAACGAATTGATCCCCGCCGGTCAATTTCTGCGCACAGCCGAACAACTGGGGCTCGCGACCGCGATCGACCGCTGGGTCGTCCGTCAATCGATCCAGTCGCTCGCCGCGCTTCACCGCGACGGCCGCCAGGCGAGTTTCTTCATCAATCTGTGCCCGGCCTCGCTCAAAGATCCGGAACTTGTGTCCACGCTGCAAAAGCAGATCGCCGCTGCGCATTTGAAACCCGGATGCGTGGTGCTGGAGGCCGACGAGTCCGCGGTCACGGCGAACACCGCGGACGCCGCCATGTTCATGCAGATGGTGCACAAGATCGGCTGCCGCTTCACCGTGGACAACTTTGGCAGCAACTTGAATACCCTCACGCGCCTGCGCGGCATGCCCATCGACTTCCTGAAGATCTCGGGCTCGCTCATTCGCAATCTTTCCACCGATAAACTGACCCGTACTTCGCTCGAGGCGCTGCTCGAGCTGGCGAAAGCGATGAACAAGCAGACCATCGCCAAGTTCGTCGAGAAAGCCGACGATCTCGGAGCGCTGTGGAACCTCGGGTTCGATTACGTGCAGGGCAACTACTTCCAGGAGGCGGACGCGCAACCCGACTATGCTTTCGCCGACGAAACCACGCTGTCTTCCGATACCACCACGCCCGTCTGGGCGGCGAATTCCGGCCGCTGAGATCGCCGGCGCGCGCCGGTGTCCGCCGTTGCTTCCCGCCATTGCCTCCGCTGGCGCGACCCCTATAATAAGCCGCCTTTGAGCCACGCAAGGCGATCTCATGTCCGGCCAGTTCATTTTCACCATGCATCGCGTCAGCAAGATCGTGCCGCCGAATCGCACGATCCTGAAGGACATCTCGCTGTCGTTTTTTCCCGGCGCCAAGATTGGCGTGCTCGGCCTGAACGGCTCGGGCAAGTCTTCCCTGCTGCGCATCATGGCCGGCGTCGACCAGGGATACGACGGCGAAGCGCGCCCCCAGCCCGGCATCCATATCGGCTTTCTGCAGCAAGAGCCGCAGCTCGACCCGAAAAAGGACGTGCGCGGCAACGTCGAGGAAGCGGTCGCCGAAACCAAGGCGTTGCTCGACAAATTCAACGAAGTCAGCATGAAGTTCGGCGAGCCGATGAGCGACGACGAAATGAACAAGCTCATCGAGGAACAGGGCAAACTCCAGGAAAAAATCGACGCCGCCGGCGCTTGGGACCTCGAGCGCAAGCTCGAAATCGCCGCCGATGCCCTGCGCCTGCCGCCGTGGGACGCGGACGTGACCAAGCTCTCCGGCGGCGAGCGCCGGCGCGTGGCGCTGTGCCGGCTGCTACTGTCGCAGCCCGACATGCTGCTGCTCGACGAACCGACCAACCATCTCGACGCCGAGTCGGTCGCCTGGCTCGAGCGCTACCTGCAGGACTACCCCGGCACCGTGGTGGCCGTCACTCATGACCGCTATTTTCTCGACAACGCCGCCGGCTGGATTCTCGAGCTCGACCGCGGCGAGGGCATCCCGTGGAAGGGCAATTACTCCTCGTGGCTGGAACAGAAGGAAAAACGCCTCGAAGTCGAGGAGAAACAGGAGTCCGCCCGCCAACGAACGCTGAAACACGAACTCGAGTGGGTGCGCACCAATCCCAAGGGCCGGCACGCCAAGAGCAAGGCGCGACTCGCGGCCTACGAGGAGCTCGCGTCGCAGGAATTCCAGAAGCGCAACGAGACCAAGGAAATCTTCATCCCACCGGGCCCGCGCCTGGGCGACGTCGTGGTGCAGGCCGAAAAGCTCTCGAAGGGCTATGGCGATCGGCTGCTGATCGACAACCTGTCATTCAACCTGCCGCGCGGCGGCATCGTCGGCGTCATCGGCCCGAACGGCGCCGGCAAGACCACACTGTTCCGCATGATTACCGGACAGGAACAGCCCGACGCCGGCAGCCTGCGCATCGGCGAAACCGTGCAGCTGGCCTACGTCGACCAGAGCCGCGACACGCTCGATGGCAGCAAGACCGTGTGGGAGGAAATCTCCGGTGGGCACGACACCATGCTGGTCGGCAAGACCGAGGTGCAGTCGCGCGCCTATTGCGGCCGCTTCAATTTCCGCGGCCCCGACCAGCAGAAACTGGTGCGCGACCTTTCCGGCGGCGAGCGCAACCGCGTGCACCTGGCGAAGCTGCTCAAGAGCGGCGGCAACCTGCTGCTGCTCGACGAACCGACGAACGATCTCGACGTCGACACGCTGCGCGCGCTCGAAGAGGCGCTGCTCGACTTCGCCGGCTGTGCGGTGATCATCTCGCACGACCGCTGGTTTCTCGACCGTATCGCCACGCACATGCTCGCGTTCGAAGGCGACAGCCGCGTGGTCTGGTTCGAAGGCAACTACGCCGACTACATGGCCGACAAGGAACGGCGCCTGGGAACCGAGGCAGTGCAGCCGCACCGCATCAAGTACAAGAAGCTGGTTCACTGACGCGGCACCGGCCGTCGCGCGACGGCCGCAAATCAAGCCATTCCCGCCGGCCGTCTCCGGGGCTGGGCGCGTTCCGGGGACATCTGTTAGATTGTTCACTCCCTGGACGATCTCGTGATCTACCCCAGGGAAGCCAGAGACCGGACCGATCGAATTCGCGGATCACAGACCCGCGCGTTCCACCGGGCCTTCGGGAAATCAGTCATCACACAACAAAACCTTTTGACAAGGACAGGAACGGAGACAGTCATGATCAATGCCAAGAAACTCACGGGTATCGCCCTCGCCACCGCCGCCGCGGGTTTGTTCGTGACCGCCAGCATCCCCGCTGCTTCGGCAGCGGAGGAAGCCAAGGTCCATTGCGACGGCGTCAACGCCTGCAAAGGCGAGTCGGCCTGCCAGAGCGCCCACAACTCCTGCAAGGGCATGAACAGCTGCAAGGGGAAGGGCTGGCTCTATATGACCAAGGCCGAATGCGACGCCGCCAAGGCCAAGCTGAAAAACGAGACGCAGAAGAAGTAATAATCCGGATCTTCAGGCGACTAATACCCGGGCGTGCTTTGCGCCCGGGTATTCCGGCGAACCACCATGGTCCATGCACGCTCCGGCGACAAGCCGTCTTATCTTGGGTTCGGGCTCGGCTTGCGCCCGACGCACTACGAAGCCGTCCTGAACGAATCCCCCGCGGTCGATTGGTTCGAAATCATCTCGGAAAATTACCTCGTCCCCGGCGGCAAGCCGCTGCACTACCTCGACCGCATCCGCACCCGCTACCCGATGGTGATGCATGGAGTATCGCTGTCCATCGGTTCCACCGATCCGCTCGACCGCGACTACCTTAGACAGCTAAAGGAACTCGCCGACCGCATCGAGCCGGCGTGGATCTCCGATCACCTGTGTTTCACCGGCGCGCATGGCGTCAACGTTCACGACCTGCTGCCGTTGCCCTACACCGAGGAGGCGATCCGGCACGTGGCCGCGCGCGTGAGCGCGGTGCAGGAATATCTCGGGCGCCGGATCCTGCTCGAGAACGTCTCGAGCTACGTCACCTACCCCGAGTCGGAGATGCACGAATGGGATTTCCTGGGCGAGATCGCCGAGCGTGCCGACTGCCTGATTCTGCTCGACATCAACAACATCTACGTCAGCGGCTTCAACCACGAATTCGACCCGCGTGAGTATCTCGAAGCCGTGCCGGTGGAGCGGGTGCAGCAGTTCCACCTCGCGGGACATCGCCACCACGGCGACTACATGGTCGACACCCATGACGAGCCGGTGATTGACCCGGTGTGGCAGCTTTACAAAGCCGCGGTGCGGCGTTTCGGCCGCGTCTCGACCATGATCGAGCGCGACGACAACATCCCGCCGCTGCCAACGCTGCTAGCCGAGCTCGACCAGGCGCGGCGCATCGCTGCCCGGGTGCACCGCATAACCGACGCAACGGCCGTTTTGTCATGAATCCGCTTCAAAGCCTGCAATCGGATTTCCAGTCCTTCCTGCTGCGCCGCGAGGAAGGCCTGCTGAGTCGGGTTGCCGGCACGGCTCGGGTCGACGCGCAAACACGAGTCGCGATCTATTACGACGCCTATCGCCAGCGGCTACTGGAAGCGCTCGACGCCAACTACCCGGTGTTGCACGCCTGGATCGGCGATGACGAATTCGAGCAGCTGGGTCTGGCCTATCTCGACGCCCACCCGTCACAGCACTTTTCCATCCGCTATTTCGGCCATCGTCTGCCCGAGTTTTTAGGCGCCGAAGCTCATCGCGACCGGCCGTATCTCGCTGAAATGGCGGCACTGGAATGGGCCCTGTCTGAAGCCTTCGACGCTGCCGATGACGAGATCATGCGGATCGAAGACATAGCCGGCATTCCGCCGGATGCGTGGCCGGGCATGCGCTTGCGGTTTCATGCTTCGGTGCGGCGGTTAAACCTGAGCTGGAACGTGCCCGCGATCTGGAAGGCGATCAATCAGAATATCGAAGCAGAAAAGAATGGCGCGGAAGCGACGACCGAAGTCCCGGCGCCGGCGGCCGAGGAATATCCGCGCGCCTGGCTGATCTGGCGTCAGGAACTCAAGACCTATTTCCGTTCCCTGCCCGTCGACGAGGCCTGGGCCATCGACACCGCCGTCGCCGGGGGCAGCTTCGCGGAAATCTGCGAGGGCCTCACCGAATGGATCGACGCGCAGAACGTCGCGGTGCACGCCGCCGGCTTGTTGAAGCAATGGATCACTAACGGCCTGATCAGAGAAATTGTAATCGCCTAATTCAGAGAGTCCGTGTAATTGAGGCGTAAAACTAACTTTCTATTTCGTTTAGACTAGCCCTTTAATTGTTGCGTATTGGGTCTAGGCTGAGACTCAACTACTGCACTGAGGTGAACGATGAAACGTATGACGTCTATTATGTTTGCGTTTTGTGCGTGTTGTTTCTCATTAGTTAGTTACGGCCAGCGAAACACAGTCGAACAGCTTAATAGCACAATCAAGCAGGAATTGCCGTTAGGTGTAGACAGAAATGCTGTTATTGGTTTTTTGCAACAACACACGATTCCCTATTACGATTCTGAAGATGTTAAGAATTACAAAGGGCCGCGGACAGTATGGGGATCTCCGCCAGCAAGTGAAGGCCTCCAAGTGTTTACAACCGACATCGTTTTCACCTTCGAATTTGATGAGAAGGATAAATTGGTATTCTACAAAATGGGTAAACGTTTAGTTGGGCCCTGATCTTTCGGTAGCACAGGAGTAAACCAGCAGCCGTTTGCCGTCGTGCGCGGCTTCGGCGACGTCCTCGGGCATGACGAGAAAGGATTGCGTGAACCAGCCGGGAACCTCGAAGCGGGTGGTGCCGCGCAGCTCGGCCTTTTCGGCGGCGGGTGCCAGACCCGCGAGACCAAGCAATACCCCCAGCACCAGTGCCGCTACTGATCCTGCTCGTCCAAACTTCATGTCTGTTGTCTCCTGTAGTCCACACCCGACGCCACGATAACACGGTCCGGTTTCTTCCCGGATGGTGCCGGGAACCCCTCGGCCCAGGGCGCCGGCGGACGCCGCGCATGGAATTTCGGACGGGCGTTATCCGCTTAGTAGAAGGATCGGGTAGAATTCTTATTTGCCAGCTGTCAAAACCGACGAAACGATGCGCACGCCCCATTACGGAAAACCCCCGTCCCGCCAGAACGACTGGAAGACGATCAAATCGCTGCTGCCCTACCTGTGGGAATTCCGCGGACGCGTGGTGTTGGCGCTCGTTTTTCTCGCGGCCGCCAAGGTAGCGACCGTTTCCGTGCCGCTGCTGCTCAAGGACATCGTCGACTCCCTGAATCCCAAGCACGCGGCGCTGGCACTGCCGGTGTTCCTGCTCCTCGCCTACGGCCTGCTCAGGCTCGCCAACTCGACCTTCGGCGAATTGCGCGACATGGTGTTCGCCAAGGTGACACAGCGCTCGATCCGGCGGGTGGCACTCAAGGTGTTCGAGCACCTGCACAACCTGTCGCTGCGCTTCCACCTGGAGCGCCAGACCGGCGGCATGTCGCGCGACATCGAGCGCGGCACCGCCGGCATTCGCTTCCTGCTCAACTTCTTGCTGTTCAACATCGTGCCGACGCTCCTCGAGATCGGCTTCGTGGCGGTGATACTGCTGGTGAAATACGACCCGTGGTTCTGCGTCGTCACGCTCGCCACGCTGATGACATATATCGCCTTCACGCTCATGATCACCGAATGGCGCATGATCTTCCGGCGCAACATGAACGAGATGGACTCCAAGGCCAACACCCGCGCCATCGACAGCCTGCTCAACTACGAGACCGTCAAGTACTTCAACAACGAGCGCTTCGAGGCACGCCGTTACGACGAAACCCTGCAGTCCTGGGAAAAGGCCGCGGTGCGCAACCAGACGTCGCTGTCGGTGCTCAACATCGGCCAGGGCGCGGTCATCGCCGTCGGCGTCACCATCCTGATGCTCATGGCCGGCAACGGCGTGGTGCGCGGCACCATGACGATCGGCGACCTGGTGCTGGTCAACGCCTTCCTGATCCAGCTCTATACGCCGCTGCACTTCCTGGGCTTCGTGTACCGCGAAATTCGCCACTCGCTCGCCGACATGGAGCGCATGTTCGGGCTGCTCGAACGCGACGCCGAGGTGAGCGACAAACCGGGCGCCGCGGAGCTCCAGATCCGCGGCGGCGCCATCCGCTTCGAGCACGTGGGGTTCAGCTACGACGTTCGTCGGCCGGTGCTGCACGACGTGAGCTTCGACGTGCCGGCCGGGCACAAGGTCGCGGTGGTGGGCGCGAGCGGCGCCGGCAAATCCACGCTGTCACGGCTGTTGTTCCGTTTTTACGACGCGAGCAGCGGCCGCATCCTGATCGACGGCCAGGACGTCCGCGAGGTCACGCAGAAAAGCCTGCGCAAGACCATCGGCATCGTGCCGCAGGACACGGTGCTGTTCAACGACAGCATCTACTACAACATCGCCTATGGCCACCCGCAGGCGTCGCGCGACGAGGTGATCCAGGCGGCCAAGTCCGCGCACATCCACCAGTTCGTGGAAACCCTGCCGGACAAGTACGACACCGTCGTAGGCGAGCGTGGCCTGAAACTCTCCGGCGGCGAGAAACAGCGCGTCGCCATCGCGCGCACGCTCCTGAAAAATCCGCCGATCCTGATTTTCGACGAGGCCACCTCGGCACTCGACTCGCACACGGAAAAATCGATCCAGGCGGAACTGCAGGAGATCGCCGCCAACCACACCACGCTGGTGATCGCGCACCGGCTCTCGACCATCCTGGACGCCGACCAGATCCTGGTGATGGAGCACGGCCGCATCGTCGAGCGCGGCACGCACAACGAGCTGCTTTTGCGCGAGGGAGCATACGCCCACATGTGGTCGCTGCAGCAGCAGGAACAGAAGGAAGAGGAAGAACAGCGGCTGAAGGTCGTCGGCGACTGACGCGCGCGACGGATACCGGCGTGTCGATCCACCGTGGCACGATCGCCAGGCGGCCGCTTCCGATGAAAACCACTCGCCGAATCCGCCTTTTTCCGCGTCCGCCGGCAATCGTGCATGGACGCTCGGCGGCGGCAAATTTATACTCATCTTCTGGCTGTTATTAAAATTCGATTAGCGGAGATTCCATGCGCCCAGCGCACATCCTTGCCGTCCTTGAACGTGAATTCCTGAGCGCTCGCGAGGGCCATCACACGCCGGTCATGCTGTGGGGCCCGCCCGGCGTGGGCAAATCGCAGATGGTGGCGCAGGTGGCGCGCAAACACGGCGTGCCGGTGATCGACATCCGCCTGTCGCAGATGGAGCCGACCGACCTGCGCGGCATCCCTTTCCGCGTCGACGACGTGGTCGAGTGGGCGATCCCGGCGATGCTGCCGGACATCAAGCGCCACGGAAGCGTGGGCATCCTGTTCCTCGACGAGATCACCTCGGCCGCGCCGACCGTCTCGGCCGCGGCCTATCAGCTGATCCTCGACCGGCGCCTGGGCGTGTACCAGGTGCCGGACGGCTGGGCGATTTTCGCCGCGGGCAACCGCCAAGGCGACCGCGGGGTTACTTACAGCATGCCGGCGCCGCTTGCTAACCGCTTCTCGCACTTCGAGGTCGAGACCCATCTCGACGACTGGGTGGCGTGGGCCTACGCCAACAACATCGACGAGCGCGTCATCGCGTTCCTGCGCTTCCGCCCCGAACTGCTGTTCGAATTCGACCCGGCGCACATCGGGTTGGGGGCGTTTCCGAGCCCGCGTTCGTGGGAATTCGCGCATCGCGCGCTCGCCAAATTCGGCGACAGCCCGGAGCTGCTGCTGGGCGCGCTCGAAGCCTGCGTCGGCCCGGCGGCCGGCGTGGAGCTCAAGGCCTTCATCGAGAACCTCGACAACCTCCCGGACATCGACGCGATCGTCAACGGCACCTCCTCCACTGTGCCGAAGGAAACCGACCTGCAGTACGCCGTGGCTTCGGCGCTCGTCGGCCGCGCCATCCGCGCCCGCGGCAGCGCCGACGAATCCAAGGTCTTCGGCAATATTCTCGATTACGCCGGCCGCTTCCCCAGCCGCGAGATGGGCGTGATGTTAGTGTCCGACATGCAGCGTGCCGTGGGCGAGAAACTGTTTCAGCTTCCGCAATTCGCGCAGTGGGCCAAGAAAATCGCCAACGTCATGATCTTCGACATGTGGCAGAAGCCGGCCGCCGCGCGCACGCGCTAATCTCCGTAGCGGTTTTCCATGGCGGATCAGGATGAAATAGAGAACAAGCTGGTTGCGGCGCGCACCTGGCTGATCATCGACAAGCCGTTCCTCGGAGCGCTGGTGCTGCGGCTGCCGCTGGTGCAGGCCGATCCCAAGTGGTGCCCCAGCACCGCCACCGACGCGCGCTCGTTCTACTACAACCCGAAATACATCGAGTCGCTCAGCTTCGAGCAGACCAAATTCATCCTGGCGCACGAAGCGCTGCACTGCGCGCTGTCGCATTTTGCGCGGCGCGAGCACCGCGACAAGCGCCGCTGGGACATCGCCTGCGATTTCGCGGTCAACCCGCTGCTGATCGCCGACGGCTTGCGGCCCCCGCGTGGCGCGCTGATTCTCGACGGCTTCAAGGACATGACCGCGGAGGAGATCTACCCCTACATCCAGGAAAACTCCGACGAAGAGCCGATGGATCAGCATCTGTACGACCAGGACGACCAGGGCTCCCAGGGCTCCGGTCGGGGCGGCGGGGATGGCGGCGGTCAGGGCGAGGACCGGTCCGAAGGCGGCGGCCACGGCGAGACCGATCCAAACGCCCACGGCGCGCCGCAACCGCCGCCGCTGTCGGCGCCGGAGCGCGACGCGTTCGCCAAGCAATGGCAGCAACGCATGGCCTCGGCAGCGCAACAGGCGCTGCAGGCCGGCAAGCTCGGCGGTTCGCTGGCGCGCCTGGTGGATCATCTGCTGCAGCCGCAACTGCCGTGGCGCATGCTGCTAGCGCGCTACATGACACAGGCCGCGCGCACCGATTACAGCTTCACGCATCCGTCGCGGCGCGAGGGCCCCGCAATCCTGCCCGGTTTGCGGGGCCAGCACATCGACCTGGTGGTCGCGCTCGACACCAGCGGCTCGATCTCGGACGAGGAAATGAAGGAGTTCGTGAGCGAGATTAACGCCATCAAGGGCCAGGTCGGCGCACGCATCACCTTGCACGCCTGCGACGAACGCCTGGCCGCGGACGGCCCGTGGACCTTCGAACCGTGGGAGGAAATCGAGTTGCCCAAAAAATTCCAGGGCGGCGGCGGCACGAAATTCACGCCGGTGTTCGAGTGGGCCGAGGATCAGGACCGCCAGCCGAACCTGCTGCTCTACTTCACCGACGCCAAGGGCGAATTCCCCAAGCGCGAACCGGGCTACCCGGTGATCTGGCTCGTGAAAGGCAAGGAAAAAGTGCCTTGGGGCCAGCGGATTCAGTTAAACTAGCCGCGCGATTCGATTTCACTCCCGCGTCGATCCGGTCCGGATTTCCATGGAACTCTCCAGCGAAGACCTGTTGCGCCTGAACGTGCTGCTCGCCAATGACGTCGAGGCAATCCGCATCGACGAGGGCAGCCTGACGGTCTACGGCCTGTCGCGCGGCAACGAAGCGCGCGTTCCGCTCCGGCCCAACTGCCGCCCCGAACAATATCTCAAGCGCGTGCGCGAGATGCTTTCGTCGCACGTGCTCGGCTCACCCGGCGGTTACCCGGTGTTCCTGCAACGCTGGACGCGCATGGGCCAGGCGCGCGACGCGCAACTCGACAAGCTGCTGCTGCTCGGCGAACCGGAGGCCGTCGTCGCGGTCGCCGGCGCTGCCGGCCTTTCCGACGATCTGGCGCGGCGCGCCTGGTGGGCCCTGCCGACCTCCGATATCGCCCGGCGCATGCTTGAAAAAGACACCGTCGTGCAGGGGGCCATGGGCAAGCAGCTGGCCGCCCACCTGGTCGAGCACCTGGCGTTCGAAACCGAACCGATGACGGTCATCGCCACGGTGCAGCTCATCCTGCAACCGGGCCTGATCGACGCCGAAACGCGCGCGCGCATCTTCCGCCTCGGCACGCACCGCAACGCGTATCACATCGGCTTCCTCGCGGCCTCGCCGGACGAACTGCCCGACGCCGCGCACGCGCGCGCGGATTATGACCATTATCGCGCGTACCTCGACGCGTTCGCCGGCGGCGGAAATTCGCTGGCCGCGTTCCTGGCCAAGCTGCTCGATCGTCCCGGCCAGACTTTTCTCGCCGTTTCCGAAGCGCAGTTGCAGCACCCGGTGGACAAGTACACCGTGGCGGCGCTGATGGAAATCCTCGGGAATTATTTCGTGCCGGCGCGCGGCGCGACGGGACCGTTGGGCGCGATCGACGATGCGCTCGAATGCGCCGCCGCGCAGGTGGCGGCGGCGAAGGGCGAGTTGGCCGCGTTGCTGAAAAGTCTGCCCGAATTGAGGGAAGAGATCGGCGCCATGCTCACGCTGGCGCATTGCAGCGAACGCCTGATCACGCCCATTATCGCGGTGACCAGTGCCAGCGGCACGCTGTTGCGCCGGAAACTCGAGCCGGTGCTGGAGCCGGTGCTGCGGCAATACGCGGTGCTGCGCAAGACCGCGCAGGCGCCGGCGGGCGGTGCCACGCGCCGGCGCGCTTCCGGAAGATAAGCGGAAGTTACTTCTTCTCGGGGTCGCGATTCTTGCGGCCAATCTGGGTGATCGGCACCACCACGTTCTTCTTCGGATCGTCGACGAAGTGAGGACGCATGTCCATGGACTTGCCGCTCGTTTCGATCAGCTCGCGCTCGCGCGCCGAGATCAGCTTCAGGCATTGACGGATGCCGTCGATGGTACGCTCCGACAACGGGTGTTTCAGTCCCGGTTGCGTGGCCGTGTCCTTCACCACGTCGGTCAATACCAATTTCATCGCCTTGAGAATCTGGAATTCCTTGCTTTGCTGCAGATCAGTTTGATCGTCGCTCATCTGTTCGACTCGGCCGGTGGTGGGTGGCGACGGGAAAAACCCTACGTGTACGGCCGGTTTCGCCCGCCTCGGCTAACGGCGCGGCAGGTTACAGGGATTGCCGAGCGTTGGCAAATCAGTCGCGCGGAGAATTGGCGCTGACGGTCAGGATACGGGGCTTGGCGCTGTAATAGCGCGTGTAATACAGCACTTTCTTGACGTAATTCTGCGTTTCCGCGTACGGCGGAATGCCGCGATACTGGCGCACCGCGCTCTCGCCGGCATTATAGGCGGCGATGATGAGATAACGCTGGTGGTTGAACGCCTCGGACAGATACTTCAGGTGCTGGACCGCGGCGCGAATGTTCTCGACCGGATCGTAGATATCCTGCACGCCGTAAATCCTGGCGGTCTCCGGCATCACCTGCATCAGACCGCGTGCGCCCTTGTTCGACACCGCGTACGGATTGAAAGCGGATTCGACCGTCATGATGGCCTTGACCAGCGCGAAGTCCACTCGATATTCATCGGCGTAACGCTTGATGAGCCGGTCGTAGGTGGACGGATTCTCGCGGAACACCGGGCTGTTCTTCTGCGCCGCCAGCGCGCCCGCGCCCCGTGCCTCGACGCTCGCGCGCACCAGTCGGTAGTGCTTGTTGTTGACCGGATGATCGGTGATCAGGCGCGAGCCGTTCGGCAGTTCGTAGACGTACACATCGGCAATCGCCGGCGCGCCGAGCAGGAACATCAGCGACAAACCGGTAGCGAAACGACCGGTGCGAAGCCGCCGGCGACGAACCGGCTTGTTGGGGATCCCCTTGGCCATAATCAACCTGAATCCGTGCAAAATTCGCGCCTTTTCCGCATCCACAAGGCAGGTTTCGGTTCAAGTATGGACCATATTCGAGCTTAAGCTGCTCGCGAAATAGGTCGCCGGAACAAGCCATTAGCTCGTATCACTTGCTCGCGCGCATGAATCGGGTAGGCTGGACGGACCTATCCCGACTTCTGCGCCCGCCGGCGTTGCACCCGAGTTACAAAGTGGGGAGTGCAAAAAGCAAACCGCCGGACAGGACGTCCGGCGCTTTGTGCCTCAGCCGAGCAATTCGGTGTCGTCGTCGGAATACGGCGGCGAACAACAGCACAGAATTCTGAGCTCACCCTGTCCCGTGTTCTCGACCCGGTGCGGCGTCCCCGGCGGAATGCAGATCGTGTCGCCGGGACGAATCACAATCGTTTCTTGTCCCAGCGCCATCCGCCCCTCCCCGGCGCTGACGTGGTAAATTTCCTCGCTGCGAACATGTTTATGCAGTTGCGTGCCCCGGCCCGGCGCCACGATCGCCTCGGCGAAGCTCTGGTTGGCGTTGCCGTGAACCGCCGGGTGCATCAGCTCGCGGATAATGGAGCCGTCCTTGGTCAGGAAGGCTTCGACGTCGGCGTAGCGGGTCTTCTTCATCGGATCACATGTCGGGAAGGTGCCGGGTTAATTCAGCAAATCAGATCGCGATGCCCTTTTCCTTGAAGCGCGCCTTGACCCGCTCCTCGATAATGGGCGCCAGGCTCTGGCCCCAGCGCTGGCCGATGACGAACCCTTCCCGGCTCATGACGGGCGCCAGCGAGCTGGCCTTCTTCCCGAGCGGAGACTCGAAAAACGCCAGCAGTCCCTTGATGTCTTCGTGCGTGTAATACTTGTTGTACAGCACCACCATCAGGTCGACGAATCCGCCCTTCACGGTCATTTCCTCGGAAACGGTTTTATTGACTTCCTCGCTCATGATGTCGAACATCTGCGGCGGAATGTCCGGGCGGGCGTTCTTGATCGCCTCCGACATCTGGTTGACGGCCGCCTGCGACATGGTCTGAGCGATCTGCATAGCGCCGGTGGCCTGCAACAACCTCTTGATGTCCTCCCGTTTGGCGGGAGTCAGTTCTTCCGCGGCATTGGCGTTGGTCCACAATAACGCCATGACGCCCAGGAATAGTATGTATAGAATCTTTTTCATCGTCATCTCCGACCGAACAATATCGTTTGTCATTCCCGCGGAAGCGGGGATCCAGGTCTTTATATGGTATCGCGCGTAACGCGCGCGACATCTCCCTTGTGTTCCTCGCCCCACCGGGCGCTGAACAACGCGCCTTGGGCTCGAATACAGTCTCGCTTAAAAGCCCCCGGTGGGGCTGCGGTACTCGGCGCGCGCTACGGAGATTGAAAAACACCAGAGGTACATTTTAGCGTCTGGTCAGATCTCATTGCGCCAGAACTGGTCCTCGCGCTCGAACAGGCGGCTGGCCTCGCGTGGACCCCAAGTGCCGGCCGGATAGGTGGCGATGAAGTCACGGCGCTGTCCCCATTCGCGCAGGATCGGATCGACCACGCGCCAGGCCCATTCGACCTCGTCGAAGCGCAGGAACAGGCTGCGGTCGCCCTCAATCACGTCCAGCAGCAGGGTCTTGTATGCCTCCATCGTTGTCGCCTCGGCGGCGCGGTACGAGGCGTTCAGGCGCACGATGCGCGTGTTCATCCCCAGCCCCGGCTCCTTGGCGTGCAATTCGATGTGCATGCACTCGGTCGGCTGCATCGACAGCATGATCCAGTTGGGATCGATGTGCGATGCGCCGGCGTCGTGGAACAGCAGCTGCGGAGGATGGCGAAAGCGGATCGCGATAATCGAGAAATTGTCCGCCAGGCGCTTGCCGGTGCGCAGGTAGAACGGCACGTTGCGCCAGCGCCAGTTATCGATCAAGAACTTGGCCGCCACATAAGTTTCGGAGACCGAGTTTTTGGCCACGCCCCCCTCTTCGAGATAGCCCGGGACGTTCTGGTTGTGGACGCGCCCGGGGGCGTACTGCGCACGAAACGCGTGGTCACCCACCGTCTGCGGCAGGATCGGGCGGATGGAGCGCAGTACTTTCACCTTCTCGTCGCTCAGCGCGTCGGCGTCGAGTTGCGCCGGCGGCTCCATCGCCGTCAGCGTGAGCAATTGCATGAGATGGTTCTGCAGCATGTCGCGCAGCGCCCCGGCGCCGTCATAGTAGCCGGCGCGCGTGCCCACGCCCTCGGACTCAGCCACGGTGATCTGCACGTGATCGATGTAGTTGCGGTTCCAGATCGGTTCTACGAGAGTGTTGGCGAAGCGGAACACCAGCAGGTTCTGCACCGTTTCCTTGCCGAGGTAGTGATCGATGCGGTAGATCTGCTCCTCGTCGAAATAATGGTGCAGTCTTTCGTTCAGCTTGCGC
>Ga0187773_10000361_pt1 | contig 18281 bp, 18 predicted proteins | sample 0216_BV02_MP05_1_FD_133133 | JGI IMG/M metagenome (GOLD analysis project Ga0187773, IMG submission 133133) | Tropical peat soil microbial communities from peatlands in Department of Meta, Colombia - 0216_BV02_MP05_10_MG | ecosystem: Environmental > Terrestrial > Soil > Wetlands > Peat | place...
TCTCGGTGGTGTCGAAGAGCGGCACGGCGGAGTCGGAAGGATCCACGAGCATCGTGATCTCGGTGCAGCCGAGGATCACCGCCCGGGCGCCGCGCGCGACGAGGTCCGCGATGATGCCGCGGTATTCCGCCCGGGAGCCTTCGAGCACGCGCCCATGGCAAAGCTCGCCGTAGATCACGTCGTGCACGATCGTCCGCTGCGCCTCGGGTGGCACGAGCACCGTGAGCCCGTGCTTCGCTTCGAGACGCGAGCGGTAGAAATCCTCCTCCATGGTGAAGCGCGTGCCGAGGAGCCCTACCACCTTCGCCCCCGCCCGCGCGGCCGCCTCTCCCGTCGGATCGGCGATGTGCAGGAGCGGGATGGAGATCCGCGTCTCGATGGCCGGAGCCACCTTGTGCATCGTGTTCGTGCAGATCGCAAGGAAATCGGCGCCGGCGCGCTCGAGGCGGGAGGCTTCCTCGGCGAGGAGCTCGCCCGCCTCGTCCCAGCGGCCGGCGTGCTGGAGCTTCTCGATCTCGTCGAAATCGACGCTCGCGAGCAGGACCTTCGCGGAATGCAGGCCGCCGAGGCGCTCGGCCACCGTGCGGTTCACGATCCGGTAGTAGAGCGCGGTGGACTCCCAGCTCATCCCGCCGAGCAGGCCGATGGTCTTCACCGCGAAGCCCGGGCCCTCAGCCCGCTACGCGCCGCGCGATGCCCCGCGCCTCCGTCAGCACGAAGTTGCCGAAGCGCTTGCCGCGGTTGTGGAGCTTGCGCAGCAGCGAGTTATCCACGAAATACGTGAGCAGGATCGAATCGCGCGTGCGCACCTCGGGGCCGACGGTATCGACCGAATGGTAGGTGTCGGTGCCGACGGCGAACGCGTACCCCGTGTTGGGGGCGAACCGCATGCGCGTGACCTCGCGGTAGCTGCCGTCGGCGTTGCGCTCGTGGAACACGGTGCCCACGTGCTCGATGGAGCGGTCGCGGGGAAGGTAGAGCTGGATCGTCATGCCCTTGTAGCGCGTGTCCGGATGCACGCCGATGCGGTAGCCCGGCACGTCGCGCGTGAGGATGGGGACGGGATACATCCCGACCTTCGGGTGACCGGCGCCGAAGCGGCGCTCGAGCCCGGGGGCGAGCCGTCTCATCCACGCGTCGCGCACCGGCTTCGACCGCAGGGCCTCGCCGACGATCTCCCACACCGGCCGCTTCTCCGGCCGGAGCTGGCGGATGGCCTCCGGCAGCAGGTCGAGCTTCGTGCGCACGTCGCCGCCGCCCGAGCGGCGCGACTCGCGGGCGCGGCCCGACATGCGGCGGTAGTCGTCCTTCGCGGGCATCGCCTCGAGCATCGCGGCGTAGATGTCCGGCGGGAAGACCCCGGTGATGCGCAGGTGGCGGAACGGCTCGCGGCCTTCCTCGGCGGCCTCGATGGCCGCCACGACGTGCTCGATGGTCCGGGCGACGTCCTCGCGCCGGCTGGTCCTCGAAATGGCTGCCACGGCTGGCACTCCCTTCCTGTCGATGCCTGTATTCTAAATCTCCCGACCCCCACCCGGAATCCGGCCTCGCCTCCGGCGAGCCCCTGTCCATGAGCGCGTTGGCGCGGGCGTCCCTCGCCTGCATTCTCCTCCTCGCCGCGGCCTGCGCCCCGGCGCCGTGGCGCGCGACGATCCCCTCGACCTGGTTCCCCTCGCCGAACCACGACGAGCGCCGTCCCGACTTCGTGGTGATCCACCATACGGGCGACGACACCGCGGCGCAGGCGCTCGCCACGCTCACCAGCCCGGCGCGCGAGGTGAGCGCCCATTACCTCGTCGCCCGGGACGGGACGCTCTACCAGCTGGTCGACGAGCGCTACCGGGCGTGGCACGCCGGCGTCTCCCGCTGGGCGAGCGACGAGGACATCAACTCCGAGTCGATCGGCATCGAGCTCGACAACGACGGCGAGGAGCCGTTTCCCGACGTGCAGATCGACGCGCTCCTCGCGCTGCTCGCCGACATCGAGGCGCGCTACCACATCCCCCGGGCGAACTTCGTGGGCCATGCCGACGTGGCGCCCGGCCGCAAGGTCGACCCGAGCAAGTACTTTCCGTGGCGGCGGCTCGCCGAGAGCGGCTTCGGCCTGTGGTGCGACGACCCGCCGCCCGAGCCCCCGCCCGGCTTCGACGCGACGCTGGCGCTTCAGGCGCTGGGCTACGACGTCTCGGATGTTCCCGCCGCGATCCGCGCGTTCGGCCTGCACTACCTCGCCACCGACGAGGAGGCGGCGCCGCTCTCCCCGCAGGCCCAGGGGCTGCTCGCGTGCCTCGTCGAGGAGGCGCGCCAGCCGTAGGGCGCGCCGCTCAGATCTCGACCCGCGTGCCCAGCTCGACCACCCGGTTGGTCGGGATCTCGAAGAAGTCGGTGACGCTGCTCGAGTTGCGCGCCATGGTGGCGAAGAGCCGGTCGCGCCAGAGCGCCATGCCCGTCTTCTCCTCCGTCGGCACGATCTTCTCGCGCGACAGGAAGTAGGACACCTCCATGGGATCGGCCGTGAGGCCCTCCTGGGCGGCGCACATCTGCATCGCGAGCGGAACGTCGGGACGGTCCATGAAGCCGTAGTGGACGATGACCGACCAGCACTCGTTGCCGATCGAACGGCACTCGACGCGCTCGGCGTCCGGCACCCACGGGACGTCCCGGAAGTCCACGTGCAGGAAGACGTTCTTCTCGTGCATCACCTTGTAGTGCTTGAGGCTGTGCAGGAGCGCGTGGGGCGTCGCGTCGGCCGCGGAGGTGAGGAAGATCGCGGTGCCGGGGATGCGCTGGAGCGGCGAGGCGAAGAGCGAGCCGAGGAAGCCCTGCAGCGGCAGCGACGAGGTCTCGATGCGTCTCGCGAGGATCGAGCGCCCGCGGCGCCACGTCACCATGATCGTGAAGACCGCGGTGCCGAGCAGCAGCGGGAACCAGCCGCCCTCCAGGAGCTTGTGCATCGCCGCGGCGAAGAACGTGACGTCCACGAGCAGGAAGAACCCCGTCGTGAGAAGGGACAGCCACAGCGGATATCGCCACTGGTAGCGGATCACGAAGAAGGTGAGGAAGGACGTCGTGAGCATCGTCCCCATCACCGAGACGCCGTAGGCCGAGGCGAGGTTGGTCGAGGAGCGGAAGCCCATCACGGCCGCGGCCACCACGACGAGCAATACCCAGTTCACCGCCGGCACGTAGATCTGCCCCATCACGCGCTCGGAGGTGTGATGGATCGTCATGCGCGGGAGGTAGCCGAGCTGCACCGCCTGCTGGGTCATCGAATACGCGCCGGAGATCGTCGCCTGGGAGGCGATCACCGTGGCCGCGGTGGCGAGCGCCACCATCGGGTAGAGCGCCCAGGACGGATACGCGAGGAAGAACGGGTTCTCCAGCGCCTTCGCGTCGCCGAGCAGCAGGGCGCCCTGGCCGAAATAGTTGAGCACCAGGCACGGCGCGACGAGCGAGAACCATGCCAGGCGGATCGCGCGCTTGCCGAAGTGGCCCATGTCCGCGTAGAGCGCCTCGGCGCCGGTCACGGCGAGCAGCACGGAGCCCAGCACGAGGAACGACGCGTAGCCGTGGGCGGTGATGAAATGCACCGCGTAGGCCGGGTTGAGGCCCTCGAGGATCGCGGGGGCCTTCACGATGTTCCACACGCCGACCGCGCCGATCGAAAGGAACCAGAGCGCGCAGATCGGGCCGAAGAGCAGCCCGACGACGCCCGTGCCGTGGCGCTGGATCAGGAAGAGCCCCACCAGGATGCCGAGCGAGATCGGCATCACGTAGGGCTTGAAGGCCGCGGTGCCCACCTCCAGGCCCTCGATGGCCGAAAGCACCGAAATGGCGGGAGTGAGCACCGCGTCGCCGTAGAAGAGCGAGGCCCCGAAGACGCCGATCATCATGAGCGCGGCGGCGAGCCTGGGCTTCCCGCGCACCGAGGAGGTCGCGAGCGCGAGGAGGGCCATGATGCCGCCCTCGCCGCGGTTGCTCGCCCGCAGGATCAGCGTCACGTACTTGAGCGAGACGACCACCATCAGCGCCCAGAAGATCGCCGAGACCCCGCCCAGGATGTTGTCCCGGACGAAGGGGATCCCGTGCACGGGATTGAACGTCTCCTTGACCGCGTAGAGCGGGCTCGTGCCGATGTCGCCGTAGACCACGCCCAGGGCGAGCAGCGCCAGGGTGGCGGTCGAATGGGCGACCGGCTGCGTGGGGCCGGCCGGGTACGAGGCGGGGGTGGCGCCGGAAACCGTGGCCATGGACGCGCAGCTTACCGGGTCGGCCCCGGTCGCGCATCCCTGCGACCCGGCTCAGGCCTCGGCGACGTCCTCCGGCTCGGGGCAGAGCGCGCGCCGGACGGCTTCGCCCACGGGCTGCACGAACTCGGGGCGCAGCGCGATCAGCATGCGCACGCGCGTGCCTCCCGCGAGCGGAACGGCCTTCACGATGCCGAGCGGCTTGCAGCCCGATTGCACGATGGCGCGACGCACCTGCAGCACCTGGGAGGAATCCACCGTCACCGAGAGCGAGCCGCGACGCTCGCGGCTGGGCGTGATGTGGAGGCTCGAATGCATGGCGGTCCCTCCTTCAGGAAGCGAGGCCCAGGGGCTGCGCCAGTCGGTGCAGCAGCGCGGCGATCCCCGGGTTCGTGCGGCCGAGCGTGACGAGGTGCAGCACGACGATCCCCCCGAGGAGCAGCGCGAGCACGAGCGCGGCGAATGCGACGGGCAGCGTGCGCCGCATCGCGCGGCGGGCGAGATCGGGAAGATCGAGCTTCGAATCGATCCGATGCGGATGAGCGATGGCGTTCATGTTTCCGTCCCTTCGGACTCCATGGTCCATGGAGGCAATATAGGGACGGGGCGGTAAAGACGGCGTAGAACTTGAGGCGCCGACCGTAAAGGAAACGTATAGGAAAGCGGCCGGATTCGAGCGCCTCACGACGGCAAGCCGAGGGCGAGGACGACGCGATGGAGCCTCGCGGCGGGGTCTGGCGGGCCGGTTCGTAATCCTCGCGTAGAAATCGACGCGCGCGCCGTAAACGCGGTGTAAACTCCGGGCGCCCGGGCCGCGCATCGGGCCACAATCGCACCGAGGCCCGTCCATGACCCCCCAGCGCTATCCCCCCACCACCGCCCACCAGCTCGAAGGCGGCTGGCGCTTCGGCTGGGTCGACCTCGTGGTGCTGCTCGCGATCTTCGCGCTCCTCTGGGCGCTCGTGGTGCTCGGCGGCGACATGCGCGTGCAGTTCGACGAGCTGCACCCGACGCACCTCTCGCTCGAGGTGTGGATGATCCCGTACTACACGGCGCGCACCGTGCTGCGCATGCTGATCGCCTTCGGCGCCTCGCTCCTCTTCACCTTCGCCTGGGGCTACGCGGCCGCGAAGAACCGCCGCGCGCGCAGGATCATGATCCCCGTCATCGACATCCTCCAGTCGGTGCCGGTGCTCGGGTTCCTCTCGGTCACGGTGACCGGCTTCCTCGCCCTCTTCCCCGGGAGCCTCCTGGGCGTCGAGTGCGCGGCGATCTTCGCGATCTTCACCGCGCAGGCGTGGAACATGACGTTCGGCTTCTACCATTCCCTCGTGACCATCCCCGCCGAGATGCGCGAGGCGGCGCGCGTCTACCGCCTGAACCCCTGGCGGCGGTTCACGCTGGTGGAGCTGCCGGCCGCCTCCATCGGCCTCATCTGGAACTCCATGATGAGCTTCGGCGGGGGCTGGTTCTTCGTGGCCCAGAGCGAGGCGATCTCGGTGCTCAACAAGAACATCAAGCTGCCCGGCCTGGGCTCGTACATGGCCGCGGCCGTGGAGGCGGGCGACACGCGCGCGGCGATGTACGCGATCGCGGCGATGATCGTGACCATCGTCGCCTTCGACCAGCTCGTGTGGCGCCCGCTGATCGCATGGGCGGAGAAGTTCAAGATGGAGCAGACCGAGGGCGGCGAGGCCCCGCAGTCGTGGTTCCTCGAGTTCCTCCGGCGCTCCTACGCGCTGGACTGGCTCTCGGAGCACGTGGGCGGCGCCTTCGGGCGCGCGGCGCGGCGCATCGCCGATGCGGGGTCGGACCTCGCCCAGGGCCTGCGCCGGCGCGCTCCTTCGCGCGTGCGCGAGGCCCTTCGGGCCCTCGTCTGGGTCGCGGGGGCGGCCCTCGTCGCGGGGCTCTTCGTGGACGCCCTCGGCATCGCGCGCCAGATCCGCACCGAGCTCACGCCGGAGGAGATGCTGCGCGTCGTGGGGCTCGGGTTCCTCACCCTGCTGCGGGTGGTCGTCATGACGGCGATCGCCACCGCCCTGTGGACGCCGATCGGCGTGTGGATCGGTTTGCGTCCGCCCGTGGCGCGCATCGCGCAGCCGCTCGCGCAGATCGCCGCGTCCTTTCCGGTGAACATGACGTTCCCCTTCGTGGTGGGGCTCTTCATCGCGTGGCACGTGCCGATCGGCGTGGGCAGCGTCTTCCTGATGGCGCTCGGCACCCAGTGGTATATCCTCTTCAACGTGATCGCCGGCGCGATGGCGATTCCCACGGACCTGCGCGAGGCGGCCCGGCTCTTCGGCATGGGCGGCTGGCGCCTCTGGAAGACTCTCGTGATCCCGGCGATCTTTCCCTTCTGGGTGACGGGGGCCGTGACCGCCGCGGGGGGCGCGTGGAACGCGAGCATCGTGGCCGAGGTCGCCACGTGGGGCAAGGAAAGGCTGGTCGCCGACGGGCTGGGGGCCTACATCGCGCAGGTCACCGAGCGCGGCGACACGCCCGCGATCTACTTCAGCATCTTCGTCATGTCCGTCTTCGTCGTCGTCATCAACCGCGCGCTCTGGCGGCGGCTGTACGATCTCGCGGAAAGCAAGTTCCGCCTCGGTTGAAGCCATGCGCCTGCCTTCCTTCCTGCGACCCGTCTTGCCCATGCCCGAGGCCGCCCCCGCCCCGGCAGCGGACGCGGGCCTGCTGATCGAGCTGCACCAGGTCTCCAAGGTCTACGAGCCGGCCGACGGCGGCGCCGGCGTGACCGTGCTCGACGACATCGACATCGCCGTGCGCGAGGGGGAGATGCTGGCGCTCCTCGGGCAGTCGGGGTCGGGCAAGTCCACGATCCTGCGGCTCGTTTCCGGCCTCACGGCGCCCAGCCGGGGGACGGTGCTTCGCCACGGAGCGCCGCTCTCGGGGGTCAATCCCGATGTCGCGATCGTCTTCCAGAGCTTCGCGCTCTATCCCTGGCTCACCGTCGAGGAGAACGTCGAGGTCGGCGTGATCCGGCGGCGCGTGGAGCCCTCCGAGGGCGCGCAGGAGATCCAGCGGGCGATCGACCTCATCGGGCTCTCGGGCTACGAGAACGCTTATCCCAAGCAGCTCTCCGGGGGAATGCGCCAGCGGGTGGGCTTCGCGCGCGCCCTCGTCGCCCGCCCCGAGGTGCTGCTCATGGACGAGGCCTTCAGCGCGCTCGACATCCTGACCGCGGAGAACCTCCGCAGCGAGGTGGTGAGGCTCTGGCAGGACCGTGCCGGGGCGGGCCTGAAGAGCATCTTCTTCGTGACGCACAACATCGAGGAAGCGGTGAGCATGGCGAGCCGCATCCTCGTCATGTCCTCGCACCCGGGGCGCATCACGACCGAGATCGTGAACCCCCTGCCCTATCCGCGCGACCCGAGCGCCGCGAGCTTCGCCGCGATGATGGACCAGGTGCGCGCGGCGATCACGGCCCTCGCGCTTCCCGACCAGCCCGAGGAGCGGGCCGCCGGCCCCGCGGCGAGACCCGAGGCCGAGGCCGCGCAGCGCATCGAGTCCATCCCGAACGTGCCCCTCGCGCAGATCGTGGGCCTGCTCGAGATCCTCGAGGCGAGCCAGGAGACGATCAACGTCTTCGACCTTTCCGCGCGCATCGGCAAGGAGTTCGGCGACACGATCGCCATCGTCAAGGCCGCCGAGATGCTCGACCTCGTGGACACGCCCAAGGACGACGTCTACATGATGCCCACGGGCTGGTACTTCCTCGCCGCGCCGTTGCCGCAGAGGAAGACCCTCTTCCGGCAGGCGATCATGCGGCTGAGGCTCTTTCAGATCGTCGCGGCCCGCCTCGGCGAGGCCCCCGACAAGCGCATGGCGGCCGACAACGTGAAGGAGCTGCTCGCCACGCTCCTGCCCTACGACGTGGCCGAGAACCTCTTCCAGACCCTCGTCGCGTGGGGCCGGTTCGCGGAGATCCTGGATTACGACCAGGACGACGACACCGTGTTCCTCATCCCCGAGGAGACCGAGGAGGCGCAGGCGCCGAAGGAGGCGTCGTGAACGCGCTCACGCCGCTGCTGCGGGAGGACCAGATCGTGCTCGACGCCGACGTGCGCGACCGCGACGCCCTCTTCCGCATGGCGGCGGACCTGCTCGCGGCCGCCAACGGCCTGCACGGGCAGGACGTCTTCCGGGCGCTGCTCGAGCGCGAGAGGCTCGGGTCCACCGCGATGGGCCGGGGCATCGCCATCCCGCACGCGCGGATGCCCCAGGTCCATCGTCCGGCCGCGGCCTACATCCGCACCCGCGAGCCGCTCGCGTTCGGGGCGCCCGACGGCAAGCCCGTCTCCCAGTTCCTGTTCCTGCTCGTGCCCGCCGAGGCGAACGAGCAGCACCTCCAGCTCATGGCCGCGGCGGCCGCCGTGCTCTCCGACGCTTCCGTGCGGGAGCGCCTCGGAACGTGCCACCAATGCGAGGAAGTCCGGGAGCTCGTGGCCGCCTGGGACGAGTCCCGCCTGCAGCCCGGCTGAGAAAGCTGCCGCCCCTTCAGTGCAGGCTGTCGAGGTCGAGGTTGAGCTCGAGCACGTTCACGCGCGGCTCGCCGAGGAAGCCCCATTGCCGTCCCTCGGTGTGCTTCGCGACGAGCTCACGCACCTTCGCCGGGTCGAGCCCGCGTGCCTTCGCCACGCGGCTCACCTGGTAGTCGGCGGCCGCGATGCTGATGTGCGGATCGAGGCCACTGCCGGATGCGGTGACGAGGTCCACGGGCACGGGGAGCGTGTTGCCCGGATCCGCGTCCTTGAGCGCCTTCACGCGAGCGGCGACGGCGTCCCCCAGCGCGGGGTTCGAGGGGCCCAGGTTGGAGCCGCTCGACGAGGCCGCGTTGTACGGGTAGGGCGACGTCGCCGACGGGCGGCCCCAGAAGTGCTTCGGATCCGAGAACTGCTGGCCGATGAGCTCGGAGCCGACGATCTTCCCGTTCTTCTCGATGAGGCTGCCGTTGGCCTGCTTCGGGAACAGCACTTGCGCGATGCCGGTCACCACGAGCGGATAAGCGATGCCCGTGATCGCCGTGAGCAGGAGGAACGAGATGAGTGCGTGCTTGACGTGCGAGAGCATGGAGGACTCCGTCTACGCGAGGCCCGTCGCCACGAGCAGGAGGTCGATGGCCTTGATGCCGATGAAGGGAATGATCACGCCGCCCGCGCCGTAGATCCACAGGTTGTTGCGCAGCACGGCGGCCGCGCCGATGGCGCGATAGCGCACGCCTTTGAGGGCGAGCGGCACGAGCGCCACGATGATGAGCGCGTTGAAAATCACGGCCGAGAGGATGGCGCTCGCGGGTGTCGCGAGCCGCATGATGTTGAGGGCGTCGAGCTGCGGATACGTCGTCGCGAAGGCGGCGGGGATGATCGCGAAGTACTTGGCGATGTCGTTCGCGATGGAGAACGTGGTGAGCGCGCCGCGGGTCATCAGCAACTGCTTGCCGATCTCGACGATCTCGATGAGCTTGGTCGGGTTCGAGTCGAGGTCCACCATGTTGCCGGCTTCCTTCGCGGCCTGCGTGCCGGTGTTCATGGCGACCGCGACGTCGGCCTGCGCGAGCGCGGGCGCGTCGTTGGTGCCGTCGCCCGTCATCGCGACGAGCCGCCCCTCCGCCTGGTTCTCGCGGATGAGCTTGAGCTTCGCCTCCGGCGTGGCCTCGGCGAGGAAGTCGTCCACGCCCGCCTCGGCCGCGATCGCCGCCGCCGTGAGCCGGTTGTCGCCGGTGATCATGATGGTCTTGATGCCCATGCGGCGGAGCTGCGCGAAGCGCTCCTTGATGCCGCCCTTCACGATGTCCTTGAGCTCGACCACGCCGAGGACCTTGCCGCCTTCGGCCACGATGAGCGGCGTGCTGCCGCGCCGCGCGACGGTGTCCACGATGGCCTGGAGCTCCTGCGGGAACCGGCCGCCCTGCGACTGGACCCAGTCGCGGATCGCGTCGGCCGCGCCCTTGCGGATGCGCCGGTCGCCGATGTCCACGCCGCTCATGCGCGTCTGCGCGGAGAACGGGACGAAGGTCGCGCGCATCTTCTCGAGGTCGTGCCCGCGAATGTCGAACCTCTGCTTCGCGAGGATCACGATGCTGCGGCCCTCGGGCGTCTCGTCGGCGAGCGAGGCGAGCTGGGCGGCGTCGGCGAGCTGCGCGGGGCCCACCCCGCCGGCGGGCAGGAAATCGCTCGCCTGGCGGTTGCCGAGGGTGATCGTCCCCGTCTTGTCGAGAAGCAGCACGTCCACGTCGCCGGCTGCCTCCACCGCGCGGCCCGAGGTGGCGATCACGTTGGCGCGAAGCGTCCGGCCCAGGCCCGCCAGCCCGATCGCGGAGAGCAGCCCGCCAATGGTCGTCGGGATCAGGCACACGAGGAGCGCCACCAGCACGGTCACCGTCACCGGAGTTCCCGCCTTGGCGACCTCGACGGAGTAGATCGAATACGGGAGCAGCGTCACGGTGGCGAGCAGGAAGATGAGCGTGAGCCCCACCAGGAGGATCTCGAGCGCGATCTCGTTGGGCGTCTTCTGGCGCCGGGCGCTCTCGACCATCGCGATCATGCGGTCGAGGAACGAGTGGCCGGTCTCGACCGTGACGCGCACCACGAGCCAGTCGGAGAGCACGCGCGTGCCGCCCGTGACCGACGAGAAGTCCCCGCCCGACTCGCGGATCACCGGGGCCGATTCCCCCGTGATGGCGGACTCGTCCACGGAAGCCACACCCTCGATCACCTCGCCGTCCGCGGGGATGAAGTCGCCCGCCTCGACCAGGAAGACGTCGCCCTTCGCCAGGCGCGTGGAGGGCGTGAGGGTGAACGCGGCGTTGCGCGCGGTGCCGGGAAGCTTCTTCGCCATGACGTCGCGCTTGGCCGAGCGCAGCGCGTCGGCCTGCGCCTTGCTGCGCCCTTCGGCGATCGCCTCGGCGAAGTTCGCGAAGAGCACCGTGAGCCACAGCCAGATCGTGACGCCGAGGATGAACCCGGGCGCGGCCTCGCCCTTGCCGCCCAGGGCCTGGACCCAGAGGACCGTCGTGAGGATGCTTCCCAGGTACACGACGAACATCACCGGGTTGCGCCACTGGTGCTGCGGGAGCAGCTTCACGAAGGAATCGATCAGCGCGTGCCGGAAGATGCCCGGCGTGACGAGCTTGCGCAGCTGCGTCGGCGTGTGGCCCATCGTGGGTTGGGGGGCGGGAATGCTCATGGCTCGTTCTCGGTCAGTGCGACGCGTAGAGGGTCAGGTGCTCGACGATGGGCCCCAGGGCGAGCGCCGGCACGAAGGTGAGCGCGCCCACGACGACCACGACGCTCGCGAGCAGCACCACGAAGAGCGCGCCGTGCGTGGGCAGCGTCCCGAGCCCCGGCGGAACGGTCTTCTTCGCCGCGAGCGCCCCGGCGATGGCGAGCGTGGGGATCGCGACCCAGTAGCGCGCGAAGAGCATGCAGAAGCCGAGCGCCGTGTTGTAGAACGGCGTGTTGGCCGAAAGCCCCGCGAACGCGCTGCCGTTGTTGTTGCTCGCCGAGGAGAAGGCGTAGAGGATCTCCGAGAAGCCGTGCGCGCCGGGGTTCGCCACGCCCGCCTTGCCCGCGTCGGCGAGCACGCCGATGGCGGTGCCCACGAGCGCGCACAAGGGCGGGACGAGGAGCGTGAGGATCGCCATCTTCATCTCGAAGCCGCCGATCTTCTTGCCGAGGTACTCGGGCGTGCGCCCGATCATGAGCCCGGCCACGAACACGCCGACGATGGCGAAGATGAGCATGCCGTAGAGCCCGGAGCCCACGCCGCCGAAGATCACCTCTTCGAACTGGATGAGCCACATCGGCACGAGCCCGCCCAGCGGCGTGAAGGAATCGTGCATCGAGTTCACCGAGCCGTTGGAAGCGGACGTGGTCGCGGTCGCCCACAGCGTCGAGCGCACGATGCCGAAGCGCAGCTCCTTGCCTTCCATGTTCGCGCCCGGCGCGACGTCGGAGACCGTCTGGTCGGCGCCCGCCGCGGCGAGGTTCGGATTGCCCTTGAACTCCGCCCACGTGCACAGCGCCAGCAGCGCGACGAAGATGAGGGTCATGGTCGCGAGCACCGCCCAGCCCTGGCGCGTGTCGCTCACCATCTTCCCGAAGGTGTAGCAGAGTCCCGCCGAGATCAGCAGGATCGACAGGACCTCCACGAAGTCGGAGAGTGGCGTCGGGTTCTCGAACGGATGCGCCGAGTTCACGTTGAAGAAGCCGCCGCCGTTCGTGCCGAGCTGCTTGATGGCGATCTGGGAGGCCGCAGGGCCCACGGCGATCGACTGTTCCTTGAGCGTCGCCTTCTCGGTGACCGGGTTGCCCTTCTCGTCCTTCACCGGTTGGCCCGCCGCGTCGAGTTTCGGGTTGTCGTATTCCACCGACTCCACGAGCGGCACGGTCTTGTAGGCGGAAAGCGCCTGCGGCATGCCCTGGCTGACGAAGATGAGCGAGAAGATGACGCACAGCGGCAGCAGGATGTAGAGCGTGCCGCGGGTGAGATCGACCCAGAAATTGCCGAGGGTCTGCGAAGACTGGCGCGCGAAGCCGCGGATGAGGGCGATCAGCACCGCCATGCCGAGCGCGGCGGAGACGAAGTTCTGCACGGTGAGCGCGAGCATCTGCGTGAGATAGCTCATCGTCGACTCGCCGCCGTAGCCCTGCCAGTTGGTGTTGGTGACGAAGCTCACCGCGGTGTTGAACGAGGAATCGGGCGACACCGCGGCCATTGCGGCGGGATTCAGCGGGAGCAGCGCCTGCAGCCGCTGCAGGCCGTAGACCGCGAGCAGGCCGACCAGGGAAAACCACAGCACCGCGCCGGCGTACTGCGTCCAGCGCATCTCCTTCGAGGAATCAATGCCGCAGACGCGGTAGATGAGCCGCTCGAGCGGCGTGAAGACGCGCACGATTGCCGAGCTGCCGTCGTAGACGGCCGCCATGTAGGTCCCGAGCGGCTTCGCCAGCGCGATCAGGACGACGACGTAGAAGAGGAGCTGCAGATAACCGTTGGTAGTCATCAGAATTTCTCCGGCCAGAGCAGGGCGATGAGAAGATAGACGAAGATCGCGGCGGCGACGGCACCGCTCAGCAGATAGACCCAGCTCATTGGCGCCCCCTCAGTCTTTCCAGGCCGAAGACGAGCGCCGCGCTCAGGGCGCAGAACGCGACGATCAGAACGATGTAGACCAGATCCATACAGCCTCCGTAGGGAATCTCGCGGCAGGGGTACGATGCGCCCGGCCGCGGGCGGCGAGATTGACGCAGGTCAAAGCGGTCCCGCCGCGACGATGTGAAATGTAGGGCCCGGACGGTCAAATCGGCGTAAAGACGAGCCACCGGGACGTAAAGAAGGCGTAAAGGCGCCGCCCGGAGCTATGATAGGAGCAGCCGATCTCCCCCAACCCGCTTCAAGGAGGCAGCATGGATCGCAACGCCTACATCGAAAGCCTCAAGATGCAGCTCGACAAATGGAACGCCGAGGTGACCAAGTGGGAAGCCCAGGCCACCAAGGCGCAGGCCAGCATGCGCGCCGAGTACGAGAAGCAGCTGACCGCGATGAAGGTGCACCAGCAGAACGCAGCGGATCAGCTGAGGAGAGTCCAGGCGGCCTCGGGCGAGGCCTGGACCGAGCTTCAGCGCGGCGCCGACGAGGCGTGGTCGGCGATGCGCAAGGCCTTCGAGAAGGCGAGCGCCTCGTTCACGCAGACGCCCGGCAAGAAGTGACCCGCTAGCCCTTGGCGAGCATCGAGTCTAGGTGCTCGATGTCGTTGATGACGCGCCACTCGGAGGCGCCCGCGCCCTCGACGCGCTTCTGCCACGCGTCCAGCCGGCCGAGGTAGCGCCGCGGGTCGACGTTGTCGGTCTTGAGTTTGACGACGTTGAGCGCGACCACGCGGATATCGGTTAGCTTGATCGGGAAGTCGCGGACGGTCACCTTGTCGAGCTCTTCCTGCATGTCCGAAAAGATGAGGATGGTCTTCCTCCCGGCGCCGGTCTCGTTCAGGAATTCGGCGCCCTGGATCAGGCCTCCGGTGATGTCGGTGTAGGCGCTGCCGTTCACGCTCTTCACGAACTCGTCGATCTTGTCCTTGAAGGCGCGCTTCTGGACGTTCGCCTGCGAGGGACGGTTGTCGAAGGTCACCTTGGCGATGATGTCCTTCTCGCTGAAGCTGCGGCTCTTCACCCGCGCCACCGCCAGCGAGTCGCCCGGCTGGAGCGTGCCGAGCAGGTAGTTGATGATGACCTGGGCCTTCCCGACCTCCTGTGCATAGGTGCCCGAGGTGTCGACGAGCATGTATACCGCCTGGGTATGGCTGCGCGGATCGGTGCAGGAGCAGACCGCCAGGACCAGCAGCGACGCGAGGAGCAAGCGCTTGGTCATGGCCGCCTCCCCTACGCCGCCTTCTTCATGGGCCGCGCCTCGTGGGCGTCCTCCTCGCCGCGGGTCGCCTTGACCGCGCGCTCGATGAGGAGCGGAAGCACGATAGTCACGTCGTACAGGGCGACCAGCACCCTGCACAGCTGCCGCACGAAATTGCCGAGCACGCGCAGCACGAACCCGGCGACGCGCACCAGCATCACGAGCAGCACCCCGCCGACGGTGCGCAGCGAGTAGATGAAGGACTCCAGCGGGATCGCGACGAAGGCGAGCGCGAACGGCAGGATGAAGCCGAGCAGCATCTGGCCCGCGGTGGGGATGCGCTGCAGAAGCGGATCGGCCGGAGCGGCCGTCTGCTGCTGCTGGGCGTTGGCGAGCGACTGCAGCAGCGCCTGGCGGTCGGCCATCAGCATGTCGCGCATCAGCGCGAGCGCGGCCTCGATGCCGGCGAGCACGAACAGGAACACGATCGCCGCCCACAGCATGCGCCGGCGCATGCGTTCGTTCATGTTGGCGATGACGGGGAAGAGGTGCGTGATGCGCAGGCACTCCATCACGAACAGGCCCATCGTCGCCTCGACGAAGATGATCACCAGCGCCGCCACCTCGGAGGTGCGCAGGCTAGCGGTCAGGTAGTCCCCGGCCCCGACCATCTCGGAGAACGGCAGCGCGATCAGCTTGAAGTTGATGAGCGCGCCGCCGGCCGCGATCATCAGCACCATCGCGGCGATCGTGAACTGCGTGAACGCGGAAACGGTCAGCGCCTGCTCGACCTTGTCGGTCTTCTTGTTGATCTGATCGTACTTGTCCATCTGCGCGTCGATCTTGGACGAGGTGTCCTGCAGCCCGGTGAGCTTCTTGTCGACCTGGCCGAAGGTCTTGTCGAGCGAGCGCCAGAACGGCATGAAGCCGTTCAGGATCTTGTGGCGCGACTCGTAGGCGCGGCGGTATTCCCCGAGCGTCTTCTCGTGGATCACGTCCATCGAGCGCTTGATCTCCTCGAGCAGGCGCTGGACCATCTCGTTGCCGTCGGACTTGATCTTGGCGATCGCGGTGGTGGCCTCGACCCACTCGGGCGGGGGCGGCGAGACCTCGTCGCATTTCTTGTAGTCCTCCTCGACGCGCGTGATCTCCTCGAGGAGCTTCCTCTGCAGCGCCGGGTAGCCCTCGAGGTCGCGCGTCACCATGGCGCCGATGCGCTCGAACTCGCGCTCGATGTGCTGGGCGGTCTCCTCCCGGCCGTGGGCGAGCAGCACCGCGCGGTTGCGCTCCTTCATCTCCCTCGCCGTGGCGAACAGCCAGCGCGCGCCCAGCCGCAGCGGGCCGCCCACCATGTGTCCGACCGACCGGAACAGGTCGTGCACGAGCTTGCGGGCGGCGTAAAGGAAGGGCATCGCGATGATGAAGAGAATCAGCGCGGAAGCCATGACGTTGTCGGGCCAGATCATCCAGAACTGGTTGCTCATGAGATCTCCCGGGGTCTCCGGCCTGGTCCGGCCGGCAGGACAACTGCATACGATAGAGCAGGCGCGCCGGGAGCGCCACCCGCGGTTGGGGACTTTTTCTCGCTGGCCCGAAGTGTTTTGATCTTATTGCCGAATTTTTACGCCGCTCCTGTCGTATACAGGCGACAGGATCGCGGCTTCGCGCCGAAAGCACTATCATAGCGGCGCACCAGGGAGACCCGACCATGTTGATCAAAAGCATCCTCACCTTCGCGTTGGCGCTTGTCATCGTCGTCGCCGGCTACGCTCTCGTCATCATGTTCTGGAGCTACTCGAGCGGCGAGCGCGCCGGCTGGGTGCAGAAGTTTTCCAAAAAGGGCTGGCTGTGCAAGACCTGGGAAGGCGAGATGGCGATGGTGTCGATGCCGGGCACGACCTCGGAGAAGTTCCTGTTCACCGTGTGGGACGACGACGTCGCGGCGCAGATCAACAAGGTGATGGGCAAGCGCGTATCGCTGCACTACGAGCAGAAGGTCGGTATCCCGACCGACTGTTTCGGCGAGACGAGCTACTACGTCACGAGGGTGAACGTAGTCGAGGAGATCCCGCTCGCGCCCGGCGTGGTGGTGCCGACCAGGCCCGCGGAGCCGGCACCGGCGGCTCCTGCCACGCAGCCCGCAGCGCCCGCCGCCCCCGCTACACCCGAGAAGAAATAGCCCGCTTCGCGAGGCGCGGGTACACGCGGCGCGCGTTGCCCGCGAAGATCTTCTCCTTGTCCCCCGCCGACAGGCCCTTCGCCCCGTCGATGTAGCGCTTGGTGTCGTCGTAGTTGAACCCCGTCTCGGGGTCGACGCCCTTCACCGCGCCAACCATCTCGGAGGCGAACAGGATGTTATCCGCGGGGATCACCTTGAGGAGCAGGTCGATCCCGGGCTGGTGGTAGACGCAGGTGTCGAAGAACACATTGTTCAGCAGCAGCTCCCTCAGCGGCGGCCGCTTCATGTCCTGCGCGAGCCCGCGGTAGCGCCCCCAGTGATAGGGCACGGCGCCGCCGCCGTGCGGGATGATGAACCTGAGCGTCGGGAAGTCTCGGAACAGGTCGCCGGTGATGAACTGCATGAACGCGGTGGTGTCGCCGTTGATGTAGTGCGCGCCGGTGCCGTGGAACGCCGGGTTGCAGGACGCGCTCACGTGGACCATCGCGGGGACGTCGAGCTCGACCATCTTCTCGTACAGCGGATACCACCACTTGTCGGTGAGCGGCGGGTCCTTCCAGTAGCCGCCCGAGGTGTCGGGGTTGAGGTTGCAGCCGATGAAGCCGAACTCCTTCACGCAGCGCTCGAGCTCCGGGATGCAGTTCCTGGGCGGCACGCCCGGGCTCTGCGGCAGCTGGCACACGCCGACGAAGTTGTCCGGGTAGAGCGTGCAGACGCGATGGATCATCTCGTTGCAGTGCTCGCTCCAGTGGCGGCTCGTCGTCTCGTTGCCGATGTGGTGGCTCATGCCCATCGCGCGCGGCGAGAATATCGTCACGTCGGTGCCGCGCTCCCTCTGCTGCTTCAGCTGCGCGCCCTCCAGGCTCTGCCGGATCTCGTCATCGGAGATGCCGAGCTGGCCCTTCGAGGGCGCATGTTTCGAATCCTCGAGCGCCGCGATCTGGCGCTTGCGCCACTCCTCGAGCTGCTTGGGGGCGGTGGTGTAGTGTCCGTGGCAATCGATGATCATGCGGGTTCCTCCGGCTCTATAGCGTCCGGGTGACGTCGTCGAACAGCTCGTCGACCGAGAAGCGCTTCGGGATCATGCGCTGGCGGTAGACGGTGTCGATGACCACCTCGAGATTGCGGCGGTTCGCCTCGACCCCGAAGGGGTTGACGTCGAGCTCGCCCGCCTTGGGCAGCCTCGCCGCCTTCTTGCTCTCGAGAAGCAGGCGGTAGATCTCGCGGACCGCGGCCGGATCGGACTTCGAAAGCGACTCCTTCACCACCACCATGTGGTTGACCTGGATCGCGTTGTACTTCTTGCGCCAGGCTTCTGCCGCCGCGGACGGGTCCGGGAAGAGCGGCACGAGGCGCGGGTCGGTCGGCACCGACGGAACGATCGCCGCGTCGATCTCGCCCGAGAGCAGCATAGCGTTCAATTCCTTCCCTTCGGCAGCGCGCTCCACCGAAGGCGGGTCGCGGAACTCGGCGACGTGCGGCTCCTCGAA
>Ga0187773_10000362_pt1 | contig 18108 bp, 16 predicted proteins | sample 0216_BV02_MP05_1_FD_133133 | JGI IMG/M metagenome (GOLD analysis project Ga0187773, IMG submission 133133) | Tropical peat soil microbial communities from peatlands in Department of Meta, Colombia - 0216_BV02_MP05_10_MG | ecosystem: Environmental > Terrestrial > Soil > Wetlands > Peat | place...
CGCCGCCGAATCCCCCGCCCCCGAAGCCGCCTCCGAAACCGCCCCCTCCCCAGCCACCCCACGGGCCCCGTCCGATGCCGCGCACGAGCCCCGCTCCGCTGAAGATCGTGAAGACGAACGCGAGGAGAGCCACGATGACCCCGAGGGCGAGGCTGCCGAACACGAGCCACGCGGCCACCCCCGTGATCGCTCCCGTGAGGCCCGCGCCGAAGAGGCGCCCGAGGAGCCCCCGCAGCACGAGGGCGACGATCGGCACGAGGAAGAACGCGAGGAACACGAAGTTCGCGTAGGACGACGCGAAGTCCGCCTTGCGCTCGTGCGGCCGCGCCGCCGGCAGCGGAAGGTCCTCGCCCTTGACCGCCTTCACGATGGCGTCCACGCCGGCGTCGATGCCGCCCGCGAAGTCGCCCTGGCGAAAGCGTGGGGCGATGACATCGGACACGATTTCCTCGGACAGGAAATCGGTGAGCGTCCCCTGGACGCCGCGCCCGGTATGGATGCGGATGCGGTGCTCCTGCTTGGCGATCACGAGCAGCACCCCGTCGTCCACGCCCTTGCGCCCCAGCCGCCATTCGTCGGTCACGCGCGTGGCGAAGTCCTCGATGGGCTCGGAGCCGAGGGACGGGACGATGAGCACCACGACCTGCGAGCCGCGCTCGCGCTCGAACGCCGCGAGCTTCGCCTCGAGGGCGTCGCGCTCCGCCGCGCCGAGGGCCCCGGTCTGGTCGATCACGTGCGCGGTGAGCTTCGGCACGGGGATCGGCTCGCCGGGCTCCGCCGCGGTGGAGCCCGCGTGCCCCAGCAGCGCGGCGAGGAACAGCAGCACGGCCGCGAACGCAGGGCGGAAGAACCCGGCGGCGCGGGCGTTCGCGCGCCCGGGCATCTATTTCGCCGGAGCCGGCGCCGGCGCGGCCGCCGGCGGGAATTGCACCTTCGGCGGCTCGGCGATGGCCTTCTCGTTCTCCACCGCGAAGGACTCCTTCTCCTTGTAGCCGAACATCATCGCGGTGAGGTTGGTCGGGAACTGGCGCACGAGGATGTTGTAGTCCCGCGTCGCCTTGATGAAGCGGTTGCGCGCCGTCGTGATGCGGTTCTCGGTGCCCTCGAGCTGCGCCTGGAGCTCGCGGAAGTTGGCGTCGCTCTTGAGCTGCGGGTAGTTCTCCGCGACGACCAGCAGGCGCGAGAGCGCGCCGGTGAGCTCGCCCTGCGCGTCGGCGAAGCGCTTCATCGCCTGCGGGTCGTTCAGCGCGTCGGGCGTGAGCTGCACCGAGCCCACCTTCGCGCGCGCCTCGGTGACGCCGAGCAGCACGCTCTTCTCCTGGCTCGCGTAGCCCTGCACCGTCGCCACGAGGTTCGGGATGAGGTCGGCGCGCCGCTTGTACTGGTTCAGCACCTCGGCCCAGGCCGCCTTCACCTGCTCGTCGCGCGTCTGGAACTCGTTGTATCCGCAACCCGAGAGCGTGAGCGCCGCGAGAAGCGGCAGGACCCACAGGAATCTGCGCATGTCGTGGTCTCCTGGACTCCGGCGAGGATCGCCGGCCCGATGATGTGGGGCGGGTGAGGCCGTTTTCAAGCCGCCTCGCGCAACGCGCGGCGCGCGAAGAGGAGGTCCTCCCACGCCTTGGCCTTCTCCGGGAGGCTGCGCAGGAGGTAGGCGGGATGGTAGGTGACCACCACGGGCGTGCCGCGATAGCGGTGCACGCGTCCCCGCAGGCTCGCGAGGCTCGCCTCGGTGCCGAGCAGCCGGATGGCGGCCGTCTTCCCGAGCGCCACGATGAGCTTCGGCTGGACGAGTTCGATCTGCCGGTCGAGGAAGGGCGCGCAGGCCGCCGCCTCTTCCGCGGTCGGCGTGCGATTGCTCGGCGGCCGGCACTTCACCACGTTCGCGATATACACGTCGCGGCCGCGCGCGAGGCCGATCGCCGCGAGCATGCCGTCGAGGAGCCGTCCGGCCTGTCCGACGAACGGCTCGCCCTGCTCGTCCTCGTCGGCGCCCGGGCCCTCGCCCACGAAGAGCCAGCGCGCCGACTCGTCGCCCACCCCGAACACCGCCTGCTTGCGCTGGCGACAGAGGACGCAGGCCGTGCACGCGCGCACGGCCGCACGCAGCTCCTCCCAGCCCATGGCGGCGCCTGCGGAAGCCGGCACGGCCGCCGGCGCCCGCCCGGGAGCGGCGGTTTCCCGCCACGCTTCCGGCTCCCGCGGCGCCTCGATCAGGCCGTAGAGGCGCGCGACCGGGCCGAGCTCGAGGGCGGCGAGCGTGCGCCGGTCCCTCACAGCGTGAGCCCGAGGAACAGCGCGTCCTCGCGGCCCCGGGCCGCGGGATAGTACTCGGGACGGATCGCGATCTGCTGGAAGCCCAGCCTGCGGTACAGATGGCGCGCCACCTCGTTCGAGGGACGCACCTCGAGGTAGATGATCTGGGCCCCGGCCTCGCGCGCCACCTGGATCATGTGCCCGAGGAACGCGCGCCCGATGCCCTGGTTCTGCCACTCCGAGGCGACGGCGAAATTGAGCAGGTGCGCCTCGTCGAGCGCGACCATGAGCACGGAATAGCCGATCACGGATTCGCCGTGGGCGACGACCCAGCACTCGTAGCCCGCGGTGACCGAGTCGCGGAAGTTGCCGAGGCTCCAGGGAAACTCGTAGAGCGACTTCTCCAGGCGCGCCACTTCCGCGAGGTCCGCCGCGCGCATGCGCCGGTAATGGATCTGGGGAATCGGGACCGCGCTCACCGTCTCGCCCCTCGCTCCTCGGCCGTGAGGGCCACCTTGTCGCGCAAGTATAGTGGCCCCGCTTCCTCGGCGGCCATCGAGCCCCCGCGCGCGAAGCGCCGCGCCGCGAGCCGGGCGACCGCTCCGGCCCGCGGAAGGTCGCCGGCGAAGCGCATCTGGACCACGTGGCGGTAGGCCTCCCGCAGCCACGGCAGGCGCTCGAAGCCGCTGCCCGTCGCGGCCCACGCCCGTCCGGGCAGCGGCGGAAGCGACCCCGCATCGACGAGACGGGGAGCGACCACCTCGTCCCAGTCGTCGCCGTTGCGCGCGTACGCGGCGACGTAGGCCTCGTTCATGCGTGCGTCGAGCGCGGCGACGACGCGCCGCTCGTTCGACTGCTCCGCGAGCGCGAGCAGCGAGGGAACCGGCACCACCGGGCGCTGCGAGGCGAAGGCGAGCCCCTGCACGATCCCGCAGGCGATGCGGATCCCGGTGAAGGACCCCGGGCCCTGGCCGAACGCGAACGCGTCCATGGCCGCCGCCTCGAGGTGGGCGCGCTCGAGCACCTTGCGGATCATGGGGACGACCATCTCCGAATGGCGGTTGTCGGCCATGGCCTCCTCGACGAAGAGCTCACGGTCCCGCAGCAGCGCGACCGAGCACAGCTCGGTGGATGTCTCGACGGCGAGGAGGTTCACCCGGGCATTATAGCGAAGCGTCGCTCCTCGCGTTACTAGAGATTTATCAATGACTTGTCGTTTATACTTAATGTCGTTTCTGGGATTGGCTTCCGGCATCAGGTCTTCACGAGCTCGAGGGGCCTGAATCGTCCGCCCAGCACGTCGCGCGAATCGATGTTCCACCAGCGCTCGAGGACCGTGGCGTAGTAGGCGCGGAAGTCGACGGCGTGCGGGGGATTGCCGTTGCCGTCGAGCCGGTCCAGAGCGGGCGGCGCGCCGTAGAGCCCGCCGCGCACGGCGCCGCCGAGCACGAAATGGGCGCTCGCCGTGCCGTGGTCCGTGCCGCCGCTGTCGTTCTCCCGCGGGCGCCGGCCGAACTCCGCGTAGGTCGCGACGAGGGTCGAATCCCAGCGCCCGATCTCGACGAGCGCGGAGCGCAGCGACGCGAGCCCCTCGCCCAGCTGCCGCAGCAGGTTGGCATGCACGCCCTGCTGGTTGGCGTGGGTGTCGAAGCTGCCGAGGGACAGGCGCACCACGGCGATCCCCGCGGGATTGGCCGCGAGCTGCGCGGCCGTGCCCGCCGCGTAGCCGAACGGCCCTTGCGGGAACTGCGTGGCGAAGGCGCGACCCGCGTGCAGGCGCTCGGCCGAGGCGAGCACCTCGTTTTCCACGCGCAGGATGTGCGCGAGCGCCGCGTTGCGGCCCGCGCGGGCCGGCTCCGGGCGCGCGAGGCGCGCGTTGCGAACGAACTGCTCGGGGCTCGCGAGCGCGATCGAGCGCACCGAGCGCCCGGCGAGCGGCCCCATGCCGCCCGTGCCCACGACCACGCCGTCGGCCGCGTACGAGGCGGGACAAGGAGAGCGCTCGAAGGCGCGGGCAAGCCATCCCTCGTCGAGGTACTCGTTGCTCCTCGAGGCCGTGTCCCAGATCTCGATGGAGCGGAAATGGGAGAGGTTGGGATCGGGATAGCCCACGCCCTGCACGACGGCGAGCTGCCCCGCCTCCCAGGCCGGGTGCAGCGCGGCGAGGGAGGGATGCAGCCCCGCCTGCTCCGAGATCCGCAGCACCTGGTCGCGCGGGATGGCGAGGCGCGGCCGCAGCTCGGCATAGCGCGGATCGGCATACGGGACGACCGTATTGAGGCCGTCGTTGCCGCCCTTGAGCTCCACGAGCACGAGCAGGCGGCGCTCGGCCCAGGCGCTCGCGGCGCGGGCGAGGCCGCTCACGCCGACGGCGAACGGAACCAGGGCGGAGAAGCGGAGGAAATCGCGTCGGTCCATGTCCCTCCTCACTTGAGCTGGTAGACGGGGTCGGAGGCGAGCGCGCGGACGCGCGCGGCCGCGTCGAGACCCGCCGGCACCGGATCCGCGGGGTCGGCCGCGAGCACGAGGCGATCGAGCTCGGCGGGGTCCCGCGTCGCTCCGAGAGACCTCGACCAGCGCGCCGCGTTGAAGGTGTACGAGCCCATCCCGACCTCCATGAGGCGCTCCAGCCGCGCCCCGGGCCCCGGCGCAGCCTGCGCTTGCATGCCGGCCTGCCGCATGCCGCCGTCGTCCGGCGCGGACAAGCTTTCCATGAAGGCCGAGCCGCGGAAGACGCGATCGACGAACTCCTTGCGGCCGAGCAGCGTGGCCGTGTCGATCCATGCGTCGCCGCCGGGCCAGCCCTTCACATTGGGCGGGGCGAAGAGGTTCTGGCCGAACGCCGCGCAGGCCACCGCCGCCGGGCGCAGGTCCGCGGGATGGACGTCGAACGTGCGCAGCGTGCCCACGACCAGGTCGACGGGCGACTTCACGAGGCTCGCCCGGTTGGCGGGGTCCCAGAACGCGTCGGACAGGAAGATCGCGCGCAGCAGGGGCTTCACCTCGTAGTGGGCGCCGCGGAAGACGGCCGCCCAGCGCTCGACCACGGCCTCGTCCGGCGTCGGCGAGACGAACTCGCGCCACAGCTTGGCGGCGACGAAGCGGGCGGTCTCGGGGCGCGCGAGGAGGATGTCGATCACCTGGTCGCCGTCGAGGCGGCCGCTCACGCCGAGCACGGTCTTCTCGCCCGGGTCGTGGAAGAAGGGCCGGTAGCGGTAGGCGCCGGTGTCGGGATCGAGGCTGAAGCCGGTGAACGCGCGCGCCGCCTCCTTCACGTCGCGCTCGCCGTAGTGGCCGACGCCGAGGGTGAACAGCTCCATCACCTCGCGCGCGAAGTTCTCGTTGGGCGCCTCGCGGCGGCTGCGCGCGTTGTCGAGGTAGATCAGCATCGCCGGGTCCTTCGCCACCCCGTGCAGCAGCGCGCCGAAGTTGCCTAGCGCCTCGCGCCGCAGCAGCACGTTCTGCCGGTACATGAGCTGCGCGAGCTTCACCTTCTGCTGGCTGGTGGCGAAGTGGTTGTGCCAGAAGAGCGTCATGCGCTCGGTGAGCGGGCTCGGCGTGGCGAGCATCTCGCCGATCCACCACGCGCGAAGCTCCAGGCCCTGGCGCACGATCTCGCCTCGGAAGGCCTTGGGATCGTTCTTGGCCATGGCCCGCAGCTCGCGCACGGGCACGAAGGGCTCGTGGACGAACGCCGGCGGCGGCGTCAGGGCCTCGGTGCGCGCTCCGGCGAGGAGCCGGTCGACGGCCTCGCGGCGGTCGAGCGCGGCGTATTCGCGGATCTCGGCATCGGTCGCGCCGAAGCCCGCGCGGTCGAGGAGGTGGCGCGCCCCGTCGTAGCCGATGGGAACCGCGCCGGCGGCGAGCGGCGCGAGCAGGGCGAGGATGGCGATCGGGATTCTCATGGCGCTCCTCCCAGGATGGCACGGCCCGCGCCGGCGACGGAAGCCGCCGCGGGCCGCTGCGGCCTCAAAGCGAGGCGCCGGGGCGGCGGTGCGCCGCGCGCAGCTCCTCGGGAGTGAGGAAGCCGTCTCCGTTGGTGTCGAGCTGCCCGAAGCGCTGCGCGAGGCGCGGCGCGTTCGCCTGCGCCTCGGCGAGGCTGATGCGGCCGTCGCCGTCGGTGTCGATCTTCTTCCAGCGCGACGCCCGCGCCTGCTTGAAGTACGCGCGCAGCTCCTCGCGCGTGATCTGGCCGTCGTGGTTCGCGTCGATCTCGTCGAAGTGCCGCGCGAGCCGGGGCAGGGCCGCGGCCTCGTCGCGGCTGATCATGCCGTCGCCGTTGGTGTCCGCGGCGCGCAGGCGCTGCCCGTGGTGGCCCGGGGCCGTCGGGTCCCCGGCGGGGCCGAACGGTCCCAGGGCCGGATCGGCGAGCGCGAGCATGGCCGCCGAGCCGAGGCCCAGTGCGGTGAGGATCGCGACGTATTTCATGGAATGCTCCTTTCGATCGGGTGCGTCCGAGGTTGAGCTCGGGCGGATGCCGCGAGCGTAAGACCGATCAACGCCCGAACGCGCGCGCGGGAGACGGCGCCTGGTAAGCAGATGTAATCGGCGGGCGCGGGGCGGCGCCGCTGTTAACATTCCCTTACATCTCGTCCGGTGAAGGGGCACCGTGCCCGCTAGCATCGTTCCATGAACGCGCAACGCCAGAAGATCCTCGTGGTCGACGACGACCTGAGGCTGCGCGACCTGCTCAAGCGCTACCTCACCGAGCAGGGCTTCGCGGTGGACACGGTGCCCGACGCTGCAGCCATGGACCGCAACCTGGCGCGCGTGCGCTACGACCTCATCGTCCTCGACCTGATGCTCCCCGGCGAGGACGGGCTCGCGGTGTGCCGGAGGCTGCGCGCGGCGGACAACTCCGTCGCCGTCATCATGCTCACGGCCAAGGGCGACGACGTCGACCGCATCGTCGGGCTGGAGATGGGCGCCGACGACTACGTCGCGAAGCCCTTCAACCCGCGCGAGCTCGTCGCGCGCATCCATGCGGTGCTGCGCCGCCAGGCCCCGCCCGAGGCGCCCGGCGCGCCCACGCAGGAGGAGAAGGTGGTCGAGTTCGGGCCCTTCGCGCTCAACCTCGCGAACCGCTCGCTCGCGCGCGACGGCGAGGCGATCCCGCTCACCACGGGCGAGTTCGCGCTGCTGAAGGCGCTCGCGCTCCACCCCCGCGTGCCGATGTCGCGCGACAAGCTGATGGAGCTCGCGCGAGGCCGCGAGCACGAGAGCTACGACCGCTCGATCGACGTGCAGGTCTCGCGCCTTCGCAAGCTCCTCGCCGAGGACCCGCAGTCCCCGCGCTTCATCCAGACCGTGTGGGGCTTCGGCTACGTGTTCATCCCCGACGGGGCGCCGCAGAGGTGACGTTCTTCCCCGCCTCGCTTCGCTGGCGCACCCTCGTGGTGATGATCGCGGCGCTGGTCCTTTCGCAGGTCGCCGCCCTATGGCTGCTGCACGAGTACGTGACCGAGCCGCGCCACGAGATGCGCGTCGGCCAGTTCGTGAGCCACCTGAAGACGATCAGCGCGGCGCTCGCCACCATGGACCCCGAGCAGCAGCAGCGCTTCATCGCCTCGATCGCGGAGAAGGAGGGCATCCGCATCCTGCCGGTACGAGGCGACGAGCACATGCGCCCCGCCGCGGACCGGCCTCCGCTGAGGTTCTTCCGCGAGCGCATCCGCGAGATCTTCGGGCCCGACGCGGAGGTCTACGTGCGCGGCGGCGAGGGTCCCGGCGGCGAACCTCCGCGATCCCGTCTCCGCCCGCCGGTCCTGTGGATACGGCTGCCCGCGGGCGAGCACGGGTTCTGGGTGGCGTTCCCCCCCGGGCGCATCGAGCGCGATCCCCTCACGGCCCTCTTCGCCTGGGGCGCGGCGGGACTGGCCATCGCCATCGCCGCGACCTTTTTCCTCGTCTTCCGACTCAACCGGCCGCTGGGCGAGCTCGCGCGCGCCGCGGAGAAGCTCGGCAAGGGCGGCGACCCCGCGCCGGTGTCCGAAACGGGACCGTCGGAGATCCGTGCCGTCGCGCGCGCCTTCAACCAGATGAAGGACGACCTGCAGAAGAGCCAGCGCGAGCGCGCCACCTTCCTCGCGGGCATCTCCCACGACCTGCGCACGCCCCTCGCGCGGCTGCGCCTGGAGGTGGAGATGCTGGGCGACAAGGTCGAGGGCGGCACGCAGGGCGGCATGGTGCAGGACCTCGACGACATGAACGCGATCATCGACCAGTTCATCGATTTCACGCGCAGCGAGGCGGCCGAGCCGCTCGCGCCCATCGATCTGGCGGAGCTCGCCCGCTCCTGCGCGGAGCGCGCCGCGCGCGGCGGCGCGGACGTGCGCTGCGAGCTGGACGAGGTGCCCCTGATGATGCTGCGCCCGCTCGCCATGCGCCGCCTCGTCGACAACCTCATCGCCAACGCGGCGCGCCACGCCGGGGGCGAGATCCGGGTTCGCGTCACGCGGGGCGAAGGCCGCGCGACGCTCTCGGTCCTCGACCGCGGCCCCGGAATTCCGGCCGGGCTCGTGGAGCGGCTGAAGCAGCCCTTCACGCGCCGCGACGAGGCGCGCAGCGGCTCCTCGGGCGCGGGCCTCGGGCTCGCGATCGCAGATCGGGTGGCCATGCTCCACGGCGGAACGCTCGACCTGCTGGCGCGCGCCGGCGGCGGCCTGGAAGCCCGCGTGAGCCTGCCGCTCGCCGTGTGAACGACCCTTGCCCGGGGGCAAGGAACGATGCGCGGCCGGGCGGATAATGTTGTGGAAGGGGCGGCGCCCGGGGGGGGGCGAATGTCATCCGGAAACGGTCGTCGAACGTTCTATCCACCGATGATGTCCCCGAAAGGGACGGATCGAAGGAGCATTCCATGAAACCCCTGAAGACTCTCGTCGTGGCGGCGTTTGCCGCCGGCGGCCTCGCGGTTTCCGCCGGGGCCTTCGCCCAGCACCAAGGAGGCGGCGGTGGCGGCGGCCATGGCCCTTCCGGCGGGCATTGGTCGGGCGGCGGGCACTGGCACGGAGGCGGCGGCCACTATCACTATGGCGGTGGCGGGCACTACTACTGGGGACCGGGCTGGGGCTTCTATTTCGGCGTCCCCTATTACTGGTACGGCTATCCGTACTACTACCCCTACTACCCGTACTACGGCTATCCGTATTACTACGGCTACCCGTATCCCACGGACCCCTCGGCCTACTATTCCAACGAGCCTCCTCCGCCGACGACGGAAGTCGCGCCCGGGCCGGGAGCGCCGACGGAAGGGCCGCTCTACATGAACTACTGCGCCTCGGCGAAGGCCTACTACCCGAAGGTCACCACGTGCCCCGAGGGGTGGAAGTTCATCGAGCCGACGAGGTGACCGCGGTAGCGCCCGCGCCGAAGAACGCCTCCACTTCGGCCAGCGAGCGCGTGCGCCGGAACGGCGGGAGCGCGCGCCAGATGCGCCTGCCGTAGGGCTTGTCGACGAGCCGCGGGTCGCAGATCACCAGCGCCCCGCGGTCGGTTTCGTCCCGGATCAGCCGCCCCGCGCCCTGCTTGAGCGCGATCACCGCGCGCGGCAGCTGGTACTGCATGAACGCGTTCCCGCCGAGGCGATTGATCCGCTCGATGCACGCCGCGAGGACCGGCTCGTCGGGCGGGTTGAACGGAAGGCGGTCGATCACCACCACGGAAAGCTGCTCTCCCTTCACGTCCACGCCCTCCCAGAAGGACTGGGAGGCGACGAGGATCGCGTGAGGCGAGCGCCGGAAGCGCTCGAGCAGCTCGCTCTTCGAGCCGCTGCCCTGCAGCAGCAGGGGCCATTCGAGCCCCGCCGAGCGCAGCTTCTCCGCGAGGCGCTCGTGGCCCCGGCCCATCGCCCTGAGGCTCGTGAAGAGCAGGAACGCGTGGCCCCCGCTTGCGCGCACCACGGGCCACGCGGCGTCGATCACGGCGTCGCCGTGCCCCTCGGAGTTGGGATCGGGCAGCCCGGGGGGCACGTAGAGCAGCGCCTGGCGCTCGAAGTCGTACGGGCTGGCCCACGTGAGCGTGCGCGCCTCCTCGAGGCCCATCTCGCGCTGGTAGTGGGAGAAATCGCCGTTCACCGAGAGGGTCGCGGAGGTGAAGATCCAGGCGCGCGCCTCGCCCTGCATGGCGGAGCGGAAGACGCGGCCCGCGTCGAGAGGCGTCATGTAGAGCGTGGCCGATTGCGGGTGGACCTCGAGCCAGCGCACGACGTCCGCGGGCGCGGCCTCGCCGCCGTCGTCCTGCGCGCCCCCCTCGTCGGCCGTGCGCCACTCGCCGACGCGCGCGAGGAGGTCGTCGCAGCGGGCGCGGCAGTTGCGGATCTCCTCGGCGCGCTCCTCCTGCGCCTGGAGCGAGCGGGCGAGCGTCGCGAGCCGCGTGGCGAGCGCATCCAGCGTGCCGTCGAACGCGGCGCGCTCCGCCAGCGCGGCGAGCCCGACGCGGCCGCTGGCCGCTCCCAGCGCGAGGCGCAGGTCCCGGGCCCCGCGCTCCACGTCCGCGGCCGCGTCGGCCACCTCCGTCCCCTCCCGCGCGTGCTGCGCTTGCGCGAGCCGAGCGTCGCGCGCGAGCTCGAGGATCTCGCCGGTGGCGAGCGACTGGCCGAAGAACAGGCGCGCGAGGTCCGGCAGGTGGTGTGCCTCGTCGAGGACCACGGTGTCCGCCTCGGGCAGCAGGTCCGCCGCGCCCCCGTCGCGCAGCGCCACGTCGGCGAAGAAGAGATGGTGGTTCACGACCACGACGTCCGCCTCGGCCGCGCGCTTGCGCGCCTTCATGACGAAGCAGTCCTGGTAGTGGCCGCACGCGGAGCCGAGGCAGCTCTCGCGGGTGGAGGTGGCGTGCGCCCAGGCGCCGGAGCCTTCGGGTACGTCGGCGCAGTCGCTGCGGTCGCCGCTCATCGTGCGCGCCGCGAAGCTGCGGATGCGCTGCAGGTGCGCGATCTCCTCGCGCGCGGCGAAGGTGCCCTGCCGCGAGTTGGCCTCCAGGTGGTGCAGGCAGACGTAGTTGGCGCGCCCCTTGAGCAGCGCCACGTCCACGGGAACGCCGAGGGCCTCCCGCACGCGCGGCAGGTCGCGGTGGAAGAGCTGGTCCTGGAGCGTCTTGGTGCCCGTGGAGACGATCACCCGGCCGCCGGCGAGCAGCGCCGGCACGAGGTAGGCGAAGGTCTTGCCGGTTCCGGTGCCCGCCTCCGCGATGAGCACGCCGCGCGCGTCGATCGCCTCGAGCACCGCGCGGGCGAACTCGACCTGCTGGGGCCGCGTGCGGAAGCCCGGCTCCGCACGGGCGAGCGGCCCGTCGGCAGCGAAGAGGCGCTCGAGGTCGATCGCCGCGCGGGCGCCGTCGTTCATGGCCGGCCGAACACGATGCGCTCCTCGCGCAGCAGGCGCGCGACGAGCCACACGCACGCGGCGGCGAGCACGAGCGCGATCGCCGAAGGCACGGCCCAGTCGGCCACCGTGAGCGCGTCGCCGCGCAGCAGGCGCGCGAGCACGACCTGCTGGCCGAGCACCGGCACGGCGAGCTGCCACGCCGCGTCCTTCAGGCCGGAGAACATCACCGCCGCCGGCACGAAGGACACCGCGGTGGCGAGGTAGCTCACGTAGGTTTGCGCTTCGCGATAGGAGCGGCCGTACGTGCAGATGAGCATCTGCAGCGCCGAGGTCATCGCGGCGAACGGCACGACCATCGCGAGGAACCGCGCCGCCTCGGGCGCGCCGAAGGTCATGAGCACGGCGAGCTTCGTGCCCCCGTAGAGGGCCGCGGCCGCCGCGAAGCCGGAAAGCGTGAGCAGCGCCACGCCGCACGCGAAGGTCCAGGCCGCGAGCCACTTGCCGAGCACGATGAGCCCGGCGGGCACCGGGCTCGCGAGGAGCGGCTCGAGCGAGCCGCGCTCGCGCTCCCCCGCCGTCGAGTCGATCGCGAGGGTCATGCCGCCGAGCAGCGGGGAGAGCAGCGTGAACATCGGGATGAGGAAGAGCAGGAAGGCGCCCCTCTGCCGGGGCGTCGCCATGTTCACGCGCTCGACCTTCAGGGGATCGCCCAGGTCGGGGCTCACGCCGCGGGCGATCATGCGCAGCGTCCCCGCCTCCTGGTTGAACGCGTCGAGCAGCCGCTCGACCTGGCGGGTGGCGGGGCCCGAGTCCGCGCGGGAGTCGTCGAAGACGAGCTCCAGGGTCGCCTCGTCGCCCGAGAGCCAGCGCTCCTGGAAATCGTCGGGCACGACGATGACCGCGTCGAGCGTCCCGGCGCGCACGCGCGCCTCGTAGTCGGGCGGCGCCGTCTCGATCTCGACGTCGTTGCGCTGCAGGAAGTTGACCAGCGCCGGGGCGTTCTGCTCGCCGCGGATCCGCACCTTGCGGGCCGCCGCCTTGTCTTCGAGGCCCGAGACGAAGTGGACCATGAGCACCATCACGAGGGGCCCCATGAGGATGGAGGCGACGAGGATCATGACCGCGGTGCGCCGGTCGCGCAGCGCATCGCGCAGCTCCTTGCCGTAGACGACGAGCGCGGCGCGCCTCACGCGAGCACCTCGCCCGCGAGCGCCACGAACGCGTCCTCCAGGCTCGTGCGCCCGCTGGCCGCCACGAGCTCCCCGGGCGCTCCGCGCGCGACCACGGCGCCCCGGGCGACGATCACGATCTCGTCGCAGAGCGCCGAGACTTCCTGCATCACGTGACTCGAGAAAAGAACGCACTTGCCGTCCCCGCGCAAGCGCCGGATCGCCTCGCGCAGGCTCCTCGTGGTCATCACGTCGAGCCCGCCGGTCGGCTCGTCGAGGATCACGTTGGGCGGGTCGTGCACCAGAGCGCGCGCGATGGCGACCTTCATGCGCTCGCCCTGCGAGAACCCGTCGGTGCGCCGGTCGAGGAGCGCGCGCATGTCGAGCAGGTCCGCGAGCCGCGCGATCGAGGCCTCGATCGCCTCGCCCCCCATGGAGCGCAGCGCGCCGTAATAGGCGATGTTCTCCCGGGCCGTGAGCCGCGCGTACAGGCCCCGCGCGTCGGAGAGGATCCCGATGCGCGCGCGCACGGCGAGCGGGTCGGCGCGTCCGTCGATGCCGTCGACCAGCGCCCGGCCCCGCGTGGGCTCCACCAGCGTCGAGATCATGCGAAGCGTGGTGGTCTTGCCCGCGCCGTTGGGGCCGAGGAGCGCCGTGATGCGCCCGTCGGTCGCCTCGAACGACACGCCGCGCACGGCCTCCACGTCCCCGAAGCGCTTGGCGAGGTCCTCGGCGACGATCAAGACGGGGACCCCAGCGGCAGCACGAAGAGAGGCCGCGGGATGCGCCGCAGGCACCCGCCGTCGAGGCCCTCGGCGCTCGCAGCGCGGATGAATCGCTCGATGAGCCGCGGAGCGCAGCCGTGCAGGCTCACGCCGTGTCCCAGATACGGCGCGACGAACTGCCGCGCGTTCGGCAGCGTCGCGATCACGCTCTCGGCGTGGCGCGGCGGGGTGGCCGGATCGATGCCGCCCGAGAGCACGAGCGCCGGGACGTCCGAGCTCACCGGCGTGTAGTAGTCCGCCGGCACGCGCCCGCGCGGCCAGACCTTGCACGCGCGCACGAAGTCGTCGACGAGCGCGCCGCCGAAGAAGGCGCTGCGGGCCTTCTCGAGGTCCGCGGGCGTGATGAGGGGCACGTCCTCCGAGCAGATCACCGAGAGGTGCATGCCGAGCGAGAGGTTCTCCGAGATGTCGTCCGTGAGCTCGAGGTTCTGCGCGAGCAGCGGGTTGAAGTCGCCGTTCGCCGCCGAGGCGACGCCGAAGGGCAGCAGGCTCGCGAGCTCCGCGTCGTACAGCGGGCGGAAGAGCCCGGACAGGAAGACGTTCTCCGTCACCTCGATCGTCTCGCGCTCGCCGGTGCGCGGGTCCTGGATCGAAGCGCGCACCGGGCGGCGCGCAAGCCGGTCGCGCAGCGATTCGATGGTCCGGCGCAGGTCGGGATAGGTGAGGCGGCAGAGCGCCTCGGCCTCGCACCCGTCCACGAGCTTGCCGAGGGCGGCCTCGCCGTCCTTCACGAAGGACAGCGGCAGCTTCATGGTGGCCGGGGCCACACCGTCGAGCACCAGGGTGCGCACGTGCTCGCCATGGCGGCGCAGGTATTCGAGCTCCACGCGCGTGCCGTAGGAGCCGCCCCACAGGTTCAGCTTGCCGTAGCCCAGCGCGGCGCGCACCTCGTCGATGTCCTCCACCGCGATGGAGGTCACGTACTGGCGCGGATCGGCGTCGAGGTGGGCGAGGCAACGCTCGACCAGCGCCTGGGGAAGCGTGTCCTCGAACAGCGACTCCAGCGGCTCGTCCTCGTCCTCCTCGCAGTCGAGCGGATGGGAATCGCCCGTGCCGCGCTGGTCGATGAAGACGATGTCGCGCGTGTCGTTCAGGCGCGCGAAGAGCGGCATCACCTGGGAAGCGAGCGCCACGGCGCCCTGCCCCGGCCCTCCCGCGAACACGACGACCGGGTCGGGCTCGTGCGCGCGCGCGCGCGCCGGGACGATCGCCACGTGGATCCCGATCCGGCGCCCGGTGCGGGTCGCCCGGTTCTCCCACACCTCGTGGGTCCCGCATTGCGCGGCGAGCTCGATGCCGGGCAGGCGGCACTCGGTGAGCGCCATCGCGCGTCGCGGGCCGTCGGCAGCGGGATTGCAGGCCGCCGCCGCGAGGCACGCGGCGGCGAGGAGCGGGAGGTGCTTCATCTGGGCGGAAGCGAGGTGCGCCCGAAAGTATAGCGTTTCGGCGCTACCATTCGTCCGTGGAAAACCCGACATTCCCGCGCCGGGATCCCGCCGAGGCCGACTTCTGGGACCTGCGCTACGAGGCGCGCTTCGTCCCCTGGGACGCGGGGAAGGCGCCGGAGCGATTGCGCGCGTTCGTCGCCGCTTCCGGCTCGCCGCGCCGGGTGCTCGTGCCCGGCTGCGGCAGCGCGGCCGACGTCGCGTTCCTCGCCGAGAGCGGCTGGGACGTGCTCGGCATCGACTTCAGCCGCCAGGCGCTCGCCGCGGCGTGCGCAGCCCTGGGGCCCCGCGCGCGGCACCTGCGCCACGGGGACTTCTTCGCCCCGATCCCCGAGGCGCCCTTCGACGTGGTGTACGAGCGCGCGTTCCTGTGCGCGCTCCCGAGGCGCCTGTGGGAGGCGTGGGCGCGGCGCGTGGCCGAGCTCGTGCGGCCCGGCGGAGCGCTCGCCGGCTTCTTCTATTTCGACGAGGGCGATCGCGGACCTCCCTTTCCGCTCCACGGGCAGGCCGAGCTCGACGCGCTCCTCGGCGGCGCGTTCGAGCTTACCGAGGACGGGGACGTCGGGGATTCGATCCCGGTGTTCGCGGGCAAGGAGCGCTGGCAGGTCTGGCGGCGCCGCGGGGCCTAGGCGCTCCACGGCGCGCCGAAGAGTACGGACTGCGGGCTCGCCCCGCGCTCGTCGACGTGGATCGCGCTCACGGGGCGCGCTTGCGCCGCCTCGGCGGCGCGGTTGGCCGCGGCGACCACCTCGTGGCGCGACTCGAACTGCCCCGGGGCCACGCGCACGATGCCGATGACGAGCTTCGGCAGCCCCCGCACGATCTGGCGGCCGTCGCGGAATTTCACGACGAAATGGCCGCGGGAGCGCGCCTCCTCCGGCACGTGCTCGCGCACCACCGCGGGAAACCGCTCGAGGACGCTTTCTGCGCGCTGCATCCAGTCGCCGCTTTGCGCGAGCACCACGAAGCGCCCGCCCGCCACGTGGCCCGCGAAATCCACGCCGGGCTCGCACGCCAGCTCGAGCAGCCGGGCGGTCGCGTGGATCAGCGCGTCTCCCTGCGCGAAGCCACCCGTGTCGTTCAATCCCCGCATCTGGTCCACCTCGACGAACCACGCCGTGAACGGCACGCGGCGCGCGAGCAGCCGCTCGAGGTGCTCGTTGATCGGGACCTGCCCCGGCAGCAGCGTGAGCGGATTGGTGTAGCGGGCGGCGAGCACGCGCGAGCTCTGCAGCGAGCGCATCACGTCGCGGCTCGCGCCCATGCCGAGGTAGCGGTCGCGCGAGACGATCACGAATCCGTCGGCGAAGCGGCGCGGGTCCGACTCCACCAGGATCGCGGTGAGCTCCGCGAGGTCGAGGCCTGCCTCCACGCGGATCGGCGCCCGGTCGGAGAACTCGACGCACGGGCGCGAGGCGAGGGCCTCGCGTTGCGGGCCCGCCGCGGCGAGGTCGAGCCACGCGCGCGAGACGACCCCCACGATCCCCTCGGCGCCCGCCACCGGGATCGCCGCGAGCGAGGGCTGCGCCGCGAAGCGCTCGAGCAGGCGCGCGAGCGGCGCGTGCGCGGGCGCCGGCTCCACGGCGCGCACGAAGTCGTGGGCCTGCGGCTCGGTGCCCGCGCGCAGCCGCGGCGTGGGCACCACCGGCACGCGCTCGTCCTCCTGCGCGCGCCGCGCTTCGGGCGGCAGCTCCGCTGCGGGCTCCTCGGCGGGGCGCCCGATGAACCACCCCTGGCCGCACGCGATGCCGATGTCCTTCACCACGCGGAAGTCGGCGGCGTTCTCGATGCCCTCGGCGATCACGAGCGACCCGCAGTTGTCGGCGATGTGCTGGATCGCGCGCAGGAACTGGACCTTCACCGGGTCGTCGGCGATGCCGGTCACGAAGTGCTTGTCGGCCTTCACGTACTCGGGGCGCAGCTCCGACCACAGCCGCAGGCTCGCGAATCCCTCGCCGAGGTCGTCGATCGCGATGCGGAAGCCGAGCGAGCGGTAGAGCATGAGCGACTCGTGCACCTGGCGGAAGTCCGCCGTGGGGTAGTCCTCGGTGAGCTCGATCACCACACGCGCGGCATCCACGCCCACGCGCTCCATGAACCGGGCCGCGCGCTCCTGGTCGTGGGTGCCCTGCACGATGAGCTGCGGGGAGACGTTGAGGAAGAGGCTGCCGTCCAGGCCGCTCGCGGCGAACGCGCGCAGCATCTGCTCGACGCACAGGAGGTTGAGCTCCGTGCCCAGCCCTTCTTCCTGGGCGGCGGCGAAAAGCTCGGCGGGCGTATGCACGAGGGAGCCGCGCGGCCCGCGCACGAGCGCCTCGTAGCCCGTCATGCGCCCTTCGCGGAAGCCGAAGATCGGCTGGAAGACCGTGGCGAGGCTCTTCTGCTCGAGGATCCGATGCAGCTCGCGCGACGCGTCCCCGGGGGTTCGCGTAGGTTGCGTGTTCACACGGGCGGCCCGCCTCTCGCCGGGAGTCGACCCTCGCCTAGGCGACGCCGTGCTTCCGGAACCACGCGAGGAGCCGCTTCCACCCGTCCTCGGCCGCCTCGCGGCGATACGACGGCCGGTAGTCTGCGAAGAAGGCGTGCGGAGCGTCCGGGTAGGTGTGGATCTCGCAGGGCTTGCCCGCGGCCTCGAGGGCGGCGCGCATGCGCTCGACGCCTTCGTTCGGGATGCCCGCGTCCGCCCCGCCGTAAAGGCCCAGCACCGGGGCCTTGAGCTCGGCGACGAGCTCGATGGGATTCTTCGGCTGCAGCCCGGTCACGGGGCCCTCCACGCGACCGTACCATGCGACCGCCGCCTTGAGCGTCGGATTGTGCGCGGCGTACAGCCACACGATGCGCCCGCCCCAGCAGAAGCCGGTGATGCCGAGCCGGCCCGGATCCCCGCCGTGCTGCGCGGCCCAGCGCGCGGCCGCGTCGAGGTCGCCGAGGACCTGGCCGTCGGGCACACGCGCCACGACCGGCCGGATCTCGTCGATGCTCGCGAGCTTCGAGACGTCGCCCTGGCGCGCGTACAGCTCCGGCGCGACCGCGAGGTAGCCCAGCCTGGCGAAGCGCCGCGCGATGTCCTTGATGTGCTCGTGCACGCCGAAGATCTCCTGCACGACGAGCACGGTCGGAAGGTTGCGCCCGC
>Ga0187773_10000363_pt1 | contig 18097 bp, 19 predicted proteins | sample 0216_BV02_MP05_1_FD_133133 | JGI IMG/M metagenome (GOLD analysis project Ga0187773, IMG submission 133133) | Tropical peat soil microbial communities from peatlands in Department of Meta, Colombia - 0216_BV02_MP05_10_MG | ecosystem: Environmental > Terrestrial > Soil > Wetlands > Peat | place...
CTCATTCGTGCTGATGGCGCCGCTGCTGCTCCACGCCGAGCGCCGCGGCAGAACGAGATTTCTGTTTCTGAGCGCGATTGTCATGCTGCTTTCGGTCGAACTGGGCCTCGCGGTGTGCCTGGACAATCTTCATATGCTGGTTGCGCTGCTGCTCGCCTTCTTCGTCGCCTTCAATGTTCTCGAGGCGAGCCTGCCCTCCCTGGTCTCGCGCCTGGCTCCGGTGTCCTCGCGCGGCACGGCGCTGGGGGTCTACAACACCACTCAGAGCCTCGGGGTATTCGTCGGTGGGACCGCAGGGGGTTGGCTGGCAAAGCATTTTGGCGAGGCGGCGGTATTTGTATTCGGAATCGCGATTGCCGCGTTATGGCTGCTAGTAGCACTCGGCATGCGGACACCCGATGGAGGCGCGGAGCGGACCTTTTCGGTTCGCGCCGGAAGCGATCCGGTCGCGTTGCGCGAGAGCCTGCTGCGCCTGCGCGGAGTGCGCGACGTGGCAGTTGCGGCCGACAAGGGCGTCGTCCGGTTAAGGGTGTATCCTGAATCCTTCGACGCGGAGAGCGCGAGCAAACTGATTGAGGGGGAAACAAATGGCATCGGTCAATAAAGTGATCATCGTAGGCAACCTCGGGCGCGACCCCGAGACGCGCTACAACCCGGAAGGGGGCGCGATCACCAACATCTCGGTTGCCACCACGGATACCTGGAAAGACAAGGCGAGCGGAGAGAAGCAGGAGCGCACCGAATGGCATCGCGTCGTATTCTTCAGCCGGCTCGCCGAGATCGCCGGGGAGTATCTGAAGAAGGGTTCGCAGGTTTATGTCGAAGGAAGCCTGCGAACGCGCAAGTGGCAGGACAAGGAGGGCAAGGAGCGCTATACCACCGAGATCGTTGCGGATAGAATGCAGATGCTCGGCAGCCGCCAGGGCGGCGGGGAAGCAGGCGCCCGCGAGGCGAAAGAACCCGCAGTCGCGGGAGAGGAAAAATCCTCGAAGAAGCCCGCCGGCAAGTTCGACGACATGGAGGACGACATACCTTTCTAGCCGGGCCCCTTGAGACAGGGGCGCCCGAATCCGGCGCGAGCAGCGCTTCCGCAACCCGGCGGGTGCCGATCGGGCACGCGGGACCGGCGCGGGCGGTTCCTGCTTATAATCGACAGCTCAGCATCTGACGGTCTTGTTCCGACAGCTGACGATTCGAAGGACTGCCAGCCGTTGCCGCGACATCGGCGAATCGCTACACCGATGGCTCTGAGGTTCGAGAGACGGGAAGTCACTTGAAGAGGCCGCGAAACCGGCCTGCCGAGTACGAAGCCGATCCGACCAGCACATAGCCTGCCCAATACAACTCGATTGCGATCATGGAAAAGGACAATCTGACACTGCTGGCTGAGTTCCTGAAGAAGCGCGAGAACATCGACCCCGCCCGGGTGAAGCCCGAGGCCACGCTCGAGGAACTCAAGGTCGATTCGCTCCTGCTGCTGGAACTGCTGTTCGAGTTCGAGGACCGGCTCGGCGTCAAGATACCGAACGACGTTCCTCCGCCGAAGACCGTCGGCGACCTCCTGGGAATCGTCGAGAAGCTCATGCCCGGCAAAGGCGCTTGAATGGCTGGCGGGAGACGTGTCGCGGTCACCGGCTTGGGACTTGTCAACCCCTTCGGCGGGGACCTGACCGATTTTTTCGGGCGGATGCTGCGCGGCGAATCTGCCATCCGGCTCTACAAGCGCGAAGACAAGGGCCTCAGACCGCTCGCTGTCCCGGCTGTCCGCTGCGGGAAGTTCGACGCCGTGGCGTTACTCGGCGGGCCCCTTTCCTACACGATGGACCGCTACAGCCAGCTTGGGACCGCCGCGGCCCTTTCTGCATGGCGTGACGCCAGCCTTCCCGACACCAAGGATGCGCCGCGCGACGATTGGGGTGTCTCCTGGGGCACTGCGCTGGGCGGCACGCTGACCTTTGAAAGCGGCTATATCGAGATGCTGTGCAACGGCCGCGAGCGCGTGCCGCCGCTTTCGGTCGTGCTTGGGATGAATAACGCGGCCGCCTCACACATATCGATCCAGCTCGGGCTGGGTGCCTCCTGCACGACGTATTCCGTCGCCTGCGCTTCCTCGGCGGTGGCAATCGGTGAGGCTTTGTCGAAGATCCGCTCCGGGGAAGCGACGCTGATGGTCGTAGGCGGATCCGATGCGCCTCTGTCCTACGGCGTCGTGCGTGCCTGGGAGGCGATGCGCGTGCTCGCAGGAGGCGATGAGACAAGCGCTGTGCGCGCCTGCCGTCCGTTCAGTTCCGACCGCCAGGGCCTCGTCCTCGGCGAAGGTGCGGGCGCAATGATCCTCGAGGATTGGGACCTTGCGGTCCAGCGCAAAGCGAGGATTTACGCTGAATTCGCGGGGTACGGAAGCACTTCGGATCACAGCCACCTCGTGCGGCCGAACGCGGACGGACAGATGCGCGCCATGCGCATGGCGATCGAGGACGGCGGCCTCGCGAGCGGCGAGATCGACTACGTCAACGCGCACGGCACCGCGACACGCGAAGGCGATCCGATCGAAATCGCGGCCATACGCGGCGTTTTCGGGCCGCGCTCCGAGGCCGTCGCGGTCAGCGGGACGAAATCGATGCATGGACACATGCTCGGCGCGACGGGAGTGGTCGAAGCCATCGTCACCGTGCTGTCGCTTGCGTCCAAAGAGGCGCCGCCGACCGCGTATCTGCAGAATCTGGACCGCGAGTGCGCGGGGGTGCACCACATTACCGGAGAATCCCTGCACGGGGACTTCCGCGCCGCGCTGTGCAACTCCTTCGCTTTCGGGGGCAGCAACTCGGTGCTGGCGTTTCGCGCGGCTCACTGAAAGCACGCGAGGGCGCTTTGCCTGCCTGCCGAGGTCGATCGCCGGTGGATTGAACCGGATCAGGAGGCCCTGAGCCGTCGGATCACGAGTCCGGGCAGGCGCAGCACGAAACCGAGGAATAGGCGCAGGTGCATCCAGGTCAGCAGCGCGTTGTCGCGCCAATACCTGAAATGCGACACTCCGCCTTCATCCACGCGGAAATACCGCACCGGCGCGGGCTTGTTCAGCGGGCGCACCCCCAGCCAGCACATTCGCACCACCGCCTCCGGATCGAAGTCGAAGCGGCGCATCCAGTGCTGTCTGCGCATCACGTGACGCAGGGGCGCGATCGGGTACACCCTGAATCCATAGAGGGAATCACCGATTCCAGTCCAGAGCGTCTCAAGGTTGGCCCACCAGTTGGAGACACGACGTCCCTTCACCCGGAGACCCGGCGCGCTTGCGTCGAAGACGGGCACACCCAGCACCATGCACGAGGGCTCGGCCGCGGACGCCGCCATGAACTCGCCGATCAGCGCGGAGGGGTGCTGTCCGTCCGAATCCATCGTCAGGACGTGCGTGAAACCGGCGGCCTGCGCAAGCTCGATGCCGTGGAGGATCGCCGCGCCCTTGCCTTGATTCCTGGCCAGTACGATCACCCTCAGACCGGGATCGGCCCGAGCCATTGCGCGCAGCCCTTCCGCCGTGCCGTCGGTGCTCGCATCCACCACGACCCACACCGGACTCCAGGACTGCCGCGCAGCCTTGATCGTCTCGTAGACCCTCGCGCCGGGGTTGTAGCTCGGGATGAGGACGAGATGGGTCCGGGAAGCCCCCTTCATTGAATCTTCACCGTTCCGTCCAGGGAAATTCTGAACAAGTATGAGTTCGGAGCTTCCCTAGCCGAAGTTCTGCGGCTGTGCAAGCACGCTGCCGACGGCACCGGCCTCCTTGCGGCGGCTCAGCTCGGACGCGTAATACGCCTCCAGTTCCGCAAGCGTCTCCCTGAGGTTCTCTCTGGGCAGGAAACGCCTTCCAAGGCGAACGCGGAAGGTGATCGGCAGCTGCGGAATGCGAAGGAGGGGCCACCCTTTGGACAGGAACGGCGTGTCGGTTTCGATCAGGACCGTCTGGATGGGAGCCCCGGAGCGCTTCGACACCAGGGCCGCCCCTCCCTTCAGACGATTGACGGGCAGGCGCGTCGTGCGGGTTCCTTCAGGGAAGAGCAGAAGCTGACTGCCGGCTTGAAGGGTCTTCACGGCCTCCTTCGGCGCTCCAAAAAAAGAATCGTTGCGTATGTAGCGGGCCAGGCGCGCGGAAGCGCCGAAGAGCGGATTGTCGATCAGATTGGCCTTCATGACGCAGGCCACGTCGGGAAGGCGTGAGAGGACCATCACCGCATCCAGAAGACAGGGATGGTTGGGTGCGATGATCAACGGTCCTGCGTCCCGGAGGGCGTCCAGCCCGCGCAGATCGAAACGAAAGCAACCGGTCAGCGTGAGGCACCAGAGGTAGAAGCGGAATCCGTACGTGGTCACCGAGCGGCCGACGGCTTTTCCCTGCTTCTCCGAAAGCAGGGGAAACAGCAGCACCGCCATCCCGGACCAGATCAAGCACCCTAGCCCGAAGAAAAAGAGTCCCGCATAGACCACGAGATATCCGTAGAAGAGGCGGAATCCCGTCTGGCTCATGGGCGAAGCGGGACTTTGCCGAGCTTGCTTGTCCGTTCCATATAGCGGCTCCCTCAGCAAAGATTCGCCGAAATTTGGCGAGATTGCAACTGTAAATCTCATATCCGGCGAGATATGCGCCGACTCGCTCGAGCGATGTCTGGAACGCGGCCGCGAGCCCGGCGAGGCGACCTTCTCGGGCCGAGGCACCCTCCCGGAGCCTCGCTCGCCTCGTCCGCACCGATCCTGAGTCGCTGGCCAACCGCCGACATCGGGGTACTTGATTTTCGCCCCTGCGCCCTCATCATGCGCCGGTGGCCCCTCGTCCTGGGGGTATAATCTGTTGCTTCTCGGAGGCGCCATGCCGATCTACGAATATCGCTGCTCGTCCTGCGGGTTCCAGAAGGAATTCCTGCAAAAGGTCACCGACCCGGTGATGACCGTGTGTCCGGATTGCGGCAAGCGGACTTTCTCCAAGATGCTGAGCGCGGCGGGATTCCAGCTGAAAGGCAGCGGATGGTATGCCACCGACTTCAAGAACAGCGGCACAAAGCCCGCGGCGAAGACCGACACCCAGGATAAGAGCGAACCCGCAGCCAAGGACGCGCCGAAGACCGAATCGAAATCCGACACGCCCGGGTGCGGCTCCGGTGCCTGCCCGGCGTGTTCGTGATCCCGGGATCCGCGCCGCGCCCCTAGGCAGGGCTTTCACTTCCCACGCGGCGGGCCGAAGCGCCCGCTCCCGGCGCGAAGCTTGGCCGGGACGCGGGCGGATAAGCGAATGAAGAAATACCTTATCACCGGGCTCCTCATCTGGATCCCGCTGGCGATCACGATTTGGGTGCTCGATCTCATCGTGAGCACGATGGATCAGTCGCTGCTGCTCCTCCCTCCCCAGTATCAGCCGCAGGCCCTGCTCGGCTACCGGATCCCCGGCCTCGGAGCGCTGCTCACCGTTCTCGTCGTATTCGTCACCGGCGTGCTCGCCTCGAACATCCTCGGCCAGCGGCTGCTTCTCTTCTGGGAGAGCATTCTCGGCCGGATCCCGGTGGTGAAGAGCATCTACAGCGGCGTCAAGCAAGTGAGCGATACGCTCTTTGCGCCGGGCGGCCAGGCGTTCAGGAAGGCGCTGCTCGTTCAGTATCCGCGGCAGGGGAGCTGGACCATCGCGTTTCTCACCGGGCAGCCGGGCGGCGACGTCGCCAACCACCTGCGCGGGGAGTACCTGAGCGTCTACGTTCCCACTACGCCGAATCCGACTTCCGGATTCTTCCTGATGATGCCCAAGGCGGAGATCGTCGAACTCGACATGAGCGTCGACGAGGCGCTCAAGTACGTGATCTCGATGGGAGTCGTGCCGCCGGAGATGCCCGGGGCAAGAAAGCCGTAAGTTCCACCGCGCTTGCGGCGCCGCACCGCCGCCGCTCACGCGGCGGGGCTTGAACGTACGTGCTGGCGCGGTAAAATGCTGCTCGCGCGCCGCTCCGGGGTTCTTCTCGATCGCGGCCGCAATCGATCAAACCCTTGGGGGAGACTACTCATGCGTCCGGATCAATTCAAGAACGCCCTCGTTTCCGTTGCAGCGGTGGCCCTGATCATTGGCTGCGTAAGCAACCTGGCTCCGCTGCACAATGTCGAGAACCAGCCGATTTCTGCGAGCAGACCAGTAAGTCTTGATGAAGTCGGTAAAACCATCATCCGCGCCGGGGCCTCGATCAGCGGCTTCCAGATGAAGCAGGTGAAACCGGGCCTCATCACTGCCAGTTATGCGCCGCGTGGACTCTCTGCGGTGATGGAAATCAAGTACGACACCAAGCAATACAGCATTACCTACAAGGACAGCCAGGGTCTGCAGTACGACGGAGCCCAGATCCACAAGAGGTACAACGGCTGGGTGGAGAGACTCGACAGCCGCATCAAGGCTCAGTTGAGCCAGCTATAGGATCCAGGAGCCCGGGATGCCTGCAACGAGCCCCGCGCGCACAGCGCCCGCCACCCCGCCGGAATACCGGTGCGACGTGCTGGTGATCGGCGGCGGCCCGGGCGGCTCGACCATTTCGGCGTTTCTCGCGCAAAGGGGCTGGAGGGTCGTGCTCCTCGAGAAGGAGCATCATCCGCGCTTCCACATAGGCGAATCGCTGCTTCCGCTCAACATGCCCCTGCTCGAGCGGCTGGGCGTGCTCGATCAGGTGGACCGTATCGGGCTGGTGAAGCCCGGCGCCGAATTCAATGACGAAGGCTATCCGCCTGCGGTCTATTACTTCGCCAACGCGATGGACAAGTCCTTCCCGTCCGCCTACGAGGTGAGGCGCTCGGAATTCGACAACCTGCTGCTGCGAAACAGCGCCGCCAAGGGCACCGACGTTCGCGAGGGCGTGAAGGTCACCGAGGTGGAGTTCCGGCGGGGCTCGACTTCGCTCGTGCACGCCGTCGATGAGCGCGGCGGCGCGCAGCTCTGGGAGACGCGCTTTCTGGTCGATGCTTCCGGCCGCGAGACCTTCCTCGCCAACCGCTTCAAGATCAAGAGCCGCAACCCGGTGCACAACAGCTCCGCCATTTTCGGCCACTTCGAGGGAGCGGTGCGCAGGCCCGGGCGCGACGAGGGCAACATCAGCGTCTACTGGTTCGATCACGGGTGGTATTGGATGATCCCGCTGCGCGACGGCGCCATGAGCGTCGGTGCCGTGTGCTGGCCGTACTACATGAAAAGCCGCAAGGTCAGCGTGGATCAGTTCCTGCTCGACACCATCGCGCTGTGCCCGGCCATCGCGGAGCGCCTCAAGAACGCGAAGCTGATGGCGCCGGCGCTGGCGACGGGCAATTTTTCGTATCGCGCCACGCGCATGACTGGCGACGGTTATCTGATGGTGGGCGACGCCTACGCGTTTATCGATCCGGTCTTCTCGAGCGGCGTATTCCTCGCCATGAATAGCGCGGAACTTGGAGCGCAAGTGGTCGATGAGGCGCTGCGCAAGGGCAACGTCTCGGCGCAGAGCCTCAGGCGCTATGAAAAGACCATTCAGCACGGCCTGAAGACCTTCTCCTGGTTCATCTACCGCATCACCACGCCGGCATTGCGCAAGATGTTCATGAACCCGAAGAATGCCTTCCGCATGGAGGAAGCGATCCTGTCGCTGCTTGCGGCCGACATCTTCAGGAAGACCCCGATCCGGGGTCCGCTCCTGGTATTCAAGTTCGTCTACTACGTCACTTCGATCTTCAACTGGCGCGAGAGCTTCGCGTCCTGGCTCAAGCGCAGGCGCGCCTGGCAAACGAGGCTCGATTTCGTCTGGAAGAGCGGCAACTGAGAAGGGCGCGGGCAGGCAAACGTCGGCAATGCCAACGGCTCTCCCCGGATTTCGGAATTGAACAGGATTTGCGTCGATGACCTTGCGGCAAACGCTCGGGATACCGCTGGTGCTCGCCTATCCACTCCTTACCCAGGCTGCGGCTTCCACCGGCCTCGCGTACCTTGCGGGAGCCGCGTGGCTGTGCCTCGCGGCCCTGGTGCTCGTCGCGTTTCCGGGGAAGTGGGGCGGGGCGGGATTCGCGGCGCTCGCCGGCGCGCTCCTCCTTGCAGACGCCGACACGCTGCTCAAGTTTCCTCCCATGATCATCAATCTGGCGTTTGCGGCCTGGTTCGGGAAATCGCTGGCGGCGGGCGAGGAGCCCGTCATCAGTTGGTTCGCGCGCCTTGCCCGCGGGGAGGAGCTTCCTCCGGATCTGGCGCGCTTCACGCGACGCGCAACGGTTGTGTGGACGGCGTTTTTCGTATGCATGGCGATCGCGGCCGCGGCGCTCGCGCTCCTTGCGAGCCGGGAAATCTGGTCACTGTTTGCGAACGGGATCGACTATCTTCTCGTGGCCGTGCTGTTCGTTGGCATGCATGTCTACCGGCGCCTGCGCTATCCGCATCACAAGCACCGTTCGCTTGCCGAAGTCGTTCGAATCGTTGCCCGATCAGGCCGGCTGGCGCCGCGCCGGAGCACGTCGAAATGACCACCGCCGCGAAGGCGCACTGGCTCACTCACCGCGAGCTGGGCAGCCGCGGCGCGACGCGACTGATGAACTGGCTCGCCCTGCGCTGCGGGCGGGGGCTTGCGCGCCTGCTGCTGTATCCGATCTGTGCCTATTACCTGCTTCTCTCGCCGCACGCGCGCAGCAGCTCGCGCGAATATCTCGGCCACGCCCTGGGCCGGCCGGCCCGCCTGATGGACCTGTGGCGGCATTTTCTTACGTTTGCGGCGACGGTCCTCGACCGCGTGTATTTCACCGGAGGCCGGTTCGGTGATTTCGACGTCGAAGTGAAGGGAAAGGAGCGCTTCGATGCCGCGCTCGCCCGGGGGCGCGGCTGCCTTTTGCTCGGCGCGCATCTGGGCAGCTTCGAAGCGCTGCGCGCGTTCGGGAGCACGCACCAGTTGTTCGTCAACGTTGTGATGTACGAAGAAAACGCCGCAAACATCACGGAGGTGTTGAACGACCAGCTCGATCCGGCGCTCCGCGGCCGCGTCATCGTCCCCGGAACGATGGACGCGGTGCTGCGCATCAGCGAATGCCTTGCCCGCGGGGAGGCCGTCGCGATGCTCGCGGACCGCCCGGCTGGTTCGGACAAGACGGTGAGCTGCCGCTTTTTCGGTCGCGACGCGGTCTTCCCCCAGGGACCGCTCCTGCTCGCCCTCCGCCTGCGCGTGCCGGTGTATCTGTTCGCCGGCTTGTACGAGGGCGGCAAGCGGTACGTCATTCACTTCGAACCCTTATGCGATGAGCCGAACGCGAGCCGCGCCGAGCAGGACGCCTGGACCCGCGAATGGACGCAGCGCTATGCGGACAGGATCGAGCACTTCTGCAGGGTCGCGCCCTACAACTGGTTCAACTTCTACCGGTTCTGGAGCGGCCCCCTTGCCTAGGATCGCCTGCCTGGCGTCCGCGCTGCTTCTTGCAGCCACGCTGCAGTCGGCGGCCGACGAAATGCCCTGGGACTTCGCCCGCCTGATGGCGGAGTTCGCTCAGGTGCAGACGAGCCGCGCGAAATACTCCGAGATCAGGCACGTCGCGGCGCTGCGGGAGCCGATCGCGCTCTCGGGGACCCTCTACTACTCGCGTCCGGCACATATCGAGAAGCGGCAAATCCTGCCCTTCCGGGAGGTGATCCAGGTGGACCGCGAACAGCTCACGGTGGAGCGGGAGGGCAAGACGCGGACCATCTCGCTCGCGGGCGCCCCGCAGCTCGCGGCGCTCATCGAGAGCCTGCGCGCAACGCTCGCCGGCGACCGCGCCGAGCTCGAGCGGATCTACGACGTGCGGCTGGAGGGATCGAGGGAGCGCTGGTCGCTCAGGCTCATCCCGAGGGATGCGGAGATCGCGAGCCTCATCGACAGCATCAGCTTTGCCGGTTCAGGGTCGCGCGTCAGCAAAGTCCGGATCCTCGAGCCGGGCGGGGACAGCTCGGTGATGACGATCCAGCACGAATCGTAGATGCACCTGTACGGCTGGCCGGCGCCTGGCTCCAGCCGGCATCAGCACCGGCTTTGTTCCTTTTTGGATGCGGACGTTTCGTGAAATCCTATCCTCGGGCATCGCTCCTTGTCTGGGTCGCTCTAGTCGCCGCGAGCCTGTGGTGGGTCGCGCGCCAGGCGGTCTTCACCACCGAGTTGACGGCGGTCTTGCCTGCGTCAGGCAGCCGCGCGCAGCAATTCCTGCTCGAGCACCTGCGCTCCGGGGGCGCCTCGCGCACCCTGCTTCTGGCGGTCGAAGGCGGCGAGCCGGGCGAGCTCGCCCGGGCGAGCCGCGAGCTGGCGCGGGCCCTCGCGGCGGACAGTCGCTTCGACTACGTGACGAACGGATCTGCAGAATACAACCGGGCCGCGAGAGAGCGCGTGGTCCGGTATCGCTACCTCCTCAGTCCGGGGGTGAGCCCGGCGCAGTTCAGCGAGGAATCCCTGCGGCGCGCGCTGCGCGAGAACCTCGAGCAGCTCGCTTCGATCTCGGGCCTGGTGTTCAAGACGATGCTTGCGCGGGATCCAACGGGCGAGCTGCGGAGAATCGGGGAAGCGTCGATCCGGGACGCCCCGGCGTCCAGGAACGGAGTCTGGTTCTCTCCGGACGGAGCGCGCGCGCTCCTGCTTGCACAGACCGCGGCCTCCGGAATGGACGCGGTGCAGCAGCAGGATGCGCTCGACGCCCTGGAGTCGGCCTTCGCGGGCATCAAGGCGGGCCCGGGCGTGCGGCTCCTGGCAAGCGGGCCCGGCGCCTTCGCAGCGCGCACGCGCGCGGCGATACGGCATGACTCCCGGTGGTTGACCGGACTCGCCGGCGCGCTGGTCGTGCTGATATTGATCTTCGTGTACCGCTCGCCCGCCACCGTGGCGCTCTCGGCATTGCCCGTGCTGACGGGCCTGGTCACGGGCGTCGCGGCGGTGAGCCTGGTATTCGGCTCGGTGCACGGCCTCACGCTCGCCTTCGGGGCGACGCTGATCGGCGAGGCGGTGGACTACCCGTCCTACGTGTTTGCGCAGCGAAGGCAGGGGGAGTCCGTGCTCGAGGTGCTTGCGCGAATCTGGCCGACCCTGAGGCTCGCCGCCCTGACCACGGTATTCGGCTCGCTCGCGCTGCTCCTCTCGAGCCTGCAGGGATTGTCGCAGCTCGGTGTGCTCTCGATGGTCGGAGTGCTCGTCGCCGGTCTCACGACGCGCTGGGTGCTGCCGGCGCTCGCCCCGGCCACGCCGCCGCCGCGCGAGCTTCCCTTCAGCCTGGTGCGCGCGGGCCTCGCGATGCGCCGTGCTGCCTGGCTGGTATGGCTGCTCCTCGCCGCGGCAATCGCCTTCATCGCCGTGCGCCACGACCGGGTCTGGGACGATGACCTGGGGCATCTGAGCCCGCTGCCCTCGTCGGCGCGCGAGCTCGAAGGCCGGTTGCGGGCGGACCTGCGCGCGCCCGACGTGCGCTACCTGATCACCGCGGGCGCGACGAGCCGAGAAGCGGCCCTTGAACGAAGCGAGATCGTCGCGCTCGCCTTGGAAGAGGGCGTGCGCAACGGCCTGCTCGAGGGCTTCGATCTGGCGGCGCGTTACCTGCCCAGCGAACAGACCCAGAAGCGCCGCCAGGCGGCGCTTCCCGACCCCGGGACACTCGCCCGTTCGCTGGCCAGGGCGCGCCAGGGGCTGCCCTACCGCGAAAATGCCTTCGAGCCCTTCCTGCGGGACGTCGAGACCACCCGGCGCGGGCCCTTGCTCAGCCTCGAAGCGCTCCGCGGCACGGGACTCGACCTCAAGGTGATGTCGCTCCTCGCCTCGCGCGGGGGCGAATGGCAGGCGCTCATTCCCTTGAGGGACGTGCGCGACCCGGCCGGTCTGCGTGAGCTCGTGCAGCGCATGCCGGCCGAAGCCCACGCAAATTTCCTGGACTTGAAAGCGGAATCGGACAGTCTGGTCGGCGGCTATCGCGCCCAGGCTCTCCGGCTCGCCGGCGTGGGCGCGCTTGCGATCGCGCTCCTCCTTTACGCGGGACTTCGCGACCTGCGCGGCGCGTTCCGGGTCATGCTGCCTGTCTATGCCGCGATCGCAATGACCGCCGCCCTGCTCCTCGCCTCGGGCGCGGGGCTGACGCTCTTTCATCTCGTTTCGCTCCTGCTGGTGCTGGGCGTCGGACTCAACTACGCCCTGTTCTTCAATCGGGCCGAGCTTGGAACGGAGAGCGAGCGCGAAACCTCTCTCGCGCTGTCGGTCTGCTTTCTCACGACTGTCGCCGCGTTCGGCTGCCTGGCGACTTCGCGCATCCCGATCCTGTCGGCGATCGGGCTCACCGTTTCGATCGGCTGTGCGCTGTCGCTGCTCAACGCGATGGTCCTCGGGCGGGCCGGGGGACGGGGCCGCAGCGCGAACTGAAGCGCGCATTCGCGCATCGTTTCCGCTTCGCTCTGCAGAAACTCGGTTTGCTATACTCGGCCGCTCTGCGGCACGTATAAGCGGGAAGACATGCGCACTCACTACTGCGGCAAGCTGAACGCTGCCTTGCTCGGCAAGACCGTCACGCTCGCCGGCTGGGCGCACCGCCGCCGCGACCACGGCGGGGTCATCTTCATCGACCTGCGAGACCGCGAGGGACTCGCGCAGGTGGTGAGCGACCCGGACCGCAGGCAGACGTTTGCCGTGGCGGAAAAGATCCGCAACGAATACGTGCTGAAAGTGACCGGGGTCGTGCGCAAGCGCCCCGAGGGCACGGTGAATCCCAACCTCGCGAGCGGCGAGGTCGAGGTTCTCGCTCACGACATCGAGATCCTCAACGCCTCGCTCACGCCGCCCTTCCAGCTCGACGAAGAAAACCTGTCGGAGAACGTTCGCCTCACGCACCGCGTGCTCGACCTGAGGCGCGAGCCGATGCAGAAGAACCTGATGCTCCGGTACCGCGTCGCCATGGCCGCGCGGAAGTATCTCGACGCCCAGGGCTTCATCGACATCGAGACACCGATGCTGACGCGCTCCACGCCTGAGGGCGCGCGCGACTACCTCGTGCCTTCGCGCGTGCACGAGGGCGAGTTCTACGCGCTGCCGCAGTCGCCGCAGCTGTTCAAGCAGATGCTCATGATCGCCGGCTTCGATCGCTACTACCAGATCACGCGCTGCTTCCGCGACGAAGACCTGCGCGCCGACCGGCAGCCCGAGTTCACCCAGATCGACTGCGAAACCTCGTTCCTCGGCGAGTCGGAGATCCGCGCGATATTCGAGGGCATGATCCGCGCGGTATTCAGGGAAGCGCTGGAGGTCGATCTTCCGGAGGCGTTTCCGGTCATGACGCACGCCGACGCCGTGCTGCTCTACGGTTCCGACAAGCCGGACCTGCGCGTGCCGCTGCGGTTCACGGAGCTGACCGACGTGATGAAGACGGTCGAATTCAAGGTGTTCGCCGGCCCGGCCAACACCGCGGGCGGGCGGGTCGCGGGTTTGCTCGTTCCCCGCGGCGGGGAGCTCACGCGCGGGGAGATCGACGGCTACACCGAGTCCGTCAGTATCTACGGCGCGAAGGGCCTCGCCTGGATCAAGTTCAACGATACGACGAAGGGGCGGGAAGGAATGCAGTCGCCGATCGTGAAGAACCTCTCGGATGCGGCGCTCGCCGCGATCCTCGAGCGCTCCGGCGCCAAGAACGGCGACCTGATGTTCTTCGGCGCGGGGCCGGCGAAGATCGTCAACGACGCCCTCGGAGCGCTGCGCGTGAAGATCGGCCACGAAAAGGGCTTCGCCGAGGCCGGTTGGCAGCCCTTGTGGGTCGTGGATTTCCCGATGTTCGAATACGATGAGGAGGCGAAGCGCTGGAACGCGATGCATCACCCGTTTACGGCGCCCAAGGACGGGCACGAGGCGTTCCTCGAATCCGAGCCCTCAAAGGCGCTCGCCAAGGCCTACGACATGGTTCTGAACGGCTCCGAGATCGGCGGCGGATCGGTGCGTATCCACCGCGAGGAAGTGCAATCGAAGGTGTTCAGGGCTCTTTCGATCGGGTCCGAGGAGGCGCGGCAGAAATTCGGATTCCTGCTCGACGCCCTTCAGTACGGTGCGCCGCCCCACGGGGGCATCGCGTTCGGCCTCGACCGCATCGTGGCGATGATGGCGGGCGCCGAATCGATTCGCGACGTCATCGCCTTTCCCAAGACCCAGCGCGCGCAATGCCTGCTCACGCAGGCGCCCTCGCCGGTGGACGAGAAGCAGCTGCGCGAGCTGCATATCCGCCTGCGGAGGGCGGAAAAGCCGTGAACGCCGGCTGGCTCGGGGATCCCGCCAGGGCGGGCGTGTTTCATCTCTCGGCCGATGCGCGCGAATTCGCGCGCGCCGCGGCCGCCGCAGGCGTGATGGTCGTCTACGCGGACATCGGCCATGCGCACGACAAGGAGGACTTCCTCGGCGATCTGTCCAGGGCGATGCGGTTTCCTGAGGGACGAGGGGAGACCTGGGACAACCTGCCCGGGTGCCTGAAGGACCTCTCCTGGATGCAGGCCGAGGGCTGGGCCGTCGTTCTCGAAAAGAGCAAGCACTTCTGCGGCGGGCACGGCGCTGAGTTCAGGAAGGCGATGGAAGCCATGGCCGCAGCGGCCGAGCACTGGCGCGCGCAGGGCAAACCCTTCTGGACGCTGATCAGCGGGCCGGAGGGCTGGAAATCCGGCTGGCCGGACCTGCCGGCCTGAACCCGCTCATCCGGACGGGCCGATTCCCATCGCCTCGCGGAAGGCGCGCCGCACTTCAGGCGGCTGCCCGTAGTGCCAGCGGAAATCCTCGAGCAGATTCTTCCAGAAAGGATGCTCGCGGTATTCCTTGAGCGTCATGCCCTCGGTGTAGAGCTTCTTCCCGATGTTGGGCAGCGCGATGCGCCGGTTGAGCGCGGGATCGCGGACGAGCCCTTTAGGGTCCTTGCCGGCGGCGAGCGCCTTCAGATCCTTGAAGAACCGTTCGCGCAGCATCGAGATCCCGCGGTCGCTCGCTCCCAGATTTTCCCGCGTGCGGTCGGCGATCCGGCCCTGACCGACCCAGGCGACTATGTCCTGGTTGATGACGTGGCTGGTGATCCAGCGCCCGCTCTGCGGGTGGCGAATGGGGCTCGTCCACGCCGGAATGCTTGCCTGCGCGTAGGGCTCGGATTCCTTCGGGACGCGGATGAACGACCAGGTCACCGAGAGCATGTTCTCGTCGTCGACCGGCACGCGCCACTCGAAGTGCTCGCCGAGGAAGAAGCCGTTCGGCCACAGGCACACGCGGCCGGTCGTCCACAGCGGATCGCTATCATCGGCGCCCTCGCGCACGCGCTTGTAGGTGAAGCCGAACTCGAACTCGTCGAAACCGAGCTTGAGATGCGTCGGGGCATAGGGGCCGGTCCTCCCTTCTAGGCGAACTTTCCAGTTGTCGTGCATCCATTCGAAATGCACCGGGTCGATCGAGTTCTCCTGACACTGGAACCAGTTGCACGGGACTTCGGCGAACACGATCTGCACGAAACCGTTCTTCCACGAGAAGATCTCCCAGTCGGGAAGGAGCGGCGCGGGCTGCGGACCCAGATAGGCCCACAGGAGGCCCGCTTTCTCCTGCACCGGATAGGCGGTGGTTCGGATGCGCTTTTTCAGGCGTTCCTGAGAATCGAACTTCTCCTCGAAGGGCTGCGCGATGCATTGCCCCGCATGGTCGTACGCCCAGCCGTGGTAGTGGCAGCGCAGCCCGAGGTGCTCGACGTAGCCGTAGGCGAGGTCGGCGGCGCGGTGCCTGCAGTACCGCGCAATCAGGCCGTAGGTTCCGGCGAGATCCCTGTAAGCAACCAGATCTTCGCCCATGATGCGCACGGGCTTGGTCGGGTGCTTTTCGAGCTCGCTCACCGCGGCAATCGGATGCCAGTAGCGCCGCAGCAGCTCCCCCATTGGGGTTCCGGGACCGACCTCGGTGAGAATTCGGTTCTTTTCCTGGCTCAGCACAATTTCTCGCTGTTCACGCTGTCTTCACATCGACTATTATTCCCGCGCTGCGGGCCCATGGCTACTTCCTACAAGATTCCCCGCTCGGTTCTGGTCGTCATCCACACGCCTGATCTGCAGGTGCTCATGATGGAGCGCGCCGGCTGGCGGGACTTCTGGCAGTCGGTGACCGGAAGCGTCGCGCATGAGAACGAGCCTCTGCGCGAGACCGCAATACGTGAAGTGCGCGAGGAGACCGGCATCGACGCGGGCCGCTACCATCTGCGCGACTGGGGCATCGAGAACCGCTTCGAGATCTTCAGGAAGCACCGCAGCCGCTACGCGCCGGGCGTGACCCACAACCTGGAGCACGTTTTCAGCCTGGAGGTGCCGGCTGGCACGCCGGTGCGCCTCGATCCCGCCGAGCATTCGAGCTTCCGCTGGCTTCCGTACCGCGAGGCCGCCGCGCTCACGCTCTCCTGGACCAATCGCGACACGATCCTCGCGCTGCCGCAAAGGCGCGGCGCCGGCACGCAGTGAGCCTCGCGACCGCGCGAAGGAATATGCCCTGGCGGCAGGCTGTTAGCACGGCCATGACCCAGAGGGCTCCGCGTGCAGGCGCTCTCCTGATCGCGGCCTGCATCGGTGCAACGCAGGGCTTTCCGTCTACGGCCGCGGCCGAGGACGTCCAAGTCGAAACTACCCGAGACGGGGAATTCGTGACCGTCGCCGCGTCCGCGGCGCTCCCGCCGGATCGGCGCGTCGCCTGGGAAGTGCTTTCGGACTACGATCATCTGGCGCAATTCATCCCGGACATCGACAGCTCGCGCGTGGTGTCGCGCGAAGGCAATCGTCTCGTCGTCGAGCAAAAGGGCGCGATCTGGTTCCTTTTCTACCGGCAGCCGGTCGAGGTGACGTTCTCGGTCCTCGAGGAACCGATGCGCCGGATCTCCGCGCGGGCGACGGGCGGCAATATCCGCGAGCTGGAAACTCGCTACGAGCTGCAGTCTGATGGCGCCGGCCTGAGGCTTGCATACACCGGACGTTTCATCCCCAGTTTCAGGGTGCCGCCGTTGATCGGCATGCCGGTCATACGGCACGTCCTCGAGCGCCGCTTCCGGGCCATGGTCGAAGAAATCCAGCGGCGCGCCGCGCTCGCGAAAGGCCCTTCGAAGCCGTAGAGTCTCGTACAGTGGATTGCCCGCCGTCATTCCGACCGTCTCGGCGCCCGCCGTGTCCTTTCGAAAAGTACTTTAAGATGACGCAATGAAGCCATGCGCCAAGACGATGCACGCATCATGTCGAAGCTCCACGTAGCCACCTACAATATCCACAAGGGATTCTCGCATTTCAACCGCCGCATGATGATCCACGAGCTGCGCGAGCACCTGCGCGCGCTCGATGCCGACATCATCTTCCTCCAGGAGGTGCTGGGACGGCACCGCCATCATGCGGCGCGCTACGAGAACTGGCCCGAGGAGCCGCAGTACGAGTTTCTCGCTGATGAGGTCTGGAACGACTACGCCTACGGCCGCAATGCCGTATATGATCAAGGCCACCACGGCAATGCGATCCTCAGCCGCTACCCGATCCGCTGGGCCGAGAACCAGGACGTCTCCTTCCACCAGCGCGAGAACCGCGGGCTGCTTCACTGCGAGATCGAAGTGCCTGGCGCCTCCGTTCCCCTGCATTGCCTCTGCGTGCACCTCGCGCTCACCGAGCGCGGCCGCCGCCACCAGGTCGGTGCGCTGATCGAGCGCCTGCACCGCGAGGTGCCGGCGCGCGCACCGCTCGTCGTGGCCGGGGACTTCAACGACTGGCGCAACCTCGCCGGCCGGCGGCTTGCGGCCTCTCTGGGGCTGCGCGAGGCGCTGGCCGATCACTGGGGCCGGCCGGCACGCAGTTTTCCGAGCGCGCTGCCGCTTCTGCGCCTTGACCGCATCTACGTGCGCGGTCTCGAGGTGCAGACGACCGAGGTCCACCGCGGGCGGTCGTGGTCGCGGCTCTCCGATCACGCCGCGCTTTCCGCCCACTTGCGGCTGGAGTGAGCGAGCCGGCATGCCGGTCCAGTTTCTCACGGGCAACCGGCTGAAGCTTCTGCGTTCCGGCGTCGAGTATTTCCCCGCGCTCGAGCACGCGATCCAGGCGGCGCGCGAGGACATCTTC
>Ga0187773_10000364_pt1 | contig 18062 bp, 21 predicted proteins | sample 0216_BV02_MP05_1_FD_133133 | JGI IMG/M metagenome (GOLD analysis project Ga0187773, IMG submission 133133) | Tropical peat soil microbial communities from peatlands in Department of Meta, Colombia - 0216_BV02_MP05_10_MG | ecosystem: Environmental > Terrestrial > Soil > Wetlands > Peat | place...
AACTGATCTGCGGTGACCCGGCAGATGCGAGAGTGGCCAAATGAAATGCATTAATAGGCGCTTTGCGAAATTAACTTAAGTAAGGAACGGAGACGACAAAATGGGAAAGAACGATGCAATTCAATTAAAGGGAAGCAGGAAGGGCGCTTCTGAAACGACAACCGATCTCAGCCGCAGTGGTGTCATGGAGATCTCAAGCGCCCTGCGCCAATTGCTTGCCGACGTGTTCGCGCTTTATCTGAAGACGAAAAATTTCCACTGGCACATGAGCGGGCCGCATTTTCGCGATTACCACCTGCTGCTCGACGAACAATCCGAGCAAATATTTGCCATGACAGATGATATCGCCGAGCGCACGCGCAAGCTTGGCGCAAACACGCTCCATTCCATTGGCGATATCGCAAAACACCAACGTCTGAAAGACAACAATGAAGAATTCGTCGCTGCGGCAGATATGTTGGCGGAACTCTGTACTGACAACCAGCAGCTGACACGTTTCCTGCGCGCTACGCATGAAATCTGCGACAAACACAACGACGTCGCCACTGCCAGCCTGATTGAAAATTGGATTGACGAGTCCGAGCGCCGCACGTGGTTTTTATTGGAATTAAGACGCGGCGGACAACACTGAACCATTAAAAAGAAGGAAACAGATATGAGCTACATCAAAACAAGGGACGGCAGGCAAATCTATTATAAGGACTGGGGTAAAGGCCCGGTCGTGACCTTCTCGCACGGCTGGCCTCTAAACTCTGACGCTTGGAATGGCCAAATGCTTTTCCTCGCGCAACGCGGTTTCCGCGTCGTCGCACATGACCGTCGCGGCCATGGGCGATCAACTCAAACCCCGGTCGGAAACGACATGAATGGCTACGCCGATGATCTGGCGGCCGTGATCGAAGCGCTCGATCTCAAAGACGTGACGCTGGTGGGTCACTCTACTGGCGGTGGCGAAGTCGCACGTTACATTGCCCGCCACGGAACTAAGCGAGTCGCCAAAGCGGTCCTGGTTGCCGCTGTGCCACCACTAATGCTGATGACTGCCGCCAATCCCGAGGGTCTCCCAATTGACGTGTTCGACAAAATCCGAGCGGACCTCATCAAGGATCCTTCGCAATTCTACAAGGATTTGGCGACGCCGTTTTATGGCGCCAATCGGCCGGGAGCAAAAGTTTCGCAGGGTATGCTCGATCAGTTCTGGCTTTGGAGCATGCAGGCGGGTCTTCTGAATGCCTATGAAAGTATTAAGGCTTTTTCCGAAACGGACCAGACGGAGGATTTGAAAAAATTCGACGTTCCAACGCTGGTCTTGCACGGTGAAGACGACCAGATCGTTCCGGTTAAAGACTCCGCGAAGAAATCGGCGAGGCTCATCAAGGGTGCGAAGGAGGTTTACTATCCGGGCGCACCGCATGGCCTCACGGCCACTCATCAGGATCAGGTGAACGCCGACTTGCTTGCTTTCATAAAGGCTTGAACCATAGAGCGTTCGGAAAAAAGCATCTCGCTGCTATTGGCGAAAATTTCAAGCAAGCGTTCTCATGCCGGTCGGGGAGTGCAGTCGATTGAATAGCTGAGTTTGGTTTAATGTCTCTAAGGGGAGGTGTGAAATGATTTTGGGACTGTCGGTAGCGGCGTTTACAATGTTGCATGTTGTTCTGAGCCTGGTGGGGATTTTCTCTGGGGCGGTCGTCTTGTACAACATGTTCAGCTCGAAAAACGTCGGGGGATGGACTGCAGTTTTTCTCGCAACCACGGTGTTAACGAGCGTAACCGGGTTTTTCTTTCCCCGCGATCAGATTCTGCCGTCGCATATTGTCGGAATCGTTTCGCTAATCGCGTTGGCGATCGCGATCGTCGCGCTCTACGTTTATCGTATCATGGGAAGGTGGCGCTGGATCTATGTGGCGAGCGCACTGCTGGCTCTTTATCTCAATGTCTTTGTCGGAGTTGTGCAAGCGTTTTTAAAGGTGCCGTTCTTGAACGCGCTGGCGCCAACACAATCTGACCCGCCCTTCATTATTGCGCAAGCTATCGTGATGCTGGGCTTCGTCGTGCTTGGCATAATGGCGGTAAGATTGTTTCACCCCAAGGCCGATATGGCGGCATGAATAGAATCCGAAAAGTTGAGCTGGCAGTACCGGTCAGTGCCGTTGATCACATCCGCGGCGCGGTAGATGCGCCAGTGACTATCGTCGAGTTTGGGGATTTCGAGTGCCCCAACTGTGCGCAGGCGGCACCCATGGTAAAGTTGCTGTTGGATCGATTTGCGCCCCGGGCGCGGCTGGTGTTCCGGCATTTTCCACTGGACGAAATTCATCCACACGCTTTGCATTGCGCGCTTGCAGCGGAAGCAGCGGGTACCCAAGGCAAGTTCTGGCCTATGCATGACCTGCTGTTCGAAAATCAGCAGCACCTCAAGATGAAGCAGCTGCGCGGCTACGCGGAACGCTTGGAACTGGATTTGTCACGCTTCAGCGCAGAGGTGGACGACGAAATCGCCTTGCAACGGATCCGGGAGCATATCGAGGGGGGCAAACGGAGCGGAGTTCGTGCCACACCTACTTTTTTCATCAACGGAGCGGTTCAAGACGTTTCATTTGGATTGCACTTATTGGAAATCGGCGTTGAGGCGGCGCTGCGGGTTTGATTCTTGCGGAAGAAATTACGAATACGAAAGTGAATGCGGGATTGCATGTCAGTTCAGTGTAGTCACCTAAAATCAGTGAAGACTGACCGACCGCGCAGCCAAGGCTGCGAGGAATGCCTAACGATGGGGGACAGCTGGGTGCACCTGCGGCTTTGCAGGACCTGCGGACATGTGGGCTGTTGTGACGATTCCAAGAACAAGCATGCCACTAAACACTATCATGCAACGAAGCATCCCATCGTTACTTCGCTTGAGCCTGGGGAAGACTGGAGTTGGTGCTACATCGACGAGGTGGTAATGGAGCTAAAATAACTGGCGAGGGATTCTGTTTCAATGGCTGAACCCTATCGCTCGTCAACGCTTGAAGCGCGCCGCGCGCAAATGTTCCCGATCCTCGGCAATGAGGAAATTGCACGCATGCGGCGCTTTGGCGCGGTTCGGCATTATGCCGAAGGCGAATATCTGTTCGAAACTGGCAAACCGAGCCCTGGCGTATTCGTCGTGCTTTCCGGGACGATGCGAGTAGGCGGACGCGATGGACACGGGAATGACTTCACGATCACAGAGCTCGGCGCGGGGGAATTTTCGGGAGAAGTGGGACAGCTGTCGGGCAAACGCGCTTTTGTAGACGGCATTGCGATCAGCGCGGTCGAAGCGTTTTTAATCTCTCCTGAGCAGCTGCGTGCGTTGCTGATTGTAGAAGCGGATCTCGGTGAGAAAATCATGCGCGCACTGATCCTTCGCCGAGTAGGCCTGATCGAGACTGGAGCCGGCGGCCCGGTGCTGATCGGTTCGCCGGTCTCGCCCGATGTCGTGCGGCTGCGCGGTTTTTTGATGCGCAACGGTTATCCGCACTCGCTTTTCGATCCCGCGAGCGATCAGGATGCAAAAGTGTTTATCGATCGCTATGCCCCACGTCCCGAGGACTTGCCTCTTGTCGCGTGTTCCGATGGAACCGTGTTGCGTAATCCATCAGAACGACGACTCGCCGAATGCATCGGCATGCTTGATGCAGATGTTGAAGATTTCGTCTGCGACGTAGCAGTTGTCGGGGCAGGTCCTGCGGGATTGGCGACCGCGGTATACGCCGCCTCGGAAGGATTATCGGTGATCGTGATCGATGCGCGTTCTTTCGGCGGACAGGCCGGCGCAAGCGCGCGGATCGAGAATTATCTCGGTTTTCCGACCGGCATATCGGGGCAAGCCTTGGCGGGGCGCGCATAAACCCAAGCGCAGAAATTCGGTGCACGCATGCTGATTCCAGCGGAAGTGCTTCGCCTTGACTGCGGAAATTCCGATGGGAGCATTCCATTAGCATTGGAGCTTGCGGATGGGCGTTTTATTCGCAGCCGCACGGTGGTAGTCGCCAGCGGCGCGCGCTACCGTCGTCCGGACTGCCCCAATCTCCAGTCGCTCGAAGGGCAGGGCGTTTGGTACTGGGCCTCGCCGATCGAGGCGAAATTGTGCGTCGGGGAGGAAGTCGTGGTAGTCGGGGGTGGCAATTCCGCAGGGCAGGGCGCGGTATTTCTTTCCGGACACGCGTCCAAAGTGTGGGTGCTGATACGCGGCGCTAGTCTGGCAGCGAGCATGTCGAAATATCTGGTAGACCGTCTCGCCGCAACTCCCAATGTACAGTTGCTCACCCGGACCGAAATCGTTGGAGTGACCGGCTCACCTGATTCGGGCCTCGAGTCGGTCCGTTGGCAGCACCGCGACACCGGTCAGGAGGAAGCTCGCCCGATTCGCAACGTGTTCCTGTTCTTGGGCGCGGATCCGGCAACCGAGTGGCTTAAGGATTGTGACGTCATGCTCGATGACAAGGGCTTTGTCAGGACCGGCTCCGATCTGCCCGCTGGCGAAGCGGTGGAAATAAACAACCGGCACCAGCCGCTGGAAACCAGCGTACCCGGGGTTTTTGCGATCGGCGACGTGCGCGCCGGATCGGTTAAGCGCGTCGCGGGCGCGATCGGCGAGGGCGCAGCTGTCGTTGCACAGATTCACGCCTTTATTGCGCAATAAAACTCCACGGCGAAATTTAGCGTTGGTTTAATTTGCTAAAGTTTGGTGGCGAACTGGTGAACGAGCCCGCGATTATTGCGCTGCGGATCTGAGAAGATCGCCTAGCGCGCCGAAGGGCGGGGCATCGAGACCATGGCGCTGCTGCAAGAATTCCGGACTGTTGTAACTGATTAGCACCTTGCCTTGTGCTGATTCCCACACCAGCGCCTTGAGCGGCAGATCCATCGCGATGGAAGGATAACGATTCATCAGCGGTGTGCCGTTTTTCGGATCGCCGAAAATCAAAAGCACCATTGGCCGCATCGTCAGTCCAACGGCGCTGGCTTCTGCAGCCTGATCGATCCGGGCAAAAATTTTCATGCCCTTGGCCCGGAGCAGCGATTCGAGCCGATCCGCGGTCTCTGCAACGGAGCGGCCGCTGGGAATATCTACAATTCCGCTTTTGCCCATGGTTAGCGCCTTCGCCTAAATAGAAATAATGCCCACATTTTGCTGGATAATTTCGGCGGCCGCTAGTGGGAAACCGCTACCAACGGCCACAAGCGGGGAAACAAGGTCAGGGTGAGAACGGGATAATACGCATCTCGCTAGACCCGAAGGCAATTGTGTTTGCATCTCAATACTTTCAAAATAGTGCATTGCCCCGGGAAGGATATCAATCACGCATTCGTTGCCATTGCATAATAGGAGCTACAAATGAAACCAGAACTTATGTATCTCGTTTGGGTGACAATTCTTACTGCCGTAATTTGGATTCCCTACATACTAGACCGGATTTTTGTGTGGGGCCTCCTCGACACCGTGGGCTACCCGGAAAATCCCAAGCCGCAGTCTGCCTGGGCGGCGCGCATGAAAAAAGCGCATGCCAATGCGGTAGAAAATCTGGTTATTTTTGCTGCTCTGGTGCTGGTGGCGCAGGACCTCGGCGTAAGCAATTATGCCACCGTAAGCGCGTGCGCGGTCTATTTTTGGGCGAGGCTCGTCCATCTCGCGGCAGTCACGGCCCGCGTGTCTTGGGTCAGGACACTTGCATTCTTGGTCGGGTTCGGTGCGCAGATGACGTTGGCGTGGCAAATTCTTGTTTCATAGCGGATTACCTCTGTTGACAACGAAAATGAAGCTCGAAAAGTTTTCCTCTCTAGTCTTGCTGTGTTTGCTCTCTACAGCCGCCGTTGCAGCTGGCGAGCTGGGTATTCGTAGTTACCCGTTTCCCGATCGCGGACGTATTCAGCTCAATGTGCCCGAGTCGTGGAAAGACGAAATACAGCAACCAGCTAACAAAATGCCACCGACAATTACTTTCCGGCAAAAAGCTGGTGCCCCGTTTGAAGTGGTGGTGGCACCAATCTGGCCTTCGGAGAAAGACCTGCCCCTGACAGAGGAGGAGGGGATACGGGCACTGGTTTTGCAAACTGCCGAAGTCGCGCAGCCAGAAGCAGTGGAAGAAAAAATTGAAATAAAGAAGCTAGATGGCGCATCCGGTCCCGGATATTACTTCTCGGTGACGGATCGAGCGCCCCGCCCGGGTGAATACAAATATATGACTAAGGGAATGATTCGCGTTGGTGATTTACTGGTGTCGTTTACCATTCTCACAAACGACAATCAGCGGGACATCGTCACTGATGCGATCGCAATGCTGAAGAGCGCCGTTTACCTTGCGAATTGAACTACGTAGTCGCGCTGCTGAAGCTCCGAACTTGCAGGATCACCAAAAAATATTATTAATAAGGTGAACGATCGCTTTTAGTTGCGATGCGTGACTTGCCCAGAAACGAAGGCGCTCAGGTCAGGCCTACTCCAGAAGCAGTACTTCGCCGCGCCCGGTCTCGACCCCGTCCCCGCTCCAGCGACGGTAGCGCCCGAAGAATTGCGCGTCGCTGATAGCAAGCCCGCGGCTCCGCAGATAACCGAGCACGAGTCGCAAAGCCACCGGACGGTAGCTGCAGGCGTAGCTGAAAGTGGGTAGCAATTCCGCCGGCTTGCAGGACACGACCGTTCCGCGCTTCATGCCGGCGCCGGTGCGAATTCCGAGCTGGCCGAGAACCACAACAGTACCGGCGAGCATGCTGACTCCGGTAAAATCACCGCTGTTCCCTCCTACTGCAATGAGACCGCGCCGCATGCCACCGCCGACTTCGTTGCCGGCGTTGCCGTGGATGATGATCTCACCGCCGCGAGCGCCGACGCTTTCACCACGCAAGGCGCTGCCCACCAGATGACCAGCATTGCCTTTCACCACGATTCGTCCGCCCGACATCTCCTCGCCCACCCAATCGGCGACGTTGCCGTCGACCAGTATTTCGCCACCGCTCATGGCCGCGCCGAGGTGCATTCCAACGTTGCCCTCGATCACGATGCGGCCATGCGTCATGCCCGCGCCAATCATCTTTATCCAAGACAGATTGCCGACAACCCGCAACTCGCCGTCGGGCCGACCTTCAACTCGGAAGAAATCCCCGAGTGCGGCCGGCTGGTTCCCGTAAAGGACTTTGGCGGCTGCGACCTTCTTTGCGTCCATTCCATCGAAGCGCTGAGGTACAATCGTTTCCGCCTCGAGAGGAACATCCGGTTGTGTATGGAGAGTCAGCGTGAGGCTCATGTCATTATTTTATGTGGCTGGCCCGTGCCGTAGGATTCGATTTGCGCCTCATAGTAGACTGCGCAGTTCGATCTTGTACTGTCCCAGGTTGCCGCCGTAGTTGCCGGCGGAGATTTGCCGTATACCGGGTATCGCCGCGGCTCTGAGTCCGCGCCGCATGGCTTCGCGAACCGCATCGACGTCCAGGCCATCGATGACGATTTCGAGCACGCAGCCGGTCTCCTGGTCAAGCGCGGTTGCTTTCGATACTGCGCGCAGTGTCGGACAGTAAGCATCATTAGTGGATGCGATGACTGACTTGTAACGTGAGCCGACCTTGCTGCCACTTCGCACCACCCCGTCCGGAAACGGCAGAATTACTCCCGGCACTGTCCGCATGGCATTTACCGCGGCTTCTGCCGCAGACAGAGTAGGCGGAAGGTCCTCGCCTAGAAGCAGCAAATTGCCGCCGCCGACTGCAGGCTGAACGCCGAAGCGCTCTTCCACTACGAATTCCCCGTCCATCACCGGCACTCGCCAGAAGCGCCGCCCGTCGAACTGCTTGGATGCCTGAAAGCCGTCACCGAAATAGCGTAGCAAGCCACCGACTACCACTGTGTTCTCGCTTTGCAGTGCGTTGAAACAGGCTGTAGTGGGACAGGTCATGACGCACTGCCCGATACGCTCGACCAGGCGCTTTCCCACGCCATCGGCACTGGTGGCAAACAGCAGAACCATTACTCCCGGCCTTCCATCCGGGGTCTCTCCGGCAGCGACAACGCGCTCGATGCCGGCTTCACATTTGCAGCCGATAACCGAAGTCGCGAAGCCAGTCATGGTGCGCGCCGCCGCTTCCGCCCATTTCTCGTTCTCGGCGGTGATAAGCACGCGTGTGCCAGACATGGCGAATGCCTCGGCAAACGTGTCTACGACTGTAACGCCGTTGATCAGCATTCAAAGCTGCCGCGAGTGAGCAGGCTGCCAAGGTCGCTGGGGGAGAACATGGCTTTCATCCTTTACTCCGCCCCTTTGCAGTGGAGCGCGGCTTGATTGTCGGAATAATCTCGTGAGGGCCGAGGTGACTGTCATCAACTGCATAGTTATTGAAGCGGATTGAATAGTAATCGTCGAAGAATGGTCGGATCACTTCCTCGATTTTTGGATCGTACTCTGGAGCCACATGCAGCAGCCGCCCCTGATGTTCCTCGCGAAATTCGTGATTTTCGATGATCATTTGCCCATCCTTGATAACATGGCGCGGCGTTGCGAACATGCGCTCCTTGTCCTCGTTTTCGTCATAGATTGTGATGTCGGCATCCGCCCCAGGCCCGAGATGCCCCTTGTTCGCGAGGCCGAGTAACCGCGCGGGCCCCGCGCGGGTGACGATGGCGATTTCCTGGAGCGTGTACTCGCGGTCCAAGCCATCGGCGAGCGCGGTCTGCTTTAAAGCCTTTTGATTGATCTTGCCCATTTCCTCCTTGCGGTATTCCCGGTCCATCAGCAAGCGGATCAGCCGCGGATAGCTCATAAATGAACCGCCGTTGGGATGATCGGTGGAGAACACCATGCGCCACGGATCTTTCGAGAGCAGAAACAATTCGAGCCCGATCGCCCACTGGAGCGCATGGGTATACACCTTGTCTTGGTAGGCGAAGGGAAGAATGCCGCACCCCGACTCGTGCTCGGTATCGGAATTCACCCATTTGCCACCCACGAAGCGCGCAAGCATGTAGGCAAGCGGTGCATCCGCGGTCATGATTGTCGACTTGCCGAACATGACTTGGCCCACGTCGGCGCTGATGTTTGGGTGTGTGTTGACATAGTCCGCGATGTCTTTTGCTTTGGAAGTCGGATTGTGGCTGGACTTGCCTGGCACTTCGCCGTAGCTGTGAAACTGGATATGCGCGATATGGGCGCGGTGCCCCTCGGCGATACGCATGGTTTCCAATGTGGTGGCGTAATTTCCCGAATGGCCGAGGTTGTTGCAGTGAATGTGCGCCGGGTGCGGCAATCCCAGTTCGTCCACCGCCTCTATCAGGGCTGCGATGACTTGCTGGGGAGTTAACTCGAAGGACTCTATTTTGTCACCCAGCTTGGTGATGTTGGCGTTGCGCCGGCCTTTCCAGGCTTCATCGCCACCGGGATTGACAAGCTTGGCGGTATACGCCTTGGTGGCGGTGAGCCACCACGCAAGCGCATTGCGGAATTCCTCGCGCCGCCCCTTCTCGAGCAGCTTGTAGAGCAGCACATTGTTTCCCATCACAATGTAGAAGCCCTTGTCGATGACTGGCGTGTCGTGGAATTCCTCGAGCGTGTGGCGCGCGCCGATCGGCGGCACTGCTGCCTCCATGGCCGTAGTGTAACCGAGCAGTGCGTAGCGGTAGCCGGTGGCAAATGTGGACGGGACAGTGCCGCCGACGCCGGAGCGGGTGAACGCCGTGCGCGGGTGGACATCGTGCCGGTGGTCCTCCGGCTGCAGCTTGCGTGCGAGGTTGACCTTGGGACCGGCGATGTGGCAATGCATGTCCACACCGCCCGGCATGATCACCATTCCCTTGGCATCGATGCGCCTTGCGTTCGGCGGGGAGTCCTTTACGATCTTTCCGTTGGCGACATAGATATCGCGAACTTTGCCATCGACTCCATTCGCAGGGTCATACACGCGACCGTTTGCGATATGCAGCACGATGACCCCGGACGGCCTGGCGCCTTATGCCGCGCCCATTGCGGGAACGCGGTTTCCGCCGATGAGTTCGCGCACACGCTCCTTGATGCGGGTCAGCACGTGCTCGTCGCTTGGATAGGGCGACGGCAGCGCCGCGCGCAGGTTAATCGCAACATCGTCCATGCGGTATACCGTACCGGGAACGCTGATTCCATAGGTTGCGGTAGTGATCGCCACCCGTGCGATCTTGGTGGTGTGAGTAAGCTTGGGATCCAGCACGATCACGGGGATGCGCTTCAGGTGCTCGATGGCGGCATGCGAGAAATTGGCAGCAGGATCTGCGGCGATGATAAGCGCTGCATCCGCTTCCCCGCGCCCCAGCACGTCGGAACTCGTGAATTCGCCTGGGTTGAAACGTGGATAGCCACGTCCTAGGTTAACGCCGAAAGGAAACCCGGTCTGCCAAGACACCACGTTGTCCGCACCGGTGACATTGCCATGGCCGCGCACCGGCTTGGCCACGAAATGGGTATATTCATTGAGATCAGTGGCAAGCGCAAGAAGCGCGCCGGAATTGAAATGGCGGCCTCGTGTCATGGTGAGTCCCATGCCGAACAGGAGCGCCCCGAAACGACAATTCTTCATGCGCTGCACCAGGTCTTCCAGCGTTGCGAGAGAGACTCCCGTCACCTGCTCTATCGCGGGATCCACCCGCCGCCCCTTTACCAACGCGCGCAATGCCCACAACACTTCGAAATCGCGCTGCGGTTTCACCTGCACGAAGATGTCTGCTACAGCCACGCTCGGGCTGCGCCGCACATCCACCAGCACAACAGTGCGATCTTTCTTGCCCTGCGGGGTGTACATTCCTTTGGCTGTTACCGTATAGCGTGTAAACAAACGCGGATGGGACTCCGCCGGATTGCCTCCCCAAAACACCAGGAGGTCGGCGCGGTTACGGATCTCGCCCAGGGTCGCAGTACTTTCTCCCACTCCCTCGAACGCCATGCCGGAAGGGCCATGGCAGACCGAAGTTGTAGTATCCAAATTGGCGCCGATCATATCGGCGATCGCTACAGCCTGACGCTGAGCTTCACAAGTGGTATCGGACAACCCGTAGATCAAAGGGAAGCGCGCCTTAGCCAGAATTTGTGCGGCAGATTCAATCGCTTCATCGGTACTTGCTTCGCGCCCTTCGATGAGCGCGAAAGGGCGCTTTTCATCGATTCCATGTTCCTTAAACCATGCGCGACCAAGAACACAGGCGTTTTCCGCCTTGGTAATCTTGTGGGCATCTAAATCGACGGTGAGGTGCATGTCGTCGCATACGCACCCGCAGAAAGTGCAGGTAGCGTCATTTATGATTCGGGTATTGTCGCTCATAATCCTCGCCCCTTCTAGCCTTAAGCTCTGACCGGTTCGACCGTAACTGCAATGTGCTTGGAGATCGGCATGCCGCTGCCGGCCGTGTCGCTTTCCATCAATTGGCTGGAAAGGGGCCCGTAGGCAATAAACAGCAGACCAGGCGGCAGATCCTTGCTGGTTCGCCCCTTGCAGCGCACTTGCACTTCGCCGGTAGAGCTACGCAGGCGTACCGCGTCACCATCCTTGAGACCAAGCCGCGCCATGTCCTCGGCATTCATCTCCACTGTGGATGACACCTCGATGTATTCCGGTTCGAGCTTTCCGGCACAGAGCGAAGTGCCCTGCCGCGACGAGCGCCCGCCGATCAGCGTCATGGTTTCGGGCACGATGGTTATCTCCTGGTTATGAATTTTAGCATAGGCTGACCGGCACGGTTAAGAACCGTCGAGGCATTTCAGCATCTCGGCCACACGGGTGAACTTCTCACGCGGCTTGCCTTTAGGCTGGCCGCGGGCAACTTCCGCAGCGTCGATTTTAAGCCAATCATCGAGGCTCACGGCACGCACGCGGCGCGCCATAAGCAGCGGCTTGAGCCCTTCGGCCCCCGCTTTCGCCTCGGGTGCCAAATGGGGCAGATCGGCGAGTAGCGACTTGACCGTGGCTATGCTATCTGCCCGATTGGTGCCGATGATCCCGGTGGGACCGCGCTTGATCCAACCTGCCGCATAAAGCCCAGTTATCACGGCGCCGCCTTCCACGATGCGTCCATCCTGAGTCGGGAATACGCCACGGCGGGCGTCGAACGGCACACCCGGAATGGGTACCCCTGAATATCCGATACTGCGGAAAAGCAGCGCGCACCGCAGCAGCTTGGTCTCACCGCTCTCCCGCGCCACTTGTTGCATGGGGACGCCTTCGAGCCGATTGCGCGCCAACACGAGCTGCTCTATTCGCGCGTTACCCTTGATCGCAACCGGGCTCTCAAGGAAATGGAAGAAAATGCGGCGCGGCTTGCCGGTTGGTCCGCGGGCAGCGAACGATCGAAAAATCTCGACGTTCTTCGCGCTTACGTAGTTGCTCTTGATTTCAAGTTCAGCGAGGCTTTCGGCATTGAGTTGCATGTCCTGCGGATCGACGATGGCATCGCAGCTGGGCAATTCTCCCAGCTCCTTCAGTTCCTTGTTGGTGAACTTGGCCTGCGCTGCGCTGCGCCGGCCGATGACATGAATCTCCCGAACGCGGCTTGCCGCCAACGCATTGAGTGAATGCTCTGCGATGTCCGTGGTTTTGAGCTCATCCACCGACTTGGCAAGGACGCGGCAGACATCTGCTGCGACGTTGCCCTGTCCAACGATTACTACAACTTCGGCAGAAAGATCGAAACTGCGCTCCCTGTAATCCGGGTGGCCGTTATACCACGCGACGAACTCGGTCGCGGTATGGCTGCCCGGTAAGTCCTCCCCCGGTATGCCGAGATGCCGGTCCGTTTCAGCGCCGCAGGCAAAAATGACCCCGTGATAATTTGCGCGCAACTCATCGACCTTCAGGTCGCGTCCGACAGTGACATTTCCCAACAGGTCGAAGTGGGGCAGGCGCGCGATCACAGAGTACACCAGGATCGCTTCCTTGAGTTTGGGATGGTCCGGTGCCACCCCATAACGGACCAAGCCAAAGGGCGCCGGCAGCCGCTCGATCATGTCGACACGCACGTTCTGGCCGCTCTTGAGCAGAGCCTCAGCGGCATAAAAGCCGCTTGGTCCGGCCCCCACTACCGCCACGCGAAGAGGATTAGCTGCAGTTCCCGGCGTGTCCATTCCAAACCGGCGTCAGAAACCGAGCGCTTTCTTGCGCTCCTCCGCCCCAAGGAGGGGCTCCTGCTTCTCGCTCAGCACGGGGAGTGCCTTCGAACGTTCGGCGTTGATATCGACCCAGTTGCGCTTATCCCCGGGGATGTCGTCATCCGCGTAGATCGCATGCACCGGACATACCGGAATGCAGGCGCTGCACTGGATGCATACCTCATTATCGATATACAGCATGTTTTCGTCGGCGTGAAAGCAGGCAACAGGGCACACCGTGACGCAGTCAGTGAAGCGGCATCCTTTGCAGTTATCGGTAACAATGGTGGTCATAATGACTCCAAACGAGTTGTTATGAAGGGTCGGTGCGAGCCTCTCAGCCCAAGCGGTTGAGCCAGCGACCGATCAAGCGCTCTACCTCGTCCGGGCGCAGCGGAAGCTTGTGGGTCTCCGGCCAGATCAATGACGCGTTGTCCTCGATAGTGCGCCGTATGCCTGTGACATTCTGACAGCGTTCCGGAAAGCTCTTAAGCGCCGCAAGGGCAGCACCCAAAACTTGCTCGTGAGCATCCGGAAAGCGGTCGGTGATTCGCTGGGAATAATGCCGGGCGCTCAACTCGGCGCCCGCAACTCCCTCCCCCAGATGTCGCAAAGGGTCCTGCTTTAGCACCGAAGCCAGCTCCTTCGGGATATCAATTTTCCGGTTCTTAGCCCACTCGAGAAATTCGCGCGGGTCTATTCGACGGTCTGGCACCGCAAGCGATAAATCCTCCATGCTGAACGGTTTCAAGGTTCCGCTGGCCATGGCATCGGCAACAAGTTCGACGTATTGCTGTAGCGCCGCCGTCAGCGGATCGGCACCCCCAACGCTGTGCGAACGCTTGAGCCACGCGGTTTCCGGTTCTACTGCCAACAGCAGGCAAATCGCCTCGTGCACCGTCCATAACTTGCGATCGCACCACTTTCCGTAAATCGGTGCTGTCACCATGACGCGTATCCGACTGGAACTGCCCTCGAAGGGCTCCTAAACTCCATTTTTACCAAGCCTTCCCGGTCAGGAAGCATTCCCCCTAGTGAATTTCTCGGTTGTCCGGCACTTTCAGTATCGCTTTGCTCAATTCGACTGGAAGTACTTTTTTTCATTTTTTTTACATGTTTTTGCATGCAATAACTCTCGCTGCTTCCGGGTATTGGCGCCGCGATGGCAGCAATCAGTGGATGCTCATTCTGCTGCGGCATCGCACAAACACAGGTCACGATACGACATTCTACAGAAAATTTTCGGAGCGGGAAGCGTAACGGTCAGAAAATTGATCTAGATCAATTTTAATCAATTCGATTATTTTGCTTGCAGGAAGAAAATTTATTTACGCTTTTTTCGCACGCGCACCTGCAGTTTTTGCCGAAGTCAATTTTTGCAGCCATACCCTCGTTGAATTGCTTTCACTTTTTCAAAAACCATGGGCGAAGTAGCCACAAGGCGTTGATCATACTAATCCGCGGGACGTTTGAGCGAAGCGGCGTACAATAATGGGGTCGGCCCGCAACTGCATATAAGCGCCGGCGGCGACTTTAGCCAAACTATGCGGCGACGAAGTTGGCTTCCGTTTTAATGCCTTGTCGACTGGTGTTCGCGGAATTCATAGCGGTTTGTCTTTGTTAGGAGGTTTAGCGATGGCTGAAACGCTTCGGGCACAAATTACAGTACTTCTTGAATTATCGCAGGCGAAAGGCGATCCGGCCGATCCGCAAGTGCAAAATTTTTACAACGCTTACTGCAGGGCTTTTCTGTCCTGGCAAATTGTAGAAGCGAGACTGTCGCAAATATTTTCTCATTTTGTTATCGGCAAATCACGTTCGGCAATAACGGCGTCGTTCCAGTCGGTCCTTAATCTAAATGCTAGACTGATCATGATTGATTCCGCGGCCCGGACACTTTTGAAAGGCGAGTACTTGCTGGAGGAATGGCTTGTTCTACGTGAAAAGGTCTCCAAGAGGGCAGCCAATCGCAACCGGCTTGCTCATTTCACAATGTCCACAATTTCAACAAAAAACGGCATTAGTTACCGATTGTGTCCCACAATTTTTGACCCCCTTGCTTCCGCACATCAGTTTGATGCGCTTCAGCTTGAGGAGTTTAGGGATGACTTTATGGAGCTGGCGGACACGCTGGGGAAGTATGAGGAGAAACTGGAGATCCGTGTTCCACTTATGGCTTCCTAAACCTTGACTCAAGCGTTCGCCAAATGTTCGGAAAGTCGTATTGAGCTCAGGGTTCGACTCTTTCTCATTCCCATTTTCAGCGTCGCTCACGAATTGCAGACGATTCAAAGCGGATATGGATGGTCAACAGGTTCGTGACCGCACTGTTTTCGAACCAAACTGCGTCAAGCATCACTCCAGCGCGTTCGCGATGGTCGCTTGCGCGCATGGGGTTCATCATGTCATGCCGTGCTACGGGGCGCTTTAAACAATTCATGGTCATGAAGAGGCGCTCGAAGTTCAGTATATGACCGGCCCACGCGTCCTTCTGCTGCCAGGCCGCGGAAATTCTGGCCCCGATCACTGGCAAACACACTGGGAGCGAGCTTTTCCCGAGTTCGAGCGCGTCATTCAGAGCGAATGGGAAACACCGAATGCCCGCGACTGGGTGCAAAATCTGCACGAAACCATCATCCGGGAGAACAGGCCCGCGATACTTGTGGCGCACTCTCTCGCCTGCTGCCTTGTGGCGCGTTGGGCGGCGTTTCACTCAGGTCCCGTCAAGGGTGCATTGCTAGTGGCACCGAGCGATGTAGATTCACCAACGTTTCCACCCGGGCCAGTCGGGTTTTCGCCCATGCCTTTGCAGCCATTGCCATTCACAAGCATCGTGGTCGCGAGCACGGACGATGATCGAGTTTCTGTCAAGCGCTCCAGGCAATTCGCGGCGGCATGGCACTCGGAATACGTGCTGCTTGAAAAACGCGGCCACATCGGAAGCGCAGCCAGGCTCGGTAACTGGCGCGAGGGAATGAAATTGCTTGAGAAGCTGATACAAGCGTGACCCAGCTCTGGAAAAAGATCACTTAGCTACGCGGACATTCGCCCAAGGGTTTCGCAACAATACGCTGAAAGAAAGTCATGTTCTTGCCGCCCAGTTTCACATTCAGCGTACCTCTAATCGGGTTGGCGTAAAGATGCCACTGAGCAGCGCCGGTCGTGCCATGTCCGTTATCGCAGATTAGTAGATAGGTAACGCTGCCTTGGACGCGGCTTTCGTTTTCCAGCTTGCATCCCTTTAGCGATTCGTGATTCAGGATCGGGAACGCCGAGGAGAGTTGCTGATCGCGCAAACAACGTCTTTCGTGGGTAATGGCATAGCGAAGATTTTCTTCAAGGTGGGGCATCGCAGTTTCAGTGGTGATTTCGTAAAGCCCGGGCGAAAACATTTCCGACGCCCGCGTACCCGGACAAATCAGCGCCGCTATAGCCAGCAATCCGCAACACAAATGCTTCAATTTGCTTCCCGTTCGAGCAGCGCGCGCTTGCGTTCGACACCCCAGCGGTAACCCGAGAGTTTACCGTCATTTCGCACAACCCGATGGCAGGGTATTGCCACTGCTAACATGTTCGCTGCACAAGCCTGCGCCACGGCGCGGACTGATTTTGGCGAGCCGATGCGCTTGGCGATATCAATATAGCTAGCGGTCGTACCCGCCGGAATTTTCCGGAGCGCCTGCCAGACTCGTTGCTGGAAAGCGGTTCCACGCACATCGAGCGGCAGGTCGAGCCCGAGTTTCGGGGCTTCTACAAAACCTATTACTTTCGCGACCAACTGCTCGAACTTAGTGTCCCCGCCAATCAGTGCGGCTCGCGGAAATTGATCCTGCAGATCGCGCGCCAGCTTGTCGGGATCATCACCCATGAGAATGGCGCACACACCGCGCTCGCTTTGAGCGACAAGTATGGTTCCGAGGGAGCACTCGCCGATGGCGAAGCATATCTCAGTGTTGGCGCCGCCGGCGCGATAGCTGGTAGGCGTCATGCCCAGTATCGCATCCGATTTTTCATAGAAGCGCCCGTTGGAACTGTAACCCGCGCCATAGATCGCATCAGTCACCGTGCTGCTGCGATGAAGCTCGATTCTCACGCGCTTGGCCCGATGTGCTGCCGCGTACGCTTTGGGCGTCAAACCTGTGAGCGCCTTGAAGACGCGATGCAGGTGGTAGATGCTTAAGTTCGCATGTTTCGCCAGATCGTTAAGGTTGGGCACCTGCTCGGTGTTCTCGATGAGCCGGCACAGCTCAGCAATCTTTACTGCGTGCTGCTCGGCCAGCGAAGGTTGATCCGGTTTGCAGCGTTTGCAGGGGCGGAAGCCGGCATGCTCGGCGTCCGCGGCAGTTAGGTGGAACGCAACGTTCTCGGGCCTAGCGGTGCGCGCTGCGCACGACGGGCGGCAGTAAACGCCGGTGGTCTTGACCGAGTAAAAGAATTTGCCGTCTGCTTTCGGGTCGCGCGCAACCACCGCCGCCCAGCGCGGGTCGCTCACAGTTGCTGCCGCGAGCATTTCAGTCTTTGATATTTTCATTTGCTTCCTTTCAACAGTTTTCATGATCAACGGCTGAAATTTAGCATTCGACGGGAAATGGCGCACTCCGGGTCTTGCTTTCAAATTCATCTTAACTCATGGCCGAAACCACGAAAAGATTTTTGGTCCACTCTGCAGGTTTGTAGCAACGAGCTCGCCATTGCCCAGAGAGACCAGGAAATCTCAACAAGTGATTTTTTTGCGGAAACCAGCGAGCTACATTGCAATTGGGCTGGATAGCGGGCTCACGGGCAGGATAATCCCGTCAACGGCTATGGAAGCCCATGCAAGTTGAAAATTTGCCTTGGCGTTCCTTGAAACTGTTGGCTATAAAGCTATGTGACGAGCACCCGATCGTCGAGGCTAGATTATGATGATGCCGAATAAAAAACCCGCCCAAAAGCGGGGCGGGT
>Ga0187773_10000365_pt1 | contig 18060 bp, 19 predicted proteins | sample 0216_BV02_MP05_1_FD_133133 | JGI IMG/M metagenome (GOLD analysis project Ga0187773, IMG submission 133133) | Tropical peat soil microbial communities from peatlands in Department of Meta, Colombia - 0216_BV02_MP05_10_MG | ecosystem: Environmental > Terrestrial > Soil > Wetlands > Peat | place...
GCGGTGTTCGATTCGGCGGGCAAGCCGCTGGGCGAACAGGCGCTGCAGGGAACCGATAGCCTTGGCAGCAGCGCCATAAATCCGCCAGGCCACGCAAAAGCGGCAATTCCGCCGGCCTACAAGAAGAAGCTCGAGGAGTTGTTGACAAGCGCGGAGATACAACAAGCTCTGCGATAGTACCTAACGGCCCCGCAGCACTGCCATTGGCGTAGCGCTCCCTGGGCCCCTTCCTAGGCGCCGGCGGCTACCGGGAAACGCAGCCCTCGACTTTCACCGGACATGGTGTAAGCCCCTCCCTTATCACCATCCGCTCCGCGACGCCGTGTGCTCCGCAGGAAAGCTGCACCTCGCGCCGGATCCTTGCCTCAGCCGACGAGATGCCAGCCCCAGCCCGAGCACTCGACGCAAGTCTCGGTCCCCACCGCCCCGGTCGCATAGCAACCCTGGCATTCATCCCACACAAGGCCGAGATTGCTCTTGAACGTGCCCGAGCATCGCCTGCCATGGAGCGCTCTGGTGCACCGGTGGTTGAGGTCCCGGTGCTCGCCGGTAAACGCGCGACAGACGCTGCAGATGGCCAGCGGCTTTGGCTTCTTGAATTGCCGCACGCTTCATGGACCTCGATTGTGATTCCAGAGGCTGCTCTTTCGTTGGCCTTCCCAATAGGTCGCGATTCGCTCGTGATCCGCGTTGCGCGGGCCTGAAGCGGCGTGCCCCGGTCCGAGCCTTCGCGCCGAAGCCTCCTCGTCCTCGATGCGGCGAACATCCTCCGCGAAAGTGACGCATTTCTCGGCGAAGTCCTGATCGCTGCGCAGGTGGGCCGACGCGAGGATCGCAAAGTACCAGGAGGGCCGGCACAGGTGGTCCAGCCGGAACGCGTCGGTAAGAACCCCTTGGGCGAAGCGCAGATAGTCGTCCGAGAGCCGCTTGTCGTTTCTCCCCCCCGTCAGGTGTTCCGTGGTCTGATACACCCACTCAACGAGCTTCGCGTGATCCCCGCGATACGAAGCCAGGGCCAAAGCAGCCCTGGCGCCGATTTCATCGGCTCTGCGCGACCATTTCACCTTGCACCCCCTCCGGGCTCACCCCTTGGACGGAAACCGTGCCAGCCGCCTATCAACCTAGTCTGTCAGGAAGTTTCACGCGGGGCAAATCCGATGACGGCGTCATGGGCAAGCCATGCCAGTGGCATTGGTATCCCTGGTAATCCTGGTTGCCCGCAGATCCCTGACGAAAGCCTTGTGACTAGTTCACAGAAGGAACATGCCGCGCGACGCTGAGAAAGGGGATGGGTTTCGGCAGACTGGCCTCGTTGGAAGCTTGAGCCGCAGAAGCGCCTTCGCGCTGAGGGAGGCTCGGGACAATTCGGACGAGGAGACCGACATGGGTGCAAGCGGCGTTCAACATGGACTCGGGCGCAATCCTGAAGATCGAAGCGCGGAGGGGAGTCGGGGACCTGTCCTGAAGCGGCGCGCTTTCCTCGGGGTGTTGCTTGCAGCGCCGGCCCTGGTGAGGGCGCATCCTGCGCCTGTGCCGGCGTCGACCCGGGACGCGGAACTGGCGGCGCGAATCGCGCGCAGGCACCGCGTGGCGTTGCCCGCCGCCGAATTCGTGGTGCGCCTGGCCAACGCACATTTCCCGGAAAGCCCCGAATTGCTGCTCGCGCTGATCGCGGTCGAATCACATTACAACGTGTGGTGCCGGGGCGCCGCCGGCGAAGTGGGGCTCTGCCAGATACGCCCCGGCTTTCATGGTGCGAGCGCCGCCGACCTGATCGACCCCGAGGCAAACGTGAGGACAGCCGCGCGCGTCCTGCGGGAGACCATTCGCGCGGCGAGCAGCATCGAAGGCGGGCTGCGCCGGTACAACGGCACCGGCCAGGCGGCGGAGCGCTATGCGGCGCGAGTGCTCGCGGAGCGAAGCAGACTTGGCGCGACGGCTTCGGCCGACCCGTGATGATCCGCATCACGCTGTCGACGTCGCTGCGGCAGCCTTGCGCAGGCTTTGCGTTCACCCGATCCCATATATCATCCCGAGGGCAGAGAAGGATCGCTTTTCTGCGGAGCGGATTCTTCGGGTTTCGGCCGCAGCATGACAGGAGACAGCGCATGGAACGCAAACGCGTCAATTCGAGCAAGATCCGCTCAGCCGGATACGATCCCAAGTCGCAGCTCCTGGAGATCGAGTTCGGCGACGGCAAGGTGATACAGTACCGCGGCGTTTCGCAGGAAGTTAACCGGCAGTTCCTGGCCGCGCCCTCCCCGGCCAGCTTCTTCGAGGACAAGATCGACGAGAGCTTTCCGTCGACCCGCATTCGCTAGACGACCGGCCGCGCGGTGAGCTTGCGCGGCCTGCCTCAAAGCCTCGACCCCGGCTGACGCCTCGGTTTCCCCGCCCGGGCTTACGGAATCATCGACGCTTCGGCAGCCGCAGAATATAATTCGGCCTTTGCAGCGAAAGCCTCATGGAAGCCGAACGCATCAACCAAGTCGCCTCGACGCTCGCCGGCCTGAACACGCGGTCGGAGGAGCTGCGGAGGTATCTTTGACTTCGAGGGCAAGCAGAAACGCCTAGCCGAAGTCGAAACGCTCCTCGCCGACTCCAAAGTCTGGAGCGATCCCAAGCGCGCGCAGGAGCTGGGCAGGGAGAAGAAATCCCTCGACGCGGCGGTCACGCGCCTCGCCTCGATCGGAATGGGCCTGCGCGACGCGCACGAGCTCTTCGAGATGGCGCGCGCCGAGAACGATGACGCGACACTCGCCGGAGTCGCCGCCGACGTCGCGGCGATCGAGAAGGAGGTCGGCGAGCTCGAGTTCCGCCGGATGTTTTCGAATCCCCTCGACCCCAACAACTGCTTCATGGACATCCAGTCGGGCTCGGGCGGCACCGAGGCCCAGGACTGGGCGCAGATGCTCGAGCGCATGTACGCCAAGTACTGCGACCGCAAGGGCTTCCACATGGAGGTTCTCGAGGAATCCCCGGGCGAGGTCGCGGGAATCAAGAGCGCGTCGCTGAAGATCAGCGGCGGCTACGCGTACGGGCAGCTGCGCACCGAGTCGGGCGTGCACCGCCTGGTGAGGAAGTCGCCGTTCGACGCGGCCGCGCGGCGCCATACGTCGTTTGCGAGCGTCTTCGTCTATCCCGAAGTGGACGAAAACATCGAGGTCGAGGTGAATCCCGCCGACCTGCGCATCGATACCTACCGCGCCTCGGGCGCGGGCGGCTAGCACGTCAACAAGACCGATTCCGCGGTGCGCATCACGCATTTGCCTACGGGCATCGTGGTACAGTGCCAGAACGACCGCTCGCAGCACCGCAACCGCGCGGAGGCCATGGCGATGCTGAAATCGCGCCTGTACGAGCTGGAGCTCCGCAAGCTCCAGGCCGAGCACGACAAGCTCGCCTCCGCCAAGACCGACATCGAGTGGGGACACCAGATCCGCAGCTACGTGCTCGACCAGTCCCGAATCAAGGACCTGCGCACCGGAGTGGAGAAAGGCGACACGCAGCGGGTGCTCGACGGCGACCTCGATGATTTCATCAGCGCAAGCCTGAAGCAGGGCGTATAGGTGTCGCCATGAGCAAGAAAAGCGAACCGCCCAAAGACCCGCCCGAAGGACCTTCGCAGGACGAAAACCAGATCATCGCCGAGCGGCGGGCGAAGCTCGCCGAGCTGCGCAGGCGCGGCAATCCGTTCCCCAACGATTTCCGCCGCGAGCATCTCGCCGCCGAGCTGCACCGGCAATGGGATGGAGCCCCGAACGAGCAGCTCGAGCCGAAGCACCTTGCCGTCGCGGTCGCCGGGCGCATGATGCTGAAGCGCGTCATGGGCAAGGCGAGCTTCGCCACGCTGCAGGATTCGAGCGGCCGCATCCAGCTCTACGTCACGCGCGACGCCGTGGGCGAAGCCGCGTACGAGGCATTCAAGCACTACGACCTCGGCGACATCCTCGGGGCGAAGGGCACGCTATTCCGCACCAAGACCGGGGAGCTGTCGGTGAAGGCGACCGGGCTGCGGCTGCTGGTGAAGGCGCTGCGGCCGCTGCCGGAGAAGTTCCACGGCCTCGCCGACCAGGAGCAGAAGTACCGCCAGCGCTACGTCGACCTCATCATGAGCGAGGAGACGCGCGCGGTGTTCCGCATGCGCAGCCGCATCGTGCAGGCGATCCGGGAATTCATGACCGGGAAGGGATTCCTGGAAGTGGAGACGCCGATGATGCAGCCGATCCCCGGCGGCGCGAACGCGAAGCCCTTCAAGACCCATCACAACGCGCTCGACATGGAGCTTTTCCTGCGCGTCGCGCCGGAGCTGTACCTGAAGCGCCTCGTGGTGGGCGGCTTCGAGAAGGTCTTCGAGATCAACCGCAACTTCAGGAACGAGGGCATCTCGACCAAGCACAACCCGGAATTCACCATGCTCGAGTTCTACGAGGCCTACCGCGACTACCGCTATCTCATGGATCTCACCGAGGAGATGCTGCGCGCGGTGGCTCAAGAAGCGCTCGGCGGCCTGCAGCTGCGCTACGGCGAGCACGCGATCGATCTGGCCAGGCCCTTCGGGCGATTGAGCGTGCTCGACGCGATCCGCAAGTTCCACCCGGAGATCCCGGCCCAGGACCTCGCCACGCGCGAGGGCGTGATCGGGGTGCTGAAAAAGCGCGGAATCGACTTCGGCCAGCACGCCAAAGCCGGCATCGGCGCGCTGCAGCTGCATCTCTTCGAGGAAACCTGCGAAGCGCAGCTCATCCAGCCGACCTTCATCACCGACTATCCCGCGGAAGTCTCGCCGCTCGCGCGGCGCAGCGACGCCGATTCGGAGCTCACCGACCGCTTCGAGCTCTACATCGCCGGGCGCGAGATCGCGAACGGGTTCTCCGAGCTGAACGACCCCGAGGACCAGGCGGCGCGGTTCGACGAGCAGGCGAAGGCCAAGGCGGCCGGAAACGAGGAGTCCATGTACTACGACGCCGACTACGTGCGCGCGCTCGAATACGGCCTGCCGCCGACCGCGGGAGAAGGCGTCGGCATCGACCGCCTCGTCATGCTGTTCACCGGAAGCCCGAGCATTCGCGACGTGCTGCTCTTCCCGCATCTGCGCCGCGAAATCTGAAAACGTAATCCCCGCAACAATTTGTTACGTCAACACGGTAGCCTTCGCGGCGTTACTGCGGGTAATCTCAATTCGTCCCGTGTCAAAGGAGATTCCTCATGGAAATGCAAGCAGCGCGTCCCAGTCATCCGCTCCTCATCGTCGCAGCGGTTGCGGTGACGCTCTTCAGCCTCGTCGGAATCGGAGCCGTGCTCGGCTGGATCCCGACCTCCATCGGAAACCCGGGCGGCGCAACCCTGGCCCAAGCGCCGGCGCAGCCCGAGGTCCAGAGCGAACCCGCAAGACCCGCGCAGCACAAGCCTGCCCCCCACCCGAAGCCGCAGCACATCGCGCAAGCCGTACCGCAGGCGGCCGCCGTTCTCCCGCCGCCCCCGCCCGCGCAGATCGCCGCGGTCTGCAAGGAGTGCGGCGTGATCGAGGATGTGCGTGAGGTCGAGAAGGCCGGAGAGGCGTCGGGTGCCGGAGCAGTCGGTGGCGCGGTGGTCGGCGGGGTGCTCGGCCACCAGGTCGGAGCCGGCCGCGGGCGCGATCTCGCCACCGTGCTCGGGGCCATCGGTGGCGCCTTCGGGGGCAACGCGATCGAAAAGAACGTCAAGAAGACGAAGGAATACCAGATCTGGGTCCGCTACGAAGACGGCACCAAGGGCATGTTCGTCCAGCCGACGCCTCCGGGCTGGCATGTCGGCGACAAGGTCAAGGTCGTGAACGGCCAGATCCAGTCGAACGGCTGAACGATTCCCGGTAAGGAACGAAAACGCGGGCAAATCGCCCGCGTTTTCTTTTTGCCGCATAGAATCGCGGCAATGACCGGTCTTGCCATCGCGCTGGTGCTCGGCGCGGCGTTCGTCCATGCGACCTGGAACTACTGGCTGAAAAAAAGCGGCGGGGGCATCGGCTTCGTCTGGGCTTTCGCCGTGCTGTCGGCCCTGTTCTACGCGCCGCTCGCCGCGGCGGTGGTCTACTTCCAGGATTTCCGCTTTTCGGCGACGGCGCTCGCCTTCATCTTTGCGAGCGCCGTTCTGCATACCGGCTACTACCTGCTGCTCGACCGCGGCTATCGCTACGGCGATCTCTCCGTCGTCTATCCCCTCGCGCGGGCCACGGGCCCGTTCCTCACGGTTCTCGTGGCCGTCGCCTTCCTCGGCGAGCGTCCCGGGGTCGTCGCGATGTGCGGGGCGGCGCTTGTCATCGGCGGCGCATTTTTCCTCGCGGCGAACCCGGCCAAGCTGCGCGAGGCGGGGGCGGCGCGGGGCGTGGCCTTTGCCCTGCTCACCGGCTGCATGATTTCCGCCTACACCGTGGTCGACAAGCAGGCGGTGAGCGCAGTGCTCGTGCCCCCGCTCCTCCTCGATTGGGGCACCAACCTCGGCCGGGTGATCGTCATGGCGCCGCTCGCGCTGCGCCGCCCCGGCGAGGTGAAGGCGGCCTGGGCGCGTCAGAGGAAGGCCGTCATCCTGGTCGCGCTGCTTTGCCCGTTCTCCTATATCCTCGTGCTGACGGCCATGGTATTCACCCCGGTCAGCTATATCGCCCCTGCACGGGAGATCAGCATCCTCTTCGCCGCGCTGATGGGCACCCATTGGCTGCAGGAAGGCGACGTGCCGCGCCGCATCGCCGCGGCGGTGGCGATGGCGCTCGGCGTGGTCGCGCTCGCGCTGGGGTAGGAGTGGACATCTCCTTCGCCTCGGCGGTCGTCATCCTGCTCCTCGTCACCGACCCGGTCGGCAACATCCCCGTGTTCGTGTCCCTGCTGCGGGGCGTGGAGGAGAAGCGCCGTGCGCGGGTGATCGTGCGCGAGTGCCTGATCGCGCTCGCCGTGCTGCTGCTCTTTGCGTTCTTCGGCAGGGCTCTCCTCGATCTCTTCGGGCTGTCGGAGCGCTCGCTCAGCATTGCCGGAGGCCTGATCCTCTTCCTCATCGCGCTGCACATGATCTTCCGCAGTGGGCAGGACATCTACGGCGAAAAGACCTCGGGCGATCCATTTATCGTGCCGCTCGCGATCCCGGCGATCGCCGGGCCCGCGGCCATCGCGACGGTGATCCTGCAGGTCTCGCGCGCGCCGGGACGGCTGCTCGAGTGGGTGGCCGCCGTAATCATCACCATGGCCGTCATGCTGGTAACCATGCTCTTCGCCGAGCGCATCAGCAGATGGTTCGGCGAGCGAGCGCTCGTGGCCTTCGAGCGCCTGATGGGCCTGCTCCTGACCGCGATCGCGGTGGAGATGCTGCTCAGCGGGATCGAGGGATTCGTTCGCCTGCTGGAATCCGGCTAGGACTCCGGGGCTGAGAATGCCATTCTGCGTGCCCCGGAGAGCCCGCTTTTTCTCCGGTCAGGCAGCAGGAGGAATGGCGCTGCGGATCGCCGGCAGCATGCGCTGGACGGCCTCGCGCCCCTCGGCAATCGCGTAGTCCGCGCGATGATAGTCGAGCAAGCCGAGATGACCAAGGCGCGGAGTGAGCAGGACGTCGGGCGGCTCACCCGCAAGGCGGCTGCGCGCGATGCGCACCTGCATGATGTTGATCGCTCCCATGAGCGTCTCCAGGAGCGACGGCCGGGCGAGCTCGGGCTCCGCCAGCGGCTCGCTCGGTTTCGCATAGCGCGAGAGTACCCTGCCCACGAAGCCTCGCGTGGAGACCTCGGTCGGCGCCCGGTCGTCCTCCCGCACGTAGCGGCCGATGAGATCCGAGCCGATATCGACGGCAACGACGATGTCTGCGCCCATGGCCCGGCATAAGGACACCGGAACCGGGTTCACCACGCTTCCATCGACCAGATAGCGCTCATCGTGCAGGACGGGCTGGAACAGGCCCGGCACGGCGACGGACGCGCTGACGGCGGTCGATACCTTCCCCTCGCGCAGCCAGATCTCCTGTCCCGAATGGAAGTCGGTGGCCACCGCGGCGAACGGCACGTCGAGCTCCGAGAATTCGCGCTCGACGAACTGCTCGCGAAACACCTCGCGGACGCGCCTGCCCTTGATTAGCCCGCCGCGCAGGCCGAAATCCATGAGCTTCAGCATGCGCTTCCAGTCGAGCGACCGGGCCCAGGATTCCAGCTGATCGAGCCTTCCCGCCGCGTAAGCCGCTCCGACCACGGCGCCGATCGAGCAACCGGCGATCAGGTCGGGCTTGATGCCCGCCTCGTCGAGCGCGCGCAGCACGCCGATATGCGCCCAGCCGCGCGCCGAGCCCGCGCCGAGAACGAATCCGATCCGGGGTCTGCGCGCCACGGCTCAGTCGCGCAATCCAACCCGCGTCCGGCTCGGGCGTCTTCCCTCGTCCGCGGCCCAGGATCCGCAAGCGAGCGGCGCTTTGCGCCGCAGGGCCGCGGCCGGAAGGGTACCCTTCCGCCCGACCCGGACGCGGGTCGGCTCCGGTATCGCCTTCGCCCGGGCCCTCACATCCGCTCGAAGATCGCCGCGATCCCCTGCCCGCCGCCGATGCACATCGTCACGAGCGCGTAGCGCTTCCCCGTGCGCTGCAGCTCGTAGAGCGCCTTCACCGTGAGGATGCAGCCGGTCGCCCCGATCGGATGGCCGAGCGCCACCGCTCCGCCGTTGGGATTGACCTTCGCCGGGTCGAGCCCGAGGTCGCGCGTCACCGCCATCGCCTGCACGGCGAAGGCCTCGTTCGACTCGATCACGTCCATGTCGGCGGGCTTGAGGCCGGCCTTCTCGAACACGCGCCTCACCGCGGGGATCGGACCCAGTCCCATCAGCTGCGGCTCGACGCCCGCATGCGCGTAGGCGACGAGGCGCGCGAGCGGCTTCGCGCCTTCCTTTTGCGCCGCGGATCTTTCCATGAGCACGACGGCCGCTGCGGCGTCGTTGATTCCCGAAGCGTTGCCCGCCGTCACCGTGCCGCCTTCCTTCTTGAACGCCGCCTTGAGCTTCTGGAAGTCCTCGATCTTCGCGTCCTTGCGCACGTGCTCGTCGGTGTCGAACCGGATCGGCCCCTTTTTCGATTTCACCTCGACCGGCACGATCTGGCTCCTGAAGTGACCGGCGTCGAGGGCCTTCGTCGCCCGCCTGTGGCTCTCCAGGGAAAACGCGTCCTGCTCTTCGCGGGTCATGCCGTACTTCGCGGCGATGTTCTCCGCGGTCACGCCCATGTGGCCGTTTCCGAAGGGATCGTGAAGCGCCCCCGTCATGGCGTCGACCAGCTGCGCGTCACCCATGCGCTGGCCCCAGCGCGCGGCCGGAATGAAATACGCCGCGCGGCTCATGCTCTCGGTGCCGGCGCCGATGGCCACGTCGACATCGCCGAGCAGGATGTGCTGCGAGGCCGAGACGATCGCCTGCAGCCCGCTGCCGCACAGTCGGTTCACCGTGAGACAGGGCGTTCCCACGGGCAGCCCGCCCTCGATCGCCGCCACGCGCGACAGGTACATGTCGCGCGCCTCGCCGTGGATGACGCTGCCGAAGACCACGTGACCCACCGCCGCCGGATCGATCTTCGCGCGCGAAACCGCTTCCTTCACGGCAATCGCGCCGAGTTTCGTCGGCGCGATGTCCTTGAGCGAGCCGCCGTAGTCGCCGATCGCGGTCCTTACTCCACTCACCACCACCACCTCGCGTGCCATGGAACCTCCTGTATCGATTCAGGGCGCCGTTCCCGCAACATGCGGCACGACGCGCTCTCGCTCCGAGCTGGCGCTCACGACGCGACCCCACAGATCGTGCGCGTCCGACCCCGTCACTCTGACTTGCGCCCAGTCTCCCGGCGCGAGCCTGCCCCCGCCCTCGATGCGCACCACGCCGTCGATCTCCGGGGCGTCTGCGGCCGAGCGCCCGACCGCTCCCTTGGGGCCCGCTTCGTCCACCAGCACCCGGATCGTCTTCCCGAGCTTGCGCTTCAGGCGCCGCGCGCTGATTTTTTCCTGCGCCTGCATCAGGCGCGCGCGCCGCTCCTCGCGCACCTCCTGAGGCAGCGCGCCCGGGAGATCGTTCGCGGCCGCGCCCTCGACCGGCGAATAGGGGAAGCAGCCGACGCGATCGAGCTCGGCTTCCTCGAGAAACTCCAGCAGATCGCGGAATTCGGGCTCCGTCTCGCCGGGAAAACCTGCGATGAAGGTGCTGCGGATCGCGATCTCCGGGCAGATTGCGCGCCAGGCGCGGATGCGCTCGAGATTGTCCTCGCCGCTCGCCGGGCGCTTCATGAGCTTCAGTATCCTCCTGCTCGCGTGCTGAAAGGGCACGTCGAGGTACGGAAGGACCCGGCCCTCGGCCATGAGCGGAATGACGGCGTCCACGTGCGGGTAGGGATAGACATAATGCAGCCGCACCCACACCCCCAGCCCGCCCAATGCGGCCGCGAGGTCGGCCATGCGGGTCCTGAGCGGCCTGCCGTCCCAGAAACCGGTGCGGTACCTGAGGTCCACGCCGTAGGCGCTGGTGTCCTGTGAGATGACGAGCAGCTCCTTCACCCCCGCCCTGACGAGGTTCTCCGCCTCGCGCATGACCTCCCCGATGGGACGGCTCACGAGGTCCCCGCGAAGCGACGGGATGATGCAGAAGCTGCAGCGGTGATTACAGCCCTCGGAAATCTTCAGGTACGCGTAGTGCCGCGGGGTGAGCTTGATCCCCTGGGGTGGAACGAGGTCGGCGAAGGGATCGTGGGGCTTGGGCAAGTGCCGGTGCACCGCCGTCATGACCTCCTCGAGCGCATGCGGGCCGGTGACCGCGAGAACCTTCGGGTGGGCCCGGCGAACGACGTCGCCCTTTGCCCCGAGGCAGCCCGTCACGATCACGCGTCCGTTCTCGGCGAGGGCCTCGCCGATGGCGTCGAGCGACTCCTCGACCGCGGCTTCGATGAACCCGCAGGTGTTGACGACGACGAGATCCGCGCCGTCATAGGTGGGCGAGGTCGAGTAGCCCTCCGCGCGAAGCCGGGTGAGGATGCCTTCGGAATCGACGAGCGCCTTGGGACAGCCGAGCGAGACGAATCCGACTTTGGGTGCTGCCGTGGACGCTGGATTCCCGCCTTCGCGGGAATGGCGCGAGTCTTCGCGAGTCAAGCTACTTCTCGTCGCCCGGCTTCTTGGCGTCGCCGGCCCTGGGCGAGTCTTCCGGCTCCTGCGCGGTGGACGGCGCGTCGAACCCGGGGAATCCCGGGAAGGTGAAGCCCGAGAACACGTTGCGCGTCTGGTTCTGCAGCTGCTCCTGCATCTGCAGGAATACCTTGCGGCTCTGATCCATGTATGCCGAAACGAGGTTCTGCATGGCCGGGCCCTGGAAGCTCATGAACTGCTTCCACAGCTCCTCGTTCGTCTTGGCCGGCTCGCCGTAGAGCTTCTGCGACTGCTCCTGCATGCGCTTCTGGATTTCGTTGAAGAGCTGCATGTTGCGCTCGAGATACGCTCCGAGCATCCCCTGCATCGCGTTGCCGTAGGAGCGGATGAACTGGGTGAGGATGTCCGAAGAGAACATCGGCGCCCCGGCCGTCTCCTCCTCCATGATCACCTGGAGCAGGATGGCGCGGGTGAGGTCTTCGCCCGACTTCGCGTCCACGACCTGGAAGTCCTCCCCCTGCATCACGAGCTTCTTCACGTCGGCGAGCGTGATGTAGGTGCTCGTCTTGGTGTCGTAGAGCCGGCGGTTGGGGTACTTCTTGATCTGTCGGGTGGTTTGCTCGGCCATGGCTGGAGCCCTGCCTCAATGTGGCACGCTTGCTGCGGTGCGACATCATACTCCACCGCCGGGCATCATGACATGTGCTGCCCGCCGTTGATGGCGATGTTGGCTCCGTTCACGAAGGCCGCCTCTTCCGAGCACAGGTAGATGATGAGCCCCGCGATTTCCTCGGGCTTCCCCAGCCGGCCCACCGGGATCTGCGGAAGGATCTTCGAATCGAGGATTTCCTTGGGGATCGCCGTGACCATCTTGGTGCCGATATAGCCCGGTGAAATCGTGTTCACCGTCACGCCCTTCCTCGCGACTTCCAGGGCGAGCGATTTGGTGAAGCCGTGCATCCCCGCCTTCGCCGCGGAGTAATTGGTTTGTCCGAAAGCACCCTTCGATCCGTTCACCGAGGAGACGTTGATCACGCGCCCCCAGCCCCGGTCGACCATGCCGTCGCACACCTGCTTGGTCATGTTGAACACCGAATCGAGGTTGGTGCGCAGCACCGCGTCCCAGTCGGCCTTCCCCATCTTGCGGAAGGTCATGTCGCGGGTGATGCCGGCGTTGTTGACCAGGATGTCCACCGGACCGTGGTCCTTGACCACCGCGCCGACGCAGGCCTTGCAGGAGTCGAAATCGGCGACATCGCAGGCGAAGTTGTGGAAGTCGTAGCCGCGCGCCTTCATCTCGGCGATCCACTGGCCCACGATCTTGTTCGAGGGCGAGTGCGTGACCGCCACCCGGTAGCCCGCGTCCACCATCTTGGTGCTGATGGTCTCCCCGAGTCCCCCCATGCCGCCCGTGATGAGCGCCAACCGGCTTGCCATGACTCCTCCTGGATTTCAGTCGGTGCCCGATTGTCCCTCGGGAATTATTGCACCGATCTGATCCAGGTCAAACCATGTGCAGGCCGCCGTTGATCGAGATGTTCGCGCCGGTGATGTAGCCGGCGTCTTCGGACACGAGGTAGGAAATGAGGCCCGCGATCTCCTCGGGCTGAGCGAGCCGCCCCATGGGTATCTGCTCGACGATCGATTGCAGGACCTCGCGCTTGATCGCCTTCACCATGTCGGTCTCGACGTAGCCCGGGGAGACGGTGTTCACGGTCACGCCCTTCTTCACCACTTCCTGCGCGAGCGCCTTGGAGAATCCGTGCATTCCGGCCTTCGCCGCCGAGTAGTTGGTCTGGCCGAACTGGCCTTTCAGCGCGTTCACCGAGGAGATGTTGACGATGCGGCCCCAGCCGCGCTCGACCATCCCTTCGATCACCTGTCGCGTGACGTTGAACACGCTGTTAAGGTTGGTGTTGATGACCGAGTACCAGTCGGTGGGCGACATGCGCTTGAACACGCCGTCCCGCGTGATGCCGGCGTTGTTGACGAGGATGTCCACCGGGCCGATGACCGAGCCGATGCCGTAGAACATCTCGGCGCAGGATTCGTAGTCTTCGACGTCGCCCTCGGCGGCATGGATCTGCAGGCCTTCGCCGCGCATCTTGGCGAGCCATTCCTCCTTCTTTTCGTAGCCCGGCAGGCAGCCCGCAACGACCTTCGCGCCGCTTCTCGCGAGGCGCCGGCATACCGCGGTGCCGATCCCGCCCATGCCGCCGCTCACGAACGCGACGCGTTGCCGGAGCGACTTGCCCGCCTCGTGCGAGGGCTCCGCGCCCGTCCGGGCATCCCTTCGTTCCATCGTCGTTGCACCTGTCATGGGTCACTCCCTCTCGTAAACAGCCGCCGGCTACACCACCCGGAACTTCACATAGCGCCCGGGCGCCGGCTCGATCGGCTTGAATTTGTCACTGCCCAGGCGCGTGCGCGCCTTCACGCGCTCGCCGCCGAAGCGCGAAAGCCAAGCGCTCCAGTCGCTCCACCAGCTTCCGGCCTGCTCCCTCGCCGCGGCGAGCCAGGCGTCCGCCTCGGGAACGAGCTTGTCGTCCGACCAGAAGCTGCGCTTCCCCTTGGCGGCGGGGTTGATGACCCCGGCGATGTGGCCGCTCGCGCCGAGCACGAAGCGCATTTCGCCGTCGAGGAGCTGCGTGGTCCGGTACGCGGTGCGCCAGGGAACGATGTGATCCTCGCGGGTCGCGAGAACGTAGGACGGGACGGCGACCTTCCCCAGATCCACGGGCACGCCCAGCACGGGGGCGCCTCCGGGCTCGCTCAGGGCGTTCTCGAGATAGGTGTGGCGCACGTACCAGCAGTACATGGGGCCGGGAAGGTTGGTGGAATCCGCGTTCCAGTGGAGGAGATCGAAGGCCTCGGGGGACCTGCCTTTCAGGTAGTTGTTGACCACGTACGACCAGACGAGGTCGTTCGCCCGCAGCGCCGAGAACACCGCGGCGAGCTCGCGTCCGGGCATGACTCCGCCCTTTCCGATCGTCGCCTCGCGAACGGCGACGCTCGCCTCGTCGACGAAAAGCCCGATCTCCCCCGTGTCGGAGAAATCGAGCATCGAGGCGAGGAAGGTCGCGCTCTCCACGGTTCTCTCGCCGCACGCGGCGAGCAGCGCAAGCGCGACCCCCAGCATGGTCCCGCCGACGCAGAATCCGAGCGCGTTGATGCGCTCGGCGCGGGAGACGGCGCGCGCCACCTCGAAGGCCTTCAGCACGCCCTGCGAAAGATAGTCGTCCCAGGTGAGGTGGGCGAGCTCTTCGGTGATGTTGCGCCAGGAGACCATGAAGACCGTGTGGCCCTCTCCCACCGCGTAGCGCACGAAGGAGTTCTCGGGCTGGAGGTCGAGCACATAGTATTTGTTGATGCAGGGCGGCACCATCACGAGCGGCCGGCTGAAGACCGTCGTGGTGAGGGGCTTGTACTGGATGAGCTGCATCAGCTCGTTCTCGAAGACCACCGCGCCTTCGGTGACGGCGAGATTCCTTCCCACCTCGAATTGCGATTCGTCGGTGGTGGAGATGCGGCCCTTGTGCGCATCTTCGACCAGGCGCCGTATTCCCTGGGAGAGGCTCTCGCCCTTCGTCTCCAGCGCGAGCTTCAGGGCCTCGGGGTTAGTCGCCGCGAAATTCGCCGGGCTCATCGCGGCGGCGACCTGCCGCGCGATGAAGCGCAGCCGGTCCTTGGTGCGCGGCTCGGCCTCGAACGCCTCGACCGAATCGGCGAGGGTGCGCGTGTTGATGAGATAGCTCTGGCGCAGATAGTCGAACCAGGGATTGCGCTGCCATTCGCCGGCGGAAAAACGCCGGTCGCCGCGTTCGGGCGCCGCCACCGGCGCAACGCTCCTGCCGGAATCGCGTGCCACCATCGACTGCCACAGGGCCGTGTGCTGCTCGACGTGGCGCGCCTGCAGGCCGGTGAGCTTGGCCGGATCGACCCTGACCGACTCCAGGGAGCGGCCGAGCTCCGATTCGGGCGGGACGCCGAGGGACGCGATGAAATTCTTGAGAAACGCCTGAGCGGCGTCGGACTGCTGTACGGCGGGAGAGGGACTTTCGGCTGCCATGCCTTCGGGTTCGACGACCCCAGAGTCCTTGAAAACTCGCGGATTATTGCGCTGCACAACCCCGGAGTCAAGGGAGGATTGCCGCAATGCAGCGGCTAGCTGGCAACCCTATGGTGCAATAGGAATTTCGGCGTAGCTTAGCGGGCGCCCGAGCGCTTCTTCGAGGGGCTCCTCTCCAGCGCGGCGATGATCCGGTCGGCGTAGTCGCGCCAGCCTGGTTCCGCGCCAAGCTCGCGGAACAGCCCGCTCTTCGCAAGCGCCGCAACCCAATCCTGCTTTTCCGCGGTCGCGGCCGGCATCCAGGGCTCGAAGCCCGCTTCGCGCACCGTCGCCGCCGCCTCGCGCATCTCCTCGGCGCGGCGCTTGCCGTGCCTGACGACGCGGCTGAATAGATACGAGCCCTCTTTCTCCCAATCGATTCCCGGGTAGGTCTCGGCGAGCGAGGCGAGCACCTGCTTCTCGACTCCGTAGCGCCGCGCGGTGGCGAAGCTGTCGATCACGATCGCCTCCAGCCCCTTGATGAAGAGGCTGCGACACATCTTGATCGCCGAGGCCACGCCGATTCTCTCGTCCACCACGGTCATGTCGAAGCCAAGCGGCACGAGCTTCTCTGCGAGCGCGCGCGCCTGCCTGCCTCCGAGGAGCATGGGAACGCGAAGGCCGTAGGGCGGAACCGAAGCCATGACGCCCGCTTCCACATAGTGCGCCCCGCGCGCGTCGATGAGCTTCGCCTCCTCCCCCTTGGTGGAAGGCGAGGCGGAGTTGAGATCGAGGAAGAAGCTCCCGGGACGGATGCCCGCGGCGGCCTCGCGCGCCGCGTCGAGCGCGTTCGCCGCGGTCACGGCCGAGATGACGATCTCGGCTCGAGCGAGCATCTCCCCGAGCGAACCGCAGGCCTCGACGCCGTGATCCAGGGCGCGGCGCTTCATCGCCGGAGCTTCCGCCGGCTCGCGAAAGAGCAGATCCCAGGCCCCTACCCAGCCGACTCCCTTTTCTCGCAGCCCGCGCCCGAGAATCGTCCCGACCTCGCCGTATCCGACGAGGCCGATCTTCAATGCCAACGCAGGCTCGCTCATCGTGTCCCCCAAGACTCTAGCCCTTCGCTTCCGCCCAGTAGAGCCGCGAGGGATTCTCCACCAGGATCCGTTTCCTCAGGTTCTCGTCCGGAAACGCCTTCACGAAGAGATCGACCAGCTCGCCGTCGTTCGGCATGAGCTTGACGTTGGGATGGGGGAAGTCCGTCCCCCAGAGCACGCGATCAGGCGCGACCCCGGCGAGCGCCGCGGCGAAGGGAATCGCGTCGTGAAACGGTTTTCCCGCCGAGGAAATACGCTCGGGGCCGCTCACCTTGACCCAGGCGAGCGGGTTCTTCATCAGCTCCAAGAGCATGCGAAAGGGCTTCTGCTCCAGGCCGTGCCGCGCCTCGACCCGCCCCATGTGATCGATGACAAAGGGGACGCGCAAGGCCCGGAACAGGTCCGCATGGGACTCGATGTCCTCGGCGTCGAAGTGCAGCACGAGGTGCCAGCCCAGCGGCGCGATCATCGCGAGCGCGCGCTCGAAGGCGCGCGGGTCGGGCGCGCCCCCCAGGTGGCGCACGAAATTGAAGCGCACGCCGCGCACGCCGCCCGCGTGCAGGGCCTGGAGCCCCTTCTCGCTCGCGTCCTCGCCGAGCATCGCGACGCCGCGCCAGGCTCCCTTCGCCCACGCGATCGCGTCGAGCATGGCGCGGTTGTCCGCGCCGTGGCAGCTCGCCTGCACCAGCACCGCGCGCGAAATGCCCAGATGCTCGTGCAGGGCGCGAAGCTTCTCCTTGGGCGAGTCGGGCGGGGTGTAGCGGCGCTCCGGCGCGTAGGGAAACTTCGCGGCGGGGCCGAAAATGTGGCAGTGCGCGTCGCAGGCCCCGGGCGGCGGCGCGTACTTCGGCTTGACCGGATTCGGATCGGGGCCCGGAATCGGCTTCGTCACGACGCGCTTACTGCTGCGGTATCTTGGCGCGCTCGATCACGGCCTTCCACTTGGCGATGTCGGAGACGAGCAGCGCCCCCAGCGCTTCGGGCGTTCCCGGCCGCGCCTCGACACCCAGCTCCTGCAGGCGCTTCTTCACCTCGGGCGTCGCCAGGGCAGAGTTCACCTCGCGATTGAGCCGGTCGATCACCGCCTTGGGCGTCTTCGCCGGGGCGGCGATGCCGTTCCACGAGGATGCCTGGTATCCGGGCACCCCGGCCTCCGCCACGGTCGGCACCTCGGGCAATCCCGGATAGCGCCGCTCGCGGGTCACCGCGAGCGCCTTCAGCGTCCCTCCCTTGATCTGTCCGAGCACGGGCGTGAGGAACTCGAACGCGGCCTGGATGTCGCCGCCTTTCAGCGCGGTGATGACCGAGGGCGTGGCCTTGAAGGGCACGACCTGCGCGTCGATTCCCGACATCGACTTGAACAGCTCGGCCGCGAGGTGCTGGGTGCTGCCCGGGTTGATCGTGCCGATGTTGAGCTTGTTGGGGTTCGCTTTCGCGAACGCGATCAGCTCGCGCACCGAGCCGATCTTCGAGGCCGGGTCCACCACGAGCACCATGTCGAAGAAGCCGACGGTCGATACCGGCGCGAAGTCCTTCACCGAGTCGTAGGGCAGCGACTTGAACAGCGATGCGCTCACCGCGTTGCCGTTGGTGATGAGGAGCAGCGTGTGGCCGTCGGGCTCGGCCTTGGCGACCGCTTCCGAGGCGACGATGCCCCCCGCGCTCGGCCGGTTCTCCACGAGCACCTGCTGGCCGAAGTCTTCGGTCATTTTCTGCGCGAGCACCCGCGCGGTGATGTCGGCGACCCCGCCCGCCGCGAAGGGGACGACGATCTTCACCGGCCGCGACGGATACCC
>Ga0187773_10000367_pt1 | contig 18023 bp, 14 predicted proteins | sample 0216_BV02_MP05_1_FD_133133 | JGI IMG/M metagenome (GOLD analysis project Ga0187773, IMG submission 133133) | Tropical peat soil microbial communities from peatlands in Department of Meta, Colombia - 0216_BV02_MP05_10_MG | ecosystem: Environmental > Terrestrial > Soil > Wetlands > Peat | place...
ACTCGGATGACGTAATCCACCCAGGTGTCCTGCCTTAGGGCGGCCATCGTACCCAGGGGAATCGCTAATAGGACCGCCAGGAAAGCAGCCATGATGGCCAGTTGCAGGCTCAACTGGAACCGGATAGAAATTTCATAAAGGACCGGGCGGCCGGTCCACATGGAAACGCCAAAGTCCCCCCGGAGGATGTCCCAGACCCACACTCCGAACTGATACCATAGCGGTTTGTCCAGCCCAAGAAGCTCCCGTTCCTTCTGCAGGGTCTCCGCCGAAAGGGCGCTGCCTTCTCCCGCATGCTTCAGCTCCACCAAATCGCCGGGCACGACCCGCATCAGGAGGAATATGAGGACCGCCACCCCCAGGAGGGTGGGAAGCATGAGCAGGATTCGCTTTAAAATGTATTGCCGCATAGCTTTTGAGCTTCGATCCCCGCCGTTTTACGCTCTCCCGCCGGCCGCCGCCATCGCTGTTTCCTTCTCGGCTTCCCGCCGGGCGATGGCCTCCGCCCTCTCCAGAATTTTCTGGACCTGTTTCAAATTAGCCACGTCAACCATTCGGCCGTCAACGGCCACCGATCCCAACCCCTGACTGTAGGCCTCGTCCAGAGCAACCTTGACCCGACGGGCCCAATCCAACTCGGAGGCCGAGGGTTTGAAGCCCTCGTTGAGTGGCCGGACCCAGGCCGGATGGATGGTGGAGCTTCCCAAGTATCCCATCTGGAAGGACCTTCGGCAGGCATGGAGCATGGCATCATAGGACAGGGTGGTGTCGGTGAAGTCCACATTGTTCTGCGGCCAAAGCCCGGCCGCCTGGACCCCCGCGGCCCTCGCAGCGTAGAGGAGTTTGCCGGCCGGATAGGAGAATTGCTCCGCCAGCAGGTCCCGTACGCGGGTAAAACCCATATCCTGGGTCAGGTCCACGCCGCCGATGCTGGCCTGCACGATCCGGGGGCTGGCTGCCACGATCTCCTCCATCCGGACCACGCCCCGGGCCGTTTCGATGAGGAGGGAGAAGTCGGTTCTTCCCTCAGGGACCCCACGTTCCTTCTCGAGCTGGGCCACCCTCCGGTCAAGCCGCCGGAGTTCCTCCGCTGACTCGCACTTGGGGATCATCAGGCTGGCAACCTCCGGCCCCACGACGGCCGCCAGGTCCTCTTCCTCATAATCCCGGTTGATGCGCACCTCGATCTCTGCTCCGCCCTTTTTCACCAGAGGGATCACATCCTTCACCATCCGGCGGGCCGAGGATTTCTCCGCCGGGGGAATCGAATCTTCGAGGTCCAGGATGAGGCAGTCGGCCCCCCGGGTCCAGGCCTTGGCCACGAATTTCTCCCGGTTCACGGGAATGAACAGTTTGGATCGCCGTATAACCGTAAAGGGATCTTTTCGGACTGTAGACATAAAACCTCTTTTCTTTACACAATGGGTCGGGGAATTACTAAGGAGTCCATAATTGCGAAGAAATATTTTTCCGAAAATCTCCTTTGCGCGATGCTCTTCACTTGTCCTGGCACCATTCACCCTGAGCTGTGAGCCTGTCGAACAGTCGAAGGGTGCGTCGCTAAGCCGGTCATGCTTCGACAGGCTCAGCACGAACGGCTTAGTCCTCAGCGTCCATACAATCATGGACCGATTAGGAATCATATTCGCAGGGGCGGTTCATGAATCGCCCCTGCGCAGGCAAAAGCGGTTCTTGCCTCAATCCTTTTCCAACCACACATCCACCAGGTCTACATTGAGAAAGTGGTGGGGGAGTGCGACCCAGCCCTTTACCTTGGCCGAATGTATGGTAATCCGCTTGGTCCATCCCACCGGCGGGAACCCATAAGCCATCTCATCCAGGACCCGGGTCTGGAACTGGCGGGATAGCTTCTTCCGTTCCACTGGGTTCATGGTGCTGCTCTGCTTCTGGTAAAGATCATCCAGAGTCCGATCTATGTACCTGCCAAAATTGGCCGGGCTGATATCGGAGGAGAGCCATACGAGAAAGAGAAGGTCCGGATCGGAAATGTAGTCGGAGATGTAATGGATGGCAACTTTGTATTCTCCCGATCGGAGTGCCTTGTAGTAGGCCCCCACTTCCTGGACCTTCTGGGTAACATTGAGTCCAACCTGCCGCCACTGGTCGATGAGCCAAATGCTCATGGGCTCGTACTCTTGCCGGTTCAGGAGTTCTATGCTGAAGCCTTCGGGAACCCCCGCCTCCTTGAGCAGCCGGCGGGCTTCTTTCTTCGAGGCTTCGCCGTTCTTGGAAAAACCGGCAAGCTGCATCAGCTCAGCATCAGTCATGGCGAATTCCGACGCAGGGCTGAGGAGGCCGGTAATGCTTGTTCCCACTTCGGCGATGCGTTCGAGCGCCTTGAATCCCTCCCAGCGGTCCAGGGCCAGGGACATGGCGCGCCGCACCCGCGGGTCATTAAAGGGCTTTGCTTCACAATTGAAGATGACCGTGTTCACCGAACCGCCGAGCAGCTCCTGAACCTTGACCTTGTCTCCCATGGCCCGGACCAGGTCATCGCGAATGCTGGGGGAAAAGTAACGGAACTCCGCCTGGACCCGCCCGCCCCGGATGGCCGCGGCCCGGGCGCCGACGTCCCGGATGAAGACCGCCCGGTATCCGTCCAGGTAGGGGCGGCCTTTTACAAAATAATCTTCGTGTTTCTTCCCCACCCAGTGGGAGCCGGTAACATACTCCACGAATTTGAAGGCCCCCGACCCCATGACGTTCTTCTCATACCAGCGAGGGTCCTTGGCCAGGATGTCGGCCTTGTAAATCCAGTTCCAGGGGGAAGCCAGGCTGATCATAAAGGACGCGGAGGGTCTCTTCAGGCGGAAGACCACCGTGTGATCATCCGGGGCCTCGATCTTCTCCACCACATCATAGAAAGCCTTGCGGGCGCTTACAATTCCGGTCGGGGGAAAGACGATTCGATCGTAGCTGGCTTTGATATCTTTCGACGTCAAAAGGCTTCCGTCATGGAACTTTACCCCGTTGTGGATTTTGAAAGTGTAAGTCTTGCTGTCCCCGGAAACCGTCCAGCTCTCCGCCAAGTCCCCCACGACCTTGGGATAATTCTTCTGATCAAACTTTACAAGCAGGCTATAGTGGGGCGCAATGGGATGGATCACCGCGTAGGTAGATTCGCGGTGGGCATCGAAGGAAGGCGGCGCGGCTCCTATGGCGTAGGTCAAGGTTCCTCCGTAACGAGGCTTTTCCTCGGCGCCCCAAGACAATCCCCCGCACGCATATAAAAAGACACAAAATAGAAATACCCGCATCGCTACCTTGCCCACGCGTGCTTCCCAGACTCTCTTCATGATCGCACCCTCCTTCATGGGAATTTCATTCGGGAACCGACCTTCATGGAATGATAAAAAGCCCTTTATGCCCTTTTTCTTCATTGCCCCGAAAACGGGAGTCCGGGTTTCTTATAGAGTCTCCGGTTTCGCGGGGACGATGTCTGGACTCCCGCTCACCCATTCATCTTTCCCCTTCGGCCTCCTGTTTCCCCACCGCCGACCACAGCCTCCGGCTCATCACCACTAAGACCACTCCCAGCACAATGAAGCCTGCACTGATGGGTTGTTCGATAAACACTCTCAATGACCCGCCCGATCCCTGGAGAGAGGCCCGGAGGTGTTGCTCCAACATAGGCCCTAGGATGAATCCTAGGATCAGCGGGGCCACCGGCCAGTCCCTCCTTTTCATTAGAAATCCGATGAGGCCAAAAAGGATGGCGGTCCACACGTCAAACATGCTGTTCCGGATGGAATAGGCCCCGATGAAGACCACCCCCAGGATTACGGGGCCAAGGATGCGATAAGGGACCAGGCAGAGGCGGGCCCATATCCCCACCAGGGGGAGATTCAGGATCAGCAGCATTACGTTGCCGATGTACATGCTGGCCACCACTGTCCAGGCGAAGTCGCCGTGTTGCTTGAACAGCATTGGCCCGGGGGGAAGGCCGTAGATCATCAGGCTGGCCAGGAGCATGGCGAAGATGGGCGCGGTGGGAACCCCCAGGGCCATGAGCGGCACAAAACCGGCCTGGCAGGTGGCGTTATTGGCGGCCTCCGGGGAAGCGACTCCCTCAATCATTCCCGTCCCGAATTTTTCCGGGTGCTTCGACACCCGCCTCTCGATGTCGTAGGAGATGAAAGTGACCACGGAAGGCATGAACCCGGGAAACAGGCCGGCCAGAAGGCCGATCCCCGTCCCCCGCAGGCTGGCCCACAGTCCCTTCTTCAGCTCCTCCCCCCGGGGGATCAAACGCCCCAGCTTGCCTTGATACACGCTGCTCACCTCTTCTTCGGCACTGGCCAGGACCTCGGCGACTCCAAACAGGCCGATCAGCACCGGGATCACATCGAGACCGGCCAGGAGCTGGGGAATTCCGAAAGCCAGTCGATGGGTTCCGCTCAACGGATCCAGGCCGACGGTGGCCAGGATGATCCCCACAACCCCAGCGGTCAAGCCTTTCAGAAGGTCATGGCCGGAGAAGGAGAAGAGAGCGGTCAGGCTGAAGAACATGAGGCCGAAATACTCCGGGGGCCCGAAGGCCAGGGCCAATTCAGCGAACAGGGGGCCGGCAAAGGAAAGGAGGAGAACGCCGGCGGTTCCGGCGATGAAGGACCCGATGGCCGCTATGGCCAACGCTTCCCCAGCTCTTCCCCGCTTGGTCATCTGAAAGCCGTCCAGACAGGTGGGAACGGAGGCCGCTTCCCCCGGAATGTTCATCAGGATGCTGGTCGTGGACCCTCCGTACATGGCCCCGTAAAAGATCCCCGCCAACATGATGATGGATTCGGTGGGCTTCAGGTAAGCGGTCACTGGGAGCAGGATGGCAATGGTGGTGGCCGGCCCGAGAGCAGGAAGAACGCCCACCACGGTCCCCAGCAGGGATCCCAGAAAACAATACCAAAGATTGACCGGGCTTAAGGCCTTCCAAAACCCGGCCAGCAGTCCAAATTCCATGCCTAATTCCCTATGGGAAACTCATGCAGGACTCACGGTAAGGGAACCCCCCCAAGATACGAAAAGACGAGGTAAAAACTCCCCGTCATGGCCAGGCCCAGCATTGCAGCCCGGACCCAGGATCGCTCCCCGAAGACCCTCTGGCCCAGCATAAAGAACAAGACGCTGGCAATGAAGTACCCGGTGGTCAAAGCGGCCAAACCATAAAAGAGAAGGAGCAGAAAGGACCGGCCCGCAGGCCCCTTTAAAAAGGAGAGGCCACCGCTTGGAGAAACCGTTTTGCGCCTCGCCCGTCTTACTGAGAGGGCACAGGCACAGATGAAAAGAAGGCCAGACATGAAAAGAAGATACCAGCCCGGCCCCACCGGATCATCGATGAGAAGAGGAACCCCCACCAGTCTGGTCCCCTCGTAAATCCCGACAATGGCAAGGGCCATGAGCACGATGTTTTCGAGCCCCATCCCTTCCTCCGCCTTAGGCGCCTACTGCGCAATTTCCACCAGCCTATCGATTAGAAAAAATTTTCCGATTCGCCTTGGTATACGCGCATTCCAGAAGGATTATTTGAGTTTGAGACCCTTGATCCCGTTCCCCTCGGCAAGGACAAACTTCTTGTATTCATCGGAAGGCTGAAAGCCCGGGACGAATCCAATTTTGTCCAGCTGGGGAACCATTTCAGGAGAGGAGACCGCGGATTGGACGGCATCCGTCAGGGTCTTGATGATGTTTGCGGGCATGCCCGGAGGACCGGACAGCCCGACCCAATAGATTAGGTCCACCGGGGCGAACCCGATTTCGGCCGTTGACGGAATGTCGGGCCAGCCCTTGTATCGACGGGAATCGACGATGGCCAGGGCGCGGAGCTTCCCGGCGTCCCTGAGCGGGGTGGCCGCGCCCACGCCCCCGAACCCGATGTCCACATGGTTGCCGCCGATGGCAATCAAGACCTCCCCAGTCCCCTTATAGGTGATGGACCGGGTTTTGGAAAGGTCCAAACCTTTGGAGGTCAACGCGGCCCGAAGCTGGGCGGTGATGACGTCCGGAACCCCCGTACCGCCGATCAGGGACCAGCGGAAGGCGGAGGGATTTGCGCGGATGGCATTCATGAGGTCATCCATGTTTTTCCAGGGGGAGACGCCGGGAACCAACAGGGCTTCCGGCGTATAGGCGGCCCGCACGATATAGGTCCGCTCTTCCACCTTGTAGGGGAGCTTTTCGGCCCAGGCATACTGGATGGAGCTGGTGCCTCCGCAGTCGGCCAGGAGGGTATAGCCATCGGGCGCTGATTTCATCGCTTCGAGGGTGCCGATGATTCCACTTCCGCCGGGTTTGTTGATGACCGTTATCGGTACTCCCAGAACTTTGGACAAGACGGGAGCCAGGGTTCTGGCCGAAAGGTCCGTGGAGCCGCCCGCGCTCCACGGCACAATCAGGCTGATCGCTTTGTTGGGATAATCCTTGGGCGCTCCCTGGGCTGCTGAACTGAAGAGGGCAGCTGCCGCAAGAAGCATAACTGCGCCCAGGGCGATTGAGCCCCTTCGTCCATTAAACTTGAAAAAGGACCGCATGGATGTTCTCCTTATCATTTGTATGGTTCTTCTCGTGTCAGTGGTCCGAGAGGGCCGAATATCATCCCGGAGGCAGGCCCAGAAGTCTTCTCCCCGAGAGCGAGGATCAAAAGGCTTTTTCGTATATACTCTTCAGGTCCTCTTGATTCACATCCCGCGGGTTCGGGACAAACAGCCTGGCCTGCTTCATCCCCCCTTCGATCAATTTAGGCAAATGGTCCTTGGGAATCCCATACTGGGAAAGTCGATACGGGACCTGCAGGGCGGCGAGCAAATTCTTCACCGCCTGCACCGATTTTTCCGCGGCTTCGTACGGGGAGAGCCCCCCCACAGGTTCCCCCATGGCTGTGGCGATTTTTCCAAACTTCGCAAGGTTCCCGGTCTTGTTGAAATCCATGACATGGGGCAGCATGATGGCATTGGCCCGCCCGTGGGGCAGGTGGTATTCCGTATCGATGACATACGCCAACCCATGCACGATCCCCAGCCGGCTGCTGGCAAAGGCTAGCCCGGCGAGACTGGCCGCCAGAAGCATATTGTATCGGGCAATCAAATTGCTCCCTTTGGAGTACGCCAAAGGCAGATTATGGGCGATCAGGCTGATCGCTTCAATGGCCAGGATCTCGGCAAAGGGGGTCGTCGTTGCGGAGACGTAGGACTCGATGGCGTGGACCAGAGCATCCATGCCCGTATTGGCTGTCACCTGAGGCGGCATGGAAAGAGTCAGTATTGGGTCCAAAATGGCGACATCGGAAATTCCAAAGCTGCTGGCGATCGATCTTTTGACGTTGTTCTCATCCGTCACCACCAGGGACCTTGAGGTTTCACTCCCGGTTCCCGCAGTCGTGGGGATCAGAATCTTGGGAAGCCCCGGTTTGGGAACTAGATCGATCCCGGCATAGTCAACAACCTTCCCGGGATTCGTCGCCATAATGGCCACCCCCTTGGCAATATCCAGAGAACTCCCGCCTCCAATACCGATGACAAGGTCGTACCTCCCTTCGCGGATCATTTTGGCCCCATCCTCCACGCAGCGAGCGGGGGGTTCAGGCACGACCCGGTCGAAAATACCCACTTCTATTTTCGCGGTACGCAATGCGTCTTCCACGATCTTGCTGTATCCTGCGGAAACGATTCCCGGATCGGTGACAACCAACGCTCTGCTTCCGCCTAGCGCCTTGGCTTCCTCCCCCACTTTTTTAACTGTATCCTGACCGAGAATGATCTTTGTGGGGGAGTAAAAATGACTGACTTTGCTGATTTCATAAAACCCTCGATTCATAGATTTCCTCCTGAAAATCTGCATTCATCTGCGTCCCAATCATTTATTTTTATTTTTTTCTTTCGATCGCCAAAAATTCTACGCACTCAGGAAGCTCAGGATCAGTCTTGACAGCTCTTCTGCCATGGCTTCCACCACGAGGCCGCCTGTGGTGTGCTTCACTGTGGCCAGCCGGCTATCCTGAACAAGCTTCACCAGACTCTCGCCCTGAAGACCTAAGTGTTCCTCTTCCGGTGTGCCCACCTCTATAATCAGGGTCCTGGCCTTGATCTGCCGCATCCTGGCCCCCAGGTCGAAAGCAAAGATCGCTGAGTATACCGCCGCTAAATCTCTGATTTGTAGCCGATCTATTATACGCTCTTTTCGCCGATGGAAGAATTCCGGGGTCAGTTTCTCGCGCTCCCAGTTAGAGGTGTCCCACCACATACTTGCGAAATTGCTAAAGTCCGTCATCCACTGTTTCACCAGATGCGAGCCGTCCGGCTCTGGTTCGAACTTGCGGATAGATGGGCCCACTTGGGCCCTCAGGGCGGAGTTGAGAGCGTCGTGATCGGCCATGATGCTATGGGTCCGGCCGCAGAGTACCAGCCGGTCTACGCGAGAGGGCCATGCGGCTGCCATTTCTGTGGCGATCTTGTTACCCGTATGGAAACCAAAAATATGCGCCTTTTCGATCCCCAGGAAATCCATGAAATGGATCATGGACCTAGCCAAGTCTGCTATCTGCACATTGGGAGGAATGGGGTCTGAGTTGCCAGAACCAAGGTTGTCGGGTGCAAAAACCTGGTACACTTCCGCCAGCAGAGGCATCAGCTTCCAGTACTGGCGCGACGATCCCGTCTGATGAAGGAGAAGCAACGGTTCCCCTTTACCGATGGTCAGGTAATGAATTTGCCCTTGCGGAGTGTCAGCGTATCCACGTTTCATTTGGCACCTCCATCAGCAAGGCCCCCAGGTTGAGTTGGAAAAGCCTTATAACGATAAATGATTATTTGGGGCTTAGAGCTTATCCTCAAATAAACACCTGCGCCTAAATCCCCCCAACCCCCCTTTGCAGAGGGGGGATTATTATTTACGGACAAGTTCTTAGCTGCGTGAAGACCGCTTCCCGCCTCGGCCTCAACGAGCCGGCAGGCCCAGGATTTTCCTGGCCTCTTCCACCGTGGCCACTTCCCGGTTGAGGTTCCGGGCAATGGTGGCAGAATGCGCGACCAGCTCCGCATTGCTTTTGCCTAATTGGCCCTTCCTCAAATAGAGATTATCTTCAAATCCGACGCGGACGTGCCCGCCGAGGAGGACCCCCATTCCCACCATGGGGAATTGAGTTGCTCCCACGCCGAAGATCGACCAGGTCACGCCCGGAGGAAGACATTCGGCCATGTGGAGGGCGTTCTTCGGGGTCCCCGGAACTCCCATTCTCGTCCCCATGCAGAGCTGAAAATGGGCATTCTTCTCGACGAGCCCCAGGTTGATCAGGCGTTTGCCGATCTGAATGTGGCCTACGTCAAAGATCTCCAGCTCCGGCTTCACTCCCGCGCTCTTGATCATCTCCGCCATCCGGTCGACGACCGGCTCGACGTTCACGAAGGCGCCGTTTCTCAGGTTCGCAGTTCCCACATCCAGCGAGCACATTTCGGGCTTCAGCTTGAGCACGTGCTCCACCCGCTTCTCCGGCGGCTCCAGGTAGGAGGCTTCGAGGTCCGGCCGGTTGTCCGGGCCCATGACAAGCTGTCCCCCTGCTCCAGTGGTCAGGTTGATGATCATGCTGCATTTGGCCCGCAGGCGTTCGACCACTTCGGCATAGTGCTCAAAGGCCATGGACCTCTTCTGCGTCCTGGGGTCGCGAACATGGACATGGACGATGCTGGCTCCTTCGTTGAAGCACTCATACGCGGAGTTGGCGATCTCTTCGGGGCTGATTGGAACATTGGGGTTCTGCTCCTTCGTCGGCCTCGAACCGGTGGTCGCGACGGTGATGATGATTTTATCCATTTTGGCTTCCCTCTGATGATTGAAATTCGTTCCCGTCGAGGCCCGATCCTCGGATCGGGCCTTATACCCGGAATTTCTCCAGCGCCTTTTCGTCGATCTCGATTCCCAGCCCTGGCCGATCAGGTACAGTCAGCTCTCCATCTTTGAACTCCGGCGGGTCCTTTAACAGATCCCCCTCCATCCGCAAATGATAGGAAACCTCGGCCGGGAAGAGGATGTTTGCAAAAGCCACGGCCGCATGGAGACTGGCCGCCGCGCCGATGCTCGAATCCCCCTGGCTTCCAATCATGCAGGGAATCCCGGCCTGCTGGCAGAGATGGAGGATCTTGCGGGTTTTGAAGAAGCCCGTCCGGGCCACCTTCACCAAAACGATCCCCAGAGCCCCCAGGTCCAGCTCCTGGGCCACGTCCCACGGGGTGAAGCAGCTCTCATCCCCCATGAGCGGAATGGACAGCAGGCGGGCGGCTTCCTTCCGGTCCTTCCGGTTGCGCACGGGGAAGGGCTCCTCCACAAAAGCCAACCCATGCTCTTGCAGTTCACGCAGGAAAGCCACCGTCTTCTTCAAGGACTTGAACCCTTGGTTGGCGTCGATGTAGAGGAGGGCCTTTTCCCCCACCGCTTTCCGGATTGCCAGGAACCTCTCCCGGTCCTCCGCGAAATCCACCCCGGCCTTGATCTTGAAGGCCTGAATCCCCCTCCCCATGAATCTTTCGCATTCCCGGGCCATCTTTTCCGGGGAATTGATTCCCACCATCCAGGACAGGGGGACCCGGTCCCGGCTCTTCCCGCCCAAAACCTTGTAGACCGGCAGGTTCAGGGATTTCCCCAAGAGATCGTGTAGGGCGATATCCACGCCGCCCTTGGCGCAGTAATTGTAAGGGATGCGGTCGAGCAGGGCATTGATCTCTTCCAGAAGGAAAGGGTCTTTGCCTGCCAGGTAGGGCCCCAGGTACTGGTCGACCAGAGACACGATGGATTTCTGCGTCTCGCCGTAAATTTCCGGCCGGGCCGGAGCTTCGGCGATCCCCACCAGCCCCTCATCGGTGTGAATCCGGATTAGGACATGGTCGGCCGCTCCGGAAGTGCGGTAGGCGAATTTCAGGTGAAAATCGGGATCGAAGGGAATGTGAAAGGGAATCGCTTCTACCCTGGAGATCTTCATGAGTCCTCCGTGAAAAGATCGTGAAAGTGAAAGTGTAAGCGAAAGGCGGGGAAAAGAAGACCATTCACCTTCACCTGCCCTTCTTGCACTTTCACTTGCACTTTCACTGTCTTATTAAAATGGATCCCGGATCAGCGTCTGCCCGTCTCTGCGGCCCCATTTCCCCTTCAGGATGACGCCGTCCAGCTCGAAGGGCTCCTTCAGGATGATCAGGTCCGCATGTTTCCCGGGCTCGACAAGGCCTTTGATCCGCCCCAGCCCCAGGGACCTTGCCGGATTCTCCGTAACCAGGCGGACGAGCTGGGGTCGGGGAATCTCCTCGCTCAGCCATAAATCCCGGACGACTTGGAAAAGGGTCTGAACGGGAAGGTATTTTAGCCTCTTCTCCGGAAGCATCCGGGTGGCGTTGCTGTCGGAACTCAGGGTCACCCGGTCCAAGGGCACTCCTGCTCGAATCAATCTCTGGAGCGCTTTCCCCACCGTCAGGCTCCCCGGGCGTTCCGTGGGTGTGTAGGAAGCAGTCAAGTCCACCCCCCCTCCGGCCTGAATATACTCCAGAAATTCATCCAAGGTATCCGGAGACCGGTTCACGTGAGTAAAAACCACCTGGGAAAAGGGGATGCTCATCTCCCGGAGGATTTCCATAAAGGGCTTTTTCCAAACCTTTCCCTGGACCCCCATATGAATCTGGAGGAATCCGGCCTTCCCCCCAAGGTGCCCGCCCCGAAGACATTCGGCCAGTAGATTCCGGATGTCCCGGATATCGGGGAAGTTGGCAAGCGTTTCGCCGAGAGCCAGCTTAACCCCGATGACCTTGTCAATGAGAATCAGGTCATCCTCCACCGAACCCGTGAGGGTCTGGGAGGGCAGGCTGTAGGACCCCGTCAGCATGAAGGCAGTCAATCCCAGGTCCTCCAGGGCTCTGGTCTTGAGCAGCAGGGCCTTCAGCGTCCGGGAGGCCCGGTCGAAACCCAGAACCCCCACTGCGCTGGTCACTCCGGCTTCGATGATCTGCTCAACGGCAATTTCCTTGGTCCGTGAGTTAAGTCCGGAAGAACCCCCTCCGCCGATGAAGTGCACATGGGGGTCGATGATCCCCGGAAGGATCATCTTGCCCCCCGCATCGTAGACTTCTACCGGGAAAGGAAGAGATTCGGTCGAAAGGCGGTCCGCCACCGCGAGAATGGTATCCCCGGTGATGAGAATATCCTTCTGCCCCAGGTCGCCGGGAGAATAGACCCTCCCATTTTTTATGGCTTTCATCATGATTCCTCCAGACCTTGGCGGCCCGATCGGGGATCGGGCCCTACGATTTAAAGAACCGAATGTAGGGCGCGTTCCCCGAACGCGCCGATGAAATGAACATGGGTCTTCCTTCCCCTTCAGGATTTGCGGACTTTGACTCCCGCAGCGGATTCGTAGAACTGGATGACGGTCGAAGGAGTTTCCTCTCCATGGCCCTGGAAGCGCATGAAGTTGTAGAGCTGCTTGGCCAGGTTCCCGAGGAGGAGGTTCACGTTCAATTCATCCGCAAAGTCCGTGATGAGCTTGAGCGTTTTGCAGGCCAGGTTGAGGCTGCTCTCCCGGCCCTCGAAATTTCCTTCGAGAATATCTGGGGGAAGATTGCGGATGACGTAGCTCCCACCCGTGCTGAGAGAAATGGCCTGGCACATGATTTCCGGGTCGATCCCCGCCTTGGCCCCCAAGACCAACCCTTCGCACATGGCCAGGCGGTTCAGGTTGTAGAGGAGGTTGTTCACCAGCTTCAGGGCCTGCCCTGCTCCGGTGGGCCCGGCGTGGAAAATATTCTTTCCCAGTTTCTCGAAGATGGGCTCCCGGGCCCGGAGGAAGGCTTCCTTCGTCCCGCCCACCATGATCGTGAGCGTAGCGTTCTTGGCCCCCACCGCATGTCCGCTCACCGGGGCGTCGAGAAAATCGACCCCTTTTTGTTCCAGCGCTGCGGCGATGGCCTTGGTGGTCCTGGGCAGCGTCGTGCTCAGATCGATAACGATCGACCCCCGGTTCAGCCTCGGCAAAAGCCCCTGCGGCCCGATGATCGTCTGTTCCACGATTTCATTCCTGGGAAGGGAGGTGAGGAGATACTCGGCTTGAGGGGCCATTTCCGCCGGCGAGGCGCACAAGACCGCTCCCTGAGCGACCAAATTCTGAGTAGCCTTCGGGTCGATGTCAAACACCCGGACCTGATGACCCGCCTTGAGGAGATTCAGGGCAAAGGGATTGCCCATCCGTCCTGTTCCGATCACGCCCACCTTTATTGAACCCATTTTCCTCTCCCTTGTCCCTTATTCAAGCTTCGCAAAAGTTCTAACCAAAGGCATTTGAAATTCTTCTTTAGAGTCCTCCCCTTTTGGAGACTGTGTCGTAATCCCCCGGTCGCCCTTCGACAGGCTCAGGGCGAACGGCTAAGTAGCTGAATATTAATGCGCTCATAATCCGTTCGTGGTGAGCTTGTCGAACCATGAACGGATTACGACACAGTCTCTTGATAGGGGGGGTAAGGGTGGGGGTGAATCGGGAATGCATCCCCCTCCCCTTGATCCCCTCCCGCGAGGGGAGGGGAAAATTGTAGAGGCATGATTCATCGTGCCTCTACGGTCTTGTGAAGGATTTCTTCCTACCAACATATTTTTATTAATGAGGCCTCAAGCGTCTAAATTGCATCAAATCCCCAGAAAACCCTTGGGCAGTTCTACCTGCAGCCAGGTCTGAAAGATGAGGTAGGCTCCGACAGCCGAAAAGAGGGCGCCCATGAGGACCGTCCTCCAGCGCTGAGGCGCGATGACCCGGAACAGAAATCCCATGCTGAGAAAGGTGGTCAAGAGAAACCCCAGGGATTCCAGGAAGAGGCCATAAAAAATGATGCAGCCCAGGGTCAGGCAAACCTTGGGCCAGCGTCTGCGGTCGGCCCAGAATGCTCCTTCCCGTCCCGGTCCGCTCCGCAGGGCCTTCGCCAGGACGGCCAGCGCGCCCCCAGCCAGGATCAGACCGGCCCCGAAAGGCAGGAATCCAGGGCCCGGGTTGTGGAATTCCCCCAGGTTGATCCGCCAGGATTCCTCGCAGATGAGCACCCCGACCATCAACCAGAAACCGGAGCTAAGGAAATCAAGCCTCTTCACTTTCTCCTTGCGCCTTTCTTTTTCCCCCGCAGCGGAGGCCGGCCCTATTTCACTTCCAAATTGGCCTCTTTGGCTATCCGGGTGAACCTCTCCTGATTCTCCTGGACAATCCTGTCCATCTCCTGCGGAGAGGTCAAGAAGGGGATCATGCCGATCTTTTCGATGATGGGTTGAAGCTTATTCTCGTCGAAAGCCTTCTTCTGGGCCGCGTAAAGTCGATCGATGACTTCCTTCGGGGTTCCTTTGGGCGCCAGCATGCCGAACCAGATGATCATCTCTACATTGTATCCCAGCTCTTTGAAAGTAGGGACATCGGGCAAGTAAGGATAACGGGTCACATCCGAAACAGCCAGCGCCCGCAAAGCCCCAGACTGGAGGTGGGGAAGCGTGGGCTGGACGGTGGTTTGACAAACATGGCTATGACCGCCCAGGGTGGCGGTGATCGCCAGGGTGTCGCTGTTGTAGGGGATATGGACCATCTGGATTCCCGCCGCCCGCATGAAAAGCTCAGTGCAGAAGTGATGGGCGGACATGAGCCCGATGGTGGAGAATTTGTACTTGCCGGGATTCTTCTTGGCGTCGGCCACGAATTCCGCCAGGGTTTTCCAAGGCGCGTCTTTTTCTACCGAAAGGACGCTGATGGCCTTGGCGAAGGTTCCCACGGAGACAAAATCGGCGGGAGTATATGGGACTTTCCGGGTGGCCGGGACCAGGTTCACATGTGAGGTCGACCCGGCGAGGAGGGTGTAGCCGTCTGGTTTGGCCTTGGCTGCGGCGGCGGTTCCGATCGACCCCACGGCGCCTGGCTTGTGGGAGACGACAATTTTCTGCCCGAGATATTCGGGCAGAATATCTACGATGCCCCTATAGGCAAAGTCAATCCCCCCTCCCGGAGCATAGGGATTGATCAGGGTGATCATCTTATTCGGGTAATCCTTCTCGGTCGCGCCGGCCGACCCCGCACAGAGGGCCAGAAGGATCAGCCCTCCCCAAAAAACCCAACCCGGAGTCCGAAATCTTGGCTGCATGGCCATGAGAAATCTCCTTTCTCCTCCCAGTTCTCTTAAGTCCTTTACCAGCCAAATTAATCTCAAAATGGAGACAAATTGTAGGGGCAACCCCCTGTGGTTGCCCATCTTGCGGGCGGCCACAGGGGGCCGCCCCTACAATATCTTCTTTTGGTTCTCGCTCAGCTCACTCCTCCAGCCCCTCAGCCGGGCGGCGTTTAAGCCAGGGCAGGAGGCTGGAGGCCATGATCAGGACAGCCACGCCCATCAGAACCAGAGAAACTGGCCTCGAGAAAAAGATGAGAAAACTTCCATCCGCCATCAATAGGGACTGGCGGAAAGCATCCTCGATCATGGGGCTCAGGACCAAAGCCAGCACCAGGGGGGCACCGTCGTATTCAAACTTCTTCATCAGGTAGCCTAGGAACCCGAAGAAGCCCATCACGTAAATATCGGCCGCCGTATTATTCAGGCTGAAGACTCCGATCAGGCAGAAGAGGACGATGAGGGGGAAGAGGAGCGGATAGGGGAGCTTAAGAATTTTCACCCACAGCCCTATGAGGGGCAGGTTCAGGACCAGGAGCATGCCATTCCCCACATACATGCTGCTGATCACCCCCCAGAAGAGGTCCGGGTACTCTTTTACGAAGAAGGGCCCCGGCTTCACCCCCTGGACGAGGAGCGCACCCAGGAGCAAAGCCATAATTGCGTTGGAAGGAATGCCCATGGTCAGCAGGGGGACGAAGGCGCCGCCCGTGGCGGCGTTGTTGGCGGATTCCGGGCCGGCGACCCCTTCGATCATCCCGGTGCCAAATTTTTGCGGAGTCCGGGAGAACTTTTTTTCCACGGCGTAGGAGGCAAAGGAAGAGATGATCGCCCCCCCTCCGGGCAGAATCCCCAGCAGAAAGCCCAGAGCCGAGCCACGCAGAATGGGCAGGATGGACCTGGCCCAGTCCTGCCGGCTGGGCAGGAGGTGGGAAAGATGGGTCTTAAAAATCTGCCGGGTCACCGACTGTTCGATGTTGACCAGGACTTCGGTAATCCCGAAGAGGCCCATGACCACCGGCACCAGCCCCACGCCGTCCGCGAGGACATCGAGTTGATAGGTAAAGCGCAGCGTGCCCACCATGCGGTCCTGGCCGATCGTGCCGATGAAGAGCCCCAGGGCGGCCATCATCCAGGCTTTGACCATGGACCCGGTGGAGAGATAGGAAAGAATCATCAGCCCCAGAAGCATCAGAGAAAAATACTCCGGCGGGCCGAATTTCAAGGCCATGCGGGCCAGCGGCGGGGCCACGAGCATCAGGGCTACGATACTGAACGTGCCGGCGATGAAGGAGCCGAAGGCCGCAATGCCCAGCGCCGGCCCGGCCCTTCCCTGGCGCGCCATCTGGTATCCGTCCAGACAGGTGACCACCGAGGCCGACTCGCCGGGGATGTTGACCAGGATCGAGGTGGTGGAACCCCCGTACATGGCGCCATAGTAGATCCCTGCCAGCATGATGATGCCGGTCAGGGGGGAAAGTTTATAGGTGGTGGGCAGGAGGAGGGAGATGGCCGCGGCCGGCCCCAGGCCCGGGAGGACCCCGACGAGCGTTCCGATGAGCACCCCCAGGAAGCAGGCGAAGAGGTTGGAGGGGTGCAGGAGAACGGAAAAGCCCAGGACTAGATTATGCAACAGCTCCATGAAAAGTTCCGCTCCGCTCTTTCTCCCCTAGCCGGACTCGGATCAGATTCCCATGGCCGCGGCAAAGCCTTCGTGGATCGCCGCGGCGATATCCCGCACCCCGGCGCAGTCGCCCACGGCATAAAAAGGCAGGCCGCAGGACTGAAACTCCTCGCAGCTTCGGTCGGCACCGGCCCCCATGGCCGCTACGAACCCCTCGGCTTCTATTTCCATCGACTTTCCCGGCTGGCGAAGGATGGCCGTTCTCCCCTCGAGGGAGATCACTTCAGCCTCCGTGAAAACCCGTACGGAAAGGAGGTTCAACCTCTCCAGGAGCAGCCTTCGGGTATGGCCCTCCATCCCGAGGGCGATCTCCGGCAGTTTCTCAACGATGGTGACCCGCTTCCCCTTGCTGGCGAGGTACTCCGCCACCTCGCACCCCACCATTCCCCCCCCGATGACCACGATCTTTTCTCCGATCGGTCGATTGGGTTCCAGGGCTTCTTCGGGGGTGAAGATTATTTCCTCCGGTACACCGGGAATCTCCGGGATCAGGGGGCGAGCGCCTGTGGCCACGATGACCGCCTCGGGCTTCTCCTGGGCGATCGTCTCCGCCGTGGCTTGCGCTCCGCAATGGGTTTGCACCTTCAACCTTTCCAGCTGCACGACGAGAAAATCGAGGAGGGTGCGCAACTCTTCTTTGTGGGGCGGGATCGCCGCAAAGTTGACCTGGCCTCCCAATTTGGCCTTCTTTTCATACATCGCCACCCGGTGACCGCGCCAAGCCAAGACCCGCGCGGCCTCCATGCCGGCGGGGCCCCCTCCGATCACCATGACTTTCCGGCTCCGCGCGGCCGGGAAGACCCGGGAGTCCCGTTCGCGCCCCGCCTGGGCATTCACCGCGCACCGCAGAGTCCGGTTCAATTCGACGATCCGCCTCCGGCAATAGTTGCAGGCCAGACATTTGCGGACCTCCTCCAACCTCCCTTCCTGAGCCTTCAGAGGAAGTTCGGGATCGGCGATCAAGGCCCGCCCCATGGCCACCAGGTCGGCTTTTCCTTCTTCTAGAATCCGATCCGCCAAGAGGGGGTCGTTGATCCGACCGACGGCGATGACCGGAATGCGGACCGTTTTCTTGATCGCCCCGGCCAGTTCCGCGTGACACCCCCGCGGGACCGCCATGGGAGGAGTGTGCCAATAAGGGGCCGGGGGGCTCCCTGCGGACACGTGCAAGG
>Ga0187773_10000368_pt1 | contig 18018 bp, 20 predicted proteins | sample 0216_BV02_MP05_1_FD_133133 | JGI IMG/M metagenome (GOLD analysis project Ga0187773, IMG submission 133133) | Tropical peat soil microbial communities from peatlands in Department of Meta, Colombia - 0216_BV02_MP05_10_MG | ecosystem: Environmental > Terrestrial > Soil > Wetlands > Peat | place...
GCGGTCAGGTGCTCGATCCGCTCGCGCTCGTCGCCCGCGCGGAGCGCGGCGGCGGCGGCGCGCCGGACCTGTCCCGGCGTGTTGCGCTCGTAGTGGAGCCGCGCGCGGGGGCTCTTCCAGCGGCACATCAGCAGCAGCTCGGCCCGCGTGAACCATCCCCGGTCCTTGACGTGCGCGAGCCGCCGGATCAGGGCGGCGGTGCCCGGATCCTCCTCGGTGAGGAGCTCGCGGCGTAGCAGCGTGCGCAGGCTCCGGTAGGGCACGCGCTTCAGCGCCATCCCGGGTCCTGACCTCCGTTGCGCAGGCGGGCGGGAAGCCGTATGGTACCGCCCATGATCGAGCCCTTCGTCACCCTGCCCGAGATCCACCGCGCCGCCCGTGCGCACCTGCCGCGCACCTCGTACAACTTCGGTGCCGGCGGCACCGAGACCGAGACGACGCTGCGGCGCAACCGACGGGCGCTGCGTCGGCTCGCGATCCGCCAGGACATCCTGGTCGACGTGCGCCACATCGATCTCACCACGTCACTGCTCGGCGTCCCGCTCTCCTGGCCGGTGGTCATCGCCCCCATGGGTGGGCTCGTGCTCTTCCATCCCGAAGGCGATGCGGAGATGGCGCGCGGTGCCGCGAAGGGCGACACCCTGCAGTTCCTGAGCGGGGCGACCGGCTGGTCGGTGGAGGCGGTGGCGGCGGCGAGCCCTGGGCTCAAGATGTTCCAGCTCTACCACATGGGCGACCGCGCGTGGGTCGCGGACCTGCTGGCCCGGGTCGAGGCCGCGGGATATCTCTGCGTGTGCCTCACTGTGGACGTGCAGGTGTACAGCCGACGCGAGCGTGACATCGTGGCCCGCTTCACGCCGCGCGAGGCCATGCTCAAGGCGCCGAACGCGCGCCCGCCCGATCCCGACTATCCCGCGCGGCTCACCTGGGCCGACGTGGACTGGCTCCGCAAGACCACGCGCTTGCCCGTCGGGCTGAAGGGCATCATGACTCCTCGCGACGCCAAGCGCGCGGTCGAGGCGGGGGTGGAGCTGATCTGGGTGTCGAACCACGGCGGCCGTCAGCTCGACTCGACCCAGGCCAGCATCGACGCGCTACCCGCGGTGCGGGACGTGGTCGGCGACGCGGCCAGCATCGTGGTCGACAGCGGCTTCTCCCGCGGCACCGACGTCATCAAGGGCATCGCGTGGGGCGCCGACGTGGTCGCGGTCGGTCGCACCGCGCTCTGGGGGCTCGCGGTCAATGGCGCCGACGGGGTGGCCTGCTCGATGGACATCCTCCGGCGCGAGCTGCGTACCTCGATGGCGCTGGCCGGTCAGACGAGCGTGCGCGGGCTCACCCGGGACGTGGTCTTCCGCGTGGACTGAGCGCCGGCGCGTCTACTGCATCGGCGAGTACGCGGTCGGCCTCAGGATCTGGGCGGTGAGCCGCGCGACGAGCGGACCGTTCTTCTCGGTCTCGGCGAACTTGGCGAGCCGGTCCTGGTCGGCGACGAACCCGGCCCATTTCTTCTCGCGGTCGGCCAGGCTGTCGTAGGCCAGGATGTAGATGAGCTGATCCGAGGAGCCGCCCAGCTCGTTGGTCCAGAAGCCGACGACCTGGATGTGGTGCTTCTTGAAGAAGCCCATCGTGATCTCGGCGAAGCGCCGGTTGAGATCGGGCAAGCGGCCGGGTATCGCGTGATACGTGCGGAGCTCGTACAGCATGGGGGGACCCTCCTGACCGACGCGGTGTGTGGTGTCTGGCGCGACTCTAGGCACGCCTCGCGCGGGTGTCAAGCGACGTGAGCGCGACAGGCCTGTCCCGCGTCACCGCGCTAGTCGTTCGCGCCGGCCTCGCGCTCACCGTGCTCGGCTCGCTGGCCCTCTTGCTGTCGGGGATCGGGAGCCGGTGGGACTGGTGGAACTACCGCACCGGCTTCGTCATCTTCCGCGCGACGCTGTACGGCGGCCTGGGCGTGATCGTGGTGGTCCTGGCCGGTCTCGTGCTGGCCCTGCTCGCGCGCACCGGCCGCAGCATCCTGCTGGCGCTGGCGACACTCGCGCTGCTCGCCGGTGTCGCCGCGGTGCCGGTCGGCCACCTGCGCGCGGCCGGCCGCGTACCGCCGATCCACGACATCACCACCGACCTCGATGATCCACCGCGCTTCGTCGCGGTGCTGTCGCTTCGCCGGGATGCGCCGAACTCGGCGGAGTACGCGGGTCCGGCGCTGGCCGCCCAGCAGCGGGCGGGCTATCCGGACCTGGGCCCCGCGCGCTTCGTCGCGCCGCCCGCGACCGTGCTGGCCCGCGCGACCGAGGTCGCGCACGGGCTCGGCTGGCAGATCGTGGCCACCGATGCGGGCGAGGGACGCCTCGAGGCGACCGATCGCACCCGCTGGTTCGGGTTCCGGGACGACGTGGTCGTGCGCGTGAGGCCCGAGGGCACGGGCAGTCGCGTGGACGTGCGCTCGGTCTCGCGGGTGGGGCGCAGCGACCTCGGCACCAACGCGCGCCGGATCCGCGCCTTCGTCGACGCTCTGCGCGCGAGCTTCGGGGAGACCCGCTAGCCTCGGCCGGGCCGCTAGGCCCGGACCGCCACGCGCTCCACGAAGTCCCGCCGGAGCGTGAGCCCGAGGCCGGGACCGGTCGGCGCCAGCACGTGGCCGTCCTCGAACGTGACGGTCTGCTCGACCAGGTCGTTGAGCAGCGGGTTGTGGCCGCGCGAGAACTCGAGCAGGTTCACGCAGGGCGTGGCGATGGCCAGGTGCAGGCCGGCCGCGAAGAGGATCGCCGAGCCCCAGAGGTGCGGGGCTACCGTGAGGTCGTGGGCCGCCGCGAGCGCGGCGATGCGCTGGGTCTCGGTGATGCCGCCCGCGATCGCGACGTCGGGCTGGCAGACGTCGACCGCGCGAGCGGCGATCATGTCCCGGAAGGCGAAACGGGTCTGCTCGCTCTCCCCCGCCGCGATCGGGATGTCGGTGGTCGCGCGCACCTGAGCCTGCCCCTCCAGGTTCTCGGCCGACACCGGCTCCTCGAGCCAGCCGAGGTCGCAGTCCGCCACCTTCCGGGCGAAGCGCTGCGCCTCCCGCACGCTCCACGTCCCGTGGGCATCCACCATGATGCCGACGTCGGGCCCCAGGGTCTCCCGCACCTCGCGCACCCGCGCCGCCGAGTCCTCGACGCTGCGATCTTGCAGGCCAACGCGCAGCTTCACCGCCCGGTGACCGCGCTCGACGTACTGGGCCATCTGCTTGCCGATGCCCCCCACCGGCGCCCAGCCCCCGCTCGCGTAGGCGGGCACCCGGTCGCGGTACCGCCCGCCGAGCAGCCGCCACACCGGCTGCCCGAGCGAGTGCCCGAGCAGATCCCAGCACGCGATGTCGATCCCGCTCATCGCGCTCATGGCGAGACCGCGGCGGCCGATGGTGGGGAAGGTTCGGCCCTCCCGCGTCGCGTAGCGGGCGCGGGTGCCGTTGTAGAGCAGCTCCCAGATCCCGGTGATGTCGCGCGGATCACGGCCGACCAGGGCCGGCCCCATCTCCTCACGGATCAGGGTGACCATCGCCGCGTAGTGGCCGAGGTTCCCGACCGCGGCCTTGGCCTCGCCGAGGCCGACGAGCCCGGCGTCGGTCTCGATCTCGACCAGGCACATGTTGAACGTGTCGTTGCGGCCGAAGTCGCTCACGTGCGCGTGCTCGGCGGGAATCGGCGCGCGGAGCCAGGTGGCGCGGACGCTGGTGATCTTCATGGCGGGGCGAGAGTACGGCGGCCGCGGCCGGGAAGTCAACGCCGCGGCCGGCGCGCGGCCGCGCGCTCGTGGGGTGGACGGCCGCTCAGCCGTCGAGACCCGGGCTCCCCCAGAAGATCGGCTCGGGATGCAGGCGCACCCCGAAGCGCTCCTCCACGCGCGCGCGCACGTGCCGCGCGAAGGCCACCACGTCGCGGGCACGTGCGCCGTCGTGGCAGACGATGGCCAGCGTGTGGCGCGTGGAGAGCCCGACCGGCCCCTCGGCCTGGCCGCGGGTGAAGCCGGCGCGCTCGATCAGCCAGGCCGCCGAGAGCTTCACGCGGCCGTCCGGCTGCGGCCAGCGCGGCATCGAGAGCCCGGCCGCGCGCGCGTCGATGGCGGTCAGCGCCGCCGCGTCCACGATCGGGTTCAGGAAGAACGAGCCGCAACTCCGCACATTGGGATCGCCGGCCTCGAGCACCATGGACTTGGAGCGACGGATGGTCAGCACGGTCTCGCGCACCTCGGCCAGCGAGGGCCGCGCGAGGCCCCGGCTCTCCAGGTCGCGTGCGATGTCGGCGTAGCGGACGTCGGGCGTGCCACCGGGCACGAGCCGGTAGGTCACCGCGAGCACCACGTAGCGGCCCGGCGCGCCACTCTTGAACAGGCTGTCGCGGTAGCCGAAGCCGCACTCGGCGGGCCCGAGCGTGACCACGCGGCGGCGCTCGCGGTCGAGCGCGCGCACCGCCACCAGCGTGTCGCTCACCTCCTGACCGTACGCACCGACGTTCTGGATCGGGGTGGCCCCGACGAGCCCCGGGATCCCGCTCAGGCACTCGAGCCCGGCCCAGCCGCGCTCCACGGTCCGACGCACCAGGGGGTCCCACGGCTCGCCGGCCGCCGCGGTCACCTCCACCGCCCCCGGGACCTCGCGGGTGGAGACGCCGCGGAGGACGATCTTGAGCACGAGCCCGTCCACACCCTCGTCCGCGATCACCAGGTTAGACCCGCCCCCGAGCACCCGGACCTCGAGGCCGCGCCCCACGGCCCACTCGACGGCCTCGGACACCGTCGCCTCGTCTGCAACCTCGATCAGGAAGCGGGCGGGCCCGCCGATGCGGAGGGTGCAGTGCGGAGCGAGCGGAGCGTGCTCGAGGGGGGTGAGCATCCGCCGACCATCTTACCGCGTCGACGCGCTCGGCCCCTCACCCTGCCCCTCTCCCCGGACGGAGAGGGCGATCGCGGCGAAGCGGTCAGTCGGTGACCGGGAAGAGACCCTGATAGACGAACTTCTGCACGCGCTTGGCGTTGTCGACCTCGGTCGTGTAGATGTTCCCGCGCGAGTCGACCGCCATGTTGTGGACCCAGTGCAGCTGGCCCGCGTAGCGACCGCTGCGCCCGAAGCGCGAGAGAACGGTCCCGCTCGCGCGCGAGAGCATCCACACGTGGTTGTTCTCGCCGTCGGCCACGTAGAGGTAGCTCTGCGCGGAATCGCGCGAGAAGTCGAGATCCCAGACCGAGCCGCTGCCGGCCGTCGCCGGCGCCAGGGTGAACTCCCGCACGAACGTGCCGTCCTTCTTGAAGACCTGGATCCGGTTGTTCGTCCGATCGCAGACGTAGACGAGCCCGTCGGTCGCGATGCGCACGCAGTGAACCGGGTTCTTGAACTGCTTGACGCCCGCGTCGCCCAGCGGCCGGCCGTTGGCGCCCCAGTGCCGCTTGTAGGCCCCGGTGGTGGCATCGAAGACGATGACCCGGTGGTTGCCGTACCCGTCGGCCACGTACAGCTCGTTGGCGGTGACGTCGACCCGCACGTCCGCGGGCCGGTTCAGGTTGCGCGTGTCGGCATCACCGCCGCTCGAGGCGGGCTTGCCGATCTGCATCAGGAAGCGGCCGTCCCGAGTGAACTTGAGGATCTGGTGATCCTTCTCGCCGTTGCCCGCCAGCCACACGTTGCCCGCCGGGTCCACGAAGACGCCGTGCTCGTTGGCCGGCCAGTCGAAGCCCGCACCCGGACCGCCCCAGGCCTGCAGCAGGTTGCCCTCGCTGTCGAACTCCATCACCGCCGGGGCCGGAACGCAGCACTCGTTCCGCGGCGGGCTCAGCGTCGCGCCCTTCTCGTCGTCGGTAAGCGTGCGGGGCCGCTGCACGATCCACACGTGGTCGAGGCCGTCCACCGCCACGCCCGCCACCTGCCCGAGCAGCCAGCGGTTGGGCAGCGGCTTGGGCCAGAACGGATCGACGACGAACTTGGGCGCCTGCCCGTCGGCGAGGCGCTGGGCCGTCACCGTGGCCACGAAGGCGAGTCCGAGGAGGGAAAGACCGAGGCCTGCCACCACGACCGCGCGGAGGGAGATGGATCGATGGCCACGCACTGGACGCCTCCTCGTCGAGGGTTCACTCACACGGTGACAGCGAGCCGGGGCGACCTTATGCCCGCGCCGAAGCCCGTGTCAAGCGCTCAGCAGCCAGCCGAGGCCCCCCGCCGCGAGGATCACCAGCACCGGCGGCACCCGGTCGCCCGCCACCACCAGCGCGGTGCCGAGCGCGAGCGCGGCGGTCAGCCCGTCGTGCACGGCGGTACGGGCGAGGGTGTAGACGCCTCCCGCCATCAGCCCGACGCCGACCGGAAGCAGCGAGCGCTCCACCAGGAGGGCCCAGCGTCGGGTGCGCCACTGCTGCCAGTGATGGGAGACCACGATGGCCAGGATCGAGGTGGGCAGGAACATGGCGAGCCCGGCGAGCAGGCCCCCGAGCAGGCCGTGCGCACGATAGCCCACGAAGACCGCGATGAGCATGTTGGGCCCCGGGGTCAGCTGGGTGAGCGTGTAGCCGTCGACGAACTCGCGCGCGGTGACCCACCGGTGGATCGACACGGCCTGCCGCTCCATCTCCGGGAGCACCCCGAGCCCGCCGCCGACGCAGAGGAAGCTCAGCCACAGGAAGGTCCAGGTGAGACGCAGCAGATCGATCATCGGCGACCCGTCCCGTGATCGGGCGGTAGGAGGGGATCCGCAGGGCCGCTCCGGTGGAGCACGAGGCTCGCCGCCGCCATCACGAGCACGACCGCCACCGTGGGCAGCCGCAGCGGACCGACCGCGACGAAGGTGAGCGCGGCCACCACGATCGCGCGCCCGCCGCGGATCGAGCCGCGCATGATTCGCAGCGTGGTCACGAGCACGAGACCGACGACCGCCGCGCTCAGGCTGCGCAGCAGCAGCGTGACGCCCGGGCTGAAATCGCCGCGCACGTACAACACGCCCAGGACCAGCAGGATCACCGCGCCGGGCAGCAAGATCGACAGCAGCCCCCACAGGCCGCCCGCGACACCGGCCAGCCGGTAGCCGAGCACCACCGTGAGGTTGCTGAAGTTCGGACCGGGCAGGACCTGGCTCAGCGTCAAGTCCTGGACGAACTCGTCGTGGCGGAGCCAGCGGCGCCGACGCACCAGGACGTCGTGGAAGTACGCGCTGCGGCCGCCGCCGAGGCTGGAGAGACCGGTCCAGGTGAATGCGACGATCAGGCGGAGGAGCGAGGGGCGCCTCACTCGGTGAGCTCGAGCAGGCGGGCGCGCGGCATGGCCCCCGGAGTGTAGCACCCCCTCCCTCCGCGGCCCGGAGGGAGGGGGGTCCGGAAGAGCCCGACTTCAGTCGGCTACGCTCGGCCTAGTAGTGCCAGCGCGGGTACACCGGGCCCGGATAGCACCAACCCTTCTTCGCGTGGCCGGGCGGGCAGAACGCCGGGCGCGCGTGGGCGACCACAACCGGGCGCGGAGCCACGTAGACCGGATACGGCTGCACGACCACGCGCGGCGGAGGCGGCGGCGCAACGACCACCGGAGCCGGCACGTAGACCGGCGGCGGAGGCGCGACGACGACCGGGGCCGGCAGCGGCGTCGGGGCCACGACCGGCCCGCGGTTGAAGATTCCGACACCTCCCAGGATCTGGTTGAACACGGCGAAGGCGCCGAGCCCAAGGGCCGCGTCCGTCGACGCGCCCGCGAAGGCCAGCGAGGGAATGAAGACCGCGGCGGCCACGACCAGCGCGATCAGCTTTTTCATGGCGTTGTCTCCTCTGCGGGGCCAGGGCTACCACCCCGTCACCGCATCAGACGGACGGAGACCCTGCCATGTTTACGCGGGGGAAACGGCTGTCGGCGCGCGACCTTAGCGGACGGGGGGCGCGGGCGGAGGCGGCGGCGGCGGGGGATTCGGGATCCACACCCATTGATACGCGGTATAGACACCGTCGCCGCGGAGCACGTACTGGCCGTGTGGGTACTGCACTACCCGGGAGTACTGGGGGGCGGGCTGCTGGACGACCACGGCCGGGGCCGGCGCGCTGTAGACCACCGGCGCGCTGTAGACCACCGGCGCGCCGTAGTAGGCCGGCGCCGGGTACGCGGGATAGGCCGGATATCCGTAGGCGTAGGCCGGTGGCCCCGAGAACGCGGCCACGAGCTGATTGAACACCGCGAAGGACGCCAGGCCGAGCGCGATGTTCGTCGCGGTCGAGGACCCGCCGGCGTCCGCCGCCGGCACCGCAATGGCGGTGACGACCACACCCGCGAGGGCCACGACGAGCAGCACCGCGATCATCCGCCGCATGGATGGTCTATGCCATCCGGGTCAGGCGCTGTCAAGGCCGGCCGGCTGGCGGACCGGCAGCGGTTGCCTTACCATGTCGGGTCATGAGCGAACATGCGAGCGTCTGCCCGCTGGACTGCCCGGACACCTGCAGCCTGACCGTGACCGTCGAGCGCGAGAAGATCGTGAAGATCCGCGGGTCGAGGGCCAACCCGTACACCGCCGGGGTCATCTGCACCAAGGTGGCTGCCTCGTATCCGGACTGGGTGCACGGCCCCGGACGCATCCGGACCCCGCTCCGCCGGGTCGGGGCCAAGGGCGAGGGCCGCTTCGCGCGGGTGTCGTGGGACGAGGCGCTCGACATCATCCACGAGCGCGTGACCGGCGTGATCGCGGCCCACGGCCCGCAGGCGGTGATGCCGCTGAACTACGCGGGGCCGCACGGCATGCTGGCCTACGCCTCGATGGACCTCCGGTTCTTCCACAAGCTCGGCGCCTCGCTGCTCGACCGCTCCCCGCTCTGCGGCGGCATCCGCACCCAGGCCTGGCTCGGCACGTTCGGGACCGCGCCGGGCATCGCGCCGGAGCAGGTGCGGCACTCCAAGCTGGCCATCGCCTGGGGCAACAACGTGACGTGGTCGAACCTGCACCTGACCCCGATCTGGAACGCGGCGCGCCGCGACGGGGCCAAGACGGTGGTCGTCGATCCCAAGCGCACCAAGATCGCCGAGCAGTGCGACCTGCACATCGCGCTGAAGCCGGGCACCGACGTGGTGCTGGCCTGGGCGGTCGCCGCGGAGCTGGAGCGGCGCGGGGCCTTCGACCGTGCGTTCATCGAGCGGCACGTGCTGGGCCTCGAGGAGTTCATGGCCCACGCACGGCGCTACTCGGTGGGGGAGGCGGCGCGCATCTGCCAGGTGCCGGAGGCCCAGATCCGCCAGCTCGCGGAGTGGTATCACACCCTGTCGCCCGCCTCGATCAGCGTGGGCAACGGGCTCGAGCGCAACCAGAATGGCGGCAGCGGCATCCGCGCCATCTTCGCCCTTCCCGCGCTGGCCGGGAAGTTCGGCGTGCCGGGCGGCGGGCTCGTCAACGGGGCCGGCTTTGCCTTCCCCAAGACCCCGGCCAAGCTGCAGCGGCCGGACCTGCTCCCTCCCGACACACGCACGCTGAACATCGTGGACGTGGGCCGGCACCTGCTCGATCCCACCCTGTCGCCCCCGATCAAGGCCGTGTTCATCTACAACCACAACCCGCTGGTGGTGCATCCCGACCAGAACCGGATGCGCCGCGCGCTCTCACGCGAGGATCTGTTCACGGTCGGCTGCGACGTGGTGATGACCGATAGCATGGCCTACGCCGACGTCGTGCTGCCCGCCTCCAGCCACTTCGAGTACGACGACATCTACGCGGCCTACGGCCAGCACTGGCTGCAGCGGGCCGAGCCGGTGATCCGCCCCCAGCACGAGTCGCAGCCAAACACCGAGATCTTCCGGCGCCTCGCCGCGCGATTCGGGTTCACCGATCCGATCTTCACCGCGAGCGACGCCCAGCTCATGAACGACGCGGTGGACGGCGGCGACCCGCGGCTCGGCGGCGTGGCACCGAGCCGGCTGCCGACCGATCACGCCACCCTCATGACCGTCGGGGGCGAGCCGGCCATCCTGTTCCGGAACGTCTTCCCCAAGACCCCGTCCGGCAAGGTCGAGCTGGCCTCGGACTATCTCGATCAGAAGTACGGCAGCCGGCTGCCGACCTACCGGGCCTACGAGACGTCGTTCCCGCTGATCCTGATCACGCCCGCCTCCGACGAGCGCATCACCTCCACCTTCGGCGGGCTGAAGCCGGGCGAGGTCACGCCGCCGCTCGAGATGCACCCCGATGACGCGAAGGCGCGCGGGCTCGCCGACGGGGTCATGGTGCGGGTGTGGAACGAGCTGGGCGAGGTGCACCTGCCGCTCCGGATCACCGCCGACATCCGGCCCGGTGTGCTCTGCAGCCTCAAGGGCGCGTGGATGAAGACCAGCGACAACGGCCAGACGGTATCGGCGCTGGCCCCCGGCCACCACGCCGACATCTGCGGCGGCGCCTGCTACAACGACTGCCGCGTCGAGGTCGCCCGGCTCTAGGCGTTCCCTCGCGTCAGGCGCGGCTACCGCTCGACGTTCTCCTCGGCGATGGCCTTCCGGACCTGCATGTTGAAGCGCCCGTCGTAGATCGGCCGGCCGCCCGTCGTCGGCCCCTGATACTGCACGAAAAGCATCAGGCCGCCGGTCCGGGTCGAGAGCGGCTCCTCGAAGTGGGGGTCCTGATAGAAGAGCATGGTGCCCGGCCCGTAGCACGCATCGCCGATCTGGAACTCACCCTCGAGGATGTACCAGACCTGGGCGAAGTCGTGCTTGTGGAAGGGATGGTGCGAGCCGGGTTCGTAGCGCACGAGCCCGGCGTTGGGCTCGGTCGGGCGCTCGGGCCGCGGATGGAACAGCATCTTGCTCCACTGCCCCGGCCACCGCAGCGTCTCCCACTCGCGATCCTCGGCGTGGACCGCCTCCATCGGCTGATGCATATCGGGCTCTCCCTTCATCGCTTGGCGTTCACGCGCTCGAGCTCCGCGCTCGTGCATCGGGCCACCCAGCCGTCGCGCTTGCCGGGCGGGATCACGTCCTCCGCGCTGCGCGGAATGAAGCGCGCGAGGGTCTCCCAGCAGCGCTCGCGGGCCCGGGCCATCTGCAGGTCGGCCTGCAGCATCTGCATCGTGCGGGCGCGCTCGTAGTCCCACCGCAGGGCGATGACCACGAAGGAGAGGGCGGCCCCGACCACCATGATCAGGAACAGCGCCGCCGCGACGCCCTGCCACTGCCGGATTCGTCGCTCCGCGCCGTCGACGAGCCCTGATACCTTGACCTCCACCGGCCCGTCGGGATGGCGCACGATCTCCACCGCGCTCCGCGCCGGCCGCACGACCAGCCCTCGCCGCGGCCGCGTCCGAGGTGGGCGCACCGGCGTCGTGACCCCCAGGAGGGACGACTGCCTCGAGTCCGTCGCGCTCGTGCGATTCTCCTCCGGCATCGCTCGGTGCCCCCTTTCTAGCGCACTCGGAGCCTCGGGTCCAGCACGTCTCGCAGCCCGTCGCCCAGCAGATTGAGGCTCAGGCCGGCGATCGTCAAGGCCAGCCCCGGAAACAGGCTCACCCAGAACGCCTCGCGGATGACGTTCTTGCCGCTCGCGATGACGTTGCCCCACGACGGCACGTAGGGCGGCACGCCCACGCCGAGAAAGCCCAGGATGGCCTCGGCCAGGATCGCGTAGGCGAACACGAAGCTGCCCTGGACGAGCAGCGGCCCCACGCAGTTCGGCAGGATGTGGCGCAGCGCGATGGCCCCATCGTGCCGCCCCAGGGCACGCGCCGCCTGGATATAGTCGAGCTCGCGCAGGGTCAGCACCGTGCTCCGGATGAGCATGGCGGTCCGCGGCATGTACACCACCGAGAGCGCGAGGATCACGTTCCACACCCCGGGACCTCGCGCGGCCATCAGCGCGATCGCGAGCAGGATGGCGGGGAACGCCATCAGGCCGTCCATGCACCGCATCACCGGCACGTCGAGACGGCGCGAGTACCCGGCGGTGAGCCCGATCACGATGCCACCCGCCGAGGTGAGCAACATGGTGGTGAGCCCGACCAGCAGCGAGATGCGGCTGCCGTGGAGCACCAGGCTGTAGACGTCACGTCCGAACTCGTCGGTGCCGAGATAGTGCTGGGCGCTGGGCGGCCGGAGCCGGTTCGCGGGGGCCAACCGGGTCGGGTTGTAGGAGGAGAGCACATTGGCCAGCAGCGCGGCCGCCACCAGCACCAGCAGGAGCGCGGCGCCAGTCACCACGCCGCCGTTGCGGCCAAGCCGCCGCAGCCAGCGGCGGCCCTCGCCCGGCGTCCCGGACACGGCCGCCGGCTCAGTCATAGCGGATGCGAGGATCGATGAAGGCGTAGAGCATGTCCACCGCGAGGTTGATCAGCACGTACGTCGCCGCGGTCACCAGCACCACGCCCTGCACGACCGGGTAGTCGCGGCGCAGGATCGCCGAGATGACGAGTCGGCCGAGCCCCGGAATATTGAACACGATCTCGGTGATGACCGCGCCCCCGATGAGCACCGCGGTGGTCACCCCGATCACGGTCACCACCGGCACCAGCGCGTTGCGGAACGCGTGGACGTACGTGACTGCGCGCGGTGAGAGCCCCTTGGCCCGCGCGGTCCGCACGTAGTCCTGCTGCAGCGCCTCAAGCATGCAGGAGCGGCTGATGCGGGCGATCAGCGCAGACTGGCTGAAGCCGAGCGAGACCGCGGGCAGCACCATGTAGCGGAGGGCGCTGACCGGATCGCTGAAGAGCGAGGCGTAACCGGCGGCGGGCAGCCAGCCGAGGCGCACCGCGAAGAGGTAGATGAAGTTGAGGCTCAGCCAGAAGCCGGGGACGCAGACCCCGAGCAGCGAGCCGACCATCAGCACGCGGTCCCACGCCGAGCCGCGATGGGCCGCGGCCACGATGCCAGAGGGTACCCCGATCGCCACCGCGACCAGGAGCGCGCAGACCATCAGCATCAGGGTCGGCTCGGCCCGCTCGCCGATCGCGGTGATGACCGGCCGGTCGAGGAAGTAGGACTGCCCGAGGTCCCCCCGCAGCACCCGGCCGTAGAAGCCGACGAGCTGCTGGTAGATCGGACGATCGAGCCCGAGCGAGCGCCGCGTGGCCTCGATCTGGGTCGGCGTCGCATCGGGTCCCAGCATCACGCTGACCGGATCGCCCGGGATCAGGTGGATGAGCAGGAACACCACCGTGGCCACCACCGCCATCACCGGAATGACGGTGAGGAGACGACGGATCAGGTACGCGAACACGACAGATCAGGCCACGCGGTGGACGGGCTATTTCTCCAGCCACACGTTGTAGAAGCGGACGCGCTCGGTCGCCTCGTTGAACCCCTTCACGGTGTTCCGGGCCGCGCGCAGCCCGAACAGGTCGCCGTAGCGGATCACCGGCACCTTCTCGTAGAACTGCCGCGTCTGCTGCTCCCAGAGCGCCATCCGCTTCTTGGGGTCGGTCTCCCGGGCCAGCTCGGCCTGGATCTTGAGGATGCCCTCGTCGGTGGTCCAGCCCGGCCAGCTGGCGGTCAGGTAGATGTGGTGCGTGGGATCGTAGAAGGCGCCCATGCCGGTGGTGAAGACGTCGTACTCCTTGGGGTTGTTGCGCCGCTTGACCAGCGTGGCCCAGTCCACCACCTGCAGGTCGATGACGAAGCCGACGTCCTCGAGCTGCTGCTTGGTGAGCAGCGCGAAGTCGTACATCCACTTGTACTCCTGGGTGGTCATGAAGCGGATCGGCTCCTTCTTGTAGCCGGATTCCTGCAGGAGCCGCTTGGCCTTGTCCCGGTTGTGCTCGTCCCAGGGCAGGCCCGCGAGCTTGGTGTGCCACGCGCTGATCTCGACCGGCGCGAGGCTGCTGTCCATCCGGTAGAACTCCTTCTTGCCGCCTGCCACGTTCTTCATGATCGGCTCGATGTCGATGGCGGCCTGCCACGCCTGCCGCAGCTTCTGGTTCGTCATCACGCCTTCCTTCTTGTTGAAGACGGCCACGAGCCAGTAGTACGGCTTGGAGATGATCGGGTGCGCGTTGGCGTTGCTCTTCAACCGATCGTACGCGTCGAGGTTCAGGTCGTCGGCGAAGTCGAGCTCGCCGGTCTCCACCTGGGCCACCCGCGTCGCCACCTCCGGCACCGGGATCCAGCGGATCTCGTCGAGCCACGCGGTCTTGCCGCCGCCGTAGCCGTTGGGCTTCTCGTTGCGGGACTTGTAGTCGTCGAAGCGGACCATCCGGATGTATTGATCCGGCTTCCACTCGACGAGCTTGTACGGCCCGGTGCCCACGTATTCGGTCACCTTCACCTCGGGCGGGAACTTGTCGGCGATCTCCTTCGGGTAGATCGCCCCGAAGTTGTTCGGCACCGCGAGGGAGATCAGCACGATGGCCGACCTCTCCTTGAGCTTCATCTCCACCGTGTACGGATCCAGCGCGCGCAGCTCCGCCACCTGCGCGAAGAGCGCCTTGCCGTAGATGGACTGCTTGCCCCAGCGGTTGAGCGAGGCGACGACGTCCTCCGACGTCATCTCCTTGCCGTTGTGGAACTTCACGCCCTGCCGGAGCTTGAAGGTGTAGGTGAGCCCGTCCTTGCTGACGGTGTGGCCCTCGGCCAGCATCGGGATGGGCTTGTTGTCGCGGTCGAGGCTGTAGAGCCCCTCGTAGATGTGATTGGTGAGCGTCTCGGTGATGCTCGCGGTCGTCCAGTGCGCGTCGAGCGCGGGCGGCTCTCCGAGGTTGCCGACCCGCAGGACGCCGCCCTTCTTCTGGGCGTCGGCGGGCCCAGCTGCGATCGTGAGCACCGCCGCCATCGCCAGTGCGGTCAGTAGCCGTGGCCGGAACGCTCGACACGTCATGTCTGTCCCTCCGGGAGCGATCGGGTGGGGTCGGGTGCCCAGACTCTGCGATGAGCGGTGCAGCTTGTCAACCGGCCCGGGGCGTGGGCTATCATCCGACGACTGGAGGACGACATGGGCGTCTCGGGCATCCTGCACACCGGCCTCACCGTGAGCGATCTGGACCGCTCGGTGGCCTTCTACCGCGACCTGCTCGGCCTCGAGCTCGTCGCCCGCTGGGAGAGCCAGCTGCCGTACCTGCGGGCGATCGTCGCCTATCCCGACGCCGATCTGCGCATCGCATTGCTGCGGCTGCCCGGTCCGGGCGACGGCGGGCCCGGGCACCACATCGAGCTGCTCGAGTACCGCCGGCCGCGCGGTACCCGCGGCGACCCGAACACCTACAATCCCGGCAACGGCCACGTCGCGTTCATGGTCGACGACATCGACGCGACCTACGCCGAGCTCGGCCGGAAGGGCGTCCGCTTCAAGTCCGCGCCGGTGCCGATCACGCACGGGCGCAACGCGGGCGCCAAGGGCGTCTACCTCTTCGATCCCGACGACATCACGCTCGAGCTGATCCAGCCGGCGCCGCGCCCGTGAGCAGCCTGGATCTCTTCCGCCTGGACGGGCAGACGGCGGTGGTGGTGGGCGGCGCGGGCGGGCTCGGGGCCGCGATGGCCCGGGGCCTCGCCGACGCCGGCGCGGCGGTGGCGGTGGCGGACGTCGACGCGCCCGCAGCCCGGCGCGTGGCCGACGAGATCGCGAAGGCGGGCGGCCGCGCGCTCGCGGTGGCCGTCGACGTGGCCGACGCCGCGAGCATCGAGCGGATGGCCGCCCAGGTCGAGGAGCGGCTCGGGCCCGTCGACGCGCTCGTGAACAGCGCGGGGATCACCCACCGGTGCCCGGCCGCCGACTTCCCCGAGGCGGAATGGCATCGCGTCCTCGCGGTGAACCTCACCGGTGTGTTCCTCGGCTGCCAGATCGTGGGCCGCCGCATGCTCGCGCGCCGGCGGGGGCGCATCGTCAACATCGCCTCGATCGCCGGCCAGATCGGGCTCTCCGGCACCGTGGCGTACGCGGCCAGCAAGGGCGGGGTGGTCATGCTGACGCGGGCGCTGGCGGTGGAGTGGGCGCCCCAGAACGTGCGGGTGAACGCCATCGCCCCGTCCTGGTTCGAGTCCAACATCGGCGATCTGATCCACCGCGAGCCCGGCTACGCCGAGCGCGCGATGCGTCGCGTACCCATCGGGCGCATGGGCACGCCCGACGAGCTGGTGGGCGCCGTCCTCTACCTGGCCTCCGACGCCTCCCGCATGGTCACCGGGCACGTCCTCGCCGTCGACGGCGGCACCCTCGCGTCCTGATGGGACCCGCTAGCGAAGCGATTCGTGGATGGCGAGGGTGAGGGCGCCGAAGTCCGGATGGGCGCGCGACGCGACGGTGCGGGGGCGCGGGAGCGCCACGTCGAGGACGCGGCCGAGGCGGCCCGGGCGCGGGGTCATCACGACCACCCGGTCGGCGAGGAACGCGGCCTCCGGGATCGAGTGGGTGACGAACACGATGGTCTTGCGCTCCCGGCTCCCCTCGCCCCACACCCGCAGCAGCTCCAGGTTCATCTCGTCGCGCGTCATCGCGTCGAGTGCGCCGAACGGCTCGTCCATGAGCAGCAGCGGCGGATCCAGCAGCAGCGCACGACACAGCGAGGCCCGCTGCTGCATCCCGCCCGACAGCTCGCGCGGCAGCTTCTGCGCGAACTCGGCCAGCCCGACCAGGCGCAGCAGCTCGGCCGCGCGCGCCCGGTAGGCCCGCGGATCGAGCCCAGACAGCTCAGCTGGCAGCAGCACGTTGGACTCGATGGTCCGCCACTTCAGCAGCACGGGCGCCTGGAACACCATGCCGACGGAGGGCAGCGGTCGCGTCACCGGGCGGCCGTCGACCTCGACCAGCCCCCGGCTCGGCGGCCGCAGGCCGGCGATGATCCGCAGCAGCGTCGACTTGCCGCAGCCCGACGGGCCCACGATCGCCACCAGCTCGCCGCGGCCCACCGTGAGATCGATGTCCCGGAGCGCCTCGACCGTGCCGGAGGCGGTCGCGTAGGTCATCCCCACCCGGTCGAGGCGGATCAGATCGCCCACGCGGGTCAGCGGACGGACTTGGGCAGCTCCACCCGGGTGAGGAACTCGTTGGTGTAGACCGTCTTGCAGTCGACCTTGGTCGGCACGCCCATGTAGGTATTCACGAGCTCGACCGAGTCGCACATCTTCTTCTCGTCCATCCACCCGATCCCGTTCTTCGCGTAGCGGTCGGTCTTCATGAGGTCGAGTCCCATCATCATGTTCGGCTCGATGATGGACAGGTCGATCTCGGGCACCCGCTTCTTGAAGATCTCGAGCGCGGACTTCGGATCGCTCATCACGTCGCGCCAGCCGAGGTAGGAGGCCTCGAGGAAAGCCCGCAGCATCGGCGCCCGCTCCTTCATCGTCTTCTCGCTCGCGATGATCGACATGCTGTACATGTCGAAGCCGTGGTCGGCCCACGGCAGCATGATCGCGTTGCCCTTCCCCATGGCCTTCTCGTAGAAGGGCAGCCCGGTGGTGTAGTCGGCCACCGCGTCGACGCGCTTCTCGGCCAGCGCCGGCACCTTGGCCGCCGGCTCCACGTTCACCCACGTGACCTTGGTCTGGTCGATGCCGTTCAGCCGCGCGAACGCCGGGAACATCTGGCGCTGGCCGTCGCCGGGGGGCGCCGCGATGCTCTTGCCCTCCAGGTCCTTCGGCTTGGTGATCGGCGCGTCCTTGCGGCTCCACACGTTGAGCGGGCTCTTGTCGAACACCATGCCGACCACCTTCACCTTGGCGCCCCGCGCCGAGGCCGCGATGACCACCGCGCTGTCGGCGAGGCCCACGTCGGCCCGGCCGGTGTCGACCTTGGCGATCGAATCGCCGGAGCCCTTGGAGTTCTGCATGTCCACGTCCAGACCGCGCTGCTTGTAGTAGCCCTTCTCGAGCGCGACCCAGTACGCGGCGTGATCGCCTACCGGGAACCAGTTCAGCGCGAAGACCACCTTCTGCATGGCGGGCGCCGGCGTCTGGGCCGAGGGAGCCCCGAGGCCGAGGGCGGCCGCGAGGACCAGCACCACCGCGAGAGCGAGCGCACACGAGACACGCCGCATGACCTGTCCTCCTCTAGTCGACGGTTTCCGCCCACGGCGCGATGCGCCGGGCGGCGAGCACCACGAGGCCGTACACCGCGAGCC
>Ga0187773_10000369_pt1 | contig 18009 bp, 18 predicted proteins | sample 0216_BV02_MP05_1_FD_133133 | JGI IMG/M metagenome (GOLD analysis project Ga0187773, IMG submission 133133) | Tropical peat soil microbial communities from peatlands in Department of Meta, Colombia - 0216_BV02_MP05_10_MG | ecosystem: Environmental > Terrestrial > Soil > Wetlands > Peat | place...
CACAACCTTGAACATCGGGGGCGGCTTGAGTTTGCTTTTTTTTGCCTCTAGTACGGTGTCTTCGCGTTGCCGGGTAGCCATTTCTTGCCTAGTCTAAAGCGCTTTGCAACATCTACTCAATAATAATGTATGCCGATTGCCAGCAAGCTTTCAAGTGCGGCCTAAAAATATTTTACCTAAGCACTTGACTTAGGCACTTGAATTAGCGTAAAAAGCAGATTCGGATGTTTGGCTTCAAGTTAGCTGCAGTACCGGTATAACCGTTTGCGGTCTTGATTCTCAAACAGCGTTCGGGTTTGAGCCCGCTAATTTTTTTCAAGGAAGCAAAATGGCAACTGGTACAGTCAAGTGGTTTAACGATTCAAAAGGCTATGGGTTTATCACCCCCGATGATGGTAGCGAGGATTTGTTTGCGCACTTCTCCGCGATCAACATGAATGGGTTCAAGACCCTGAAAGAAGGGCAAAAAGTGTCCTTTGAAGTTACCCAAGGACCGAAGGGCAAGCAAGCATCCAATATTCAGACTATGTCCTAAAAATTTTGTATCTCGGCATGGATTGCGCCGAGGTACGTTAATTAAAGCCCGCCGGTTTGGCGGGCTTTTTTATTTGAGCAGTCCTGAGCATCAGTGACCTTTGCCACTGATAATGCGCTCGATCAAGGCTTGACCGAAACCCGAGCACGAGACCTGGGTGGCACCTGTCATGAGGCGCGCGAAATCGTAAGTGACGGTCTTCGCCTTTATGGTTTCTTCCATTGATTGAATGATGAGATCAGCGGCTTCAAACCACGCCATATGCCGCAGCATCATTTCCGCGGAAAGAATTAGTGAACCCGGGTTGACATAATCCTTGCCGGCGTATTTGGGTGCGGTACCGTGGGTCGCTTCGAACATCGCCACTGAATCGCTCATATTGGCGCCTGGCGCAATGCCAATGCCGCCGACCTGGGCTGCCAGCGCATCGGAAATATAATCGCCATTTAGATTGAGGGTAGCGATCACATCGTAATCCTCGGGTCGCAGCAGTATTTGCTGCATGAAGGCGTCGGCGATGACATCCTTGATGACGACGCCCGCCTCGGCAAGTTTCATCCACGGCCCGCCTTCCAACTCAGTCGCGCCGAATTCCCGGCGTGCCAGATCGTAGCCCCAATTCTTGAACGCTCCCTCCGTATATTTCATGATATTCCCCTTGTGCACCAAGGTCACCGACTTGCGGTGGTTGTCGAGCGCATAGCGTATCGCCTTGCGGACCAGCCGCTCGGTACCTTCCCGCGACACCGGCTTGATGCCGATGCCCGAGGTTCTGGGGAAGCGGATCTTAGTCACCCCCATTTCTCTGACGAGGAAATCAATTACCTTTTTCGCTTTCTCCGATTCCGATTCCCACTCGATGCCGGCATAAATGTCTTCGGAGTTCTCGCGGAAAATTACCATATCGGTTTTCTCGGGATGCAGCAGCGGGCTCGGCACGCCCTTGAAATAGCGCACCGGGCGCAGGCAAACATAGAGGTCCAGTTCTTGGCGCAGCGCCACGTTGATTGAGCGAATGCCCCCGCCAACTGGGGTGGTCAGCGGTCCCTTGATCGATACCACGTATTTGCGCGCCGCGTCCAGGGTTTCATCCGGCAACCAGATGTCTTTGCCGTAGATCTTCGTGGATTTCTCGCCGGCAAAGGTCTCCATCCATATGATCCTGCGCTTTCCGTCATAGGCCTTTTTGACAGCAGCATCCACGACCTTGCGCATTACCGGCGTAATATCTACCCCGATGCCGTCGCCCTCGATGAAGGGGATGATGGGGTGCCCCGGGACACTTAAAGTATTGTCGTCATTAACGCGTACCGCCTCACCATCAGACGGCACTTTTATATGTTTGTACATACATAACCTTTGTCAATTAATTAGGGTCAACTGAGATTTAAGCGAAGCGCGACACCGAGACTCTTATATCTTATATAATATATGCTATCTTGAAACGCCGTTGGAGCGGCGTCTTGCTGAAACTCTAGATCAAACCTCCCGTTTCAAGAAAGATTAATTTCGACCAATAAATAACAAATTATAGGGCTGAAAATTTAATTGCCTAGCTTTTGCTGCTGCGATCAAGTTTCAGCTGCGGTCAACAGGCTGCTTAAATTTGTCGGCTGCTAATAATTTTGGCTGGCTCAACTAAAAAATGAACGATTTATGCTCTGCACAACGAAGTTTCTGTTTTTCTACTGAGACATGAACGCAATATATCTCATTATACTGATAAATATATCATTATTGATTACTGTTGCAGCGCAGATAAAAATTATCCGTTTCGTAAATTCCCATGGTATACTCGGCGCAATATCAGGAAACGCTCGTCCCAACCACCGACAGCGTAAGTTTGGACCGATGTTAAGCACATCAACGGCCCGCCAGGTTTGCCAGACGGGATCTCTGGCTACCTCCGTGAAAGCAGTTGCTAATCGCTTATGCCCGGCAGCAAGTTTTTTCAGCAATCGGCTTAGTATTATGACCATCCGGTTGACGAAACGAATGTTATTGCACTGCCAGGATGAGGTTTTTAATTCGGAACCAAACTTCGCAGCCATATATTGTTAGGAAAACTCATGAGCAATGACCTCGATATAGCACGAATTAAGAAAGAATGGGCTGAAAACCCGCGTTGGAAAGGTGTCAAGCGCAGCTACACTGCGGAAGATGTTGAACGCCTGCGTGGTACAGTACATGTTGAATATACATTGGCTAAACGCGGCGCGGAAAAACTCTGGAAACTGATTAACGAACAGCCCTTTGTAAACGCCCTCGGCGCACTCACTGGAAACCAGGCCTTGCAGCAGGTCAAGGCTGGCTTGAAGGCGGTCTATCTATCGGGATGGCAAGTAGCAGCGGATGCCAACCTTGCGGGGCAGATGTATCCCGACCAATCGCTCTACCCCGCGAATAGCGTACCCGCCGTGGTCAAGGCTATCAACAATACGTTTACTCGCGCCGATCAGCTTCATCACGCAGAAGGGAAAGACAATATCGACTGGTTTGCGCCCATAGTTGCCGACGCCGAGGCCGGCTTTGGTGGTGTGCTTAATGCGTTTGAATTAATGAAAGCCATGATCGAGGCGGGTGCCGCAGGCGTGCACTTTGAGGACCAACTGGCGTCGGCCAAGAAATGCGGCCACATGGGCGGCAAGGTACTGATACCCACTCAGGAAGCAGTGCAAAAACTGGTTGCTTCGCGATTGGCATCCGATATCCTTGGGGTACCGACTTTACTTTTCGCGCGTACCGATGCGGAAGGGGCCAACTTGCTTACCTCCGATGTTGACGAAAACGACAAACCCTTTCTCACTGGAGAACGGACTTCCGAGGGCTTCTACCGGGTAAAAAATGGCTTGGAACAGGCGGTTTCCCGAGGCATCGCCTACGCGCCTTACGCCGATTTGCTGTGGTGTGAAACTGGCGTTCCCGATCTGGAATTCGCGAAGAAGTTTGCCGACGCGATACACAAGCATTTTCCAAACAAACTGCTGTCCTATAACTGTTCACCCTCGTTCAACTGGAAGAAGAACCTGGACGATGCAACCATCGCCCGCTTCCAGCGCGAACTCGGTGCCATGGGGTACAAGTTCCAGTTCATCACCCTGGCGGGCTTCCATGCGCTTAACTTCAGCATGTTCGAGCTGGCGCGCGGCTACGTGAAGCATGGCATGGCGGCGTTCGTTGAGATGCAACAGAAGGAATTCGCGGCGGCCGAAAAGGGTTTCACCGCCGTGAAGCACCAGCGCGAAGTCGGAACGGGTTATTTCGATCAGGTTACTCAAGTAATCCAAAGCGGTGAGTCGTCGGTGACCGCGCTGACCGGGTCCACCGAAGAAGCGCAGTTCGGCTAGAAATCGCCTTAAGAAGATTTTCCTTTGGGCAAAGCCTGCTGGTGGCTAGTGCGTATTTTTAACCAAGCGGTCGCTTGAAGTTTTCGGATAACTAAAAAGGTAAAGGAGAATATCAATGGGCCATGTTCATGCCCACAATGAAGGCATTGCCGTTCTAGGCCAAATCAGTCCCGGTTTCGCAGACATCCTGACGCCTCAAGCCCTGGATTTCGTGGCTAAGCTGGTGCGCAAGTTTGAAGACAGGCGTCGTCAATTGATGCAAGTGCGCGCGTTACGCCAAACGGATTTCGACGCGGGCAGACGTCCCGACTTTCTTCCGCAGACGCGCCATGTTCGGGAAAAAAGTTGGACCGTTGCAGCTCCACCGCGCGACTTGCTTGACCGCCGCGTCGAAATAACGGGGCCGGTCGAGCGCAAAATGATTATCAACGCCCTGAATTCTGGCGCCAATGTGTTCATGGCGGATTTCGAGGATTCTTGCAGTCCCACTTGGGAGAACATGATTCAGGGGCAAATCAACCTGCGAGACGCGGTGCGGCGTACCATCAGTTATGTCTCACCAGAAGGAAAACAGTATCAACTCGACAAACGGACCGCCACTCTCATGGTGCGGCCACGCGGATGGCATCTTCCCGAAAAGCACATACAAGTTGACGGGCAACCGGTTTCCGGCGCGATTTTCGACTTTGCACTCTACTTTTTTCACAACGCCAAAGAGCTTTTGACCCGCAACACGGGAGCGTATTTTTACTTGCCAAAACTCGAAAGCCATCTCGAGGCGCGGCTGTGGAACGATATTTTCAACTTCGCTCAGGACGATTTACAGATTCCCCGCGGCAGCATCAGGGCTACGGTACTGATTGAAACCATTCTTGCCGCTTTCGAGATGGAGGAAATTCTTTACGAACTGCGGGAACATTCGTCCGGTCTCAATGCCGGGCGTTGGGATTACATCTTCAGTTGCATTAAAAAATTCCGCAATGACCCGGAGTTTGTCCTCGCTGACCGCAGCCATGTCACTATGACCAGCCCCTTCATGCGCGCGTACGCGTTGCTGCTCATCAAGACTTGCCACAAGCGCGGTGCCCACGCAATGGGCGGCATGGCCGCACAAATTCCAATCAAGACTGATGCCGCAGCAAACGAAGCTGCGCTGGCAAAAGTGCGAACCGATAAGGATCGTGAAGCGTCAGATGGATATGACGGCACCTGGGTAGCACACCCCAAGCTGGTGACGGTTGCGAAAGCGTCATTTGACGCGGTGATGTCCACGCCAAACCAGATTCACAAGCAGCGGGACGATGTCCGGGTCGAGGCTGCGGACCTTCTTGCTTTCGGGCCGGAGAAACCGATCACTGAGCAAGGTCTGCGCATGAACATCAATGTCGGTTTGCAGTATTTGGGTTCCTGGCTCGCCGGGATCGGGTGCGTGCCGATTTACAATCTCATGGAAGATGCCGCGACGGCTGAAATTGCGCGCTCGCAGATCTGGCAATGGATCAGGAGCCCGAAAGGCGTACTCGATGACGGGCGTAAAGTAACGAACGAACTGTTCCGGGAGTTTTTGCCGCAGGAACTCGCGAAGATTCGGCAAGAGCTCGGGGAAAAGCAATTTAGCGAGATCGGACGCTATGAAGAAGCTGCCAGCATCTTCAACGAAATCACTACCAACAACGATTTCGTAGAGTTTTTTACCCTGCCGGGTTATGCCCATCTGAATCGTGCGGACTGAAACGGCATTGTTTGTCAACCAAACATAGGTTTGGCCGTTATTTAGACCGGCACGGTTGTGCCTATTATAATTTTTTAATTGGAAGGAAATACCATGAGCAAATTGTTGTCCATCATGGTTGCCGCTATTTTTGCTGCGGTGACCCTGTCCGCCGTTGCTGCAGAGCCAGCCGCTCCGGCCGCAACTGAAAAAAGCGAAGCGGCTCAGCCCGCCAAAACGCAACAGAAGACGGAGAAGAAAGCTGAAAAGAAAAAAGAAGGCAAGAAAACCGCCAAGAAAAAAAGCAAGCGTAATCCAGAAGAAAAGAAGTCCTGAGCCGTTTTTTTCGGCACTAAAAGGCAGGGCACTTGCCCTGCCTTTTTATTTTCGGCATCGCTGCAACTTTTGGCTTAGTCCAAGAAACGATAAAATCCCTAATCTAGTTTGGGAAAACACCGCATGATTTGGAGACCAAACGTTACCGTAGCTGCTGTGGTGCAGGAGAACGGCAAATTTTTGCTAGTCGAGGAGCAAACGGATGAAGGCATGGTACTTAACCAGCCTGCAGGTCACCTGGAAGCGGATGAAACCTTGCTTGAAGGTGTAATGCGCGAAACCTTGGAAGAAACGGCTTACCGGTTTCAGCCGCGGTTTCTACTCGGTGTTTATCGCTGGCAAAGGCCAGGTAGCGATGTCACCTACCTGCGATTCGCATTTACCGGGCATACCTCGGGTTTCGATGTGCAACGCAAGCTGGATCATGGGATCGTCCGCGCGGCTTGGATGACCGAAGCAGAGATCCGTGAACAAGCGCACCGCCATCGCAGTCCGCTGGTTCTTCGCTGCGTGCAGGATTATCTCGCAGGCAAGCGTTACCCCCTCGAGATCCTGATCCATTTTCAATGAGCAGATGCACAGAACCATTTTCTCGCTGTTTCTTGGCTGTTGTGCGATGGCCCGCGCCGATGTGATTTACCTGCCTAACGAATGCTCAAAAAGTGCGGAACCGGATGCCTAAAAAACACGTTATCGTCGGCATGTCCGGAGGTGTGGATTCATCGGTTGCCGCTTTGCTTCTCCAGCAGCAGGGTTTCGATGTCCGCGGACTTTTCATGAAGAATTGGGAGGACGACGATACCGATGAATACTGTTCTTCGCGGCAGGATTTGATCGATGCCGTTGCGGTCGCAGATCGCCTCTGCATTGACATCGAGACAGTGAATTTTTCAGCCGAGTACAAAAAACATGTGTTCAGCGATTTTCTAAATGAATACCGCGCTGGCCGCACGCCGAATCCCGATGTGCTATGCAACGCCGGAATTAAGTTCAAGGCATTTCTCGACCACGCGCTGCAGCGCGGCGCGGATTACATCGCCACCGGACATTACGCCCAGATTTGCGAAACCGATGGGCTTTTTCAATTGTTAAAAGCCGAGGACGGCACCAAGGATCAAAGTTATTTTCTGTACCGGCTCAACCAGGCCCAGCTCTCGAGGACGCTTTTCCCGCTCGCCAAGTTGTACAAGCGCGAGGTCAGGGAGATCGCGAAGCATCGCGGGCTGCCGGTTCACGACAAGAAGGACAGCACCGGCATTTGCTTTATCGGCGAGCGCCCTTTCCGCGAATTCCTGAACCGTTATCTGCCGAAAGATCCCGGCGCTATGGAGACCCCTGACGGTGAAGTAGTTGGCGAACACATGGGTCTCATGTACTACACTATAGGGCAGCGGCAGGGTTTGGGCATAGGCGGCAAGGGGGAAGCATGGTATGTCGCAGCCAAGGACCTAGCGCGGAACGTGCTCCTGGTTGTGCAAGGCCACGAACACCCTGCATTATTCCGCCAGGCAGTGACCGGTACCCGTCTTAGTTGGATTAGCGGGCGAGCACCGCATTGCAACTGGGTGTACTGCGCGAAAACTCGCTATCGGCAAGCGGATGCAGCGTGCTGCATTTCGCATGTGGACGAACGCAGCTGCCGCATCGAGTTTGCGGAGCCGCAATGGGCAGTCACGCCCGGGCAGTCGGTGGTAGTTTACGAGAGTAAAGTATGCCTCGGCGGAGGGATTATCGATGCCTGAGCCCCTATGTGGCGGGCGGCACCGTATCTTTGAACGATGCCCTTTGCATCAATTTGCCGTAAAGCTTTTCCAGATTAGGATAAGAGGCGCGCCAATCTATATCAGGCAGGCGCAAATCAAGGAAACCGAGCGCGCAGCCCACTGCGATATCAGATAAGTTATAGGTATCGCCCGAACACCAATTCTTTTCGCCAAGGTCGATTGAGGCGGCCTTGAGGCCGCGCACAACCTTGCCACGTTGACGGGTCATCCAGTCCTTGCTTTGCAGCTTTGCCGGGCGCCTTGATTCGACAACAATCGCCGCGGCTGCTTCGGATATGCCATCTGCCAAGGCTTCCCAGCGCTTGACCAATGTGCGTTCGCGGCTTCCTTCGGGAATAAGTCGCCCCAACGGAGTAACGGTATCCAAATATTCGGCAATGACTCGCGAATCAAACAGGCTGGTCCCTTCGTCCATGAGCAAGACTGGGACCTTTCCCAGCGGATTATATTCGGGCACTTTCGTGTCCTCGCTCCACGGGACATCAACTTGCATCTCGTAATCAATGCGTTTTTCGGCGAGTACCACGCGCACTTTGCGCACAAAAGGGCTGGTCAGTGATCCAATCAATTTCATGGGAGTCCTTGTAAGAGTAATCGCGTGTTTATTATAACATTTCCGCCTCCTCGGATGCCGCGCGTCCCCGCGTGCAGAGGTGAATGTGCTGCAGCATTTATCGCGATCACTTAATTAAAGTGGAAACCAGCAGGCGAAGTTGCGGTATGACATTCTTCTCAAACCATGAATTGCTTTTTAGCCAGCCGCGATTGCGCGGGCTGGGGTGCGGCAGCGGAAAAAATTCCGGCAGATATTCCCGGTACGCACGCACCGTCTCAGTAAGGTTACGTTTCGCACGCTTGCCCAGGTAATACGCCTGCGCGTAATTTCCAACTAGTAGGGTCAGCCTGATATCCGGCAACGAAGCACGCAAGCGCGGGTGCCAAAGCGGCGCGCATTCGGGCCGTGGGGGCAAATCTCCGCTTTCTCCGGTTCCAGGATAACAAAACCCGGCAGGAATGATCGCAATGCGGCGAGTATCATAGAATTCAACCCGCTCGAGCTTAAGCCATTCGCGCAAACGGTCACCCGAAGGATCATTCCAGGGAATTCCGGTTTCATGCACTTTGCGCCCCGGAGCCTGCCCCACGATCATGAGTGTTGCCGTCACTGCGGCAAGCAGTATCGGTTTGGGCGGATTGGGCAGATGGGCTTCGCACAACCTGCAGGCGCGGACTTCGCGCAATAAACGGGCAAATCTGGTTGCATTTTGGTGAGGCGTCCGCATATTTTAGCTGTGATAAAATGCGCTTGTTTGCTAAAGGCACAAAATGAAACCCTTGACCGCGCTCTCCCCACTCGACGGGCGCTACTATAAAAAAGTCGAAGCCTTACGCGGGTATTTCAGCGAATTTGCGCTAATTCGCTACCGCGTCCAAGTCGAAATCGAATGGCTGAAAGCCTTAAGCCGCGAGCCGGCGATCACTGAAGTCCCTAAGTTCTCGAGTGCCACGCTGAAACAGCTCGATGCGATGGCGGCCGACTTTTCCGAAGCCGATGCCGAAGCGGTAAAAACAGTCGAGTCGCGCATCAACCATGATATCAAAGCCATTGAGTACTGGCTCAAGGAGCGCCTCTCCGGCAACCCGGAAATTGCGCGGATTTCCGAGTTCATTCATTTTGCGTGCACTTCGGAAGACATCAACAATCTCTCCTACGCGCTGATGCTTAAAAACGCGCGCCAACAAGTGATGCTTCCTGCCGTAAATGAGATCGTCAACACCTTAACGGACTCCGCGCATCGATTCGCGGCCACGCCCATGCTGGCCCATACGCACGGTCAGCCCGCCTCGTCCACCACCTTGGGAAAGGAACTCGCCAATGTCGCTTACCGTCTGCGCCGCGCCGAGCAGCGCGTCGCCACAGTCAGGATCCTTGGCAAAATCAACGGCGCGGTCGGCAATTACAATGCACACCTTGCGGCTTACCCCGAATTCGACTGGGAAAAATTTGCTCAGGTTTTTGTCACGAGTTTCGGGCTTGAGTTCAATCCCTACACTATTCAAATCGAACCACACGATTACATGGCTGAACTGTTCGACGCGTTTGCCGGCGTCAATAACATCCTGCTCGATCTCGATCGAGACATGTGGGGCTACATTGCCTTAGGCTACTTCAGACAAAGCGTGGATGAACGCGAAGTCGGCTCATCTACCATGCCGCACAAAGTCAATCCGATCGATTTTGAAAACTCCGAAGGCAATCTTGGGCTCGCCAATGCGCTGCTTCGGCATTTGAGCGACAAACTTCCGGTATCGCGCTGGCAACGCGACCTTACCGACTCCACAGTATTGCGCAATATCGGTGTAGCGTTGGGCTATACCTTGCTTGGCTGCGAGTCCTGCCTCAAGGGCTTGCACAAGCTGGAAGCCAATCCGCAACGGCTGATGCAGGACTTGGAACAGAATTGGGAAGTGTTGGCCGAACCCATCCAGACAGTAATGCGCCGCTATGGTGTGGCCAATTCTTACGAACAGTTGAAACAGCTTACGCGTGGTAAGCATGGCGTCACGCGTGAAACGTTGCACGGCTTCATCAACAATCTGGCTATTCCGACGAAGGAAAAAAACCGCCTGCTGCAAATGACGCCTTGGGAATATATCGGTAAAGCAGCCGAACTCGCAAAAAGAATCTAGCGTCGCTTACCGTGCCCGCGCCTGGGCACGGAAATATTCGATCACGCCGGGCAAAATGGAAATCAAGATAATCAGCAGGACAAATGCTGTCAGATTCTGCTGCACCACCGGAACATTCCCGAAATAGTAGCCTCCGAAAACAAAACAACTGATCCAAAACACACTTCCGCCCAGGCTGTAAAGCAGGAAGCGCGGATAATGCATGCGTCCGATTCCCGCGACGAAGGGCGCGAAAGTGCGAATGACGGGCATAAAGCGCGCGATCAGGATGGTTTTGCCGCCGTGCTTTTCATAGAATATTCGGGTTTTTTCAAGGTAGGCGCGGTTAAAAAAAAGCGACTGCTCCTTGTGAAACACTTTGGGCCCCAGGTAGCGGCCAATCCAGTAATTGGTATTATCGCCTGAAAATGCCGCCGCCATCAGCAGCGTTGCCACGCCTTGCACATTGAGCGCGCCTGTCGCCGTCAATGCTCCGGTCACGAACAGCAATGAGTCTCCGGGCAGGAATGGGGTCACGACCAGCCCGGTTTCGCAGAATATGATCAGGAACAAAATTAGATATACCCAGCCGCCGTAGGCATTCAACAGCGCCAGAAGATGCTGGTCCAGATGGGCCAACAGGTCGAAAATGCTCGCCAAGACTTCCACGTCGGGCGCCGCTACAGGGTTCCTACCGCGGCTTTCTTTTCCGGCTTGACGAAATCTTCACGGGTCACGCCAAGCCACATTACGATGGGACTCGCCACCAGCACCGATGAATAAATGCCAAACAGAATCCCTATAGTAAGCGCCAGCGCGAAATAATGCAGCGCTTCACCGCCAAAAAACAACATCGAGGTCACCATCAACTGGGTACAACCGTGAGTGATGATGGTACGCGACATTGTGCGGGTAATTGCATTATTGATGATTTCCGGAGTGCTCGCGCGTCGCATCTTCCGGAAGTTTTCGCGGATCCGGTCAAACACGACCACCGATTCATTTACTGAATAGCCGAGAATCGCCAATACGGCCGCCAGCACCGACAGGGAAAACTCCCATTGAAAAAACGAGAAAAAGCCCAGAATGATGACCACGTCATGCAGATTGGCAATTATTGCGGCGAGCCCGAATTTCCACTCAAAACGCAGCCACAGGTACAACACAATGCCGATGGAAACCAAAAGCAGGGCCAATGAACCGTTGTCCACCAGTTCCTTGCCGACTTCAGGCCCGACGTATTCTACCCTGCGCATTTGCACGGTCTTGTCGTCCTCCCGCAGCGCGTCCAGCACTTGCTCGCTCAGTTTGGCGCTAGTTATGCCGGCTTTGACGGGAAGCCTGATCAATACGTCCTGCGACGTGCCAAAATTCTGCACGCTGGCATCGTTAAAACCGAGCTTCGCGAGGGCCTCACGGATTTTGGCCGTTTCCGCCGCCTGCGGGTAATGCACCTCCATCACCGTGCCGCCGGTGAAATCGACCCCGAAGTTCAAACCTTTTGTGGCAAGAAACACCACCGCGAGGATGAACGTGATGAGCGAGATCACGTTGAACACCAGCGCGTGGCGCATGAACGGGATATCGTGTTTTATTCTAAAAAATTCCATGGAACTCTAAGCTTTCAGCCCTTGCTTTCACCCGGGCGCCACACCTGGCCGATGGAGAGCTTCTCCAACTTGCGGCGGCCCCCGTAAATCAGATTGACCATGCTGCGCGAAACCACGACGGCGCTAAACATCGAAGTCAATATTCCCAGGCAAAGCACCACGGCGAAGCCGCGCACTGGACCCGAGCCGAACATGAACAACGCAATGCCCGCGATCAGCGTGGTAATGTTGGAGTCGAGAATGGTCCCGAACGCGCGTTCGTAGCCGGCGGCAATAGCCGCGTGGGGCGTGGTGCCGTTGCGCAGTTCTTCGCGGATGCGCTCGTTGATCAGGACGTTGGCGTCAATCGCCATGCCCACGGTAAGGGCAATGCCCGCCATTCCGGGAAGGGTGAGCGTTGCCTGCAGCATGGAAAGCAGCCCCACAAGGAACAGCACGTTGACCGCCAGAGCTATGACCGAGATTAATCCGAATAGCAGATAGTACGCGATCATGAAAATGGCGATGGCGGAAAAACCAATCCAGGTGGAATGAAAGCCCCGCTTGATATTGTCGGCGCCGAGGCTCGGCCCGACGGTGCGTTCCTCGATGATCTCCATGGGCGCGGCCAAGGCGCCGGCGCGCAACAGAAGCGCGATATCGCGCGCTTCCTCCACGCTCATGCGTCCGCCGCTGATCTGTACCCGGCCGCCGCCGATTTCGGTGCGAATCACCGGCGCGGTCACCACTTCGCCTTTTCCTTTTTCAATAAGTATTATGGCCATGCGCTTGCCGACGTTCTCGCGAGTGACGAGTTGGAAGATGCGTGCACCGCTGCCGTCTAGGGTAATATGCACAGCGGGCTCTCCGGTCTGCCCATCGTAGCCCGGCTGGGCATCGCTGATGCGCTCGCCCGTCAGAACCACGTTCTTTTTCACCAGCAGCGGCGCGCCGCTTCTATCCTTGTAGAACTCGTCGCCGATCGGAATTTGCCCCTGCTCCGCAGCCTGCAGCGAAGCCGGGTCCAGATGCTCTTCGTCCACCATGTGCACTTCCAGGGTCGCTGTGCGTCCCAGTATGTCCTTGGCTTTTGCCGTATCCTGCACTCCAGGCAGTTGCACGACCACACGGTCAGTCCCCTGCTGCTGAATAATCGGCTCAGCAACGCCGAGTTCATTGACGCGGTTGCGCAGCGTGGTGATGTTCTGCAACAGTGAGTACTCCTTGACCCGGATCTGCGCCTGGGGCGTGAGCGTGGCAACAAGCTTCTGCTCTCCATCGTCGACTTCTTTCAGCGCCAGGTCTGGAAAGGTCTTGCTGATTTCGTCCTCGCCCTTGGAACGGGATTCCCGGTCCCTGAATTTGACCGTGACCACCTGACCTTCGCGATTGACGCCGGTGTAGGCTACGCGCTTCTCGCGCAAGCTGGTTCGGATGTCGCTGACATAGCGCTCCGCCGTTTTGTCCAGCGCGGCTTTCATGTCCACTTGCAGCAGGAAATACACGCCGCCGCGCAAATCCAGACCGAGATACATGGGAAGTGCGCCGATTCCGGATAGCCAATGCGGCGAGCTCGACAGCAGGTTGAGCGCAACGATATAGTCACTGCCTAACTGCGATTGAAGCACATCCTTGGCCTTGAGCTGCGTATCGGTATCTGCAAAGCGTACTTTGACGGTATTGACATCGAGGAAAGCGCCTTGCGAACGGATACCGGCCTTATCCAGCGCACTTTCCACGCGCTGCAACAGACTGCTACTGACTTTTAGCTCAGATCGGGCCGGTAAAATTTGCACCGCGGGGACTTCGCCAAACAAATTGGGCGACGCATAAACAAATCCCAGCAACAGCGCGACACCAACGAGAATATTTTTCCACAGAGGGTAACGATTCATATTACTTCAGTGAATGACTAAACCTGAGAGGCATAAGCTTGATGGTCCCAAGCTTGATCTCCACGCTTGTTACTTTTCGCTTTTTATCGTGCCTTTCGGCAGCAGGGTCTGGATCGCTGCCTTCTGCACCTGAATTTCTACGTTGTCGGTTATTTCCAGCGTCACGTAGTTGCCCCCGACCTTAGTGATGCGGCCGAGCACCCCGCCGCCGGTTACGACTTCATCGCCCTTTTGCAGGGCCTCGGTCATCACCTTGTGCTCTTTGGCGCGCTTCATTTGCGGGCGTATCATCAGAAAATACAGGAGCACAAACAACAACAGCAAAGGCATCAGCCCGACCCAATCCATCCCCTGTTGCCCAGGCGCGGCGGTTTGTGCAAGGGCTTCTTTCATCGGCACGTTCGCTCTCCGTATGCAAATAACGGCGCTATTTTAGCACGCTGCGGCGCGCGTGCTTGAACTCCTCGACAAAATCCAAAAAGCGGCCAGCGGATATGGCAGTGCGCAGCCCGCGCATTAATTCCAGGTAGTAATACAAATTGTGAATGGTATTCAACCGCGCCCCCAGAATTTCATTGGTTCGCTGCAAGTGATGCAGATAGGCGCGTGTAAACTGCTTGCAGGTATAACAGCCGCATTTCTCGTCAATGGGTCGCACATCGTCGCGGTATCGAGCATTTCTCAGCTTTATCGTGCCATGGCGCGTGAAAATCCAGCCGTTCCGGGCGTTGCGTGTGGGCAAAACGCAATCGAACATATCCATTCCCTGGGCAACCGCGCTGACAATATCCTCCGGTGTGCCCACTCCCATGAGATAGCGTGGCCTGTCCTGAGGTAATTGTGGAGCAATGTGTTTAAAAATGCGCTGCATGTCGCGCTGCGGTTCACCTACCGAAAGTCCCCCGATCGCGTAACCGTCAAATCCGATATCGATCAAACCGCGCAGCGATTCCTCGCGCAAGTGCTCATACATGCCGCCTTGCACTATCCCAAACAGCGCGTTGCTGCGTTCTGCGTGGGCACGCTTCGAACGTTCTGCCCAGCGCAGGGAGAGCTGCATTGATTTCCGCGTCTGGCTTTCTTCCGCGGGGTAAGGCGTGCATTCGTCAAGCACCATGATGATATCGGCGTTCAGCACGTGTTGGATTCGCATCGATTCTTCAGGCGAGAGAAAGCAACGGTTGCCATCGACCGGCGACTGGAACTGCACCCCCTCGTCTCCGATTTTGCGCAGCTTGGCGAGGCTGAAAACCTGATATCCGCCGGAATCGGTGAGCAGCGGCCCATCCCACCCCATGAAGCGGTGCAGGCCGCGGTGTTTTTCAATAACCTCCAATCCCGGCCTCAACCACAAATGAAAGGTATTGCCAAGCACGATCTCGGCGCCAATTTCCTTGAGCTCCTGCGGGCTCATGGCTTTAATAGTGCCGTATGTTCCCACCGGCATGAATACCGGTGTCGCCACAGTACCGCGTTCAACTGTGAGTGTTCCGCAACGCGCTTCGCCCGAAGTATGCTTAATGGCAAATTCCATTCACACGTCTCTCATTTTTGCCGCTCGATTAACATCGCGTCGCCGTAGCTGAAAAATCGGTAGCGGTTTTTCACAGCGTGGCGGTAGGCACGGCGTATGTTCTCGACGCCGCCGAAGGCGGACACCAGCATGAGCAACGTGGAGCGCGGTAGGTGGAAATTGGTAAGCAGCCGTTCCGCGACTTTGAACCGGTATCCCGGCGTGATAAAAATATCTGTTTCGCCGCATCCCGCCTGCAAATTTTCACCCGCAGCCGCCGATTCCAGCGCCCGCAGGCTGGTGCTCCCCACCGCTAGTATACGTCCGCGTTCGCGTCGTGCTGTTTCGATGATGGAAGCCGTCGCGGCGGAAATGTGGTACCGCTCCTTATGCATTTTATGCTGCGCAATATCGTCCACGCTCACTGGCCGGAAGGTCCCCGCGCCCACATGCAAGGTGACAAAAGCAATTCTTATTCCGCGCTTGCGAAGCTTGTCGAGGAGCGCTTCGTCAAAATGCAATCCCGCTGTGGGCGCGGCCACCGCGCCGGGATTGCGCGCATAAACGGTCTGATAGCGTACCTCATCGAGGCCTGAAGCGGGGCGTGAGATGTAAGGCGGCAGCGGCATTGCGCCGCTGCGTTCCAGCAATTCCCAGAACGTGATCTCGCTGTCACAGCGCAACCGGTAGAAATCCGCGAGACGTTCTTCCACGGTTACTTGCAACTGATTTGCCAGATACAGGCTTGCGCCCGCACGAGGAGCATGACTGGCGCACACTTGTGCAAGTACATGATGTTCGTCCAGTACCCGCTCGACCAGTATTTCGACTTTGCCGCCGCTTTCTTTCTGTCCGTACAAGCGGGCCTTGATGACGCGGGTGTCATTTAACACCATCACATCGCCGGGTTCCAGGAATTGGGGCAGGTCCGAAAATTGGCAATCCTGCAAATTGCCGCTTGCACCTTCAAGATGAAGCATTCGGCTCGCGCTGCGCTGCGCGGTGGGAACCTGCGCAATCAGTTCCTGCGGCAATTGATAATCGAAATCGCTCGTTCGCATGTGGGGCATTGTTGCCGGAAAAATACCTTTTAGTGGATAATCCTCAGGCTTTTCGTAATGTCTGGACCAGGCATTACTAAGCCGGGATGGCGGAATCGGTAGACGCACGGGACTCAAAATCCCGCGGCCGCGAGGTCATGCGAGTTCGACTCTCGCTCCCGGCACCAATAAAAAAAGCGGCTGACAAGCCGCTTTTTTTGTCGATACAATCTCACGCCCGCTGCATCGGGATCTGTTGCCGACGATCGAGAATCCGGTTTTGCTCATCCACGTAAATCAGTTCGGGACGGTATTTTTGCAGCTCGAGTTCGGAATAAACAGCGTACGCCGCGATTATCAAAAGGTCACCGGGATTTGCTTTGTGTGCCGCGGCACCATTGACTGATACGATTCCCGAATCGCGCTCGGCACTAATGGCATAGGTGGTGAAGCGCTCGCCGTTGGTAATATTGTAGATATCAACCTGCTGATATTCGCGAATGTCCGCCGCGTCCATAAGCGTCTGGTCAATCGCGCACGAACCTTCATAATGCAGCTTGGCGTGGGTGACACGCACACGGTGCAACTTAGATTTGAGCATGGTTCTTTGCATATCAGCGCCCTCTTTACGGGGGTGCATTCAGTATAGCCTAGTCGCTAATAAAAACCTCGAGGTTATCGATCAGCCGGGTCTTTCCCAGCCAAGCAGCGGCCAGTACAATCAGTCTTTTATCAATGACTTGCGGGGGGCGCAGGGTCGAGCTCTCCCGCACCGCAACATAGTCTACTCGCCAACCATGGCTGTCAAGCTTTTTTTCGGCTATATCTTGGAGGCTGCCAAAATCCCGTTCCCCGCCGGCAATCCCTTCCTTTATATATACCAGCGTCCGGTACAAGCGCGCCGCCTCGAGACGTTCTGCCGAGCTCAAATAACTATTTCTTGAACTCAAAGCCAGCCCATCGGGAGCACGCATGATCTCCGCCGCAACAATGTCAATTGGCAGGTTCAGTTCGCGAACCATTTGGCGGATGATGAACAGCTGCTGGTAGTCCTTTTTGCCGAAGATTGCGATTCGCGGTTGCACGATGTTAAAAAGTTTGAGCACCACGGTGGCGACACCGCGAAAATGACCCGGCCGGAATTTACCGCACAATTCATTTGCCAGGGGCGGCAGTTCCACCATCACGGTTTGCGGGACCGGATAAAGCACGTTCTCATCAGGCGCAAACACGATATTCACGTCGCAGCTTTGAAGCTTTGCGCAGTCTTCTTCGAGGGTGCGCGGATACTTCGCGAAATCGTCATTGGGACCGAATTGCAATCGATTTACAAAAATGCTCACGACCACACTCGGCGCGTGTTTGCGGGCATTTTCAACCAGGGCGAGATGCCCGGCGTGCAGATTACCCATGGTCGGAACTAGGGCGACATCGCTCCCGCTTCTCAGCCGGGCGCGCAGCGCTTCAATGGTCGATACGACTTCCATGTAGGGAACCTCTGATTAAATCCGCCGCGGAGCGCGTTTCTGGCGCAATGCGGATGATTGCGAGGCGCACGACGAAAGTGCCTAGCCATAGCTTAAGCACGA
>Ga0187773_10000371_pt1 | contig 17976 bp, 17 predicted proteins | sample 0216_BV02_MP05_1_FD_133133 | JGI IMG/M metagenome (GOLD analysis project Ga0187773, IMG submission 133133) | Tropical peat soil microbial communities from peatlands in Department of Meta, Colombia - 0216_BV02_MP05_10_MG | ecosystem: Environmental > Terrestrial > Soil > Wetlands > Peat | place...
CTTTTACGTCCACGAGATCGGGCCTGAAGAAGTGCATCAGAAGTCCGGTTATACTTATAAGGAATACCAGTCCCAGGATTAGAAAATTAGAACGGGAGACGTATTTCTCTTTGCCCGCTATCCTGACTACAGCGATATAAATAAGTGATAACGGGAGGATATACCCTGAACACACTCCGATGGTTTGAAGGTCAGCTATGCATTCAGGGACTGGGTTCATAACGTATATCAGGTGTCTTAAGGTCACGAACAAAAAAGAGAGATGAAATGTCCATGAACCGAGCCACAAGAGCCTGTTTGCATTAAGAAGCCTCCTCAAAAATGCGATATCAGTCGCCACCCCTGCACATACCCACAAAGAAAAGCCCAAGGAGACGCGACGGACAGGAGCGCGATGTGCTCCTAACTGTCTGGCTGCCTTATACCAGGCAAGGCCTTGCAGGAGAATCCGGCAACAGAAAATAGCATATAGAGAATACCCGAGAATCGGCAAGAATATTTTCATTGCCCATCACTATCCATCATACTTTTTTCATTCTTTCACGAATGTTATGGACACATCCTTTGGCAGGTTAAGCCCCGCCTCTACTTCAAGCGCCTTGAGGATGCCCGCCGGCACCGGGCATGCAACATGCTTGAGGCATGCAGCCGCCCTGGTATATACCGGGTTATTGAGAAGCCTCTTGAACGCGTCTATCATCGTGAGTTCGGCAATCTCTTTTCCGAGTTTCACGACCATTGTGCATTCCGAGCCTACCTTCACTGCATATGTTTTTGCATCTGTTTTCTCAACTTCCACGGTAACTGGCATTCCGCAGGCACCCGGATTTATCACAATCTTTGTCATCCGCCGACTATCATCCCTTTATGCTCGAAGCTATGGGAGCGTTCTGCTCCTCAAGCATCGCCTTAAGGTTGGGGAATGCGTCCTTCATATGCGGTATGTGCATCGCCTGCATGAATACCTTCTCGAATGCGGGTTCTGTGGCGATCTCGACGAACTCGACCCACCGTGCGCGCTCATCGGCCTCGATCCTCTTGGCCTTGTTGAGGAGAGCCATCCTTGCGCCATCTCCGGCCGCGTTGCCGACGACAACGACCTTGTCAATCGGCACGTCCGGGAATATCCCAAGGGCAAGGGAAGCTTCCCTGTCGATATGGCTTCCGAAGGCTCCGGCGAGTTCAACCCTGTCGAGCTTCGTGATTCCCATCTTCTGCATCATCAGTTTTGCTCCGGTGTAAAGCGCCCCTTTTGCGAGCTGAAGCGCTCTCACATCCGCCTGAGTTACGGTGATGTCCTGATTGATCGATGTTTCATCTGCCCAGGCCAGGACATACTCCGGCTTACCCTGAACATCCTTTCGCACCCTATTTGTGTCAAGGTTCATCACGAACTTTCCCGTCTTATCTATTATACCTGCCTTGAACATCTCGGCGATAACATCGATAATGCCCGAGCCGCATATGCCCTTGGCGTTGATCTTTCCCTCGATATGGGTGTGCCAGTCTGCCTTCCCTATCACCTTGTACTGAGGCTCTTTTGTCACCGGATCAATCTTTACCTTCTCAACAGCCCCCGGCGCCGCCCTCATGCCGAACTTGATCTGTGCACCCTCGAAAGCGGGACCGGTGGCACAGGAAGTGGAACAGACCCGGTCCTTGTTGCCGAGGAGCAGTTCGCCGTTCGTTCCTATATCGATGACGAGCACCATCTCACTCTGGAAATACTGTTCCTGTGCGATAAGAACACCGACGTTGTCTGCTCCGACAAAGCCGGCCTCGATCGGCAACACATGCACGTATGCCGCGGGATTGATCCTCAATCCGAGGTCCCTCCCCTTTATATTGAGAGAACGCTGGACCGCCGGGATGAAGGGTGAGCGACCGATGTGCGTAGGGTTCAGTCCGAGAAATATGTGATGCATAGCTGTGTTAAAAACGATCGTAAGATCATCTATGGCATATCCCGGGTTTGGGCCGTTCTTCCTCACCTCTCCTACCACTTTCTCTATGATCTCGTTGAGGCCGGTTATAATCGCGTCCTGCATTGTCTTCAGTCCGTTCGGGTTTGTCATCGCGTACGTTATTCGCGACATGACATCTTCGCCATAGGGCACCTGTGGGTTCATCATAGACTCCGTATTAATCACTGTGCCTGTACTCAAATCGCAGAGATAGCCGACACACGTTGTTGTTCCTATGTCTACGGCAAGACCGTAACTGAATTCGACCGAACCAGGCTCGGCCTTTATTATCTCTCTATCCATCCAGACCGTAAACGTCGCCATCCACTCCCCGGCCCTCAGGACATCCTGCAGATCCTTTAAGACCATATAATCGAACGTCAGGTCCCTGAGGCCGTAATTCTCTTCGAGAGCTCTGAGCACCCTTTCGTAATCACCGGTTGTCATATCATGGAGCGTTGGGGCCTGCAGCACTACCGTGTATTTTTTTATCGCCGGGTCGAGCGCAATCGAAAGCTCTTTCGCCGCCTTCCTCACAACCTGTTTGCCTGCCCTCGACCTTTCCGGGACGTAGACCTTCAGGTCACCGTGGATCTCACTTGAACAGGCGAGCCTGATCCCGGGACCGTCTTCGGGTTTTATATGTTTTAGTTCGTCCTTGGACGGCTCCTTAGGCATGATATGCAACATACTCGACTCGATATTATCTTTTTCGAAATAGCCTTCTTCAATTCTGACCTTGCACTTTCCGCAGACCTTCTTGTTTCCGCAGAGCGCCTCGAGGTCGACGCCAAGGGCCTGGGCGGCTTCAAGAAGCGTTGTGCCTTCCTCGATCTCTCCTCTCCGGCCCGCAGGCTGGAAAATTACCTTGAATTTGCGACTCATTGAATTTAACCTCCCGTTTATTCAACATTTCAGTCATTTCTTTCGCGCGTATCCTAAGCCCTTACTAAGCCACCCCATCCACAAACTTCGTTTCGAAGGAGGCAGGGCAGGGTATGTGAGCGGTTTCTTCTACCGGTACTGCTCGCCGCAGGTGAGGCGGGAAAAGCCCCCGGAGATCCGACAAAATGTCGGATCGAGAATGAGCGAGAATGCCTTGCCCTGTCTCGGTCTCCATGTTGACAAGACCCGCAACAACAAAAATCCTGACCCCTTATCCACGGCAGTTTCAGTTTTCCACACCTGACCCCGTTCTGCAACTTCCGTTTCTGGAGTAGGGGCATATCATGGAGCACAGGCCGCAATTGGGTTTTCCGCTTAAGACCGTCCTCTCTTCTTTAAGAGACCTGCATTTTTCATAGGTAACAAGCTCTTTTAAGGGATCTCCCATCGACCAAAGGTAGCCTTTGAGGGCGCCTGAGGGACAGTGTTTGACACAGAGTTCGCAGTCTCCGCATTCTGATTCGGACACCGGCCTGTCGGTCTCCAAAGGCGCATCGGTAAGGACCGTTCCCCACGTGAGTTTTGAGCCGTACTCCCTGTTGATAAGGAGTCCGTTTTTCCCGATCCATCCGAGTCCCGAGCATGTCGCCGCGGCCTTATGGCTGACGAGTCTGTAGAGCTTCGAGATGAATTTGTCCACTTTCCTGTCCGAATCAGGCGGGATTAAGAGGGCCTTAAACCCTTTTTTCCGAAGCCACGTTACTGCCAACTGCTGAAGTTTGAGAAGCAGTCCTATAGTGTCTGTGTTCAGGTTTTTGTTGACCGCGATTGAGATGCCCCTGTTGAGATGAACTATCTCACCAGTGAGCGCCCTTGTCACATCACCCACCCCGATAAGGGTCGCGCCTTCGTTTTTTAGGTATTCTTTCAGCGCACCTGATTCCATCATTACTGCTTCTGCATCTTTTCATCTCGCAGTTTTTTCAGGAAGGACACCATCTTGATAGCCTCTTTGAGGGCATTGGACGCATCTGCAGCATATCCGTCTGCGCCCCACTTGTCAGCCAGTTCCTTTGATGTAGGAGCACCGCCTATCATGATGAGACATTCCGGGTTCTTCTCCTTTATCTTCTCTATGACCTTAGGCATCCCGATCATTGAGGTCGTCATCATGGCTGAAAGGCAGACCAGTTCTGAATCGGTCCGGAGCTGCTCCTCCACGAATTTGTCGAGAGGAACATCTCTTCCGAGGTCATATACGTGGAACCCGGCCACGTCGAACATCATCTTGACAAGGTTCTTGCCGATGTCGTGCACGTCCCCCTCGACGGTACCGATGACGACCGAGCCCTTGACCCCGAGGTCCATCTGCTTGCAGTGCGGTTTCAGAATATCGAGGCCTGCGTAAAGGGCATCGGCGCACATGAGTATCTCAGGGACGAAATATTCCTGGGCTTCAAATAGCCTGCCGACTTCCTCCATTCCTGCGACAAGACCGTCGAATATCGCCTCGTTCGCGTCCATGCCGCCTCCGATTGCCTCCTGGGCACCTTCTTTGCAGGCATCCTCATCATACTGGATAACGCCGTTTTTGAGTTTATCGAGTATCTCTTTCTTTTTTGCTTCGTCTATCATCATTTCTTACCTCCATATCTTATGACTTCATCCATCATAGCCGCCATATTTCTCGGGGGGACCGTCGGCCAGATGTCGCATCCCGGCCACACTGCGCTGACGCCGTCATCGATGCACTTCCTCATGGTCGTCCTGACCAGTTCTTCATCGCCTGATACAAGGACGTTATAGGGATCGTAATTGCCGAAGATGAGAGCATCCTTTCCAAGCTTCTTTCTCGATTCTGCAACATCATTCTTCTGTTCCACGCTGATCGCAGTTGGACCCGCCTCCATCATAAATGTCACGATATCATTCGTCTTGCCGCAGATATGGAGCACCGAATAGTTCTTGAGTTGCTTCATGATTTTCTGAAGAGGAGGAAGGATAAGGCTTTTAAAGACTCTGGGGCTTAAAACATCGGTGGTCGCACCCATCTCCCTCACCGTGATGAAATCAACCCCCGCTTTTTCATATTCCTTTGCGACAATGGTGATCGCATCGGCCATGAGGTCAAGGAGTTTCGCTACCTTGTCGGCCTTCTTGAAAGAGAGTTTGAGCAGGTCATTCAGTTCCATGATCTGACCTGCAAGCGTAAAGGGACCGAGTACATATGAACCGACGGCAACTTCGTTTCCCATAGCTGCTTTGAGCAGTTTTATTGCTTCCCGTAAAAGCGGAATCCTACCCTTAGAGGCAAGATCAGAAGGTATCTTCACATGCTCCATCTCGGCTTCGTTATGGACAAGCTTTTTCTTTATCGTGGGATAGAGAATACCTTCAGCGTGAGGATAGACATTGATCTCACATCCCAGAGCCTCTGCCTCCACACACAAATCAACCGGCACGACCCCGCTTTCAAAACCGAAGAGTTTGTATGTCGATGCTGCCGTGTCGGCCATCATCTTGGCATCGAGGTGGATGTCGGCAAATTTGTAACCGAGTTGCTTTATCCCCTCTTCCGTAACATTGCCCATGCCACTGAAGCAGGGTACCCGGTCTATCTGTTCACCCTTGAACAGTTTCATCACTCGCTCTCTCGAATTCATCAGTATTGTCTCCTTCTCTGTATATATTTCGTCATTTTTTCTTCCTTCCCCCTCCCGCTTTCAGTTTTTCGATAAAGTCTTTGAAATGCTTCCTGATGGGAAGGTCCTCGTTTTCATATATTTCACCGGTTTCGTCATAGACGAAGGTCGAAAGCAGCATATGCGCACTCGCCACAGCAGGGAAGACCCTCGGTGCAGTGACAGCAGGACCGCAGAAATTGAAATCGGACCATAGCGCAGATGCCATTCCCTGTACAACAGCATCCATCGCTTTAAAACCGTCAAGTCCCCATTTGCTCTTTATCTCTTTCCACATGTGCGTCCCGTTCGAATACGCCCCACCGCAGGGAAGGCCGTGCTTCTCTTTGATCAGCCTGTTTGCGATCAGGGAAAAGGATGTGGAGGGAAGGTTCATCACAGATGTGTCGACGATGACCGTGTCGAAATCTCCGGCTCCCTGAGAGACCAGCGACTCCAGAGATTTTAGCCTTCCGGCAGGGGTCTGGTCCTGATCATCGAAGGCCTGCACGACTACGTGTCTAATGCCGAGGTCCTTCAGCCGCTGGACCTGTCCTTTAATATCCTTGTCCCAGGGGGTGATACTGTTATAGAGGAACCTGTCCTGCACTCCGAGTTTCGAGACATATTCGGTCGCCTTGGCCCTCTGTTCGGCAACCCACATATCTATGCCGAAGGGCATATCTGTCGTCTCGAGATAGAAGTCCACATATATTCTTGCCTCCTCCGGCGTGTTGGCCACCATGGCGACCATCCCGGGAATTCCTGTCACCTGAGACATCTCCTCCTGCCTCCTGATGATCTCTTTCGCCCGCTGTTTGTCAAAATTGCCTTTCCTGTCCTGCAGTATCTTGTCTTTGTTATGGAACATCGAAGAGATCATGAAGGGAGGGTTCTCCCCGGGCTGACCGCCTATTTTTATTCCGCTCAAGGTGAAGACCTTCTGTTCTTTTTGAAATGTGAACATTCCATCTCCTTTAAAATTGTGATAGACTACTGATATCTCTAATGCAGGGCAGCTGCCCTTTATCTGAAGGGCGCTGCCTCTTTTTTTTGTTCGTCTCAATGTGTAGGGGGTGTAAGGGCGAACGGCCGTTCGCCCCTGCCATGTTGACTTAAAACACCCCGTGATCGAATTTCGGCTGAGGAAGGTATTCCCATTTCTCACCCTTTCTGTATTTCGCCTCTATATCGAGACATTTCAGGGCATATTCAAACGCATAGGGGATGCCGGGTCCTCCGGGGACAAAGCCGGCACCGATCATGCCGACTGAGGCTGCCTCAAAGATTTCACCTGTGGTCGCTCCGGCGTTGATCGCCGGAATGACGTGGATTATGCACCTCGGTGAACAGTATGCCACGCCGACAGCCATGAACATCAGTTCCTTAACCTTTTTTGAGAGAGCCCCGTCTCCGAAAATGCTCGCATAAAAGTCAGCGAAGGTCCTGCCCGGTTCGGGTGTGACTGTGTTTATGATCTGGAACATCCTTGGCACGAAACCGCATTTCTCCTTCATGTAGGCGTTTACTTCTTCCACGGTCATTTTTTTGTCTGCCATTTTCTTCTCCTCCTTGCTTGCATTCTCCTGCCTTGCGGCGAAGAGTTGTTTCACAAAATCGAAAATTCCCATCTGCACCTCCCCTTATTAAGGGTTCTTACCGACTTATCCCGCTTCCTTGTTTTCACCTCCCCTCATAGTTAAGGATCATCTCAGCCGCATATTCATAAAACTTTAGGCGGGAAGGCAAGGCATGGTATTCGAGCGGTTTCTTTTCACCGTATTGCTCGCCGCAGGCGAGGCGGGAAAAAAAGCCCTCGGAGTTCCGACGTTGGTCGGAACGAGGATGAGTGAAAATACCATGCCTTGCCTTCCTACAGACAGACGCCATAGTTCTTAAATGAGACTTAGTATTTCCAGTTGAGTGCCACATCGTGAAAAGCCTTGATATTTTCATATGGGATCGTGGGCGGTATGTCGCATCCTGGGACCAGAACAAAACCCCCTTCCTTGCCAGCAATTTCGATCACCTCTCTGCATGCCTCCGTCACCTCAGCCGCGGTCTTATTGAGCAGCACATGAACGGGGGCGATGTTGCCGCCGAAACACATCTTTCCGAAGAGCACCTCTTTCGCTTTTGCTATGTCTACCTTCTGATCGAAAAATATTACCGAACATCCGGTGCGGGGAAAGAGTTCAAGACGGTCTGACGTGTTTCCGCATATATGTAAAATGGTATGCACATTCTTCGCTTTCGCCCAGTCGCTCATCTTCTTAAGGGGCGAAACCGCAAACCGCTCCATCTGTTTTGGATTGATCAGGTCTCCGGATGCCGTGGGATCTGCGATGCTCAGACACTCGATAGTGCCGTCTGCTACGAGAGGCTCATAAAGGTGTATCAGAAGGTCGGCGCAGAAGTTGACCATCTTTTCGACAAAGGAGGGTTTCTTGAAGGTGTACTTCATGAACGCCTCTTCACCGACAAAACGTGCTGCGAGCGTGAAGGGGCCCCAGCATGTCATGGTGACGAGATGTTTTTTCCCGATACTTTCTTTCACCCTTCGTGTAGCCTCAAGGACCGTCTGTATGACAGGATGCTTATGAATGTCTGCCATGTTCAGCTTGTCGATGTCCTCTTCCGTATGAACGAAGTGGTCGGTGAGGTCGGGTGCTCCTATCTCGCGGTATTTTATTCCGACTCCGAAGGCGGTCCCGAGGGCAGCGGCATGGAAATTGTTATAGCCGGAACCGACGTAGACAACGTCGCTTCTTATTTTGTCAGCTTCCGTAACACACATGTCTGTCATTTTTGCCGCGTTGTTCGCGAGCTCTTCAAAAGTTGTTCCGTAATCCTTTATGCTCCACATGCCGCCGCCAAAGAGCGTTACTGGAACCCTTTCGGACTTGCCCCCTTCGAAAGCCTTCAAAATCGTTTCTCTCGGTGTCATAGCCATTTCTCTCCTCCCTCATGTATTGAATTTCGCCTTGCGCATCGATTCTTGAGCCGCCCGTCTGCGTGAACGTTATAAGCAATCTCACCGGATCATGTCCTGTTAAAACACGCGATGTCGCGAATCATCTTCTTAAATGCTTCGAGATCAACCGGCACATCGATATTCAGGACGTCTATACCAAGCTTATCAAATCCGACAAATATTACAATCATGTCCGGCTGAACGGTCTTGATTATCCCGACTGCGTCCCCCACGGAAAGTCCGAATGGCTCAGGATCTATCATGACAGCCGAGTATTTATTCTTGAAAACCATCTGGACTGCATCCGCAGGATGGTCGGCGATCTCGACATCATAGCCCTCATCGCGCAATACACCGTAGATGCTTTTTATGAGAATGGGATTATGAGAGCACAAAAGGATTTCATTCACGGCATTATTATAATGAGCAATTCCAGTGCCACAAAAAAAGAGGCGGGATGACGCCGTCTATAAACATTCTGAGAAAATGGGATGAGTCCGGTAGTAGAAAATTTCCCCACACTATGGGGTGTTTTTACACACATTCAGAGCATCAAGTATCTCGCTTACAGAATCAGTCTTATTCATAGTGTACAAGTGGAGGTATCTGACACCGTTTTTTATAAGGTCTTCGCATTGACTTATCGCAAATTCGACGCCGAGTTTCCTCATGTCTTCCGGTTTGTCGAGGAATGGCTCCATCTTTGTCCTGATATCCCCGGGTATCGTAGCGTTGCAGAAGTCGGCGAATTCCTCTATCTTCCTGCAGTCGGTTATCGGCATAACGCCCGGCAGGATCGGAACCTTTATCCCGGCCCTTTCCGCCCTTTCCATGAAGTCATAGTAATATCTGTTGTCAAAAAACATTTGGGTGATGCCGAAGTCGGCACCCGCATCTATTTTCTGCTTTGTGTATTCGATGTCCTTATCGATGCCCGGAGATTCGATGTGACCTTCCGGGTAAACAGCAACAGCGACCGAGAAGAAATCATATGTGTGAACGAATTCGACGAGATCTTTTGCATATCTGAAGTCCCCCAAAGTCGCGTCGAAATCAGGGGCGTTCCTCGGGGTGTCACCCCTCAAGGCGAGGATATTGTCGATGTCCCGTCCCATATAATCTTTCAGGAGCGCATCCGTAGACTCCCGAGTCGCGCCGATGCATGTGAGGTGAGACATTACCGTAAGGCATGTCTCCTGCTTAATCCATCCGAGCGTGTTGCTCGTCCTGTCCCGGGTGCTGCCGCCCGCTCCGTAGGTGACCGACACATAGATGGGGTTGTACCGCTGCAGCGCCTTAACAACCTTCATAAAGCCTTCTCTGCCTTCCCCGGATTTCGGCGGGAAAAATTCGAATGAGACCCCATGGTCCCTCTCCTTGAAAGCATCTTTAATCTTCACTGTCGTTCCCTTCTCTTTACGACAATTTCTCCCGTTACGGATGTAGGTCTTACTAAACTGTCCACCACAGGGCAGTGTGAGATTACCTTTTCGGCAAGCTCCCGGATATTCCTTCCATCATCAGGTGATTCTATAATAAAGGTATACTTCACATCCCTGAAACCGGAAGAGACGTTATCGATCATGAAAAGTCCCCTGAGGTCGAGGGAGCCTTCCGCTTCGACGGAGAGTGAATGTATGGTCAAACCTTCGTTGATCGCAAATTCGTAGAAAGCGGCTTCGATACAGGCCGCAAGAGCGGCGAGCAGAAGTTCGATGGGGTTGGGGGCCTGATTATCACCGCCCGCAGCCTCCGCATAGTCGGACTTGACCAGATGTTCCCTCACTCTTGTCTCTGTGTAAAGGTTCTTGATATGTCTCGATGAAACCTTTGGCCTGTAAAGAGCAGCTTCCGGCTTCTTCTTGAAAAAATCGATCCTTCTTGAAACGATTTCTTTTAAATTTCTGTCCTTTTCCATACAGACTCTCCTTCACTTTTGATGTACTACACTCCAAAAACATATCACTTTTTATAATGTAAATCATCTTTAATGAGTGCACATATTGTAAAATTAAGAGACAATATGAAGACGACTATCGTGTGCGGTTTGTTGGGGGCGGGAAAGACCACTTTCATACGGAGTTTTATCAGGAGCGTCCGAGATTCGGAAAGGGCTGTTGTCCTCGTAAACGACTTCGGAAAGGCCGGCATCGATGGCGAGATATTTTCAGGCGATGGCATCGAATCCGTAGAACTGCCGAGTGGATGTGTGTGCTGTACGCTGAAATTCGACCTTATAACGACCATTGAGAAGATCAAGAAGGAATTCTCGCCCGATCATCTCCTCATCGAGCCGAGCGGCGTGGCCTCCGCCTCCGGAGTTCTTGAAGCGTTGGACTTACTGAAAATCGGTCCGATTACCGTAATCGCCGTCGTGGATGTCACGGAATTTCTTGAACTTCACGAGGGAGAGATTTATGGAGAGTTCTTTGAAGACCAGATCGTGAACGCCGACATCATCCTTGTGAACAAGTCTGATCTTGCTGATGAAGAAACAATTATAAAGACCATGGACCTTCTCGGATCCATGAATACCAGCGCTCTCATATTTCGAACGGTGAATGCGGTCTTGGATGAACGTCTTGAACCAGCCTCCCACAGCAGGCGTACTTCTGTACAAAATGAATTCCACTTCAATTTTGACGCCGTTTCTATCAGGCTGAGCCGACCCGTAGACTATGTCTCCTTCAAGGCCTTCTTTGATGAGATTGCCAGCGGATCGTTCGGAAATATTGTGAGGGCAAAGGCTCTGGTCCAGACCGACAGAGGGCCGTTTAGATTCGACCTGTCCTATGGTAAGGCAGAAAACAAGCTGTTTCAAAAAGCCATTGTCGACAGCCGGCTTGTTATCATTGGCGAAAATTTGAAAAAGAATGTCGTCGAATCGGCTGCTTTAAGCGCGAGTTTATAACACGGAGTGGACAATCTTTTCACTTATTTTCGGCCTGCTATAATCAGGCCTCTGAGGGATTTTCTCCACCTGCCAATAAGAAATACGGGGCGGGTGGAAACGAGAAAATAAACCGCTCAAAGACGGTCTCCTCCTTGTTTATGATGTCATGAGTGGGCTCTGTGATTAGCCAGATTATCCATGAAAAGCGATTTGAGTGAAAAGATTGTCCCTTCTTTGCCAGAGATATAAGACACGCATAATTCGTGCTAAGAATTTTAGGTCGCCCTCAGCGCCTCTACGATATTCATCCGTGACGCTCTCACGGCCGGAAGAACCCCTCCCACGAAACCCATGACGAGGGAAAAGATCAGTGAGATGATTACGATCTCGCTCGTTAGGGTAAATGAGAAGGCGAGCTCCGAAAAAGTCTGCCAGTTGACCGTCGAGATAGTGATGAATTGCATGAAGGAGGCAAAGAGCAGCCCTATGAGCCCGCCGCTCAGGCCGAGAAGCATTGATTCAATCAAGAATGCGGCGAGGATGTTCCTCCTTTGAAAACCGAGAGCGCGGAGCGTTCCGATCTCCGCCGTACGGTTTGCCACCGCGGCGTACATGGTGATCATTGCGCCTATCATAGCGCCGAGGGAGAAGATGATCGTAAGCGAAATTCCCAGGATGCGAAGGAACTTGGCCATCATCTCGGACTGGTCCTCGTAATATTTTGTCTCGCGTTTCGCCTCGAGGGTCAGCCGGGGATCGCCTTCGATCCGCTCTTTTATTTTCTGAAACTCGGAAGAGTCGCGCAGTTTGAAGAGCACGGACGAATATGCAGGTCTGCGGAAGGCCTGCATGAGCTGGTCGACATCGCCCCAGATTTCAGAGCTGTATCCTGTCTTGCCCGCATCGAATATTCCCACCACTGACCAGTCCCGCATGGCAAAGCGAATTTTTTCACCGATACCCGCTCCCCTGAATCTCTTCGCCACACTTTCGCCGGCTATTATCTCGGAAGAGCCGGATCTCGGCATTCGTCCTTCCATGAGCTTTACCTGGGGCCGCAACGCGAGTGAAAATTCCCCGATTCCCCTGATTGTGATATTTGAAGGCTTATCACTTCCCCTCTTGGGAAGGTTTATGATCACCACCAGTTCCTTTGATAGAAAAGGTTTGCCGGCATCGCCGATCGCTATCTCGGGCTCAGCTTCGACAATGGACGCCTGAGTCCGGTCTACTCCGCTCTGCATCTCGGACTGCGATGCCTTGCGAATGACGACCACATTATCATACGATCCCGTCTCGATCAGTGTCTTCCGCAATCCTTCGGCAAGCATCATGACTGAGGCGAATACGAAGACCACAAGCGCCATGCCTGCCGCGGTCAATACAGTGGTGAGCTTTCTTGTCCAGAGATTCCTGAAACTGTAGAAAACGGGGATGGCCACTATCCTATGCTCCTGAGGCCGTCGGCTACCTTCAATTTTATAGCGCGCCAGATCGGAAATACGGCGGCGACAACCGCGACAATGAAACCTGCTGCCATATCCTTGTAGATCGTCCTCTCGGACACGACAAAGACCGGAAAAAACTGGCTCAGCGAATCGCCGAACGCCTTCGCAGCAGGGAAGGTGAATGCGATCCCGAGCAGTGAGCCGAGTGTCGCGATTACCAGTGACTCGCCAAAAATGAGCCCCGCCATGTGCCAACCCCCGAACCCGAGTGTTTTCATGATTGCGTATTCACCCGTCCGTTCCCTCACGGTCATCGCCATGGTATTGGCCATTACCACCATAATTATGATGATTACAATAATAGAAACCAGTTGAATTACCACCACGATGGCCTCGGTCATGGAAATGAAGCTGAGCTGGAATGCCTTTTCGGTCTCTGTTATCGTCTCGGCTAAAGAGTTCTTGAACATCTTATCTATTGCCACGGCCACATCGGCCGCCACATTCGGACTCTTCACCCCTACCAGGAACCACCCGACCTTGTCGGCCCGGTACGGCGCGGTCTTTTTTAGCGATTCATTGAGGTAGTTCCAGTGAAAGATGAACTGGGTCTCATCCGTGCTTTTCTGTGCCCCGCGGTAGATTCCGCGAATGACGAATTCCCAGTTTCCGGGAAAGATGGTCCCTTTGAGCGTGACAATATCCCCTTTCTTCCAGCCGAACCTCTTCGCGGTTTTCCTGCCGACGACCGCGCTTTTTCTGTCGCGGAGAAAGGCATTCTTCTCGCTCTCGGGCAACACGAACTCCGGAAAGAGGTCCAGGGCGGCCTTTGCTTCCGTGGCGAAGCTTGGGAAGAAATTTTTTTCAGAGATATATACACCTCCGAACCAGTATGAGTAACCTACTTCTTTCACGCCCGGCACCTGAAGTATTTTTTCCTTGTAAGAGAGGGGAAGAAAAAAGACGAGAGAAACTGCGTTCCTTGTGATCAGCCGCGTCGAGGAAGAAGCTTCGACGCCGGCATACCATGCACCGACTACCGTGCGCAGCATACCAAAAGCGAGGATGGCGATGGTGATACCCAGAACCGTAAGAGACGTGCGAAGCTTGTGCCGAAAGGCATTTTTGAAGAGGAGTTTAAGAAGAATCATTCAAAACACCTTTTTCGAGATGCTTGATGATACGGGCCTTTTCAGCGGCGCGCGGATCGTGCGTCACCATGATGATCGTTTTCCCCAGTTCGATATTGAGGCGGCCCATCAGATCGAGAACGTCAGCGGCCGAAACGCGGTCAAGATCGCCTGTCGGCTCATCGGCAACGAGGATCGTGGGATCGGTGACGACCGCCCGGGCTATCGCAACACGCTGCTGCTGCCCGCCCGAGAGCTCAGACGGATAATGGTCCATCCTGTCTGAGAGGTTCACGACTTGGAGCGCCATCTCAGCATGATCGCGGCGCTCCTTCTTCGAAAGTCCGGTCAGAAGCAAAGGGAGTTCGACATTCTCAAAGGCCGTGAGCACCGGAATGAGATTATAGAACTGAAAGATGAAGCCCACATTGACGGCACGCCATGAGGCAAGGTCGGTCTCGGAAAGAGATGTGACGTCAACACCTCCCACCCATATACCTCCGCTATCGACCCTATCGATGCCTGCTATGAGGTTCAGGAGGGTGCTCTTGCCGGATCCCGAGGGGCCCATGAGAGCTATGAATTCTCCTTTCGCGATGTCAAAGGTGATATTTTCGAGCACCGGAACGATCTGAGAACCGCGGCGGTAGGATTTCTTCAGGTTCCTTATCTCGACGATGGGTCCGCCTGGCATTTTATCCTGGACAATACCCCTTGAGGAGCCGTCTGCAATTTATTGGTTTACTGTTCGGCAATTTTTATCCTGCTTCCGTTCTTCAGTTTAGAAAGAGGCCTCAGAACCACTCTGTCCCCTGTCTTTAGGCCCTCGGCGATCTCGACCATATCTCCGAACTTTTCTCTGGTTTTCACAGGCTTTTCGACTACCCGGTCTTCTTGAATGAGGAAGACGAACTTTTCTCCTTTCCTGTCGATCAGGGCTGCGGAATTTACGGCCGTGTGGGGTTTCTCATCTTCCGCCGTTGCCTGCTTTGAGAGGAAGGCGACCTTTGCGCTCATCTCAGGCAATATCCGGCTGTCCTTATCAAGAAAGCGCACTTTGACCATCACAGTCGCCTTTGTTCTGTCCGCGGTCGGCACGATCATGTGTATCTCTCCCCTGAATCGGGTGTCGGGGAGTGCATCGAGTTGGATTTCACAGGGCTGTCCCACCTTTACCTGATGAAGGTCCGATTCCGAAACATCCGCCTCGACCTGAAGCGAATTCATGTCTGCTACCGTGACTACCGCGGCCTGCACGTTTGCCGCTGCGCCAATCGGCGTTATAATGTCGCCTACATCGGCGTTCTTCGTAAGAACGACCGCATCAAAAGGGGCACGTACGAGGGTATACTCAAGCTGGACATCTGCTCCCCTGAGGGCAGCCTCGTTCGCCCTGATCGTTGCCTGGGCAACTTCAACAGCCCCTACCGCTTTTTTATAACGCGCTTCCGCAGCGTCGTAGTCCGACTTTGAAACGTATCCCTTTGATAAAAGTTCCTTCTGCCTCTCAAAGGCAAGGAACGCGTCCTGCAGTTCAGCCTTTGCCTCGTCAAGGCCGTGTCTGGCACTCTGCAGGTTGGCAACAGCCTGAGCCCGAAGTGCAGTAACGTCCTCACTTTCGAGTCGCGCGATGACCTGGCCCTTCTTGATTCTGCTCCCCTCCTCGACGAATAGTGAGATGAGGCGACCGGTGACCTTTGAGGAGACAGCAGCCTTGCGCTGGGCCACCACGTAACCGCTCGCGTTCAGCAAGGTGAACGACTGGTAGGGATAAACCTGGGCTACGTTGACGGCCTCTACACGAACAGCAGGGGTAAAGACACCGACCAGATAAAGAGATAGCATAAGAGCTATAAGGACTGTGGCTGCAAAGATACGGAATAACTTCTTCTTTTTCTTCGGTCTGATGACCGCTTCTGATTTGTCTATTTTTAATCTTGCGATATCTTCATCAGCCATGTGTCACCGCTCCAGAATATGATAAAGAAGGTAACACCACCATTATAGCAAATACCGGTCCTGCTGTTTTTTGAAAGGAGAGCAATTTACTGGCCGGGAGAGTTCCCTTCAATCGCGAATTCGGGAAACAAGAAAGAACGCCTCTTGTTTGCCTGGAAGCTCGAAAAGATAACTTATCATGGATTATAATAACGCGTGATGATAGACTACTCTTGCTTCGTTTTCAGGCCCTTGCGGGAAGATGATCCCAAACAAAGATTACCTGACATATCACTGGCAAGGGAAAGACTGGGTTGGAAGCCTTCGTGCGACCTGAAAGAAGGATTGAATAAGACTATTTCTTACTTCAAATTGTATTTTTGATTGGTTTCCCCTGCCTTTCAGAAGCTTTCATACCAAATGCGGGGGGATCGCGAGATTGAAATGAAATTATCGGTAATTGTGCCCGTTTATAATGAAAAAAAGTCGATTAGGGAAGTGTATGAACGAGTAAAAGCGGTTGATATCAATAAAGAGATAATCCTGGTGGATGATTATTCTACAGACGGGACGCGCGAAATCATCAGGGGTCTCGAGTCGGACGATACGAAGGTCTGTCTGCATGACAAGAACAGTGGAAAAGGTGCGGCGCTGAGGACGGGGATACTCCAGGCAACGGGTGAAATAGTGATCATCCAGGATGCGGACCTGGAGTATGACCCCAACGAATATCCGAGGTTGATCAGGCCTATCCTCGAAGGAAAAGCCGATGTTGTCTATGGTTCGCGTTTTACCGGCGGAGAGTATCACAGGGTCCTGTTTTTTTGGCACATGGTGGGGAACAAGTTTTTGACTTTGCTCTCAAACATGCTTACGGACATCAATTTAACCGATATGGAGACCTGTTACAAAGTGTTCAGACGGGAGATTCTGGAAAAGATAACCATTGAAGAAAATAGATTCGGCTTTGAACCAGAGATAACCGCGAAGGTTGCGAAGTTGAAGTGCAGGATCTATGAAGTGGGCATCTCATACCACGGGAGGACTTATGAAGAGGGCAAAAAAATCGGATGGAAAGACGGCCTATGGGCGATTATTTGCATCCTTAAATACAATCTTTTTCGTTGATGGCCTCCCCCTTGAGTTTCAATTCTTATAAGAGAGTTAAGGTTGTGATAGTTGGCGTCTTCCTGGCTTTGATTTGTGGCATCTGCTTAATCTCTTGGTGAAGGAATCGTTTTCAGTGATCTATCCCCGAAATGACAGAAACACCGAAAAGTCATATAGGTAAGTATGTTTAAAAAAAGAGGAGTTACAAGAGGGCTTCGTTTCTTGACGGTCTCTGAAAGAAATACCTTTCTCATTTCACTAACTGTTATATTCATTTTCGTTGCTCTGGCTTATGGGAACTCTGTGCGAAACGGCATTGTCTGGGATGATGAAACATTTGTTGCGAATAATAAGTTTGTTCATGATCTCTCCCGTTTTCCGGAATATTTCACCAATCCCGAATCTATATCGGACGAGCCGGTGCTGTCGCGAATGTACAGGCCCATACAAACCCTTTCTTATGCGCTCGACGTGAGGCTGTGGGGTGACTGGGCCGGAGGCTACCACCTCACTTCATTGATCCTGCATATTGCCTCGTGTGTCGCGATAATTTTTGCTTTCAGAAACGTGGTCGGTGTCATCCCCGCCATTTCGGCAGCATGCATCTTCTCACTCCACCCGGCCTTATCTGAAGGGGTTCTGAGCTTGGCGTCCCGGGGGAATCAGCTGTATACACTTTTCGGCCTCCTTTCCCTGGGATTTTTTTTGAGGATAGAAAGCGTATTTGATAGAAACCATATTCTTGCGCTTGCCGCGATGGCACTTGCTCTCTTTTCAAAGGAGCCGGCCATCGCCCTTTTGGCTCTTCTTCCGCTTCTTCAGGCCTATGCTGCCAGACCGTGGGAGATGACTTCAAAACGGTCGGTCTTGCTCTATATTCCTTTTCTTGTGGAAGCTGGCCTCTACCTGCTCGTGCGCTCGGCAATGGTCGGCACGGTAAATGTAGCGTCCTA
>Ga0187773_10000372_pt1 | contig 17929 bp, 19 predicted proteins | sample 0216_BV02_MP05_1_FD_133133 | JGI IMG/M metagenome (GOLD analysis project Ga0187773, IMG submission 133133) | Tropical peat soil microbial communities from peatlands in Department of Meta, Colombia - 0216_BV02_MP05_10_MG | ecosystem: Environmental > Terrestrial > Soil > Wetlands > Peat | place...
CGAGCGCCGCCGCGTTGGGCACCGATTCGGTCGCCTCGTGAAGATACGAGGGGCTCGCGCCCGACAATTCCGGCGCGCCCGGCGATGCGCACCCGAATGCCGCGAGCGCGGCGGCTGCGGCTAGCGCGTGAAGTGCTTGATGATGAAGTAGAGAAGGATAAGCGCCCAGATCCACCCCCAGCCGCCCTTGCTCCTGGCACGATCCGCCGGCCGGTGCGCCTGGGCCTGCTTCACGGCCCTGAGCGCGATCTTGATCGCCGTCGCGGGCTTCGGCGTCTCCGCCCCCGGCGGCGGCTCGCGTATCGGCTTGAGGTCCGCTGCCGTCTTCCTCTCGAGCTCCTCGACCGTGACGGTAGGCGCGCGAGGCCCGGCAGGGAATGGCTCCGCGCCGTCGCCGTCCTTCATGCCGAAGGACTTGTGGCGCGCACGGTCGCGCGCTTCCCATTCGCGCGTTTCCTTGAGGAGCCTGTCGAAGTCCGTGTCGTCGTGAGTCATGGCTGTGGCAACGCGGCGATCCGAAAGCCTACTGCGGCGTCCGCGTTCCCCGCGCGCCCGGGACTCCAGGCAGATCAACGCGCCGAAGCTTGGGATTCCTGGCGGAGAGGGTGGGATTCGAACCCACGGTCCCCCGAAAGGAGGACAACAGATTTCGAGTCTGCCGCATTCGACCACTCTGCCACCTCTCCGGCGACGCTCGAAAGACCGCAATTCTATCAGCTTTGCTAAGCTTTCCGGCTTTCCCGGAGAGCCCCATGCGCATTCCCGACTGGACGAACGAGGCCGCCCCGCGCGACCCGAAGCTCGTCGCGGCGATCCTCGCCCGGCGCGGCGGCAAGTTCATCAACCTCGACCTCGCCCTCCTCTGGAGCGAGCCCCTCGCGCGCGGCTGGAACACGCTGCTCGGCGCGGTGCGGCGCGAGTTCGCCTTCGATCCGCGCGCCAAGGAGATCGCCATCTGCGCGGTGGCCCGCCTCACGGGCGCGGAGTTCGAGTTCACGCACCACTGGCCCGAGTACGTGAAGGCGGGCGGGAACGACGCGCTTCGTCCGAAGCTCGACGACCCCGTGCGCGCCTCCGAGGACGCCGCGTTCTCCGACGACGAGCGCCTCGCGATGCGCTACGCCATCGCCATGACCCGCTCCATCGAGGTGCCGGAGGCGCTCTTCGCCCAGGTGCGCCGGCGCTGGACGACCTCCGAGGTGGTCGAGCTCACGGCGGCGATCGCCGCGTACAACATGGTGGCACGCGTGCTCCTTGCGCTCGAGGTCGAGACCGAGCGCAAGTAGCACGCGGAGGTATATTTGCGATAGCGGGAACGGCGTTGGAGCGGACTCACGCCGCTCAACGCCTTCGAGCGGACGTCCTACCCATGGCCAACCGATACGACGAGCAGTCCATCAAGGTCCTCAAGGGCCTGGAGCCGGTGCGCGCGCGCCCCGGGATGTACACGCGCACCGACACGCCGCTCCACATCATCCAGGAGGTCATCGACAACGCCGCGGACGAGGCCCTCGGCGGCTTCGCGAGCCGCATCGCCGTGACGCTGCACGCCGACGGCTCGGTGAGCGTCGAGGACGACGGCCGCGGCATTCCCGTGGGGCCGCACCCCGTGGAAAAGGCGCCGACGGTCGAGGTGGTCTTCACGCGCCTGCACGCGGGCGGCAAGTTCGACAAGAAGGGCGGCGGCGCGTACGCCTTCTCGGGCGGGCTGCACGGCGTGGGCGTGTCGGTCACGAACGCGCTCTCCAAGCGCCTCGAAGTGCGCGTGAAGCGCGACGGCGCGGTGCACGAGATCGCCTTCGCGGGTGGCGAGGTCGCCTCGAAGCTGCGCAAGGCGGGCAAGGCGGGGCCGCGGGAGACGGGGACCGTCGTGCGCGCCTGGCCCGATCCGAAATACTTCGACAGCCCGCGCGTGAAGCGCTCGGATCTCGAGAGGCTGCTTCGCGCGAAAGCCGTGCTGCTGCCGGGCCTCAAGGTCACGCTCGAGGAGGAAGGCAAGAAGGACCGGCGCGAGTGGAAATACGAGGGGGGCCTCGGCGCGTACCTGCGCGAGCGGCTCGACGAAGCGGGCGGCTATGTGAGCCCGATCTTCGCGGGCGAGGCGTACTGCGGCGCCGACGACCCCGTATTCGCGCAAGGCGAAGGCGCCGCGTGGGCCATCGCGTGGGCCGAGGCGGGCGGCGAGGGCGAATCCTTCGTGAACCTCATCCCCACCCCGCTCGGCGGCACGCACGAGGCGGGCCTGCGCAACGCCGTGTACGAATCCATCAAGGAGTTCTGCGAGCACCACGAGCTCCTCGCGCGCGGGGTGAGCCTCCAGTCGGAGGACGCGTGGAAACCGCTGCGCTACGTGCTCTCCGCGCGGCTCCTCGATCCGCAGTTCCAGGGCCAGACCAAGGAGCGCCTTTCCTCGCGCGACGCCGTGAAGCTCATCGCCTCGCGCGTGAAGGACCCGCTCGACGCCTGGCTCAACCAGAACGCCGAGGAAGGCAAGAAGATCGCCCAGCTCGCGATCAGCGCGGCGACCGCCCGGCAGAAAGCGGGCAAGGTCGTCGAGAAGCGCCGCGGCGGCGGCGTGGCGGTGCTCCCGGGCAAGCTCACCGACTGCGAGTCCCAGGACATGACGCGCAACGAGGTCTTCCTCGTCGAGGGCGATTCCGCGGGTGGATCGGCCAAGCAGGGGCGCGACCGCCTCTACCAGGCGATCCTGCCGCTCAAGGGCAAGGTGCTCAACACGTACGAGGTGGACGCGACGGAGCTCTACGCGAACACCGAGGTGCACGACATCGCGGTAGCGCTCGGCATCGACCCCCACGAGCCCGGCGCCCCCGAGTCGGTCCTCGAGAACCTGCGCTACGGGAGGGTCATCGTGATGGCGGACGCGGACGTGGACGGCGCGCACATCCAGACGCTCCTCCTCACCCTCTTCTACCGCCACTTCCCGAAGCTCATCGAGGACCGGCACGTGTTCATCGCGCAGGCGCCGCTCTACTCGATCCGCGTGGCGCCCCAGGGGAAGGCGAAGGCCGAACGCCGGCTCTACGCGCTCGACGAGGCGGAGCGCGACACGATCCTCGAGAAGCTGCGCGACGAGGGCGTGCGCGATTCCGCGATCCACGTGGGCCGCTTCAAGGGCCTGGGCGAGATGAACCCCGAGCAGCTGCGCGAGACCACGATGAACCCCGATACGCGGCGCCTCGTCGAGATGCGCCTCGACGCGGCCGAACACATCGCCGCCCCGCCCGTCTTCAAGCTGCTGATGGGCAAGGCCGAGGCCGCGGGGCGCCGCGCGTGGATGGAGAAGGAAGGCAACACCATCGAGGCCGACCTGTGAGCGGCGCCTCGCAGCCCTCGAAGGAACGGAAGACCGAGCCATGAGCACCGTGAAGACGAAGACCCGCCGCCCGCGCGACGACGCGGGACGGACCGCGGACCTGTTCTCCCAGCCGCCCTCCCCGCCCGCGCCGCCCCGCGGCGGCGAAGCGCCCCCGCGCGCGCCCGACGAGCCCACCCTCTCGCAGTTCGCCGCCCGCGCCTACCTCGCCTATGCGATGAGCGTGGTGAAGGGTCGCGCCCTCCCATCCGTCGAGGACGGCCAGAAGCCCGTGCAGCGGCGCATCCTCTACACGATGCGCGAGATGGGCAACCGGTCCGACGCGCCCCACAAGAAAAGCGCGCGCATCGTGGGCGACGTGATCGGCAAGTACCATCCCCACGGCGACGTCGCGGTGTACGACGCAGCGGTGCGGATGGCGCAGGACTTCACGCTGCGCTACCCGCTCGTGGACGGCCAGGGCAACTTCGGCTCGCGCGACGGCGACAGCCCCGCGGCCTACCGCTACACCGAGGTGCGCCTCACGCCCTTCGCCGAGCACGTGCTGCTCTCCGAGCTCGACCGCGGCACCGTCGATTTCATCGACAACTACGACGGGTCGCTCCAGGAGCCGAAGCTGCTGCCCGCGCGGCTTCCCGTGATGCTGCTCAACGGCGCCTCGGGCATCGCGGTCGGCATGGCGACCGAGATCCCGCCGCACAATCTCAAGGAGGTCGCCGAAGCCTGCGCGCAGACACTGGAAGCGGGCGACGGCGCGAAGCCCGTCACCCGGCCGGTGAAGGGCCCCGACTTCCCCGGCGGCGGCCAGATCATCTCCCCGCGCGAGGAGATCAAGCGCGCCTACGAGACCGGGCGCGGGAGCGTGCGCGTGCGGGCGCGCTGGGACGTGGAGAAGCTCGCGCGCGGCCAGTATCGCATCGCCGTGAAGGAGCTTCCGCCGAACACGTCGATGGCGAAAGTGCTCGCCGAGATCGACGAGCTCACCAACCCCAAGCCCAGGGCGGGCAAGAAATCGCTCACGCCCGAGCAGCTCAGCGTGAAGAGCGCCGCCCTCGCCCTGCTGGAGAGCGCCCGCGACGATTCCGACGGCGAGCATCCCGTGCGCCTCGTGCTCGAGCCGCGCACCGGCAAGGTCGAGCCCCAGGAGCTGATGGATTTCCTCCTCGCGCACACGTCGATGGAGGCCAACGTCCCGATGAACCTCGTCGCGATCGGCACCGACGGGCGCCCGCGCCAGATGGGCCTCGCGGAAACCATCGGCGACTGGGCCCGGTTCCGGCTCGACGTGCTCGAGCGGCGCCTCAAGCATCGCGCGGGCGAGGTGGCCGACCGCGTCCACATCCTCGAAGGGCGCATGATCGCCTTCCTCTCGATCGAGCAGGTGATCAAGGTGATCCGCGCCGCCGACGAGCCGAAGCCCGAGCTCGTGAAGAAGTTCAAGCTCTCCGAGCGCCAGGCCGAGGACATCCTCGAGATCCGGCTGCGGCAGCTCGCGAGGCTCGAAGGCATCCGCATCGAGAAGGAGCTTGGCGACCTGCGCAAGGAGGCGGCCTCGCTCAAGAAGCTCCTCGCCTCGCCCGCCGAGCGCCGCAAGCTCGCCGCGAAGGAAGTGCGGGAGGACGCGGAGCGCTTCGGCGACGCGCGCCGCACGGTGATCGAAGAGGCCGAGCGCATCACGGTCTCCATGGTGGAGACGGTCGCCGACGAGCCGATCACGGTGATCCTTTCGCGCAACGGGTTCCTGCGCGCGCGCTCGGGCCACGGCATCGACCGCGGCGCGCTCGCGTGGAAGGAAGGCGACGGCGAGCTCGCGATCCGCGAGACGCGCACCATCCACGCCATCGTCCTCTTCGGCGCGAACGGGCGCGTCTTCAACGTGCGCGCGGCCGACATCCCCGGCGGCAAGGGCGACGGCGTGCCCGTGTCCTCGCTCGCCGAGACGGCAGGAACGCCCGTGGTCGGGATGCTCTCGGGGCCGGCCGAGGTCGCGGTGCTGCTCGCGACGAGCGGCGGCAACGCGCTGCGCACGAAGGTCGAAGGCCTCGTCACCCGCATCCGCGCGGGCAAGCAGTTCGTCTCGCTCGACGAGGGCGAGGCGCTGCTCGCCCCCTCCGTCATTCCCCCGGAAGCACGCGAGGTCGCGGCGCTCTCGGCCGAAGGGCGCCTCCTCGTCTTCCCGCTCGAGGAGGTGAAGGAGCTCGCGGGCGGCGGCAAGGGCGTCATGGCGATGCGCCTGCACGAGGGCGAGAGGATGCTCGCGCTGGTTCCCGTCGCCGGCGAGCTGCGCATCGCGGCGATCAAGCGCGGCGACAAGCCCGGGACGCTCGACGTGGGCGCTTCCGATCTCGAGCATTACCGCGGCGCGCGCGCCCGGACGGGTCGCGTGCTTCAGGCCCCGTTCAAGCGCGTCGAGGGGTTCGTCGAGGCTTCCGCCGATGCGGCGGGACCGGCAAAATGACGGCCATGGAGATTGCCTGAATGTCGCGCCGCGTCCTGATCGCCATCGCCGCGATCGTGATCGTCATCGCCGTGGGCCTGGTGCTGTCGCTCAAGCGCGCCCTCAAGGCCGACGCGCTCTCGGCCGATCCGGACCCGGGCGGCCGCAATCCTCCGCGAGCCGCCCCGCGCTAGCCTCCCACCCGCGCGCCCGCCCCGGCCCAATCGGGCGAGCGGGGGGTTGAATCCGCGCCGACCCTCCCCAAATCTGGCTGTCATGGGGTGCAGCGGTCCCGGCCTGCCGGTCCGCCCGCGCCCGGGTGGACGGCTCGCCCTCGCGGCCGCCGTCCGATGCGAGAACCAATATCAAAGGAGTAGGCGAAATGTATCCGTCGCTGACGAGGTTTCCTGGCGGCCTGTTTTCCGACTTCGACATGCTCCAGCGCCAGGTGGAGCGGCTTGTGGGCGCCCGCGCGTGGCCTTCGAGCATCCGTGCCGCGGGCCGCGGCGCGTTTCCCGCGATCAACATGGGCGTGACCGCCGACGCGGTCGAGGTGTACGCGTTCGCGCCGGGGCTCGATCCCGCCTCGATCGACGTCTCGATCGACAAGGGCCTGCTCGTGATCTCCGGCGAGCGCGCCTCGGAGCTGCCCGAGGAAAGCGAAAAGGTGAGCGTGTACGCCGCCGAGCGCTGCTCCGGAGCGTTCCGGCGCGCGATCAGCCTTCCCGACGACGTGGATGCGACCGGCGTGAAGGCGACCTACAACGACGGCGTGCTGCGCATCGCGATCCCGAAGCGCGAGTCGGCGAAGCCGCGGCGCATCGAGATCCGCTGACAACCCGCCCGTCGAAAAGGAGCATTCCATGGACATGAACGTGAAAGAGCAAGTCCCGGCCCAGGCCGAGTCCGCGGCGCCCGAAGCGCCCGCCCTCGCGCCGCCGGTGGACATCGTCGAGAACGAGAACGGCATCACCCTGAAGGCGGACCTTCCCGGGGTGTCGAAGGAGAGCCTCTCCATCCGCGTGGATGGGGACCAGCTCTCGGTCGAAGGAACGGTGCGGCTCGGCGAGACGCCGAACATGGAGCCCGTGTACGCCGAGATCCGCGTCGCGCGCTACCGGCGGTCCTTCGTGCTGAGCCGCGACCTCGACACCGAGCGGATCGCCGCCACGATGAAGAACGGCGTGCTCACGCTCACCGTGCCGAAACGCGAAGTGGCGAAGCCGCGGCGCATCGAGGTTCAGGCCGCCTGAGCGGCCGGCCCGCGACGGGCCTTCCACGGGGCGCGTGCGATAATTCCGTCGCAGCGCCCCGGTAGCTCAGTGGATAGAGCAGCCCCCTCCTAAGGGGCAGGTCGCACGTTCGATTCGTGTTCGGGGCGCCACTCTCGACCGACGAGCGCTTCAGCGGCGCTCCATCTGCTCGCGCCGGAACGCGAGGAATTCATCGAAGGAGATGCGCCCGTCGCCGTCGGTGTCGACGCGATCGAATGCGCGTGCGATGAAAGGAAAGCGCGCCCGCACCTCGCTCCGCGACAGGTAGCCGTCGCCGTCCTTGTCCGCCGCGCGGAACTGCTTCTCGGCCTCGAGCCGCAGGCGTTGCATCCGCTCGTCGGCCGGCGCGGGCGAGCTCGCCGCCGCGCCCGTCTGCGGACTCTCGGCGGCCGGTGGCGGCGGCGCGGCGACTGACGATTCGGGAGCGGCCTGCGGCGCCGGCGATTCGGGAGCGGATTGAGCGGGCGCTGCGACCCGCGCCGATAGCGGCCCTTGCGCGGGCGGCTCGACCACGGCCTGCTCGCGTTGGTGCGCGCGCTCCTGCGCAGCCCGGTGCATGTGCCAGAAGCCGAAAGCGGCGGCGACGAGAACGAGCAACGCGAACGCGCGCATCCACGGCCATCCTTCGTGAGCGGGAGCGCTCGGCGCCGGCACGGGGCGGCGCGCGGGAGCCGTGGGCCGTGGGATCCTTTCGGTGCCGGGTTTCGCGGATTGCGGCGCGACGCGCACGGTCGCGGCTTCCTGCGAGCCGACCCCGGACGCGGCGGAAGCGAGCACCGGCGCGGCAGGAGCGGGTACCGCCGGCGCGCCGGCGAGCGCGCGCTGCCACTCCTCGACGCTCTGCGGCCGCTTCTTCTCCTCCGGCACGAGCGCCCATTGAAGAGCCTTCAGGAACGTCTCGCCGTAGCGGTCGCGCGCCCGGGCGAGCACCTCGCCGACCCGGTCGTCCTTCAGGCGGGTCACCGCGTCCGGCGGGGGCTCGTCGGTCACCGCGCGATAGAGCACGCCCGCGAGCGCGTACAGATCGGTCCACGGACCCTGGTGGCCATCGCTGTAATACTGCTCGAGCGGCGCATAGCCCGGCGTGAGCACGGCGGTCAGGGTCTTGGTCGCGCCGCCGACCGACTGGCGCGCGGCACCGAAGTCGATGAGCACGGGAGCGCCGTCGGCGCGCAGGAAGATGTTGTCCGGCTTGATGTCCCGATGCAGGAACCCGGCCGCGTGCACCGCGCGCAGGCCCTCGAGCAGCGGCCCCAGCATGCGCCTGAGAAAAGCCTCGTCGGGGCGCGGCGCGCGCTTGAGCAGGGCCGCGAGCGATTCGCCCCGCTCGTAGTCCATCACCATGTAGCCGGTGCCGTTCGCCTCGAAGTAGCGGTTGACGCGCACGATGTTCGGATGGCCGAACTTCGCGAGCGTGCGCGCCTCCAGGATGTAGCGCTCCAGGCCCCACTTGTACCCTTTCTCGGCATCGGTGGTGAGCGCCGCGACGCTGCCGTCGGCGGCGCGCATCGCGAGCTCGGTGGGCAGGTACTCCTTGATCGCGACGTGCTTCTCGAGGTGCGTGTCCCAGCCGAGGTAGGTCACGCCGAAGCCGCCCGCGCCGAGGACCGACTCGAGCCGGTACTCGTGCAGCATCGACTGCGGCGCGAGCGCATTGCGGTAGACGGGGGGCTGGGCCATGACGATGCATTGTATCCATGTGGCCGCGCTGGCTCAGGCGCCCGCCATGAATTCCCTCACCGAGGCGATGACCGCCTCGGGCCGGTCCCGATGCGGCGAATGACCCGCGCCCGCGATCTCGAGGAGCCGCGCGTGCGGCACCTGGCGCGCGATGCCGCGGATCTGCTCCATCGTGCCGTACTCGTCGTCGGCGCCTTGAACCGCCAGCACCGGGCAGCGGATCGCCGCGATCTCGCGCTCGATGCTCCAGGCGCGGAAGCGCGGGTCGAGCCAGATGTCGCACCAGCTCCGGAAGACCCAGTCGGGATCGTCGTGGTGGCGCGCGAGGCGCTCGCGCACGCCGCCCGCGAGGTAGGCCGCCCGCGCGCGCTCGATTCCGGCCACGGTCACGTCCTCGACGAAGATGTGCGGTGCGACGACGACGAGCCCTGCGACGCGTTCCGGAAAACGCGCGGCGTAGAGGAGCGCGATGGTGCCGCCGTCGCTGTGGCCGAAGACCCACGGCGCCGGGGCGCCCTGCCCGACGCCCACCGCCTCGAGGAAGGCCGGGAGCACCTCGTAAGCCTGGCGATGCAGATAATCGGGCTCGCGAGGCTCGTCGCCTTCAGGCCGTGTCGAGCGCCCGTAGCCCGGACGCGAATATATGAGAGCGCGGGCGCCGCACGCCTCGCACAGCCGCGCCGGGAAGTCGCGCCACATCGAAAGCGACCCGAGGCCCTCGTGGAGCAATAGGACGACGGGGGAATGCGCATCGCCGCTTCCCACCCACTCGTACTCGATGCGAACCGGCCGCCCGCGCCACACGATCGCGGCGCTGGACGGGGACGGGATCAATCGCAGACGTTGTTCGGCGGCTGGCGGCGCAGCACGATCTCGCCCGTCTGCGCGCTCTTCTCCACGAAGCGGATGTTCTGCTTGAGCGCGTCCATGTAGAGGTTCTGCCCGCCGAAGTGCGTCTGGGCGTAGCGGTACGCGCCGTCGAGCTCCACGTCGAGGCGGCGCGAGGCGTTCTGGTAGAACTTCGGCGTCTTGCGCAGCAGGTCGTCGGCGGACTCGAAGAGCACCACCTCGCCCTGCTCCGTGCTCATGCGCGCGATGCCCCCCGCGACGAACTCCGGGTAGAGCCTGTCGCGGCATTTCTCGAGGTAGCAGCGGTCCGACATCTGCGCGATGATGTCCGCCGAGCCGAGCAGGCTTCCGAGCAGCTTGAAGATCGGATCGGGGACGCGGATCGAGGACACGGGACGCTCGTAGCCGGTGAAGTGCACGATCTGCCCGGCGACGTCCGCGTACTCGGGCATGCCGATCGTCGGCATGTACTCGCGCAGGAACCGCGCGCCGCGGGAGACGTGCACGCGCGTGTACTCGGCGCCGTTGCGGTGCTTCTTGTCGCCGACGCGCCGGATGTAGCCGATGTCGTGGTAGAGCGCGCAGATCACGCCCAGCTCGAAGAGCCGCTCGGGGATGTGCCGGCTCTCGCCCCGCGTGCGCTCGTAGCCGTCGAGCAGCCGCGCCATGGCGAGCGTCACCTCGAGGACGTGCTGCAGGTCGTGGTAGCCGGTCTCGCACTTCGCGTAGCCGGGGAACTCGCCGCGGTACAGCCGCACCATGTCGTCGAAGGCGCGGTTGAGCGTGACGGCGCGCGGGCGCGCGTAGAGCGACCGGAAGATGCGGTCGACCTCGAGCTTCACGCACACCGGATCGGTGGTGTTGATCCGGTTCGTGACGTCGAAATCCGCCCGGCGGAAGTTCATGCGCCCTGAATCCCTAACTGCTTGTAATTTTGATGGAATTTAATCGGGCCGCGGCGGCGGCCCAACGGCGCATTTGAGCGCATCGCCCGCCCGCGCGCAAGGCCCCCGAAGGGCCCTTCGGCGGACTAGCCAAAGGCCACCGCCGGGAGTATGGTTTTCCGAAGAACCGGAGGTATCCTCCCATGGCCACTGTGACGATGGAAAACTCCGAGGAAATCAAGCGGCGCATCGGCGAGCTCAACCTCGAGCATCGCGACCTCGACCGCGCCATCGAAGCCCTCGAGCAGAATCCCCTCCACGACGAGCTGCAGCTCAAGCGCCTGAAGAAGCGCAAGCTCATGCTCAAGGACCAGATCTTCATGCTGCAGCGGCAGCTGGTCCCCGACATCCCCGCCTAGAGATCGCGTCCTTCCTTCCGGGAGATCGAGCCCGGCCGAGCCGAAAACGGCTTCAGCCCTGGCGCGTCTGGAACTTGCGGTAGAAATCCATCACCCGCGGCACGTACACCAGCGTCTCGGTGTAGGGCGGGATGCGGAAGCCGTAGCGGATCACCGCGTTCTCGCCCGCGTTGTAGGCGGCGACGACGAGCTCGAGGTTGCCGCGGAACATCGCGATGAGGTCGCGCAGGTACTTCACGCCGCCGTAGATGTTGTCCACGGGGTCCATCGAGTTGCGCACGCCGTAGCGCCGCGCCGTCTCGGGCATGAGCTGCATGAGCCCGCGCGCGCCCGCGCGCGACACCGCCTGCGGGTTGTAGCCGGACTCCGCGGAGATCACCGCGCGGACCAGCGCCTCGTCGACCCCGTAGGTGCGCGCCGCGGTCTCCACGATCGCCTCGTAGCGATCGATGTCGGCCTGACTCGGCATGTAAGCCCGGGCGACGCTGTGGGTGCCGGGCAGGGGCTCCGGGCTCTCGCGGCGTATCAGCTTGTAGCGCGGATCGAGTCCCTTGATGTTCGTGAAATGGACCACGCCCCGCTCGTCCCTGAACGAGTAGATGTCGGCAAGAGCGGGCCGCACCCCTATCGCGAGGGCGGCCAGCGCGAGCCAGAGCGTGTATCGGGTCTTCACCGCGTCATCGTCCCGGATTTCCAACCGAGGCGCCGAGTTTAACCGAAAATTCCCGGGGTTCCAAATGACACCTGAAACGGGAATCCATACGGATCATGGACTTGCGCCGCTTTCTTCGAGCGGTTATGCGATCGGGAGTTCCCTACCGCAGGACGATCGTCTCGCCCGCCCGGACCCGGTCGCCGGGCCGCACGAGCGGCTCCAGCCCCTCGCGCCACGGGACGATGAGGTCCACCTGCGAGCCGATGCGGATCATGCCGAAGACCGCCCCCCGATCGACGTGCGCCCCCACGGGCACATAGCTGTCGATGCCGCGCACGGTGAACGAGCCGATCTGGACCACATACACCGCGAGCGGCGCGCCGCGGTAACGCCCGCGGAACTGCGTCACGGCGCGCTCGTTGCGCACGATGTGCATGCTGCCCGCGTAAAGCGGCTCGAGCCCCAGGAGCGTGCGCAGGTGCATCTCGGTCATGGCGAGATTTGCGCCCGTGCCGGGATGGCGATGCACGAAGCCCACCCGCCCGGCGAGCGGCGCGCGGTTGTAGTGCACGTCGAAGGGGCTCATGAACACGCCGATCACGAGCTTCGCGCCCCCGTCGTCCTCCTTCGCGATGTCCTTCACGGTGGCCGCCACACCTTTCTTGATGACGACCATCGGGGCGCCCGGCTCCACGCGCTTCACGTAGACCACGGTCCCGTCGGCCGGGCTCACGAGGCCCTCGGCCGCCGGAGGCACGCGGGGCGGGTTGCGGAAGAACCACCAGTAGCGCCAGAAGGCGAACGCGGCCGCGAGCGCGGCGGCGAGCGCGAGAGCGGCGATCAATCCGCGGGCTGCCAGGGGCCCTCGTCCACCACCCGCACGAGCGCCACCCCCGAGGAGAGCGGGAAATCGACCATCTGGAAGCGCCCCGCCTCGCGCTCGAGGACCTTGAGCCAGCGCTTCACGCCCGCGTGCCCCAGGAACTCGCGCACGTAGATGTTCGTGTCGTGCAGGAGGAAGCACGCGTTGCGGCGCATGAACGCGAGCGAGGCGAGGAAGTCGTGGCGCACGTCCTCGTAGGAGTGGTTGCCGTCGATGAAGGCGATGTCGATGTCCGGCAGCTCCCGCGCCGCGTAGCCCGCGAAGAAATCCGCGCTCGTCATCTTGAAGTGGGTCACGATCCCGGCCACGCCGAAGCGGCCGAAGTGCGCACGCACGCGCTCGGGATCGTCCCACTGCGAGGTGCCGCCGATCGTGTTGAGCGGGCCGTTGCGCAGCACCGAGTACGACGGATCGACGAAGGAGAGCTTCCCGGCGCCGTTGTCCTTGAGGCCGAGCGCGAGGCACACGACGCTGAAGCCGTAGCCCGAGCCGACCACCACCACGTGCCGCGGCCGCAGCGCGCGCGCGAGCGCGTAGTAGAGGAAGCCGAAGCCGATGTTGAGCGTGGAAGCCTCCTCGTGGTGGCCGAGGGGCTTCGCGTGGCGGAGGATCTCCGAAAGGAGGCCGGGATCGAGGCTGAAGGGGCTTTCGTATGCGGCTGCGGGGTCGGGCATCGCGTCTTCGCTGATCGTTTCGGGCGATTGTCGATCGCGCCCGTGACAATCCCGTGACGCTCCTTCTTCAGCGCGCGCCGCGCGCCTTCCGGCCCATGATCACGGGCGCGCAGCTCACGGCGGTGCCGGGGAATGCGACGGGCGCCGCCGGGGGGCCCGCGTCCTCGCGCGTGCGCGCCGCACGCCGGCGCAGGCCCGTCCCCGCGACCCGACGCCGCTTGCCCTCCGCTCCGCGCCCCCAGTACGGCATTTCCGCCCCAACTCGGTGCAAGTCGCTCCGAGCCTACGGGCGCGCGGTTTCATTCTCGTGACGTCATTGATCGCGATCAAGCGCGATCGCCGCGCGCGGTCGCCCGGTCGCGGTATCATCGCGCTGACGTTCGAGGAGACCATGCGAACCGAGCCCCGCACGACGCCCCAGCCGGCAGCCGATGTGATCCGCGACCTCGCGCGGCAGATGCGCAAATCCGAGGACGAAGTCGAAGTCGTCTTCAACCAGCAGATCGCCGCCCTCGAATCCGACGCGAAGGTGACGATCTACCTCACCATCCTCGCCAGGCGCCGTACCCGGGATCTTCTCCGGAAGTAGCGCCGCCCTTCAGCGCCCCGGGGCCTCGCCGCGCCGCGTCGCCTCGAAGAGGAACCACGCCCGGCGCTCGGCCTCGTCGATCCAGACCTCGAGCAGGCTCGCGGTGGCCACGTCGCCGTGCTCGTCGCACAGGCCGTGCGCCTCGCGCATGCGCTCGACGAGCTGGCGGTTGTCCTCGCGCAGCTCCGAGAGCATGTCGAGCGGGGTCACGTAGTCCGCGTCGTTGTCGAGCACGCGCTGCAGCCGGGCGATGTGGCCGATCGAGCGCAGCGTCGTGCCTCCGACCTTGCGCACGCGCTCGGCGATCGGGTCCGAGATCGCGTAGATCTGGTTCGGCTGCTCGTCGAGCAGCAGGTGGTAGTCGCGGAAATGCGGGCCCGAGACATGACAGTTGAAGTTCTTCGTCTTGAGGTAGAGGGCGAAGACGTCGGCGAGGAGCGCGTTGAGGGAGGCCGAGATCTGGTGGGTGGCCTCGCTGCCGAGGCCTCCGCGAGCCTGGAGCGGCGCCTTGCGACGCGCGGCGGTGGCTTGGGTGCTCATGGGTCATGCCTCCTGGGAAGGGAAGGGACGGAGGACCGGCGAACGGGGCGTCCGCCGGGAAGGTGATCCAGTCTACTCCGCCATCGTCGGGATGGCGCCCCACCCGCGACGCCTCAGCGTGCCGCCGGCGGCTCCTCGACGAGGTGGTCCGCGACGAGCTCCACGAGGCTCTCGAGGCCGCGGTCCCACTTCCAGTATTGCCGGCTCTCGTCCATCGTGAGGCGGCAGTTGGAGCAGGACGACACCATCGTCTTCGCGCCCGTGCGCTCGACCTGGTCCATCTTGATCTTGAACACCTTGTGGCGCAGGTCCGCTGCCCTCTGGATCGCCTGCACGCCGCCCCCGCCGCCGCAGCACCAGTTCCGATTGCCGGTGGGCGTCATCTCGCGGAAATCCGTCGCGAAGCCGTCGAGCACGTCGCGCGCGGCCTGGGCCGCGCCTCCGCGCCGCGAGATCTGGCAGGGATCGTGATAGGTGATCGCGCCCTCGAGGGGCTTGAGCCTGAGCTTGCCCTCGCGCTTGAGCTTCGCCAGGAACTCGGAGATGTGCAGCACCTCGAACGGGAGCGGCCGGCCGAGCATGTTCGCCGCCGACCAGCGCAGCACGCCGTAGGCGTGGCCGCATTCGGGAATCACGACGGTCTTCGCGCCGACGCTCTCCGCGGCCCCGGCGACGCGCTCCACCATGAGCTTCGCGACGTCGGCCTTGCCCGCCATGTAGCCGAAGTTCGTGGCCTCGTAGCCCTTCGAGCTCAGCGTCCAGCGCACGCCCGCGTGGTTGAGCAGCTTCGCCATGGCCACCAGCGACTCGGGATACTTCATCAGCTCGATCGAGGAAACCGTGAGCAGAATGTCGGCCTTCTTCTCGTCCAGCGGGATCGGCACCTCGTGCTCGTCCTCCAGCCATTCGACGCGCTCGCGGAGCTTGTCCACCGTCACGCCGAGCGGGCTGCCGAGGTCGCGGGAGTTGTCCGCCGCCTGCATGAGGTCCGCGGGGCCGAGGCCCGCCGCGACGAACGCCTGTCGGGCCGCGCCCACGATCGAGGCGATGTCGATGCCCATCGGGCACACGAGGGTGCAGCGACCGCACATCGTGCACGTGTCGAAGAGGAGGGTCTCCCACTCCCGGAGGTCCTTCTCGCCGATGCCCGGCGCGAGGCCCAGCCAGGCGAGCGGCCATTTCTGCCGGCGGTAGGCCTTGGCGATCGGGAAGAGCTTGTAGGCGGGCGTGTGCCGGGGATCGCCCGAAACCTCGTAGAAGTGGCAGGCCTCCGCGCAGTTTCCGCAGTGCACGCACGCGTCGAGATAGGTCGCGACGTGCTCCTCGGTCATGGCGAGGAACCGGTTCGCGGCCGCCTTCACGTCGATTGCGATTGCGTCGGTCATCGCTGGGCCCTCAACGGATCCGCACCTGGACGAGCTCCTCGCCGTCCGGGTCGGCGACGTGCACCGCGCACGCGATGCAGGGGTCGAAGCTGTGGATCGTGCGCTGGATCTCGAGCGGCTGCTTCGGGTCGTGCAGCGAGTGGCGGTCCATGAGCGCCGCCTCGTAGGGACCCGCCTGTCCCTTCGCGTCGCGCGGACCGGCGTTCCAGGTGCTCGGCACCACGGCCTGGTAGTTGTCGATCCGGCCGTCCCTGATGACGACCCAGTGCGCCAGCGCCCCGCGCGGGGCCTCCATGAAGCCCACGCCGCGCGCCTCCCGGGGCCACGTGGACGGGTCCCAAAGACCCGCGTTGTGGACCGCGAGGTCGCCGCGCTTGATGTTGGCCATGAGGTTGTCGTACCAGACCTGCATCTGGTCGACGACGATCTTGCTTTCGAGCGTGCGCGCCGCCGTGCGCCCGAGGGTGGAGAACATCGCCTCGAGCGGGAGATCGAGCTTGGCGAGCGCCGCCTTCGCGAGCTCCCGCGTGGGCTCGTGCCCGCGCGCGTAGAGCATGAGCACGCGCGCGAGCGGGCCCACCTCCATGACCTTGCCCCGCCAGCGCGGCGATTTCAGCCACGAGTAGCCGTCGTTCACGTCGAGCTGGGTGAACGGCGGCTTCGGGCCGGAGTATTTCAGCCGGGTCTCGCCGTCGTACGGGTGGCGCCCCTCGGCCTTGCCGCCCGAGTAGTCGTACCACGAGTGGGCGACGAACTCCTGCACCTGCTGCGGATCGTTGAGGTCCACGGGATGGACCCTGGAGAGGTCGCGGTCGAGGATCGCCCCCGCCGGGATGAGCCAGCTCGACGGGTCGTCGGTGCCCTTCTCCGGGAAGTCGCCGAAGGTGAGGAAGTTGCCCACGCCCTCGCCGCGCCGGAACCAGTCCTTGTAGAACGAGGCGATCGCGAGCGTGTCGGGCAGGTATACCTGCTCGACGAACGCCTTCATGCGCCCGATCACGTTCTTCACCTGGTTGAGGCCCACGAGGCTCACGGCGGTGGCGGCCGCGCCCCCGCTCGTCCCCGATGTGTCGATGCTGATCGGCGCCGGCGCCCCGCCCACGAGGAAATTGGGGTGCGGGTTCTTGCCGCCGAAGATCGTGTGGATCTGCACCACGTCGCGCTGCCAGGCGAGCGCCTCGAGGTAATGCGCCGTCGCGAGCAGGTTGGCTTCCGGGGGCAGCTTGTACTCGGGGTGTCCCCAGTAGCCGTTCGCGAAGATGCCGAGCTGGCCGGACTCGACGAAGTTGCGGAGCTTCTTCTGCGTGTCGGCGAAGTAGCCCGGGCTCGACTTCGGGTAGCTCGAGATCGACTGCGCGAGCGCGGAGGTGGCCGCCGGATCGGCCTTGAGCGCCGAGACCACGTCCACCCAGTCGAGCGCGTGCAGATGGTAGAAGTGCATCACGTGGTCGTGCACGTACTGCGCCGCGATCATCAGGTTGCGGATGAGCTGCGCGTTGGCCGGAATCCGATAGTGCAGCGCGTTCTCGACCGCGCGCACCGAGGCGATGCCGTGGACCAGCGTGCAGACCCCGCAGATGCGCTGCGCGAAAGCCCACGCCTCGCGCGGGTCGCGGCCCTTCAGGATCAGCTCGATGCCGCGCACCATGGTGCCCGAGCTGTAGGCTCCGGTGATGTCCCCCGCCGCGTTGGTCTCGGCCTCGATCCTCAGGTGGCCTTCGATGCGGGTGATGGGATCGACGACGATGCGTTCGCTCATGGGTCCCGGTCCTTCAGGCCTCGGCGCCGCGGCGCGCGAAGAAGGCGCCCGTCTGCGCGCGCGTCACGAACACGAGGAAGGCGTGCATCAGCTTCCCGAACGGGAACCACGCGAGGAAGAGCGCGACGCTCAGGATGTGCGCGGCGAGCAGCGTCTCGTAGCGCGCCCCCAAGTGGGCCACCGCCGCGACCCCCGTGATCACCGGAAGGAAGGCGAGGAGCCAGCTCAGGTAGTCGTCGACGTTCGAGAGCAGCCGCAGCACGGGGCTCGCGATGCGGCGCGCGAGGGCGGCGAGCATCGAGGCCACCGTCACGATCGCCACCGCGTTCACCAGGTTGCTCGAAAGGTTCGGCCACGCCACGCCGAAGAGGCCGCGGATGAACACGATGTGCTGCGCCAGGCCGAAGACCACGATCGCGATGCCCAGGTGGAACACGTAGCCGTTGAGCGTCCCGAAGAGCGAGGCCTTGGGCAGGCCCGTCCACGGCAGCGAGCGGCGCCCGATCTCGCGCAGCCCGGCCCACACCGCAGGAGGCGAGCCCGGGCGCGCGACCGAACGCTCGCGCA